>Ga0116167_1000005_pt1 | contig 199293 bp, 139 predicted proteins | sample AD_JPNMR3_MetaG_FD_89794 | JGI IMG/M metagenome (GOLD analysis project Ga0116167, IMG submission 89794) | Active sludge microbial communities of municipal wastewater-treating anaerobic digesters from Japan - AD_JPNMR3_MetaG | ecosystem: Engineered > Bioreactor > Anaerobic > Digestate | place...
CGATCCAGGCGATCAACGCCAACTTCGCCGCCAACGCGGGCGGCCCGCTGAAGAACCAGGTGTCGGCGCTGCCGGACTACACGACCAGCTCGCTCCTGGTAACGGCTTCGGCGGAGAACCACGAGGAAGTGGCCAAGATCATCGCCCAGCTGGACAAGTCGAACATCGGCATCCAGCGGACGACCGAAACGGTGAAGGTGAGGAACCTGCGGGCCACCGTGCTGGCCGAGCGGCTCAATGCTCACATTCGCCAGACCATGCGGGTGGACAGGCGGACGGGCACCTACCCGGTGAGCGTGACCGGTGATGACGCCTCCAACGTGGTGATGGTCAACGCCAACGCCGAGCACATGGCGGAGATCAAGGCGCTGATCGAGAAGCTGGACGTCAAGAGCGAGGATTTCGACGATCGCATCGTCAAGCCGTACGTGGTGCAGTACGCGGATTTGACCGCGGTCTACCAGACCGTCCTGAGCCGATTCCCGGTCAACGCGAGCAAGACGAATCGGGATCTGGTCGCGGTCGGTCTGGACTACACCAACAGCACGGTGATCGTGACGGCCTCGCCCGAGAATCACGAGACGGTGGCCGCGTTGATCGCGGAGCTGGATCGGCTGGACAACGTCGGCCGCAAGGAGACGCGGGCCATTGTGCTGAACAAGGCCCGAGCCAGCGACGTGGCGGCCACGCTGACCGCGACCATCCGAGCCACCGCCCCGCAGCGGCGGACGCCTCCGCCCACGGTGCAGGCCAACGACGCCACGAACAGCCTGCTGGTCACGTCGACCGAGAAGGAGTTCACGGAGATCGAGAAGCTCGTGAAAGAGATTCTCGACGTCGAACCCAGCGCCGACGCGGAGCGGACGCTGAAGGTCTACAGCCTCAAGTACGCCGATCTGTATTCGGTCATCGCGGCGATCAATTCCTCCTTCAGGAGTGTGGGGACCCGAAGGGCGGCGGACGCCGTGGACGCCGTGGCCGAGTCCGGCACGTACAGTGCGGTGGTGATGGCCAACGCCGAGAACCACGAGAAGGTCGCCAAGCTCATCGCGGATCTCGATCAGCCGGGCGCCGCCACGCGGCAGACGTTCACTGTCGAGTTGAAGTATGCGGACCCGGATGACATCGTGGCGACGCTCACGAACATCTACAACAACCCCATGGCCCGCACGCAGCGGGGCTCCGGCGTGCCGGCGGTGTTTAACGTGCTGCAAGGCTCGCGCAAGGTGCTGGTGACCACCACCGAGTTGGAGATGGAGAAGGTCCGGCAACTGATCGAGCAACTCGACGTGGAGGAGGCGGCCAATGCCCGCGGCATGCGGGTGGTCCAGCTCAACCGGATCGCCCCACAGGAGATGGTCACCATGCTCCAGGCCTATCTGCGCAAGCCCGGCCGGCCGGGCGGCCGCGCCGGCGGCGAGCTGCTGGGCGACGTGAACGTGGTCGCGAGCATCGGCGCCAACTCGGTGGTGTTGACCGGGCCGGAAGATCGGCTGGACGACCTCGAGCAGTTGGCGAGCAAGATCGACGCCGACGCCGGCGAACGCGGCAGCCGCCAGATCGAAGTGATCCCGCTGACCAACGCCGACGCGGCATCGGTGGCGGCCGCTATCAACAGCACGTTCGCCAAGACGGGCCAGGTTGCCGAGGGCGAGCGGGTCCAGGCCACGGCGGAACGCACCACGAACACCGTGGTGGTGACGGCCATGCCCGAAAAGCTCGAGCAGGTGCGGACGCTGGTCGACTCGTTGGATGCCAACTCGTCCAACACGCCCAAGCAGGAGATCATCACACTCGAGCACGCCCGGGCCGCCGACCTGGTCGAGGTGCTGACGCAGACGTACCGGGCCAGCCGCCGGGCGGGCGGCGGGCCGCAGATCACGTTTGCCGCCGACACCAACGGCAACGCGGTGGTGGTGTCGGCCGGCGAGACCGACCTGGCCGGCATCCGGGACATGATCGCCCAACTGGACCGGCCGGCCACCGACCGGCTCCAGGAGATGCGGGTCATGCCGCTGGAGGCCATCGACGCCACCGAGACGATGAACTTGCTGAACGAGCACTTCCGCAAGCCCGGCGGCGCCGGCGGTCGGCGCGGTGGCTCAAGCGGCGAGTTGATCGGCGGCATCCGCATTCAGGCTTCGGCGATCATGAACGCCCTGATCGTCAGCGGCACGGCCGAGGAACTGGACAAGATCCAGGCCATGGTCCAGCAGATGGACAAGCAGGTGGTCGGGGCGGGAGCGCCCAAGATCATCAAGGTCGAGCACATCCCGGCGGGCCAGTTGGCTCAGACGCTGACGCAGATGTTCACCGACCCGGCCAAAGCCACGCGAGGCCGGACCTCGCCCGACTCGGTTCCGCTCATCGTGGCCGAGGAGGCGTCGGGGAGTCTTCTGGTGCGGGCGCGAGCCGTCGATTACGCTCTGATCGAGGATATGGTCAAGACGCTGGACGTGCCGTCGGAGGACGGCCAGATCCGAGTGCTGCGGGTGAGCCGGGGTCGTGACGTGGCCGCGATGGCCAAGATGATCCAGGACACGGTCAACAATGGAGAGTTGGCCAAGCAGCAGTTGCAGAAGAGCTACCGGGCCGGTCGCGTGTCGATCGGTTACGACGAGCGGGTTCCGGCGCTGATCGTGGCGGGGACGCCCGATCTGTTCAAGCAGGTCGAGGCGCTGGTGAATCAGTTGGACGGCATGAACACCAACGGCTCGCCGCAGACGATCATCATCCGGACCAAGAGTGACCCGGCGAAGATGAAGACCATCCTCGACCAGGTGATCGAACGCCATACGGGCGTGAAGCAGAAGTAAGGCGACGGTGTTCCCGGGCGGTTCGCCGCCCGGGAACGTCGAGGCACGACGTGGCCGCATCCCGGTTTGTCGGGCCGTGGGCATGTTCGTGGGTGGCGATACCGGTTCGAGGCGTCATCGCAGAGCGCGCGGCGGCCTGGCGAACCGGTTCGTCGGGTGGGCCGGATGCGAGCTCGCCTGTTGCCGAGACAGGGAAGGTAAGAGGATCTCACCCGGCGGTACTGGCGCGTGTTGCCGGCGGGTGTGAAGCGAGTGAGGAGTTCAGACATGCTGACGTCGTGGCTGTTGATGGCAGCGGCGGTACTGGGCCAGGTCCCGACGACCCGGCCCGCGGAGGGGACGGCAGGACCGGCTGACCGGCCGGCCCGTGAAGTCGCACCGGCACCGCAGCGTCCGGCCGGTCGTGCGCCGCAATACCGGGTGGTCATCCCCGGGACGCAGCCCGCGCCCGCGGAGGAAGAGGAGACGCCGCCGGTTCAGGTCATCATGCCGGGCGTCACGACCACCATGCCCGAGGGAGCCCTGGAAGGGCTCAGCGGCGGGCCGGTAGGCATTCAGGTGACCGAAACCGGTGTGGTCATCACCGCCCAGAATCCCGAGGACATCGAGTACCTGCGGGAACTGATCGAGATGATGGACCGCCAGCCGGACATGGAGTTTCAGTTCTTCCCGCTGGAACACGCCACGGCTCGCGAGGCGGCCCAGAGCCTTCAGGATCTGTGGACCAAAGCCAAGACCGGACCGACCGGACGCATCGTTCCGGAAGACCGAATTTCGGTGGTGGCCGAGCCGCGCGCCAATATCGTCATCGTCGCGGCCACGCCGGAGAACATGCCTGAGATCACGCGCATCGTCAAAGCCATCGACCAGCCGGTGATCGGCCCCAAGGCCATTCAGTTCAAGCAGATTCCGCTCCAACATATCCAGGCGGCCGAAGCCCAACGGGTGATCCAGGAATGGATGGCCGAGTTGCAGCGTCAGCGCGGATTGTCCTCGGCGCTGTACAACATTCGAGCCGATGTGCGGACCAACAGTCTGCTGGTGGCGGCCCCGCAGGCTGATATCGAGCAGATCGAGCACATCCTGCAGTTGATCGACGTGCCGCCTACGCTCGAAGGCGGCGGTGTGGCCAAGGTGGCGATCTTCCCGCTGACCAAAGCGGTGGCCACCGAGTTGGCCGACTCGCTGAGGGAAATGTTGCGAGCCGACACGCCGGCCGCGGAGGCTGTCGAAGAGCAGATTCGACGGCTGCAGGTAACGCTGCGGCAGGCCGACGGCGAGCGTGAGCTGCCCGAGCTGAATCTGGAAAAGCCGATCACCATCACGGCCGAGGAAGGGACCAACTCGGTGGTGGTGCAGAGTACGGAGCAAAACCTCGAGGCCATCGGTGAGATCATCCGCGTGCTGGATACAGTACCCTTGGCCGACGAGATGATGGTCAAGCTGTTCCCGCTGAAGCACGCGGATGCCGAGACGCTCCGGTCGAATCTGATCTCGCTGTTCAGCGAGGGGCAGAATCTGCCGGAACAGCCCGGGCGCAACGTGCCGGGCCGGATTCCGCCGGGGCTGCCGGGAGCGGCGCTGGCGTACAACGTGGCGATCTCGGCCGACCCGCGGACCAACACGCTGATCGTGGCCGGCCGGCCCGAGCAGGTGTACCTGGCCACGCAGATCATCACTGGAATTGACGTCCCCGAGCAGCCCGGGCGATTTCCGCCGCGGCTCATCCAGTTGAAGCACGCTGGCGTCGAGCGCGTTCAGTCCGCGATCGACGAGTACGCTCAGCTTCGCCAGCAGTTGAACGAGCGGCTGTCCCCGCTGGAGCAGGCCCGCGAGCGCATCCTGGTGATCCCCAACGCCCGGACCAACAGCCTGGTGGTGATCGCCAACGACGAGAACTTCCAGGAGATTCAGGCCATCGCCAGCAAGCTGGACACGGCGGGCGAGCACACCCGGTTCGTCAAGCTGCAGATTGCCGACGCGGTCAACGTGGCGGACCGGCTGCGCAGCATGTTCGAGGGCATTCGTCAGGCGGTGGGCGACCAGGCGGACCAGTTCCAACTGGAGATCATTCCGGACACACGCACGAACACGATCATCCTGGCCGGTACGCAAACGGCGATGACGCGAGCGGAGGAGATCATCCCCGCGTTGGACCAGCCGGCGGTGACGGCCACGTACGAGACCAAGGTGTATCGGCTGCAGCAGGCGGCGGCGGTGCGGCTGGCTCCCGTGCTCGAGCAGCTTTTTGAGCAACGGACCACGGCCGAGCAGGCCGGGCAGCGGACCCCCATCTTCGTGTTCGCCGAACCGGCCACGAACAGCCTGATCGTCAGCGCGTCGCGGATCGACCAGACGGACGTGAGTCGTCTGCTGGATCAGTTGGACAAGCCGTCGGACCTCGCCCAGCAGATGCAGGTGATCTCGCTGACCAAGGCGCGGGCCGCGCAGGTGGCCGAGACACTGCGCGACCTGGTGGAGGCTCAGCAGGCTGAAGGCGTGCAGGGCGGCTTCTCGGTGGTGGCCGATGAGCGAACGAATTCGCTCGTGGTTTTCGCGCCGCCGGATTTGATGACGACCGTTCAGGACGTGGTTCGGCGGCTCGACCGCGCCCAGCCGGGGGCGGTGCTGGCCATGCGGGTGTTCCGGCTGGAGAACGCCATCGCCGAGCAACTCGCCGACACGCTGAACCAGTTCTTCGAGGCAGCCGGAGCGGGGACGGGTGAAAACGTTCGTCAACTGGTGATTCGCTTCTTTCCGGTGAGCCGTGAGACCGGCGCGCCCATCATCGATCCGGCCACCGGCGAGCGCGTGGTGCAGACGCTGGTGCACCAGGACATCACCATCGCTGCCGATCCGTACACCAACTCGCTGCTGGTGATGGCGCCGGCGGATCACATCGACATGATGGAGATGCTCGTCCGGATGCTCGACAGCATCGAGCCACGGACGGCGAAGATCGAGGCGTACCAGTTGCGGAACGCGGATGCCGAGGAACTGGCCGACCTGCTGGAGTCGCTGTTTGAGCCGACGACCGGAGGCCGGGGAGACGAGGAAGGCCGCCGGCTGGTGATCGCGGGGCCGGGCGCTCCGATGGCCGGAGGCGAAGGCGCCGGGGGCGAGATCCCGATCTCGTTCGCGGTGGACCGCCGGACGAACACGCTCATCGCGGCGGGAACGCCCGCCCAGCTCAAAATCGTCGAGAGCCTGGTCTACCGGCTGGACGACGAGCCGGTCGACGAGCGCGTGGTGCGTGTCGTGCCCTTGCAGTACGCGGAAGCCGACACGGTGGCCGAAACGCTGAGCAGCTTCTTCGAGAGCGAGAGCGGGCTGCTCGAAGAGGCGGAGGAAGGGGCGGCGGCCACGCGGTTGCTCCAGCGGCGAGTCACCATCGAGAGCGGCGGCGAGACCTCCAACATGCTGCTGCTGAGTTACAGCCCGCGGCTGGAGTCGCAGATCGTCACGCTGATCAACGAATTGGACCGGCCGCCACCGCAGGTGATGGTCCAGGTGCTCATGGCCGAGGTCACGCTGGATGACCGGTTCGAAATGGGCATGGAGTTCGCGCTGCAGGATCTGCTGTTCAGCGAGAAGGCGTTCCTCGGCGGCAACGGCGTGATTCGGGGGCCGGGCCACGATTTCATCGGCGGCACGGACCTGGGTGCGGCCGGATCGGGCCTGGGCGGCGTCAGCTTTACCGTGACCAGTGAGGACTTCAACTTCCTCGTGCGGGCGTTGCAGGTGGAAGGACGGCTCCAGGTGCTGAGCCGGCCATCGCTGCTCGTGCAGGACAACGAGGAAGCCAGCATCAAGATCGGCGAGCAGGTGCCGGTGGTCGATCAGATCACGCAGACGGGTCTGACGGTGATTCCGAGCGTGACGTATCGCGACGTGGGCGTGAACCTGGACGTCCGGCCGATCATCAACCCGGACGGGTTCGTGAACATGATGATCGCCCCGGAGATTTCCGCCCTGGGCGTGTCGTCGGTTTCCATCGGCAGCGGCGTGACGCTCCCCGTGATCACGCAGCGCAAGGCGGAGACCTCGGTCACGGTGAAGGACGGCGAGACCATCATCATCGGTGGTCTGATCACCAGCCGGTCCAGCGAAACGGAGAACAAGGTGCCTGTGCTGGGCGACATTCCGTTGCTGGGCCTGGCGTTCCGCGCCACGGTGAAGACCGAGACGAAGACGGAACTGCTCATGGTGCTCACGCCGAAGGTGGTCCGCAATCCGGAGGAAGCCCGGACCATGTCGGTGCAGATGCGGGATCAGACCGGTCTGATGGATGAGGCTCGCAAGAACCCGCTGATGCAGGGGCTGCAGGTCAAGCCGGAAGACGATCAACTCGGGCCCATCGACGTGATGCCGGTTCCGGTTCCAGTGACGCCCGTGATGCCGCCTCCGCCAGTAGGAGATGAATACGGTCCCCAACTGGACGAGTTCGGTCCGCCCACGACGTCGATCGACTTTGGGGGTGGGCGCGACCGCGTGGCGGTTCGCGATTGAGGCCGGGATGACGATCGGCTGGACGGTGCGTCCTGAATCGCGATGGTGAAGAGCATGCGCATGCCGAGGCAGATGCAGCGAATTTGGGCGACAGCGTTGTTGGGCGCCGCGGTCGTATGGGGCGGCTGCGCGGAGAACAACGGTTTTCCGCAAGGTCACTCGGCCCAGGCTTCGCCGAGCGCTTCTCCACCGGGGCGGGAGCCGACTCCCGAGGAAGTCGCCCGGATGCTCGAGCCGAACGTGCTGGGCGTTTCCTGCTTCTACGATCCGTTCAATCCGTGGATTTGGAACACCGAAGGCACGGTTGTTCGCGGGATCCGGATCAACGCCTTGTATCTGCGCGGCCCCAACTATACCGGCGTCTTCGGCGACGGCATCATCCGCCCCAAGCTCTATGTTTGTCGCCGAAATGAACAAGGCGAGGTCGAGCCCCAGCTGGTCAAGGAGTGGTCGTTCGACGTCGAGGAAGCGATGCCCTTCCGATGCAAGCGGCGGGTGGAAGCGGGTTGGGGCTATGCGCTGTTTCTCAACTGGGGCGACCTGGACCTGAGCAACCAGATCATTCGTCTGATCGTGCAGTTCGAGCGTCGCGACGGGATTGTCATTTCGGGAAGCCACAAGGAGTTTCGCGTGCCCAAGAAAGGGCGGAGAGCGTAAGCGAAGCAGCGATATAATGAGAACGTGAGGCGGCAAAAGTGCAGGAGGCATGATCGCCGCCGCGGTCGTTCGCTCGTTCGGCCGTCAGGTCAGCACGTTCAGGCATTGACACGTCGTCACATGACTTCGAGTCCGGGCATGGAGGGATCCAGATGCTGTCCCCGAGACTCCCGACGCCCAATCGCGGGCTGTTGTTACCAGGATTGGGATTGCTGGTGGCTGTGGCGGTGGCCGGCTGCCGCGAGGACGGCTCGGGCCGGCGGAGCGCCGGCGGCGACGCGCCTTCGAGCGTGCGCGAGACGTTTGAAATACTGCGGGCATGCTGGCGCTCAGGCAGCTACGGCGGCATGCGTCCCTATCTTCATCCATCGGGGCGAGAAGGCCTGATCGACCTGTTGATCGCGGTGGATGAGTTGAGCCAGGCCAATGCGACGGTACTTACGGCTCTCGCCGAGGCGTGCCCCGAGGCGGACGTTAGCCGGTACGATCTGGCCTCCATCCTGCAGAACAACCTCGAATTGTTCTCGCGTGACGTCAAATGGGTCGATCTGCGCGAGAGCGGGGACACGGCCATCGTCACCGTGCAGATCGCCGGGCGTCTGCCGCTGCGCGAACTGCGCTTCGAATGTAACGATGACGTGTGGCAGTACGTGCCCGGACCGGAAGATCCGCGGACGATCGAGGAAGTGCGGAGAAGGTCACGTCGGCTCCGGCAAATCGCCCTGAGCTTCCAAGACCGGCGAATGACTCCCCAGCAAGTGGATTACGAGTTCAAAATCAGACTGGGCCTCAAGGCTCGCCGCCCCATTCCGTTTGAAGAAGGGCCGCGCATGGTCGCCGAGACTAACCCATGAAGCCGGGGACCGCGGACATCGAAGTCGAGTCGATCCTACGAGCTGTAGACCTGCGTCGCCCAACTCGGATCGGCGGCTTCGGGCCAGCGCTGCTTGTCGAAGCCGGTGGCATCCTCGAGCAGATCGCGCGGAATGTCGAGAATGAACTCCTGCGAGCCGGGATGGAAGGTCAGCGAATCCCACGGAATGGCAAAGTACTTGTCCGCGCCCCCGAGTGACCCCCTGTAGACCAGCACGACATAGCTGATGCGTCCCGAGTCGGCATCGATGGCCATGTCCTCGATTCTGCCCAATTCGATGCCCCATTCGTTCACCACGTGGCGGCCGATGATCGACCGCGCGGGTAGAATCTTCGGGTTGCTCATGATCGCGTCTCCAGACCCCCGTTTCTCATAGATGGAATTCGAGCCGCAATCAGGGGCCAGCGACTCGTCCCTGTATCCAAGTCTAGGAACCGGCCGTGAAGGGCTTCAACCGCCCTGGTCCTCTTTGGGCGAACGCCCGAACGGGCGAGTACGCCGTCGCCTTATCGCTCCGCGGTTTCCGCATGATGCACACTGCCGGGATCAGCCGGTGATGCCGTCGAGTAGAGTTGCACGCTGAACCACCGCCGCGGATCGGTCCACACGTGTGTGAGGGTGAAGCCGGCCGCGTCGGCCAGGCTGACGAACGCATTCAGATCGTGCTTGTAGGAGCTTTCCGTGAAGATACTCTCGCCGGCGCGAAACCGGAAATGCGTGCCCGCGGCCTGGACGGATTGTTCACGCCGGCTGACCAGGTGCATTTCCACGCGGCCATGCCGAGGATTGTAGAACGCGTAGTGCCGAAAGTCGTTCGGATCGAACGTGCCTCCCAACTCGCGGTTGATGCGATGCAGGATGTTCAGGTTGAACTCGGCGGTGACGCCCTCGGTATCGTTGTAGGCGGCGTGCAGCACGGCGGGATCCTTGTCGAGATCCACGCCGATGAGCAAAGCCCCGCCGGGGCCCGCGATCGACGCCAGTTGGCGAAGAAACCGCGCGGCCTGCCGCGGCGAGAAGTTGCCGATGGTCGATCCGGGGAAGTACAGCACCCGCCGGGCCGAGGGATATCTCAGTTGCGGCAGACGGAACGGCCGGGTGAAGTCCGCGCACACCGGGGCCACGTCCAGGTGCGGGTGATCGGCGGCGATGTGGCGTGCCACGTGCTCCAGTTGTTCAGCGGCGATGTCCACCGGCACGTAGGCGGCCGGCGCGGCCAGGCTTTCCAGCAGCAGGCGGGTCTTGACCGCGGATCCACTGCCCAGTTCGACGAGCACGGCACGAGGTCCGATCGCCGCCGCCATCTGCTCGCGGTAGCGGCTCATGATCTGCATCTCGGTCCGCGTCAGGTAGTACTCGGGTAGCTCGCAAATGCGATCGAACAGGGCGGCCCCGCGTTCGTCGTAGAAATACTTGCAGTTCAGCCGTTTTTGAGGCCGGTTCAAACCGATTCGCACGTCGGCGGCGAAAGGGCTTCGTGACGCATGCTCCGGGTCGTGGATGGATGGCTGCATGGTGTCGGAATTCATGGATTCTGGGCCAGTCGAACGCCGGTGAACTGCCACCGAGCCGCCGGTGGGAAGAAGTTCCGGTAGGTCGGCCGCAGGTGGTCGCGCGGAGTTGCGCACGAACCACCGCGGAGGACGAACTGGTTGCACATGAACTTTCCGTTGTACTCGCCCACCGCGCCCGGGGGCTGGACGTATCCGGGGTAGGGCGAGTATTGGCTGGCGGTCCATTCCCACACGTCGCCGAACATTTGGTCGAGCGGGGCCGCGTTTTCGGTGCGGGCCGGATGATTGGCGATGGGGCGGGGATGAAACCAACCGCTCTCGACGAAGTTGCCCTGCACGGGCAAGTCGCGGGCGGCGTATTCCCATTCGAACTCGGTGGGCAGCCGTGCCCCGGCCCAGCGCGCGTAGGCGTCGGCCTCGAAATAGCTCACATGGCAGACGGGCTCATCATTGGCCAGCGGTAGCACGCCGGTCAGCGTATACTGCCACCACGTGCCGTTTTGCCGGATCCAGTACAGCGGCGCGTGCCATCGTTCCTGTTCGACGGTGGCCCACCCGTCGGACAGCCAAAGGCTCGCCCGCGTGTAGCCACCGTCCTCCACGAACGCGCGGAACTCGCCGTTGGTCACCGGCCGTGAGGCGATCCGGAAGGGCTCGATCAACACGCGGTGTCGCGGCAGTTCGTTGTCGTAAGCGAAAGAGCCGCCGGCATGGCCGATCCACTCGATGCTTTCCGGGAACGCGACCCAGTGGGTGGGAGTCGCCGGTGCGGCGGGCGCTGCCTCTCCGGACGGCGGGGCTTCCCGGCGCCGGTAGACGGGGTGCAGCGGGTTGATCCCGAATACGTGCTTGATGTCGGTCAGTAGCAGTTCCTGGTGCTGTTGCTCGTGATTCAGGCCCAACTCGACGAGCGGCCCGAATCGCCGGAGGGCACCGGCGTCGAGTTGTTCAAGCCAGGCGATCATGTGCTCATCGACGTACCGGCGATAGGCGTAGACTTCGCTCACCGTGGGCCGGCTCAACAGGCCGCGGCGCGGACGCTCGTGCCGCTCGCCGACCGATACGTAGTAGGAGTTGAACAGGTAGCTGTACTGCGGATGAAACGGCCGGTAGCTCGGTTGTTGCGGTGCCACCAGAAATGTTTCGAAAAACCAGCTCGTGTGGGCCAAGTGCCACTTGGCGGGGCTGACGTCGGGCATGGATTGGATGACGAAGTCCTCGGTCTCCAGCGGCTCGCACAACCGCTCGGTGGCCGCCCGTATCCGCCGGTATCGCTGCACCAGGTCTGCTGCCGCCGGGGCGGGCGGCTCGCGTTCGATGACGGCCGGCGATGGGGAATCCTGTCGGCTCATTCCTGCAAGTCGCGCCGGGACTACCTCCTTTGAGTACTTGTAGGCGGCGGGAATCCAAGCGGAGCGTCTTGCCGACAAAACCAGACGTCGCACGGGAGGCGTGAGCCGGCCGAGCCCCAGGCGGGGACACGGGATTGTGCCGACGCTCCAGTTGAAGCCGGTGGCTTACAGAGCGGCGCGAGGGTCGTTCGGCCGGTTTGGAGGTTGACGTCAGCGGGCTGGTCGAATAAATGGGTAATTTTGGGGGCTGGCCCGGCCAACAGTTCGGGCGAGAGCCTGATTATAATTCGCATACCTCCCGTTGGATGGGAGTACTCACCATGCATGCCACGGATGGCGCATCCGAACCGACACAACGAAAGGACCCCGCAGGGCAACTGGCGCTGTCATTTGCAGCGTCGGGTCCGGGTGATGACGTGAAATCAAAAGCGACAAGCCCCAAAACGTTCCCGCCGGCGAAGGTCAAGGCGGACGCCAAGCCCAAAGCCAGGCTCGGCCGCGCGACCGCCGAAACCCTGGCCAGTCAGCAGCGGGACATCTCGGTTTCCGAGTTTTTCGCCAAGAATCGCCACCTCCTGGGCTTTGACAACAAGCGCAAGGCCCTGCTCATGACCGTCAAAGAGGCGGTGGACAATTCGCTGGACGCCTGCGAAGAAGCGGGCATCCATCCTGAGATCGAAGTCCGCATCACGCAGACGGGCGAGGATCGCTTCCGTGTCCTGGTGAAGGACAACGGCCCGGGCATCATCAAGCAGCAGATCCCCAACGTGTTCGGGAAGCTCCTGTACGGCTCGAAGTTTCACCGGCTCAAGATGTCGCGAGGCCAGCAGGGCATCGGTATCTCGGCGGCCGGCATGTACGGGTTGCTCACCACGGGCAAGAGCATTCGCATCGTCTCGCGGACGTCGGCCAAGAAGCCCGCTCACAGCTACGAAATCCAGATCGACACCAAAACCAACTCGCCCAACATCGTCAAGGATGCCGAGATCGACGTCGATTGGGAGCACGGCACGCAGGTGGAGATCGAGCTGGCCGCCTCGTACAACAAAGGCCGCCAGTCCGTGGACGAGTACATGGAGCAGACGGCGATCGCCAACCCGCACGCGAAGTTCATCTACGCGCCGCCGGTGGGCGAGCCGGTGGTGTACGATCGCGGCACGGATGTCATGCCCGCTCAGACCGAGGCCATCAAGCCTCACCCGCTGGGCGTCGAGTTGGGCATGCTCATCAAGATGCTGCAAGACACCAAGTCGCATTGGTTGAGCGGATTCCTCACCACCGAGTTCTGCCGGGTGGGCAACAAGGTGGCCGAGGAGATCTGCGCGAGGGCCAAGCTCAACCCGCGTTCGCATCCCAAGCGGATCGCCCGCCAGGAAGCGGAAAAGCTGTACAAGGCGATCCAGGAAACGCGGTTGATGGCCCCGCCGACCAACTGCCTGGCGCCGATCGGAGCCGAGCAGATCCTCACGGGTATGCTCAAGGGCGTGAAGGCCGAGTTCTTCACCGCTTCCACGCGGCCGCCGGCAGTCTATCGCGGAAACCCCTTCCAGATTGAAGCGGGGCTGGCATTCGGCGGTGCGCTGGGTCCCGATCCCAAGACCAGCGACGAGGAGCCGCCCGTCGAGCAGAACGGCAAGGGCCGCAAGGGCAAGAAGTTCGGCAACGGCTCGACGCCGCAGGTGCCGCTGGCACGTGTGATTCGTTTCGCCAACCGCGTACCGCTGCTGTATCAACAGTCGGCGTGCTGCATCTTCAAGACGCTGGTGGATCTGGATTGGCGGCGCTACGGGCTGTCGCAAAGCAGCGGATCGTTGCCCCAAGGGCCGCTGGTGATCATGGTGCACATGGCCAGCGTGTGGGTGCCGTTCACGTCCGAGTCGAAGGAGGCGATCGCCGACTACGACGAGATTCGAGCGGAGATCAAGCTGGCCCTGCAGGATTGCGGTCGAAAGCTCGCCGCTTACTTGAACCGCAAGCGCAAGATGAAGTACCAGGGCGAGCGGCGAAGCGTTTTTGCCCGCTACATCCCGGAAGTGGTCAGCGCCTGCTCGGTGTTGAACCCCAAGATCGATGCGAACGCGCTGCGCGAGCAACTGTTGGCTATGGCCACAAAGCTGACGGCCCAGGCCGACGAACAACTCGACGAGCATGGCCGGCCTATCAAGTCGCTGAAGATGGACAGTGAGTTCGGCCCGAACACGGTCGTGGTCGATCCCGACGCCCAGGCCGAGGATGCCGCACCCAGTGCCCCGCCGGGCACGCTGTTCAGCCAGGCGTCGTAACGCGACCCGCGTTCCCTCTCAGGGCGCGGGCCAGGTCCGGTGGGCGCGCTGAGTGGGGCAGTTGTTCGGTTTGTTTGAGAATCGTTGAGTTGTGCCTTTGGCGGCGCAGCTATTCGTCACGGAGATACGAGTTGGCCAAGAAAGCAGCCAAGAGGAGCAGTGCAGAATCGAAGGTCGCCGCGGCTTCGGGCGGGCGCCGCTCGGCCCTGGCCACCGCCAAGGCCAAGGAGACGACGCGCAAGCTGGAGGGCCTGGCCGAGAGCATCGCCAGGGCGGCCAGCAAGAAGATGACGCCCAAGCTGGAAATCCCCATTCGGGCGCTGTCGAACGTCAAGTTCAATCCCAAGCGGGCCATCATCGAAATGGGCGAGAACAAGCAGTCTCGCGCCTTCTTCGATCTGAACATGGCCAAGAAGTTCATGCAGACGGCTCTGGTGGCGGCTCAGTGCAAGCAGCTCATCGAAGAGGGCAAGACGGCCAGCATTCGTCAGCTGTATTATCGCAGCAAGCACGACGTGGCCGGCACGAAAGAGAAGACGTTCAACAGCCAGGAAGAGTCCGATCCGATCATCGAAGATCTCGAGGTCACCATCGACGCCCTGCGCGAGGAGCTACATGTCTTTGCCAGCAACCGCGGCAGCCTGGTCGGGCCCATCACGCTGGTGGACGACGGCAATACGCTGGACTGCATGAAGATGGGCAGCGCGGGCTATCCCGTGCCCAGCATCGTCGAGCCGGATGTGATCCAGTTCAAGAAGTGCAGTGCCAAGTTCATCCTGCACGTCGAAAAGGATACCGTGTGGCGGCGGTTCTACGAAGACCGGTTCCACGAGACGCACAACTGCATCGTCACGCACGGCGGCGGCCAGCCCGCCCGCGGCATGCGACGGCTGCTCCGGCGGATGCATGATGAGCTCAAGCTGCCGGTGTACTGTCTGCTCGACTGCGATCCGTGGGGGTACTACATCTACAGCGTCATCAAGCAGGGGTCGATCAGCCTGGCCTACGAGAGCCAGCGGATGGCTGTACCCCAGGCCATGTTCATCGGCGTGTCCAGCTTCGATTACGACCGCTTCGGTCTGAGCGACGACGTGAAGATCGGTCTGGACGATAACGACATCCGGCGGGCCAAGCAGATCCTCAATTACCCGTGGTTCAAGGGCAAGAAGCACTGGGAAAAAGAGATCCGCAAGATGATGCAGAACGGCTTCAAGATGGAAGTCGAAGCGCTCACGACCAAGCGGCTGACGTACCTCGCGGAGGAGTACGTGCCCGCCAAGCTCAAGGACAAGAAGCAGTGGCTGGACTGATCGTTGGGGGTTGGGGACTGGCGGCTGGGGGCTGGTGAAAGCGCCTCAGCTTACAGGTTCCAAGCGTACGAGACGCGTGGCGACGTGCCGGAGAAGCCGGCGATCAGAACCGGCACACGGATTCTGAACGGGCGGACATCTAAGGGAACTCAATGCTGGCGATATTCGCGACCTTCCTGGGCACGATAGCGGCGGCGGCTACCGGGGATCGGCCGGCACACTTGCAGCGCTACAAGCTGGCGGAGCCGGTACTCCGGCCGCGATCGGAGGATCCGTCGCTGTTCGACAGCCACAAGGTCGAGTGTCCGATGGTCATCCGCCGCGGCGACGAGTGGTGGATGTACTACACCGGCATCCAACTGAAGGACGGCGTGGTGCACTCGACCATCGGTCGGGCGGTCAGCCGGGATCTCATTCACTGGACCGATCGACAGCAGGTGCTCGAGCGCGGCCCCGAAGGAGCGTTCGACTTCGGAGGCGTGAGCGGGCCGTTCGTGTTTGAAGTGACGGACCATACGGCACACGGCTCCAGGCTGGCCATGGTGTACGTGGCGTTTCCGCGTTTGGGGTACGAGAGCAAGCCCGGCCGACAAGGGTTGGCGTTCTCGGAGGACGGCGTTCACTGGACGAGGTCGCCCGCCAACCCCATCCGCGACGTCGGCGAGAAGGGCACGTGGGACGATGGCTGTCTGTACAAGCCTTTCGTCATGCGACACGACGGCGCGTGGTGGATGTTCTACAACGCGTACGGCACGGCCGACCGCTGCGAGCAGATCGGCCTGGCCAAAGCGGATCGGCTCGAAGGACCCTGGCATCGACATCCGGACAATCCGATCCTGCGCAAGGGCGATCCCGAGCGGGATCGCGACCATCACATCATAGGCGACCCGTGGATCATGCGTTCCCCCGCGGGTGACGCATGGGAGATGTACTACTTCGCGTACGACGGCCGGCATGCCCGCGAGTGCCTGGCCACGTCGACCGACCTGATCCACTGGACCAAGAGCCCGTTCAACCCCATCATGGACGTGGGGCCGCCCGGCACTTACGACAGCATTTATTGTCACAAACCGAGCATCGTGATTCACGAAGGCGTCTATTACCACTTCGTCACGTCGTGCGGTCCGGACGGCAAGGGCGGCGAGCACCGGACCATCGGCCTGGCCACGTCGAAGAAGCTCGAGGGCGTCAGGTACCGAGACTAGCGGCAACCGCAGGGAGGCGGATGTGATCGACAAGATTCGCAAGTGCATGGCGTCGGCGTTGAAGCTGGACGACGCGACCGTCGCCGGCGTGGATACGCAGACCACCGCAGCCGACGTGCCGGGATGGACGTCGGTCGCGCACTTGTCGCTCGTCCTGGAGCTCGAAAAGACGTTCGGCGTGCGGATCGGTAACGACGAGATCGCCTCGCTGGGCAGCGTGTCGGCCATCATGTCGTGCCTGCAGCAAAAGGGCGTCTGCTGATCGGCGGGGCCGGCCGTTTTTTCCCGGGCGATGGTTCCGGGATCACGGGGAGGACACATCATGACGGCGGAGAGCGGCGCGGTCGTGGCGGTGCGGATGCCGCAGTTCAACGTGAACGACGAGGAAGTGACCGTGCTGGAGTGGCGGGTCGGGGACGGCGGACGCGTGGCCGAAGGCGAGCCGTTATGCGAGGTCGAGACCAGCAAGGCGGTCGGTGAGTTGCCCAGCCCGGCCACAGGGATCGTGCGACACGCGGTGCGGTCGGGCGACGTGGTGAAGGTCGATGCGGTCGTCGCGTACATCGGGCCGTCGGCCGAGGTGGTGGACTCGTACCTGTCGATGCTTTCGTGGCATGTCGCCGCCCAGCCGGCTGTCGCGGCTGCCACCGAAGTGCAGGCCACAGCCGGTGCGATCGAGCTGGCCCGCAGAATGGGCGTCGATCTGTCGCTTGTACCGGCTACCGAAGGACGGATCCGCCGCAGCGACGTCGAGCGGTATCTTGCCGAGCACCCACCCGTGACACCGCAAGAGGATGGTGGGGATCGCAGTGTCGCGGTGGCGGATCAGGTGCTGCCGCCCGCGCTTGAGGAGATGGTCGAGGAAACCGAGGCGCTGTCGAATCACCAGTGGGCGATCGCCCAACACCTCCAGCAGACGCAGGCTCGCATGGTGGTTGCCCATGCTATGATGGATGTTTACATGCAACGGGCGGTCGAGTGGGTGGAAGCCCGCAAGAAAGCCGGCCGAATGGCCAGTCCGCTGGCCGTGTTGATCAAGGCCGCGGCGGCGGCGGTCGCGGCGTGTCCGAAGCTGCAGGCGTTTCGGCTGAATCGGCGCGTCTTTCGCTATCGCCGGCTGGATATCGCCTTCACCGTCCGCAGTCACCAGGGCTTGCTCTATACGCCGGTGGTGCGCGACGTCGGCCGATTGAGTCTGTCAGAAGTGGCGAACCGTTGCGGCGAACTGGCCATGGCGGCGTTTCGCGGCGAGCTGGCCGATGCCGACCTGGCCGGCGGCTGTCTGACCGTGTCACTGCTGAACGATCAACCCGTGCGGTTTCACGTGGGATTGCAGAACAACTACCAGACGGCGTTGCTCACGTCGGGGGCGATCCGCGACGAGCTTCGTCTGGTTGAGGGCCGCCCTGTGGCCGTGCCCACCATCATGCTCACGCTGTCCTACGATCACGGCCTCCTGGATGGCTGGGATGCCGCCGTCGCCCTGGACGCGGTACGCCGCCAAATCGAAGAATGGCGATTTGATAAGCTGTGAGCTATAAGCTTTAGGCTATAAGCCAGACTGCGTAGTGTCGTTCGTCATTCTGGTTTCATCATTCGGATTTCATTCGGGATTCGGGCTTGGTCAGTCGTCATTCATCATCCCCGGGATCCAGGACAGCCATGAACGCTTCCTGCGGGATGGAGACTTGACCGACCATCTTCATCCGCTTCTTGCCCTCTTTCTGCTTTTCCAACAGCTTGCGCTTTCGCGTGACGTCGCCGCCGTAACACTTGGCGGTCACGTCCTTGCGGAGGGCCTTGATGGTCTCGCGGGCGATGATCTTGTTGCCGATGGCCGCCTGAAGCGGGATGTCGAACATATGTCGCGAGATTTCCTTGCGGAGTCGGCGGATGAGCGCGCGGCCGCGGCGGTCGGCTTTGTCGCGATGCACGATGATGGACAACGCATCGACGGGCGTGCCGTTGACCAGGATGTCGAGCTTGACCAGATCGTCGGCCTGGTAGCCCTTCAGCTCGTAGTCCATCGTGCCGTAGCCGTGTGTGGCCGCCTTCAGCCGGTCGTAGAAGTCGTAGATGATCTCGGCCAGCGGGAACTCGTACGTCAACATGGCCCGTGTGGGCGAGAGATACTCGGTCCGGCGGTACTTGCCGCGACGATCCTCGGCCAACTGCATGATGGGACCGATGGCGTCGGCAGGCACGATCAAATTCGCGTTGATGATTGGCTCGCGAATCTCCGCCACCTTGGACATGTCGGGCAGTTCGCTCGGCGAGTCGATGCTGAGTATGTCGCCGCCCTTGAGCTGCACCTGGTAGGTGACGGTGGGGGCGGTCTGGACGATGTCGATGCCACTCTCGCGCTCGATGCGTTCCTGGATGATCTGCATGTGCAGCAGACCGAGGAAGCCGCAGCGGAAGCCGAAGCCCAGTGCCTGGCTGTGCACGGCGTCGAACGAGAACGAGCAGTCGTTCAGCCACAAATTCTCGAGGGCGGCGCGCAGGTCGGCGGCCTCGGTCATGGGGCCCGGGTAGAAGTCGCAGAACACCATGCGCTGCGGCGGCTTGTAACCGGGCAGCGGCTTGTCGGCTCGTCGCGATTCCAGCGTGACGGTGTCGCCGATGTTGACGTCGTTGAGCGTCTTGATGCCCGCAACCATGTACCCGACCTCGCCGGCGGCCAGGACATCGACGGGCTGAGGCTTGGGGAAGTACTTCCCGACTTCGGTCACGACATAGCTGCGGCCGGCCGCCATGAGCAGGATCTTGTCGCCTCGGCGGAACGAGCCTTCCATCACCCGCATGTGGCAAACCACGCCGCGGTGCACGTCAGGCTTGGCGTCGTAAACCAGGGCTTTGAGTGGCGCCTCAGTGTCGCCGGGCGGCGGGGGGATGCGCTCGACGATAGCACGGAACAGTTGGTCGATACCCAAGCCGGTCTTGGCCGAGGTGAAGATGGCCTGCTCGGCCGGGAGGCCCAGCACGTGCTCGAGTTCCAGGGCAGTGTCCTCGGGCCGGGCGGTGGGCAGGTCGACCTTGTTGATGACGGGGATAATCTCCAGCCCTGCCTCAACCGCCATGTAGGCGTTGGCCACGGTCTGGGCCTGCACGCCTTGCGTGGCGTCCACCAGAAGCAGCACGCCCTCGCACGCGGCCAGCGCCCGCGAGACCTCGTAGTGGAAGTCCACGTGGCCCGGCGTGTCCAGCAGATTGAGCATGTACTCGACGCCGTCGAGCTCGAGCTTGACCGTGGCCCGGTTGGCCTTGATGGTGATGCCCATCTCGCGCTCGAGTTCCATGTCGTCCAGGAACTGGGCCCGCATTTCCCGGGCGGCTACCGCTCCCGTGTTCATGAGGATGCGGTCGGCCAACGTGCTCTTGCCGTGGTCGATATGGGCGATGATGCTGAAATTACGAATACGATTACGGTCGAACATTCGCGTATTGCTCTCAGTGATTTCGTGCGCGGTCTTCCCCCCGGCGCGGACAGCGCAGCCCATTAGTGTATCAAGGCGGCTGGCATGATAAAAGCAGACCGCTAAAGCATTTCTGTAGCCGCCTTGCGGTTCACAGCCGCAGGCCGGACCAGAGGACGAGGATCACCGCGATGAGGAGGGCGACCATGATCGGCCAGAACCAGCCGCGGCTCCGGCGGGCGGCGGGCGAGTCATCCAGAACCCACTCGCCGCAGTGGGGGCAGACGGCGGCCAGAACGTGAAGGCGGCGCCCGCAGCCGGCACACGAGATGGCTTCGTCGGCGTCATCATCGTCGTACCCATCGTCGAAGTCGTCAGACGGATCCACATCCCCGGGCTGCGGGGCGTCGGGATCGGTGGGGTCGTAATCGTAACGCATGGGTTTACCACTCAGCCCATCTGTCTCGAGGCCGCGGAGACATTGTACGTCGAGATGCGAAACGCCAACTGCTCGAGGTGGACGGACAGGTCGACGGTGACGACTGGCACGCGGTCGGGCACGCTGATCGAGGTCGGGGCGAAGTTGAAGATTCCCTTGATTCCCGCGACCACCAACTGGTCGGCCACGCGCTGGGCGGCCTCGGTGGGCACGGCAATGATTCCGAGCTCGATGTTCAACTCGCGGACGGTGTGGGGCAGCTCGTCGAACGGCTGGATCTTCAGGCCGGGTGGGCCGCCAATCTCCTCCCCCACGCGCGAGGGATCGTTGTCGAACATGGCCACGATCTGGAAGCCCTTCTTGAGGAAGCCGCGATAGCTGGCCAGGGCGTGGCCGAGATTGCCGGCGCCGACCACCAGGGCCTTCCACATCCGATCGGTGCCCAGAATCGAGCGAATGCGGGCGATGAGCTCGTTCACGCGATAGCCGATGCCCGGGTGGCCGAACTGCCCGAAATACGCGAGATCCTTGCGGACTTGAGCGTCGGTGTAGCCCAGGGCGGTGCCCAATTCTTTGCTGGAGATGGTCTCACGGCCGTTGGCCAGGAGCAGTTCGAGCTCGCGGAGGTAGAGGCTGAGCCGGCGGACGGCTGGGGCGGGAACCGCATCGAACCGGCCGGAGGCTGCGCTCAGAGGGGCAGAGTTGTCCGATTCTTGATCGGAGGCCATACCCAGAATGTACAAAGGCACAAAGTCCCCCGTCAAGGGGAAACTCCTGGGAAAGACTGACGTAAGCCCTTTATTGACCGGTTTTTGGTCGTGGGATTGCTTGACAGGGAGGATTGGGGCGGATAGCGTTGAGTGCTCGATTGCGCCCCGGATCCTGTGCCCGCCCGGGTCGGTTGAGTCGGGGCCAGTGCACCCGTGGCGCGTTCCGCAGGGACGAACGCCGGGCTCGACGGGGCCGGCACCGCCAGATGGCTTGCCCAGACAGGCTACCCGTTCGGGGATGCTCGCGTGCCCGTTCGGGTACGATCGCACGCGGCGGACGAGGCGGTTGTGTCGATGGGCTGTTGCGCCGCGACGACCACGAGTTCGAGATCGAATCCGTTTACATCCAACTGTGGAGTGGAGATACCAGGTGCAATTCGACCGCGCTCGCAAGTTCAGCCGCATGGTGATCGCACGATCAGGGCTCGCATTCATCGGAGCGATGGGCATCGTCTCGATCGCTCCCGCCGCGCTGGCTCAGGCGCCGGCTGCTCCGAAGAAGCCGGAGTTTCCCACTATTCGCAAGACGCAACTGGCCACGATCGACCGCAACAACGTGGAAGCGTGGATCAACGCGCAAATCCAGCAGATGTTCGCCCAGCAGGATGATGCGGCCCTGCAGACGCAGGGCCGCGAGTTCTACGAGGCGATCGCCCAGAGCGTCAAAGCCGGGGATGCGACCGCGGAGTTCCGCGAAGGCGTGGCCACCATCCTGGCGGACAGCTTTGTTGCCCAGTATCCCAAGGCTCCCTCGGATCGCCGGCCGTTGGCGGTGGTCTATCCACTGATGGCGCTCAACGCCGCGGTTCAGCAGCCCACGCCCAAGATGATCCAGGCGTTCACGATGGCCCTGTCCGAGCCTACGCCCGGCGGGCGTCTTCTGGGCGTTTCGGGGTTGCTCACCTTGCAGAAGAACTTGAACCAGCAGCAGTGGACCGAGTTGCTGCCGGTGCTGCAGAAAACCGGAGCTGCCGAGACCAGCGGACCCGTGCTGGCTCGGATCTATCGGTTGTTGGCGCTGCCGGCGAACGCTCCGGTGGATCCGGTTCCGGCCGTGCTGGCGATTCTGGACGCCCGTTTGAGCCGGCTCGATCAGAAGCAGGGTTGGCCCGTGGCTGCCGACGCGGTGGCCATCAAGTGGCTGGGCGAGCGGATGGCGGGGATGAGCCCGGAACTGCAAAATCGGGCGACATTGGCCATTGCCCGCCTGATGACCGATGCGGTCTACGCGTATGTCAGCAAACCGGGTGACGAGATTCTGGTCGATCTGGAGAAAGTGGTCCTCGCGGCCGAGAAGCAGTTGACGGCCGTGGTGACGCGCCGGGCGCCCAATGTCAAGGTTCCCAGTCCCACGCTGGCCGCCGCCATGCTCGACAGCGGGCCCGGCCAGAAGGACAGCACGCTCTTGGCTCTGAACAAGTGGATCGGGACGGCACAGCAGCCCGGCGTGCTGAACCAGGCTCCCTTCAACTTTGAGCCCGGCCTGAAAGTCCCGCCGCCGGCAGCGGCGGCAGTCGCCGATACCCCCGCCCCATAACTACCAGCGTCGCCTTCTTTTCGCCGGCGCGGGCCCCGGGCGGTGCGGTCGGGTCGATACGGGCGGCATATTCGCATAAAATCAACGCTGCGATGGACAGCCTCGAGGGAACGTGATCGCTCCCTCGAGGTCGCGGTTTGCATGGTGCAGCCTCGTGTGGTCGCGCTACGGCGCGACCGCCGGCGCGGCGGAACGGGGTTCCGGGAGTTTTCATGGCTTTGCCGGTAGTAGCCATTGTCGGACGGCCGAACGTCGGGAAGAGTTCTCTCCTGAACATGCTGGCGGGCCGTCGCATCAGCATCGTCGACCCCACGGCCGGGGTGACGCGCGACCGCATCTCCGTGGTGCTTCAGCACAAGGATCGCTATTTCGAGCTGGTGGACACCGGCGGTTACGGGATCGTCGATCGAGACGACCTGGACGCCGACGTCGAGCAGCAGATCCGTTTTGCCGTGGATCAGGCGAGTCTGATCCTGTTCGTGGTGGATGCCCGCGACGGTCTGCTGCCGCTGGATCAGGCGGTGGCCAAATGGCTGCGGGCGTCGAACAAGCCCGTGGTGCTGCTGGCGAACAAAGTGGACGCGATCGAGACGCGGACGGAGATCGGCGAGTTCCACAAGCTGGGATTCGGTTCGCCGATGGAGGTCTCGGCCACGCACCGCCGGGGTGAGGACGAGCTCAGAGAGCGCATCCACGAGCACCTCTGTGGTCTCGCGGTCGACGAGGTGCCCGCCGATCCGGTGATGAAGCTGGCCATCGTGGGCCGTCGAAACGTGGGCAAGAGCACGATGATCAACGCGATGGCCGGTCAGCCGCGCGTGATCGTCTCGGAGGTGGCCGGCACAACGCGCGACTCGGTGGACGTCCGCTTCGAGCGGGACGGCAGAACGTACGTGGCCATCGACACGGCGGGTCTGCGCAAGAAGGCCAAGATCGCCGACGACATCGAGTTTTACAGCACGCACCGGACGGAACTGTCCATCCGTCGGGCCGACGTGGTGTTGTTCCTCATCGACGCCACGGCCGACGTGGGCGTGGTGGACAAGAAGCTCGGCCGTTACATCGTCGATCAGTACAAGCCCTGCATCGTGGTGGTCAACAAGTGGGACCTGGCCAAGGATCGAGCTTCCAGCGACGACTACGGCGAATACCTGTCCAAGACGCTGGTCGGCCTGGATTACGCGCCCATTGCCTTCACGACGGCCAAGGACGGGAAAAACGTTCAGTCGGTCATCGACCTGGCCAGCGAACTGTTCAAGCAGTCGCGTACTCGGGTGTCCACGGGCGAACTGAATCGCGTGTTGAAAGAGGCGGTTACGCAGAACATGCCCAAGCCCAAGCACGGCGCGGGCGGGCTGAAGGTGCTGTATGCGACGCAGGTGGCAGTATGCCCGCCGACGCTGGTGCTGTTCGTGAGCGATCCCACGCGAGTGACGCCGGCGATCGAACGGTTCTTCATCAATCGTCTTCGTGAGCAGTTGCCGTTTTCGGAGGTGCCGATTCGGCTGGTGATTCGAGGCCGAAGCGGCTATCGGCGTGCAAACGAGCAGCGCAATCCGGTGGAGAGGTGACTCGTGAACATCAGGCTTCAATGCGAGCATTGCGGAGCGGCGATTTCAGCCCCTCGGGAGATGGCGGGACGCACGTCCAAGTGTCCGGCCTGCGGCAACGCGGTGTACGTGGCCACGCCGGAAGACGAGCTCGAGGAACTGCCGCTCGCTCCGGAGGATTCGCTGGATCTTCGCAAGGAACAACAGCTCATGGCCGAGCGGCGTCGGCTGGACTCGCTGCTGGCTCGCGAAAGTGACGCGGGAACGGACGAAGGGCGGTCGGCGGGGAGGATGGGCGCGGCGGCTTCGCCGGGACGGCCGGCGGCGACCGGCAGGGCGGGCGGCGACACCGCCAGCGGCTCGAGCCGAGTCGAGGCGGCCTTGTCGCGTTACCTCGTCGCCATGCGCGATTCGGACTTTGACAATGCCGAGCGAGCCCTGGCCACGTTGCGGATGCAGCCTCGCACGACGCAGGAACTGCTCGACCGCATGGTCGCCGATCCGGTTCCGCCGCCCGAGATGGCCAAGGTGCCCCCGGCCGTCTATCAGGGCTTCCTCAAGACGTTGCGCTCGCGACTGTGAGCGCCCTCAGGGGGGTGGTCATCTCGCTCGCCGAATTGGGGGGTGGGCGTCTCGCCCGCCTTTGACCACCTCATCTCATGCACGAAGCCGGTATGACGGCCGCGACATTCGCACGGAGCAGCCGACATGTTGCACGAATTCTCGCTTGATGGACGCACCGCGCTGGTGACCGGCGGGAGCAAAGGGTTGGGCTATGCGATGGCTCGCGCGCTGGCCCGTGCCGGAGCGGATGTTGCCATCGCAAGTCGTCACGTGGAGGAGTTGAAGGCGGCGGCCGAGCGATTGGCGGCAGAGACGAAGCGGCGCTGCGAGCCGATCGTCTGCGACGTCACGCGTGGCGACGAGGTGGACGGCATGGTGGCCGAGGCCATTCGCCGGCTTCGCCATATCGACGTGCTCGTGAACAACGCGGGTATCAATATCCGCAACGTGACGTTCGACCAGACCGAAGAGGAATTCCGCCGCATCCTCGATGTGAATCTCGTGGGCTTGTTCCTGGTCGGCCGGGCGGTGGGGCGGCACATGGTCGAGCGCGGCAGCGGCTCGGTCATCAACCTGGCGAGCATGCTGGGACTGGTCGGCTTGGCGGGTCGGCCGGGCTACACGGCGAGCAAGGGCGCGGTCATTCAACTCACGCGGACCATGGCGCTGGAGTGGGCGAGCCGGGGCGTGCGGGTCAACGCGTTGTGCCCGGGACCGTTCCTGACCGAGATCAACACACCCGTGCTCAACAATCCCGAGGCCAACCGTTTCTTCATCGAGCGAATCCCACTGGGCCGCTGGGGCCAGCCCGACGAACTCGCCGGGGCTGTCGTCTTCCTGGCCAGCGACGCAAGCAGCTTCATGACCGGCGCCAGCCTGGTCATCGACGGCGGCTGGACGGCGCAGTGACTCGCTGTGACGAGCGGGCCGCCCCGCGCCGGCGACGAGTGAGTGTGGATGTGCCTGTCTTCGCGCGGGCTCCGGTCAGGAGCGTTCGTTGGTCTTCTTTCGGCGAGGATCGATCAGCTTGTCCGGGTGCTCGGACTGGACTTTCTGTATCTCCTCGACCAATCTTCCTCCACCCAAAGCATCTCGGGCGTGACGATCTATTGTATTGCGTTACGGCTACTGCGGGGAGCCGACAATTCTGGCGTCTTCCGCGGGGTAACGGACCTACAGTCTATGGCTGTTCGCGGCCGTTCGGCCGCGAGCGTGCCGGTAGATGACCGGTCGGGTTGGCCATAAGTTGTGAGGGGATCTGGAGTAGCTCGCGAATGAACCATACCGCGGTGAAGGCTTACAAGCTTCGTGATTACCGTCTGACCGGATGGCACGAGCGGATCGTGGGGCGGTGGCACTACCGGCAACTGGTCGGCGACGAGAACTGGCGCAACGGCTGGATCAGCTTCGATACGGTCACGTTCAATCCGGACGACGGGGCCGTGTACTGCGGGCTGAACTCCATCGATGGCGATTTGCTCTACAGGTTCGAGCCGGCGACCGGGCGGTTCACGAGCCTGGGGACGCAGCAGTGGACGGACGCCTTCGACGTGAAGATCCACCGCACGCTGCTGCACAATCCGGCCGACGGATGCCTGTATTTCGGCACGTCACTCCTGCACGACGTGGACCAGCAACGAGAGGCAAGAGGAGGCAAGCTGGTTCGGTACGATCCGGTCGGCGGAACCTACGAGATTCTGGGCGTGCCCGTGCCCATGCTGTACATTCAGTCCATTGCGGCCGACTTCGGACGGGGCAAGCTGTACGGGTTCACCTATCCGGCCGAAGCCCTGTTCGAGTTCGATCTGCGGACGGGCCGCAGCGAGATCCTGGCTTACACGGGCAACGCGATGTTTTTTTCGCAGCCGCACAACCCGGTGGTGGACGCGGACGGCTGGTTGTGGGGTACGTACGCTGAAACGCGAGCATGGGATGAAAAGCTCAGCGACACGCCCATCCGGCTGTTCAAGTACCATCCGGACGGCGGGCGATTCGTGTGGTTCGACTTTGGTCTGTCGCGCAAGGCCGATCGCGAGCAACTCCTGCCCGACCCGGCCGCGCCGCCCGATGCGGCCCCCGCGCTGGCCGAGACGCGTCACCGTGACGATTACGGGTTCTGCGACAGCATGGCCTTCGACGGCAAGCGATACATCTACGCGGGCACAGTGGCCGGCGTGCTCTGCCGGATCGACACGCAGGAGAATCGCGTCGAGAAGGTGGCCAACGTCATGGCCACGGGCCGATTTCCCGCGCTGGCCTTCGCCGAGGACGGCACGCTGTACGGCGCCGGCGGTATGAAGGGCCACACGCAGGTGATCCGCCTGCGACCCGGGGCGGATCACATCGACGGCTTTTTTAATCTGCTCGATCCGAGCCTCGGCGAGGGGCCCGCCCGCATTCACGAACTCGCCGTCGATCGCGATCACCAACTCTACCTGGCGGAGAACGACAACCATCAGCGGTCCAGCTACTTGTGGACGGCGCGGTTGCCGGGCTGAGGATTTGCCGGCCGAACCACCCTATATCAGTGTGTGGACCCGTACGACGTCATCATCGTGGGCGGCGGCCCGGCAGGGCTGAGCGCAGCGCTGGTGCTGGCGCGCTGCCGGCGTCGAGTGGTGGTGTGCGACGCCGGCCGGCCGCGCAACCGCTCGGCTCAGGCGATGCACGGATTTCTTACTCGGGACGGGATCGACCCGATGGAACTGCTGCGGCTGGGCCGCGAAGAGATCGCTCGTTACGGCGTGGAGTTTCGCCCCGATGTGGTGGCCGACGCTCGGTGTGAGGAGAATCAACTCGTCGAAGTCGTTCTGGAGAGCGGCCAGATCCTGAGGGGCCGGCGACTGTTGCTGGCCACGGGTATCGTGGACGTCCTGCCTGAGATTGCCGGCATCGAGGAATATTACGGCCGCAGTGTGTGGCACTGCCCGTATTGCGACGGCTGGGAACATCGCGACGAGCCGCTGGCGGCATACGGCGGCATGCGCGAGGCGACCGGCCTGGCCTTGTCCTTGCTGAGCTGGACCGACCGGATCACCGTCTGCACGGATGGACGAACCGAAGTGGACGAGGAGTGCGCTCGCCGAATCAAAACACACCGTTTCCCGCTTCGCACCGAAAAGATCGTTCGCCTGGAAGGACAGGACGGTCGGCTCGAACGGATCATCTTCGAGTCCGGTGAGCCGCTGACTTGCCGAGGTATGTTTTTCAACACGGGACAGTGGCAACGATCGCCGTTGGCGGACAAGCTGGGCTGCTGCTTCGACGAGAACGGGCACGTGTGCACGGACGCGCGCGGCCGGACCGGCGTCTGCAACCTGTATCTGGCGGGGGATGCCAACGGCGACGTTCAGTTCGCGATCGTGGCCGCGGGCGAAGGCGCGACCACCGCTGCGACCATCCACAAAGACTTGCAGGATGAAGAACGTGCGGCCGACTTCGAGCGGCTGCGTGAGAGCGGTTGATGGTTGCGGCATCCGGCCGTGACGAGCGGTTGTTGGCAAAAAAAGAGAGACACCGATCGCCTTTGTTCACGGTTCGGCGGCCTCCCCGTGTTCAATGGTTCGATCCGTGTCTGCTCTTGCTGGGAATATGGATAGCCGCCATGAAGGCGGGGCGTTGCACGACTCGATCAGGCTCCGGATAGTTGGGCTCGGGACGCTCGGAGTTCTGAATCCGGCTGGCCGATCAGTTCGGGTGTATCGGCCTGCGGATCGGGTGTATGGGCGCGATCGGCCGGCTCGCCGCGCACCGTCTCGACGGTGGGCGCTCGGCTTGTCGTCGCGCGGAGTTGCTCCTGGCTATGGACGCTCTGTACGACGCTGACGCACCACACACAACTTGCTGCGATTGCAAAACTTAGAATCGACCGCCGCCAGCCCAACGGACCCCTCCTTGCGATGCGGGGAATCGAGAGCCTCTTTCCCCTCCGGACTGCTCGTTTTTCCGTTTCCGCATGGGGAACACAGCTACTATCGGATGGTGGGGTAAGTACCCCAAATAAATTCCCCTGTCAATTCGCTGGGTAAGTCTCAGGACAACGGCAGGGGGTCAGGTGCCGCTCGATGAAGCGATTGACCTGATCGGCGTGAGTCATGTTGATGAGGTGGCCGCCTCCTCGCACGACTTCGTCGGGCTGGACGCGGTTGAAGGGAATGATACGGTCGGCGTCGCCGTGAATGTGGTAGACCGGCACGGGCCAGTTGCCGTCCGCATCCCACTGCAGGAGCATGCGGGCGATGCGTCGCAACTGTGGCACGGCCACGTCGCGGCTCATCTGCATGACGGTTTGCTTCTGTTCTTCGGTGATGCACTCGAGGGCGGCGAACACACGTCCGCTGACCAGCGCCCGCTTTTGGATGATCACGTCGGGGATGATACGGGAGACCAATTCGATGGCTCGGTAGTGGGGCGGAATTCCGGCACGATTGCGGCAGCTGGCGATGAGGATGACGCAGCGGGCGCTGCACAGCCGGGCCAGTTCGCAGGCCAACATGCCGCCGAACGACACGCCGCCCACCACGCAGGGGCCGGCCAGATCGAGCTGGTCGCGAATACGGGCGGCATAGTCGGCCAGTGTGTCCCGACGCTTGGGTTCGGTGAGGATGGGCACGTCGAATTGGAAACCGTAGCGTCGCTGCGGTTCGAACAGCCGACCGTCAGCTCCCATGCCGGGAATCAACACGAATCGCTCATGCGGCAAGCGTCGTTCCCCCTCGAGTGAAACACGACTGAGGTTGGTGGTGCGCGGACAACATATCCCAGCGAACCAAACGCGTCAAACCGGGAATTACACGATCGGACGATCTTCTTTTCGGCTCAGCAGGACGTACAGGAAGAACGCCCCGCCCAGCAGGTTGGTGAGCACGCCGACGGGGATCTGACGCGACTCGTGCCGGATCCACCACATGGCGTTGCGGGCGAGCAGGTCGCACAGCGGCAGGAAGGCGGCTCCGGCCAGGGCGCAGCCGGGCAGCAGGAAGCGGTGGGTGGGACCGACGATGAACCGCATGAGGTGGGGGATGATCAGGCCGACAAAGCCGATGGGCCCGCAGTGGGCGACCACGCCGGCGGTCAGGAGCGAGGCGGCGAAGTAGGCCCAGCGCCGGGACTGTCGCACGGACACGCCGCGGCTGGCGGCGACCACTTCGCCCATCATGAGCAAGTCGAGGTCGCGATGCAGCCAGGCGGCCACGCCGGCGGCGAGGACGAAGACGACCAACGCCTCATAAGCCGCGTCCATGCCGACGACTTCGAGCGAGCCCATCATCCAGCGCAGGATGGCCCCGAGGTCGTACTGGTTGGCAAAGTACATGACCAGGACGATGAGGGCCGAGCAGAGAAACCCGATGGTGATGCCCGTGAGCAAGAGCGTGGCGACGCTGGTGCCGCGGCTCATATGGGCGACCGCGTAAACGATGAGGACGCAGGCCAGGGCGCCGGCGAACGCCGCCAGACTGATCAGGGGCAAGCCGTACCACATGCCGCCGCCGGCCAGGAGGATGACGGTGGCGGCTCCGAGAGAGGCGCCGCTGGAGATGCCCAGCGTGTAGGGCGAGGCGAGGGGGTTCCGAAACAGGGCCTGAAACATGGCGCCGGCCATGGCCAGGGCGGCCCCGGCGATGGTGCCCAGGGCCAGGCGAGGCAGGGGCAGTTCGGCGAGATTACGGAGGAAATCGCCGGTGGGTGCGTCAGGTGATTTCCTCACGGCCATCTGCCAATTGGCCGACCAGCCGGCGCCGGTGGTTCCGACCAGCAGCGAGGCTGCCGCCACCAGCAGCCAGGTGGCGATCAGCAAGAGGTAAACGGTTCGAGGCCGCAGAGTCATGCGTTCAAGGACCATATACCGGTGGGGGTTCACGTCACGTCATTGTGGTGCAGGCATCTTCCCTGCACTTGCTCGCTGGAAGCGTGCACCACGGCGTGTCACACCCCATCAACGTACCGTTTCACACCATCGTCAGACGCACAACTGGATCGAGCGATGGTTGCTGACTACCGCTCGGTGCAACTCAAAATCGGTATCGAATATTCGACGCAGCAGGTCGAGCTCGAACATCGCCTCGACCGGGCCATCGAACGCGATGGTGTGGTCGCGGATGGCCAGAACCCGCCCGCCCAGCGCGAGGGGCAGATTCAGGTCGTGACAGATGACCATGAGCGTTTTGCCCGCCGCGTGCAGTTCCCGCATGAGTCGGATGAGCTCCGCCTGGTGGGCGGGGTCGAGAGCGCTGGTCGGCTCATCGAGGAAAAGGGCGGGCGTCTGCTGGGCCAGGGCGGCGGCGATCCATGCCTTCTGGCGTTCGCCGCCCGAAAGACTGTCGATACGGCGATCGAGCAGATGCTCGATGCGAGTGGCGGCCGCGGCGTCGGTGACAGCACGGCGATCCTCGGGCGATAAGGGCTCGAGCGGGTCGAGGTGGGCGAATCGTCCGGCCTCGATCACGTCACGGACGGAAAAGCCCATGAAGCCCTCGTGGATCTGGGGCACGTAGGCAAGCCGCCGGGCGATGTGCTTGCGACTCAACTGGTCGATGGGCACGCCATCCAGTCGCACCGTGCCGCTGTCGGCGGGCAGAAGCCCGAGCAGGGCGGACATGAGCGTCGATTTGCCGGCGCCGTTGGGACCGATGACGCTCACGCACTCGCCATCCTCGATGCGCAGTGAAACGTCACGCAGCACGAGCCGGTCGAGTCGCCGAACAGTCAGTTTTTCCGCCTCCACAGGCATGGCGTGATTGTACCGCAGTTCGGAGGCTCATCCCAGAGCTTGCGGTTATCAACTCGAGGGCTGACAAGAGGCCCGGATCGAGTGTTTCGAAGGTGTGTCGCATCGCCGAGTCCTGGGAATTGATGCAGTGGGGGGTCTGGATTAGCATGACGGCCAAATCCGACGCGGGAATCGAGGAGATCAAATCAATGACTCGCGGAACCTTCATCCCTTCTGGAATCTGCATCGTAGTGGCGAGCTTGTTGTCGGGCCCGTTCGCAGGAGCGGCGGGGGCGCCGACGTCCGAGGCGGCGGGTGATTCCGGCCGATCGCCGACGCTGGCCGGTGTGCCCGCGTCGGCGGACGTGCTTCAGCGGTTCGTCCGCCCGGCGGCTGAGTATGCGGTTGCACCGCTGTGGGTCTGGAACGACCTGCTGACCGAGCAACAGATCCGCGAGACCCTGCGCGACATGGCCGCCCAGAAGGTCATGCAGGTGTTCGTGCACCCACGGCCCGGCCTGATGACGCCGTATCTGAGCGAGGAATGGTTCCGACTGTGGAAGATCGCGCTGGACGAGGGCGAGAAGCTGGGGATGATCGTCTGGATCTACGACGAGAACTCCTATCCCTCGGGATTCGCCGGCGGTTTCGTGCCCGAGCAGATGCCCGAGTCTCGCGGCCGGGGGTTGAGCTTCCGCGAAGTGACCGAAGCGCCCAAGGTGGATGAGAATCTGGTGGCCGTGTATCGAGCCGAGGGTGATGGATTCAAGAACGTCACCGCCGAGGCCAAAGCGGGCAGTCTGCCGGCGGGCACGTACCTGGTGGCCAGCGTGGTATACGCGGCCCCTACGCCCTGGAACGCCGGCAAGTTCTACGTCGATCTGATGTATCCGGGCGTGACCGAGAAGTTCCTGCAGGTCACACTCGAGCCGTATCGGCGACAGGTGGGAAGCGAGTTCGGCCGGCGCATCCCCGGTTCGTTCACCGATGAGCCCGAACTGCGGCCGGCGGGAGGCCTGCCTTGGACGGTCGATCTGCTCGAGCAGTTCAAGGCCAAGTGGGGATACGATCTGCTCGATCACCTGCCCTGCCTGATACGTGACACCGGTGATTTCAAGAAGGTTCGCCACGATTACCTTTGGGTCCTCAATCACCTGTTCATCGAGCGATGGGCCAAGCCGTACTACGAGTACTGCGAGAAGAACAATCTCATGTTCACGGGCCATTATTGGGAGCACGAATGGCCCCGATGCCTGATGGTGCCCGACAACATGGCCATGTACGCGTGGCAGCAGCTGCCCGGCATCGACAACCTGATGAACAACTACAGCGAGGGGCTGAACGCCCAGTTCGGCAACGCGCGGACGGTCAAGGAACTGTCGAGCGTGGCTAACCAGATGGGGCGGACCCGCACGCTGTGCGAAGCGTACGGGGCGGGCGGCTGGGACCTGCGATTCGAGGACATGAAGCGTATCGGCGACTGGCTGTACGTGCTGGGGGTGAATCTCCTCGATCCGCATCTGTCGTATATCACCATCCGTGGCGCCCGCAAACGTGACCATCCGCAGTCGTTCTCGTATCACACACCGTGGTGGGATGCGTATCACATCTCGGCTGAGTATTTTGCCCGGCTCTCGGCAGCGTTGTCGGCGGGGCGGCAGATCAACGACGTTCTGCTCATCGAGCCGACGACCACCTGTTGGATGTACAACAAGGACGGCGGCAGCGAGCATCTGAACCGAATCGGTCAGGCATTCGAGGCTTTGATCCGGGATTGGGAGCAAAATCAGGTCGAGTACGACTTGGGCAGCGAGGATATCATCGCCCGGCACGGGTCGGTGAATGCCGCAAACAAGTCGTTCGTGGTCGGACAGTGCAGCTATCAGGTCGTCGTCTTGCCGCCACACACGGAGACATTGGAGGGCAAGACCGTCGAACTGCTGGAGGCGTTCATCCAGGCGGGTGGAAGCGTGATCGCGTGCGGTGAGCCGCCGAGCCTGGTGGATGCGCGGCCGAGCGATCGGCTGGCGAGACTGGCCCAGAACCGCAATTGGATGAAGCTCTCGGAGCCCGAAGCGATGGCCGCGGTGCGCGGCCGGCAGTGGGCGGCGGGGTTGCGCATTCTGCCCGCGGCCGACAAGCCCGGTCAGTTGTTCCATCATCGCCGCGTACTGGCCGACGGCGAGTTGCTGTTCCTCGTGAACACCAAGCTCGACCAGCCCGCCGCCGGCACGATCAGCACGTCGCGGACCCGCGGGATCGAAAAGTGGAATATCGAGACGGGCCAGGTCGAGCCCATGCCGGCCAAGCTCGACGGCAAGCGGTTGGAGGTTGCGTTCGAACTGCCGCCGTGCGGAAGCCTGCTGTTGTTCCTGTCCAACCAGCCCAAGGAACTGGCGGATGCGATTAGCGAACAGGCCTCGGAGATCGCTCCGGAAGGGCAGACGCAGGTAGAACGGCTCGATCCGAACGTGCTGGTGCTCGATTACGTGGATGTGACTTGCGGGGGGGAGACGCAGACCGGCGTGCCGGCGAACCGTGCCGGACACTGGTTGTACAAGAAACACGGCTTGAATCGCAATCCGTGGGATCGCGCGGTGCAGTTCAAGGACGAGCTGATATCCAGGAAGTTCCCGGCCGACAGCGGGTTTGAGGCGACCTATCGCTTTGTCGTCGAAGGCTCGGTGCCCGCGCAAGTCTTCGCCGTCGTCGAGCGGCCCGATCTGTATAGCATTCAGTGCAATGGCAAGCCGGTGACGGCAGCGCCGGGCGAGTGGTGGCTGGACAAATCGTTCGGCAAGATCGATCTGCGATCGGTGGTTCAGGTCGGCGAGAACACATTGACGCTCAAGGCGTCGCCGTTCCACATCGCCCACGAACTGGAGGCGGCCTATATCATCGGGGATTTCGCCGTGCGGCCGACGCAGCGCGGATTCGCCATCGCGCCCGCGCAGCCGCTCGGGCTGGGGCCGTGGAACGAGCAGGGGCATCGGCTGTACGGACACCGCGTGGCGTACCGTCAGAAGTTCAGCGTAGCCGAGAAGAAAGGTCGATACGCGGTCGAACTGCCAGCGTGGTACGGCAGCGTCGCCCGCGTGAAAGTGAACGGGAAGGACGCCGGTCATATCGGCTGGCAGCCATGGACCTGCGACGTGACCGATCACATCGTGCCCGGAGCCAACGAGATCGAGGTCGTCGTCTACGGCACGCTGCGGAACACGCTCGGACCGAGCCACCATCCCGCGCTGGGGACGGCGTGGCCGGGCATGTGGGACAATCAGCCCGAGAGCGGTCCGCCGGCAGGCGACAAGTATACAAGCGTGGGCTACGGGCTCTTCAAGCCCTTCGTGCTGAAGAACGTAGTGCAATAGGCGTTCATCCGGTTTGCGAGCCGCAGGAGCTGAACCCGGCGGCTCGTTTTAGTGTGCACGGTAGAGCGGCGAAGGTGTCCAATGAAAGCAACGTGTTTGCTGGCGACCGTCGTGCTGTTCATCGGTGTTTCCGTTCGCGCGGCCGAGCCGACGGCGGATCGCAGTCAGGCTCTGTTCGAGAAGGTGTTCGGCGATGCGGTCAAGCTCGATCCGCAGATGATCGCGCGGGTGAAGGCGGCCAAGCCGAACGAACGCATCTACGTGGATCGCGACGGTGACGGCAAGAATGACGAGTGCTGGTTCATCGACACATTGCCCAAGGGGATGAACGCCGATCCGGCGCTGATCGCCGCCTCCAAGCTGCCGGTCGTGCAGCCGATGTTGGTCCGGGTCATCGACGAAGACGGCGACATGGACGCGTACAAGGGGCCGGACCTCGACAGCGATCTGTACGTGGTGGACTACCAGGCCGACGGCAAGGTCGACGTCGTTCTCGATTACACCGATCTCGACGGCGACAACGACGTCGACGAGATGGCGTTCTACTTCTACATGAAGCACCACCCCTATTTCGGCGATGACGTGCTTCGTGTCTGGTGGGGACGCGACGACGGGGATGACAACCTGCTGTGGTACGATCTGAACTACAACTACACGCAGCCGCTATGCCAGTACCGCTGCCACTTCAGCGGCGACGAGTCGTTCGTGGCGTTCGGCCTGTTGCAGGACAGTCAGGAATGGCTCAGTGCGTTTGAGAATCCGTTTCTGTTCTATGATCCCGATCGCGACACCTGCAGTGAGGTCGTGCTTCGCATCGAGGGGCAGGGCAACCAGGTGCAGGCCATTCGTTACAGTTTCGATGCCGACGACGATGCGTACGGCCGGCGGACGCACGATTACGATTTCTCCATCACCGCCCGGGCCGAGCCCGACAAGCCGGTGGTGCTGCCCGACAGCGTCCTGGTCAAGACGCAACTACGCGGCATTCCCACGCAGGGCTGGCTGAACCGCCACCAGGCTCAGGAGTTCGTGATCAACCAGCAATGGCCGCAAGCGCTGCTCACGTGGGACGAACTGAACGCCAACACCGAGGCGGGCGTCCAGTACGACCCGTTCGAGCGGTGGGAAGGTGTCATCGCTCGCGGCTCGAAAGACTTCAAGCAGGTGGGCGGTCCGCCGTGCAGTCAGTTCAACAAACGCAATGAGATCTGGTCCAAAGCGACCAGCGGCGTCGTCCCCGACCGGTTGATGCTGTACTACGATCCCAGCGATCGGCGGCTGCATCTGGCCGGCGCGGAAGAGGGCTGGCTGGACGTCGATTACAACTTCGACGGGAAGCTGGATGCAAAGTACACCTGGGTCGACGAGGACGGCGACGGCCGGTTCGACTGGCGCAGGATCGACGTGGACGGCGACGGCACGATCGACTTCGAATTCCGGATGAACCCGCTCGCGGCTCGGCCCGTCATCCTGGAATGGCGGCGGATCGCGCCGTTCTACAAGATGAGCCTGCCGAAGATTCTGGATGAGAGCCAGGCATTCCTGGACGCGGTGAACACCGTTTGTCCACCGGCCGAGCCGGATCCGGTCGAGTTGTTCTACGAGAAGGAATTGGCCGGCTGGATGCCGCAGACTCGCTTGGGTGAGCACATTCGCAAGAGTCCGGCCGGACAGCGGTTCTACATGGAGTTGCTGCGCGACCGAGCGCTGGCCAGGCTCAAGAAAGAGCTGGGCGAGCGGGATGGTTGGGGCGACGTGGTGCGGTTGTACGGGGCCGGCGAGTATGCGGGGGCGGCCGAGGCGGTCATGCGTTTCTTCGGTGCGGGACGCTCGCCGGTGAATGTCAACGCGTTCGGTGCGTTCACAAAGCGCGTCGCGTTGCAGATCGACAACACGGGCATGTCCCCGCGGCCGGATTGGCCGGTGGTCGTGCCGGTGGCAAGAATTCGGCGGGTCGCTCCGGATTTCAATCCGGCCAACTGCGCGGTCGTCGACGGCCGGCGCGCCATCGCCTGGCGGCCAATTCCGCACCAGGTGGACGAGATCGATCCACAGACGGGGCCGGAGCTGTCATTCATCGCCGATCTACCCGCGTACAGCGCGGGGCTCTATTATCTCTATTATTCGCCGGAAGGGACGAGTGTCCCCGCCTTCGCGCACAAGACGGGCACGGCCGAGGATTGGGTGCCGCCGAATATCGGCTGGGAGTCCAACCGTGGTGCGTACCGGGCGTACTGGGGCCAGTTCGATTTCTTCGGCAAGAAAACGGAACAGCTCATCTACGGCAACATCGGGGCCAAGAGCTATCACGAAGAGGTGGAGTGGGGCATCGACGCCCTGCACGTGGGCAAGGCCAGCGGCCTGGGCGGCCTGACGCTCTACCGCGGCGACGAGGCGTATCTCGTGCAGAATCCCGCGGGCGAGGGCAAGGTACAGTTCAGCAAACGACAGCTGGTCAGCGGGCCTGTACGGGCGGCGGTCGAAATCGTCGCGACGAACGTCGTGCCGGAGCAGCCCGACCTTGCCGTACGCATGCTCTGCATCATTTACGCCGAGCGTCAGGAGACCGAGGTGCGGGCGAGTGTCTCGAACGCGGCGGGCGAAGTGGTGCTGGCGCCGGGGATCGTCAAACTGCCGCGGGAGTCCGTGTTCGAGAACGCGGAAGCGGGAACGCTGGGCTCGTGGGGCTGGCAGGAGGAAGTGATCGGCGACATCGGCATGGCGGTGATCGCGCCGCCGGCGTCGGTGATCAAGATCGTCGATCTGCCTCACGAGCGTCGGATGCAGTGCAAGCTCGAGAACGGTCGATTGCGCTACTGGCTTATCGGCGACTGGCGACGCGGCCGTCAGCACCCGGTGGCCCCGACGATCGACAATTGGCAGCGCGAAGTGTCCGAACTGGCGAAATTCCTGAACAAGGACGCCGGCGTGACGCTCGGCGCGGTCGAAAGCGTGGCGAAGACGGCGAATGACGAATGACGAAGGAAGCTGTGGGCTGTGAGCTATGAGCCAGGCAATAGGTGCGTGACGCCTTTTTCGTCATTCGGATTTCGTCAATCTGGTTTACCCCCGGAGGGGGCTTGCATGATCATCGACGGGCACGTGCATATCGGCACCAGCGTGTTCTTTCACATGGAGGCGGACGCGGATTTCCTCGTCCGGCTGGCTGACGAGCTGGGGTTCGACAAGCTGTTCGTCACCGAGCTGAACGCGCTGTTCTATGACATGCGCGAGGGCAACGACGCACTGGCCCGTCAGATCGCCCGGCACCCGGACCGGCTGATCGGCTACGTGTCGGTGCCCACGCCGCGGCTGGGGCAGCGGGCCGTGGACGAGGTTCACCGCTGTTATGAGAAGTACGGTTTTCGCGGCATGAAGATCTACTCGCATCCGGAGGCGTCCATCGCCGAGCCGGGTACGGCGGCGCTGCTGGAGGCAGCGGTCGAGTACGACATGCCCATCCTCGCTCATACCACGCCGGACGAGTGCGACTATCTCATGGCGCAGGTGCCGCACGCCCGGCTGCTCATGGCTCACATGGGCGGCCATCCTTACGCATACGGTGACTGGCACCGAGCGGTCATGGTGGCCAAGAAGCATCCGAATCTGCTGCTCGACACCGCCAGCTCGCAGATTGACAACGGCATGCTGGAGCATGCGGTGGCGGAACTCGGTCCGGAGAAGATTCTGTTCGGCACGGACATGCCCTTGCTCGACCCGCACACGCAATTGGCCAAGGTGACGGGGGCGGACATCAGCGACGAGGCCAAGCGGCTGATCCTGGGCGGTAACCTGGCCAGACTGTTGGGGCTGAACTGATGCGCATCGATATCAACGCCTGTTTCGGGCACTGGCCGTACTGGGACTCGCCCGGCAAGACCGCCGACGATCTGGTCGCGCTCATGGACCGCAACGGCATCGAGCAGGCGGCGTGCATGAGCCTGCGGGGCATGTTCATCAGTTGGCGCGACGGCAACATCGAGACACTCGAGGCGGCGAAGCGCTTTGCCGATCGGCTTATCCCTATGGCGACCATCAGCCCGTTCCTGGGCGGCAACGGCGACGCGCTGCGCCGATGTATCGATGCCGGCATGCGAGGCGTGCGATTGTATCCGTCGTTCCATAACTATCCGCTCGACAGTGCGTTCGTCGACGATATCTGCACGACGGCGGCGGCCTGCAGCATCCCGGTGATGATCCCCACGCGGCCCATGATGAACTGGCGGTTCAAGTCGCTGGCCGTCGAGTCCGTGGGAGCGGTGGCTGCGCGTCATCCGGGCACGTCGATTTTGATCAGCGGGCCGAACTACCTGGTGGAATACCAGGCGCTGGTCAAGGTGATGCAGCGATGTCCCAACGTCTTCTACGAGATCTCGTGCCTGCAGGGCTTCGAATCCGTGTGCAAGCTCGTAGCGGAGGTCGGTGCCGAGCGTGTGCTCTTCGGCACGGGGGCGGTGCTCAATTACCCCGCATGCAATGTCAGCAAGCTGGAGAATGCCAGGATCACCGGCGAGCAGCGGGCGGCCATCTTTAGCGGTAATGCACATAGGTTGCTCAACCTGGGCAGCAGATGACGAGAGAAGCTGTGAGCGATGAGCTCTGAGCTTTGAGCCGGACCATCGGGACGCGGACCATGCGCCCTTCGGACTTCATTCGTCATTCTGGCTTCGTCATTCGGATTTCGACATTCGCCCTTCGGGCTTCGTCGTGTTGGACACTTCCGTGGGGAGTCGCTATGCGGATCGGTCTCACAACGATCGGGATCATCGTTTTGCTTTCGCGGTTGTCGCTGGCTGCCGAGGCGTCGCGCAAGGTCGAGTACGTGCGGGCGGTCACGCGCGGGGCGGGGCTCATGCCCTGGCAGGAGCCGGGTGTCAGCGCGGCCGAGCGCGAGTTCCGCACGCAGATCGAGGCTCGCAAGACGGAACTGCTCGGTTCGCGGGTTGCCGTTCGGCATCCGGTGATGATTTCGCCGGAGGACATCGAGCGGGCTCGCCGCAACATTGCGTCCGCCGACTGGGCCCGGCAGTGGGCTGAGGAAAATCGGGAGGTGGCGGATCATGTGCTCGCCCAGCCCGTCGATTACCTGGAGCGCATGATTCCCGAACTGACGCCCACGAACACGTACGGTTTCACGTGCGCGGCCTGCGTCGGCGTCAAGTCGCAGGAAGGCATGGGCGCGTCGCTCATGCGCTGGGATCACCGCAATCCGGACGTGTGCTCGTGCAAGCGATGCGGCCAGGTCTACCCGAGCGAAAAGTACGCGGAGACGGCTCAACTCGTGTGTCCGCGGTCCGGCCAGACGTTCACGTACTACCTCAACGAACGCGAGCGGGCGAATCCCGACGATCGCAGCGGTGCACTGGCCTGGCATTGGGTGGGCAGGCCGTTGCACATGAGCTACACGGGGCAGATTCGCGCGGCCAAGATCCGGTTCATGATGCAGGCGGCGCAGGCCCTGGCCATGCAGTACACTCTTTCGGGCGAGCCGGCCTACGCGGTGCGGACGAAAGAGGTCCTGTGCCGGTTCGCACGGTGCTATCGTCAATGGCTCTATCACGATTACTGGGACACCATCGCCGACTGCGATCCCATGTACGCGGCGTGGCACGATAACCGGCTGCCGCTGGAATGGAAACGACACCTGTGCGAGCAGGCGTTTCGCTCGGACACCCTGGAGAGGGCCCGCATGCTGCAGAGCTACTGGGGCGCGGGCCGCGTGCACCCCAGCACGGACGGCATCGCCGGGCTGCCTTCCCTGGCGATTGCGTACGATCTGGTTCACGACGCCGTCGATGCGTCGGGCCAGCCGATCTGGACGGACGGGGAACGCCAACTCGTCGAGCGCGACTTGCTGCTGGAGTACGTCATGGGCGCCGAGCCGTTCGTCGGCGGGGCGGGCAAGGCGGATTGCGTCAACAACAAGGCACCGGCGGTGTATCGGGCGATGGCCGTCGTCGGCCGCGTACTGGGACTGGCTCCATACGTGGATACCGCGCTTCGCGGCTACGAGGGTGTGCGCGATCGGTCGTTCATTTACGACGGCTTTTCGCATGAGAGCCCGTCCTACACGAACATGTTTATGGGCGAGCTCGTGCAGATTCCGGAAGATCTGCACGGGTTTGAATGGCCGGCGGGTTTTCCCGGCCGATCCGGCGTGGTGGATCTGTACGCGAGCGATTCGCGGTTGCGGCTGATGTACCGTGCGATGCTCGATCAACTGCGACCCGATGGTCGTTACCTGCCGTTGTCCGACACGAACCAGTTGACCAGGCCGTCGAGCCATCTGGTGGACCTGGGCGCCAAGCGCTACCCCGAGTATTACCGTGGTACGGTGTCACGGTTGGGCGGCGGGCGCGGATTATACGCACTGCTCAAGCTCTCGCCCGAAGAGATCGCCGCCGAGGCGGAACTGAACCTGCCCGAGATTCTCTTTCCGGCCTGGATGACGGCCGTGTTGCGGCACGGTCGCGGGCCGAACGCCGCCGTGCTGGCCATGCCCTTCAATCCCCACGGTGGCCATCGTCACACCGACAATCTCGCATTGTTCTACAGCGATGGGGGCACGACCATCCTGGGCGATCACGGTTACATGGGTAACATGCCCGTCAACGCCTGGATCAAGAGCACGTTCAGCCACAACCTGGTGGTGGTGGATGACGCCGAGCAGCGATTCAAGGAACGGGTGCCCCGGCTGGTGCGGATGTTCACATCGCCTCGCGTGTCGGTCGTCGAGGCGGCGTCGGACTGTTACGCGCAGTGCAGCGAGTATTCGCGGCTGGTGGTGTTGATCAAGGGACCGGCGGGCCGCACGTTCGTCGTGGATGTGTTCCGCGTGACCGGTGGCCGCAAGCATAGCTTCCGCGTGCACAGCGAAATCGCGTCGAGCGATGCCGCGGACGGCGAAGTGGCGTTCGTGGGCCTGCCGATGCCGCCCGAACCGCCGCTGCCCAAGGTGGGCGCGAGCCTGGCTCGCGAAGACATCTTCGGCTTGCGCGACGTGCGAAGCGTGAAGTCGCCGCCTGATGCATGGCAGGCGATTTGGAAGGAGGCCGGCCGCCGGTATCGGATGTGGATGCTCGGTCCGGTGGATCGGGTCGAGGCGTCCAACGGGCCCGGCCAGGAAACGCTCGCGCAGCCCGGCCGGCGCGTGCGATACGTGGACGCGATTCGCGAGGGCGACAATCTGACCAGCACGTTTGTCGCCGTTCACGAACCGAGCGGGGACAAGGGCGTGATGCCCATTCGCAATGTGCGTTTGCTGGCCTTGCCGGCATCGGCGGGGCCGCAGGCGGTGGCGCTGCGCATCGAATCGGCATGGGGAACGTATACGTTCCTCAATCGAATTGCCGGCCAAGCTGAAGTCGAAGGCGTCACGTTCCAGGGTGAGTTCGCATTGCTCCATCAGGACGGGGACGATACGACCGCGGTGTGTAACGAGGCGGTCCTGTTGAAAGCGGGCGATCTGCGTTTTTCCGCCGCAGCCGCCGCCTGGTCGGGTCCGGTCGCAAGCCGCACGGAGACGACCATCGTGGCCGGCACGCCACGGCCCGCCGATTGGCCGGCGCTGTCGTCAGGCGTGCAGCAGTACATGGCGGTTCGCACCGCCACACAGCAGACGGGCTTGCCCGTGAGATCGACGGATGATGAGCGCATCGAGGTCGAGCGGTTCCCGGTGCCGGAGGTCGTCGAGTTCCGCCTGCCCAATCTGGTCGTGCTCGAATGAAAAGCGGGGAGACCATGATGAGCTCACAGCTCGTTTCAGCGTCGCCACGCAGATGCTTGTCCGTCGCGGCACGCGTCGCCACATCGTTTCTGCTCTTGTCGTTGTGTGCCGCCTTCGCCCACGCGTGGCCCGGTCATCAGTTCGAAGAGTGGAAACAGATCACCACATGGACCAGACCCGATGCCAGGACGGAGCAGGCCGGCAAGCCCGAGCTCGTCCCGTTGCTCGGCGGCAAGGATGCACGACGCATCGACGAAATCCGTGTCTGGGAAGCCGAGCGAGCGGAATACACCCGGTGCATCGCCGATATCCTGGGCAGTCCAGGCGAGTTGAAGATCCTGCCGCCGAAAGCGGAACTGTTGGGCGAGGAGACGCTCGACGACCACATCCGGCAACACATCCGTATCCGCAGCGAGGCCGACGATTGGATCACCGCCTACCTGCTTGTGCCCAAATCGGTCACGTCGAGACCCGCCGGACGCGCTGCAACTCGCCTGCCCGCTATGATCTGCGTGCATCAGACGGTGGCTCCGGGCAAGAAGGAGCCGTGCGGCATCCAAGGCGATCCGGAGCTGGCGTTCGCGCTGCAACTCGTGCGCCGCGGCTTTGTGTGCATCGCCCCGGACATGATCGGTTTCGGCGAGCGGATTCCGCCCGGCACGCGGCCATATCATGACAGCGCGGCCTTCTACCGCAAACATCCGAGCTGGTCGTTCATGGGCAAGATGATCTGGGACATATCGCGGATCGTGGACTATCTGCGCACCTTGCCGTTCGTCGATCCACTCCAGATCGGGAGCATCGGGCATTCGCACGGGGCGTACACGACACTGTTTGCGGCGGCATATGAACCGCGGATCAGCGTGGCCATCGCCAGTTGCGGCTTCAATACGTTCCGCAGCGATCCCACACCCGATCGCTGGTCGCATCTGACGGCGCTCATTCCGCAGCTCGGCACGTACCTGCCGCAGGTCAAGGACATCCCGTTTGACTGGCAGCACGTCTGTGCCATGATCGCACCCCGGCCGTTGTTCGTCTGGTACGCCACGCAGGATACCATCTTTCCCAATACCGACAATCTCGACGCGATGTTCAAGGACGTCCGCGGCGTCTACGGCTTGTACGGCGCGGCCGACGATTTGATGTGGCAGGCGTTCGACGGTCCGCATGCGTTCCCCACCGACGGACGTGAGATGGCCTATACGTGGCTGGCCGAGCGGTTCTTCCCCACGGGCCGGTTGGAGGTCGCACCGCGCGATCGCGTGGAGTGGACCGAACGCCGAGACGTGATTCGTCGCGTGATCCGCCGCAGCATCGGTTCGCCGCCGGAACGAGGGCCAGGAGACGGCTTCACGATTGTCGAATCGACTTCGCTGGCCGCGTACGAGCGGCAGTTGGTCGAGTACACGCCACATCGGCAGGACGAGCGCGTGCGTGCTTACATCTGCATTCCCCATGCGAGGGACGGCAAGCTTCCCGGCGTGCTCGTGCTCCATCAGACGGTCGCCGAAGGCAAAGCCGAAGCCGTGGGGCTGGCGGGCAATCCGTCGTTGGCATTCGCGGCCGAGCTGGCCGAGCGTGGCTACGTGACGTTCGCGCCCGACTCGATCGCTGCCGGTGATCGCGTCGATGACGGAAAGCCATTCGACACACGGTGGCACTACGAGCGATATCCCGATCTGTCGGCCATGGGCAAGATGGTGTTCGACGCCCAGCAAGCGCTGGACTTGCTGGCCGGGCTGAGTACGGTGGACGCGGAGCGTCTCGGTGTGATCGGCCATTCGCTGGGCGCGGAGACGGCGCTGATGCTGGCCGTATTTGACGAGCGTGTGAAGGCCACGGTCGCCAGTTGCGGCTACGCGACGTTCGCGGCGGAAAAAGACCGCCTGCGCTGGGCTCGCGACCAGTGGTTCAGCTACATGCCCACACTTCGCCCGGTGTTCCTGCGGGGCGATCTGCCCGCGTGGGACTGGGACCACGTGTTGGAGGCGATCGCACCGCGGGCCGTGTATCAGCATACCACTCGCGAGGATGACATCTTCCCGGAATCGATCAGTGCGTACGAAGCCGGCGAGCGGGCACGAGTTGTGTGGGAACTTCACGATGCGGCTGATCGTTTCGAGAACGTGCTGAAGCCCGGTAAGCACGCCATCGCCGACGAAACGAAGCAAGAGATGTATAATTGGTTGGATCGGCAATTGAAGAATTAGTCCGTGGACCACTCGTCGTTTGACGAGTCAATGTCACAAACTGTGCCACGACCGGCAGTGGACCACGGGACATTGACGAGAACGGGAGTCACCCATGTCATCACCTGCTGCCAGAGTGCTCGATATCGCCAGATCGTTTCAGCCCGCGTGTGTGCTGGCGGCCGCGGCCGATCTGGATGTGTTCAACGTGCTCGCGTCGCGGCCGATGAACGCGGAGGAAGTCGCATCGGCCATTCGAGGCGACGTCCGGGCGACCACCATTCTGCTCGATGCGCTGGTCGCGTTGGAACTGCTGTCCAAGCAGGGTGACACGTATGCTCTGCCGGCAGAGCTGGTGGATGTGCTGACGGACAAGAGCCCGCAAACGGTTCTGCCCATGGTGTTGCATCAAGCCAATTGCCTGCGGCGATGGGTGCAGTTGCCGCAGGTGGTCAGGAGCGGCCGACCGGCGGAGCGGATTCCCAGCATTCGTGGCGAAGCCGCCGACACCGCGTCGTTCATCGGGGCCATGCATGCGATCTCGGGGCCGGTGGCTGATACGGTGGTTGGCCGGTTGGGGCCACTGTCGTTCCAGTGTCTGCTCGACGTGGGCGGGGCGTCGGGCACGTGGACCATGGCGTTTTTGCGGCGAGTGCCTTCGGCCCGGGCCATCATCTTCGACCTGCCGGACGTCATCCCCATGGCCCGGCAGCGCCTCACGGACGCGGGCTTCATCGATCGCGTGGATCTGGTGGCCGGCAATTTCGAGACCGATCCGCTGCCTACCGGTGCCGACTTCGTCTGGCTCAGCGCCATCGCGCATCAGAATTCACGCGAGCAGAATCGGGCATTGTTCGGCAAGATTCGTGATGCTCTCGCGCCAGGCGGCACGTTGGCCATCCGCGACATCGTCATGGACGAGGATCACGTCCACCCGCCGGGCGGAGCTCTGTTTGCCGTCAACATGCTCGTGGGCACGGAGCGTGGCGGCACGTTCTCGCTGGAGGAGTACAAGGCGGATCTGGAAGCGGCCGGTTTCGGCAACGTGGAACTCGTGTACCGCGATGCGTGGATGGATTCGTTGATCCGCGCGACGAGGAAATGAGAAGAAGGAGGCAGGAGACAGAAGACAGAATGTATAAACAACGCGCATAAGGCCAGCAGAGCAACTGGCAGCTCATCCCGATTTCTCGCTCCTGTCTTCTGTCTCCTCTGTTCCGTTCAGTTCCGTCCAATTAATGTGGCAACGTTGACCTGGGAAAGACTCTCTGCAATCGGTTCCACTCCGGGCAGGTTTCGCGGCGTGCCGATTCCGAACACGTGCATGCCGGCTCGACGGGCGGCGAGAATGCCCGCTTCGGCGTCCTCGACCACCAGGCAACGCTCGGGCGGAATGCCCAGCTTCTCAGCAGCCATGAGGAACACCTGCGGATCGGGCTTGGAGCGCGAAATGTCGTTGCCGTCCACGATGACGCCGAACCGCTGCGTGAGCCCGCAACGATCCAGGATGGTTCGCGCGTTCTTGCTCGACGACGCGACGGCCAGAGCCACGTCGCGGGCGGATAGTCCCGAAAGCAACTCGTTCACGCCGGGCAGGACGTCGGCCGGACAAAGCGACTGCAGGAGATCGCGGTAGATCGCGTTCTTTCGCTCGGCCAGCGCCTGCTTTTCCTCCGGCGTGTAAGCGCGGGTCGCTCGGCGCAGGATGATCTCGAGACTCTCCATTCGGCTCACGCCGCGCAACTGGTCGTTGATGCGTTCGTCGAACTCGATGCCCTCGGCGTCGGCAATCACTTTCCAAGCGCGGTAATGCAGCCCGTCGGTGCGGACCAGTACGCCGTCCAGGTCGAAAATCACTGCGTCGATCATTGCGCGAGCCCCCACTCCTCGGTTTGGGCCGGACGAATCGTCGCGGTCTTGCCGCTGACGCACGCCCCCAGCGGCACGGAGCCGCGATTGGTTAAACGGCAGGTCGTGCGGGTCAGTTCCAACTCCAGCCGGCAGCCTTTCCAGACCAGCGGAAACGCCAGTCGCGTCCACGCCTGCGGCAATCTCGGCGAGAGCGTGAGGGTGTCACTTTGCATGGCGGTCAGCATCCCGGCGAAGCCGAAGACCAGGATTTGCCAGACCGCAGCCGCATTAGCGATGTGAATCCCCTCGGCCGCTCCGCCGTGCTCGACGTCGAGATCGATGCCTTTGGCTTTTTCCCAGAACGCCCACGCCTCATGGTGCAGGCCGAGCCTCGCCGCGACGATGGCATGCACGCCGGCCGACAGCGACGAGTCGTGCGTCGTGTACGGTAAGTAGTAGTCCCAGGCCCGCCGGATTTCCTCCTGTGTGAACCGATGGGGGAAGAGCATCATGAGCATGAGCACGTCGGCCTGCTTGAGGGCCTTGATGCGGTAGAGCCGTTCCTGCGAGACCTGAGCGCCGAGCGTGCGCGAGCGGTCGGGCCAGATTCGCTCGAAACAGGGCTCGGCCAGCCGCTCGAACTCCTCGCACTGCAGGACCAGCGTGCCATCAGCGCTTCGCGGGATGGGCAGGGCGTCCGCGGCGGCGAGAAACGCCTGGCACTCGGTCTCGGTCGCGCCGCCGTATCGGCCGAACCGGGCGGCGGCCCGCAGTGCTTCGGCGACCATGGCGTTGGTGAAGCTGTTATTGTTCGAAATCGGCGTGTACTCGTCCGGGCCCATTACGCCGAGGATGCTCGGATGCCCGTCGCCCGGCCGCGTATCCATGCGCTCCATCCAATAGCGGGCGGTCTCGACGAGCACGCGGGCCGCGGGGCCCTTAAGGTAAGCGTCATCACCGGTCGCCTGCGCGTAGTGAACCAGGCCGTACACCACGTCCGCCGTCACGTGCACTTCGTGATCGCCGTACTGCCAATTGGGGCAACACTCGACGCCCGCCGAGTCGGATTCCCACGCGTAACGAGCGCCGCGGTAACCGTAGCGTTTGGCGTTGGCCTGGGCACCCGGCAGACTCTGTACGCGGAAATCGACCAGCGTGCGGGCGCGGTCCGGGTCGGTGTACAGGAAGAAGGGCAGGAGAAACATCTCCGTGTCCCAGAAGTACCGGCCCCAGTAGGCCTCGCCCGCATAGCCCTTGGCGTCGATGGCCACGCGATCGTCGCCGGGCACATGGGCGCGCAGGAGGTGAAACAGCGAGGCTCGCACGGCCTGCTGGGCGGCGGCGTCGCCTTCCACGATGACATCACAGCCGGCCCACCGTTCGTGCCAGATAGCCGTGTGCTCGGCGAGCAGTTCCTGCCACGGTTGGTCGCTGATTTCTGCCAATTCACGCGAGGGGTCGCGATCGTCACGATCACGGCTGGTAGCCACGATCGTGCGCTTCGTGAAGACCGCTTCGACGCCGGCCGGCAGGAGACATTCGGTGACGATGCTCGCACGGCGATCCTCCTGCCGGAGGTTCGAGCAGAGCTCGCTGCTTCCCGGCACATCGCAGCCGATGGCGGTGGCCATCACGATGCGGTCGCCGGCGTCCGTCCGGACCTCACAGGAAAGGTACCGGTCGTAGCTGAACTGCACGTTCACGAAGTGGTCAAAGCCGTTGGTGCGTACGTCGGCGTCGAGGCCCGCTTCGAGCCGCAGCCGTGCCGGCTGGTCACATCGGATGCGCAGCCGTTGCACGCACAGGCCGAGCCGGGCAGCGCTGACGAATCGCTCGAACGTGACGTTCACCCGGATGCCGGTCTTGGTGGTCCACTGCAGCGTGCGGGTGAGTGTGGCGTCGCGCAGGTTCAGGACGCGACGGTAATCGGCGATCCGGCAGGCCTCCACGTCCAGTCGTTCCCCGTCTACAACGGGCACCATGCCGAGGAACCACGGCAGGTTCACCATCTGGTTGCCGAGTAGCGGATGGCGGCTGAACACGCCCGGCACGTACGTTCCCCATTTGCTCTTGGTGTCTGCGAAGGTCTCGCAGGTGACGTTGGCGGGCATGCGGGTGTACGTGCGGTCCTGCGGCGCGTCGGATAGATGCTCTTCGAGTGAGCCGCGCACGTGCAGGTAGCCGCTGCCCAGCGTGAACATGCCCTCCCACGCCTTGGCGTGCTCGACACGGAAGGGAGATTCGACCAGCTCCCAGCAATCGATCTCGTTGTGGTTGATCATGTGGTAATGCGGGGGCTGGTGCCTGGGGCCTGGCGACGGCCGAAAGACTTCCGATGCTTTCCCGACCTATTTCTGTTCTTTCGCCAGCTCCTAGCCCCCAGTCCCTGTCCTCACTCAATACTCAGTCCGTCAATCCAGACATCGAACGGCTCATGGCCCATGGAATCAAACTGGATGCTCAGGCCGTCCACTCGTTCGAGGCTCATGCGTTCGCGTCCGGTCCTGCTCGCCATCGCTTGGGCCTTCTCGGGCGGAACCGGCTCGACGATCCACATCTCACGGTTGGAGGGAGCGTGGTTGATGCCGCCGCGCTTGATGTAGAGCTTGCCGCGATGCAGCGTCGCCGACGAGCCGGTACCGGTGATGTCAGGCAGATTGCCCGTCGTGAAGGTATTCGTGGCGATATCGTAGATGGCATACTGCGCCGACGGCGGTCCGTAGCCCTCGTGGTTGGACGGCGAGCATCCGGCCAGGAGGAACAAGCCGCCGCGCGGGCCGACCCGCTCGCACCAGTTCGGCGGCAACGCGACCAGAGCCGAGCCGTGACCGATCTCGAACGGCAACGGACCGAGGTCTTTGACCGGCGTGCGGGCTTCCTTCCAGTTTTTGCTGTCCCAGCGATTGCCGCCGGCGAAGCTGCTCGCCCGGTACTCGGCCGGATCGAACACCAGCAGACGATCGCCGATCTCGTCAGCTTTCTCGGGTCGCGGTGTCTGCCAGTCGTTCTTGGTGGCGTAGATCTTCCCATCGACACAGGCTAGTTGAGCGGCCCGGCTGAACCACCACGCGTCTTTGCCGACGACCGGTGCGAGCACGGTGCGCTCGTCGAGCGGGCCGGGGTTGGCCAGGTTCACGCGGTCGATCGGCCCGCCGTAGTTGCCGGCGATGGCGTGAGCGATGCCGAACAGGTGCTCGCCGACGACCACGCATCCGTGGCCCATCGCGGTTATCGTCGGCAACCACGACCACTGTGATTTTTCGATGTCGAACGCGATGAGCCGCGGCTGATCGTGATCGAATGCGTCCTTCTCCTTGGCCCGGCGGCGAAGGATCAGTCGGTGATTCGCCGCATCGTAGCAGAGCATGCCGTTGATCCAGTCGGGCCCGGCGCCGCCCAGCGTGGACGGGCGAGGCAGCGGTTTCCAATCGCGGCCATCCTCCGAGGCGAACACGGCGTCGGACTCGTTGACCGCGCAGTAGAGCCGCTTGCCGTCCGACGTCATGGCCGATGCCCCCTGCGTTTCGACGGTGGTCTCGACAGTGGTGAACTGGAGATCGCGGTCGAAGTGGGGCGGCTTGGCCCCTTCGAGCGACTCCATGCGGATCCACTGACGGGCGGCCGGCTCCACGCCGGGCTCGCCATCGAGGGCGACGCGGACGTACAGCCAGCCGTGACGCGCTTCGCTGTAAGGCAGATCGCTGAGGAGGTTCCGCGGCATGCCGTTGAACGCCGGCGTATACGTGAACGCCGCCTTGCCGCGGTGCAGACGCACGATGGGCGTGGGGCCCTGGAATCCGCCGTTGTTGGGGTTGGCCCACTTGATCCAGAAGGACAAGTATTTGGCCCCATCGAGTTTCCAGCCTTCATTGCTCCTGGCGTTGCAGGCGATGGCCACGTCCGATCCCTTGTATGGGTCGGGCCGAAAACGCAATGACCGTTTGCCGACGAGGCATTCGGGATCGTCGGTGATGATCACCTTACCCCGTTTGTCGGCGTTGTTGCCCATGGACCAGGTCCAGCGGCTGCTCGCCGAGTCGGTGAGTTCGTCGTATTGCGGCGCGTTCGCGATCGCACCCGGCGAGGCGTCTCCCGCGGCCCGCGTGACGTATACGTCGAGTCCGTCCAAGCCGGCAAGGTGGCCGTTGTGGACGGTCACGCCGGCGCGGTAGAAACCCGGTTCGGTGAAGACGTGTTCCACGCGTTGGGTGGTGTATTCCTTGCCGCCGATGTCCCAGCGATAATGCAGCGTGCGTCCGGAGGCATCGATCGCCGCCGCCTCAAACACGACGGGCTGGCCGACCGTGACGCGTTCGGGACCGGTGATCTTCACCTTCGGGGCCGGCTTGCCCTGAGGGTCGGCGGGACGGCGGCTCAGATGAGTGACATCCTCCAGCAGTTCGTCCTGTTCGTTGTTCGCGTACGTGTTGCCGGCCAGATCGAGCCAGTCGGTGAACCGGGCGAACAGTCCCCAGCGGTTGTTCTCCAACCGATTGTTCTGCACGATCAGATGGTGCATCTTCCACTTGGCGCCCCGAGTGGCCAGGTCGCCGCGAAAGACGATGCCCGCCCCGTTGTTATGGTGGCAGTAGTTGTCCTCGATGATCGTGTGCGTGCCCGAGCCGTGGACGATGACGATGCCGCCGTGGACGAAATCGGGCTCGGGGGCGTTGTGGAACCCGTCGGGCCGGCCGTTGTAGGCGGCCTCGTTGCCGATCAGTACCGTGCGGTCCGAGCCGCCCAGCCAAAAGCCGTAGCTGCAGTGGTTGGCCTTGTTGCGGATATATGTGTTGCCCGGGCTCCAGGCCTCGAAGCCGTTGTTATTGGCGTACGAGCAGTCGTTTTCGATGAACACGTTGCCCGTCGAGCACCAGCCGTTGAGCACGCGGATGAACACGCCGTCGCCGCCGTGCGTGATGTCATTTCGTTCGAAGAGGTTATCGTTCGAGCCGGTTTCGAGGAGCACGCAGGTCGAATCGCGGGCATGGACCTCGCCGGGGCTGATCCGCAGGCCGTAGGACAAATTGTTGTCGCGGACCTGGTTGCGGCAGGCCAGCCACATCTTCAGGCAGACGTTCGAGCAGTGCGAAAAATCGTTGTGCTCGATGGTGTTGTCGTGGCTTTCCCACAGGTCCAGGCCGTTCCACACACGATTGGCCTTGTTCTTGCGGATGATGCACTTGTGCATCCGCGTGAGGATGATGCCGCCGACGCGTTCGCCATCCCCCCAGCCGTAGGACGGGTCGTGGTAGTTGTCGGAAAAGTCGCAATTCTCGATGATCCACTCGCGGCCGTCGGTGGCTCGCAGACCGGAGGTGAACCCGCGGACCTTCAGGTTGCGGATCGTGACCTTCGAGCGATTCTCGGCGAGAACGCCCTCGCCGACGAAGCTCGACAGGTCGCCGGCCTTGCCCGGGCCCTGAATGGTGGCGCCGTTTCCGTCAATGGTGATGCCGTCGGCTTCGATCACCAGCGGCGAGGTCAGTACGGCGTCTTTATCGAGCTTGATGTTCCGCGTGATGCGCATGGGTTCAGCCCCGTGCACGATGGATGCTGCCGCGAGGATTGCGATGACCGCCGATGTTGCCGAACCCGCGACGGCCCGTCCTTTCCTTTCCGATAAACTCATGCTTGCACACTCCTGTAGGTCTTGGCGAACGCCCGCACGGCCCGCTCGATGTCGTCGGACGTATGGGCGGCGGAAATCTGGACCCGGATGCGGGCCTTGTCTTTGGGCACCACGGGATAGCTGAACGCGATGACGTAGATCCCCTCGTTCAACATGGCGGCTGCCATTTTGCCGGCCACTTCGGCATCGCCCAGCATGACCGGCACGATGGGATGCTCGGCTTCGGGAACCGGGAAGCCTTCACGTTGCATGGCCTCGCGGAACAAACGCGTGTTGGCCCAGAGGCGCTCGCGCAGGTTCGGCTCGGACTCGATGAGATCCAGCACGAACAGCGTGGTGGCCACGATGGCCGGGGCGACGCTGTTGGAGAACAGATAGGGCCGGCTGCGCTGGCGAAGCAGGTCGATGATGGCTTTGCGGCCGCTGGTGAAACCGCCGGACGCGCCGCCGAGCGCCTTGCCCAGCGTGCTGGTGAGGATGTCCACGCGGTCTTGGACGCCGAACAGCTCGGGTGTGCCGCGGCCGGTCGGGCCGACGAAGCCGGTGGCGTGCGAGTCGTCCACCATGACCACGGCGTCGTAGCGGTCGGCCAACTCGCAGATGTCGGCCAGCGGGGCGTACGTGCCGTCCATGCTGAACACGCCGTCGGTGGCGATCAGACGCAGCCGGGCGCCGCGGGTCTCTTCGAGGCATCGTTTGAGGTCGGCCATGTCGCGATTGCGATAACGATGGCGGGCGGCCTTGCACAGCCGTATGCCGTCGATGATGCTCGCGTGGTTCAACTCGTCGCTGATGATGGCATCTTGCTCGCCTAGCAGCGTCTCGAACAGTCCGCCGTTGGCATCGAAGCAGGAACTGTAGAGGATGGTGTCCTCGGTGCCCAGGAACGCGCTAAGGCGGTCTTCAAGCTGCTTGTGGATGCTCTGCGTGCCGCAGATGAACCGCACGCTCGATAAGCCGAAGCCCCAGCGCTCGCAGGCGTCCCGGGCGGTTTCGATCACGCGCGGGTCGCCCGACAAGCCGAGGTAGTTGTTCGCGCAGAAGTTCACCACTTCGCTGCCGTCGGCGAGGTTCACGTGCGATCCCTGCCGCGAGTCCAGCACGCGCTCGTGCTTGTACAAGCCGCTCCGGCGGATCTCATCGAGCGTAGCCTCGATCTGCCGTTGCATGGAGCCGAACATGGTAGTCTCCGGAAAAGCTATGAGCTGTGAGCTATGAGCCAGAAGCTGGACGAGCTGGATCACGTTCAAACGCCAGCCCCCTTTGATGTCATGACCTCAAGTCTCAAGCCGCAGGTCTCAGGCCTTGAGGCGCGCAGGCCTCAGATCTCCGCCCAATCCATGACCACTTTGCCCGACTGGCCCGACCGCATGACTTCGAACGCTTCGGCGAATTGCGTGTAATGGAACCGGTGCGTGATGACGGGCGAGATGTCCAGGCCGCTCTGGATCATGACTGTCATCTTGTACCACGTCTCGTACATTTCACGGCCGTATACGCCCTTGATGACCAGGCCGTTGAAGATGATCTGGTCCCAGTCGATCTCCGTGCGAGGCAGGATGCCGAGCAATGCGATTTTCCCACCATGCGCCATGTTGGCGATCATGTCGCGGAAGGCCTGGGGATTGCCCGACATTTCAAGGCCGACGTCGAAGCCCTCCTGCATGCCGAGCTGCTTCTGGACCTCGGCCAGCGCGCCTTCGCGGATATCGAGGGCGATGGTGGCACCCATCTTGCGAGCCAACTCCAGCCGATAGGGGTTGCGATCGGTCACCACGACGTAGCGGGCGCCGGCGTGGCGGACGATGGCGGTGGCCATCAAGCCGATGGGCCCGGCCCCGGTGATCAGGACATCCTCACCCAACACATCGAACGACAAGGCGCAGTGCGTGGCGTTGCCCAGCGGATCGAACGTGCTCAGCACGTCCAACGGAATCTTGCGGTCGGCGATCCAGATGTTCGTGACGGGCACGCTGATGTATTCCGCAAAGGCGCCCGGCCGATTCACGCCCACGCCGGACGTGTGAGCGCACAGATGCCGGCGTCCCGCCAGGCAGTTCCGGCACCGTCCGCAGACCACGTGCCCTTCGGCGCTGACCAGTTCGCCCGGGCACAGATCGCGCACGTTGGCCCCCACGGCCGCCACCACGCCGACGAATTCGTGACCGACCGCCATGGGCACGGGAATGGTCTTGCGGGCCCAGTCGTCCCACTCCCAGATGTGCACGTCCGTACCGCAGATACTCGTTTTGATCACCCGTACGAGCACATCGTTGATGCCGATCTCGGGTATCGGCACTTCGCGGAGCCACAGACCCTCACGTGATTCCGCCTTGACCAAGGCCTTCATGGTTCTCACGGGCACCTCCGCATGGATACGACATGGCGCTCAAGATCGGATCGCACATAAGCCTAGCGTCGCGCCGCGCCCGGCACCAGGCATTCATCCGATCCAGACCAGACCGGGGGCGAGCGTGACCGCTTGTCCCTTGATTCTGGCCCGGATGCCTGAACGGACGTCCGCACCGACCTCGATGCGGAGTTCCGTTTGCCGGATGGAGAATGTCAGCGTGCCGCCATGCAGGACGAGCTTGAACTGCAGTGCTGCCCAGTTCCGGGGCAGGCGTGGCTCGACGATCAGTTCGCCCTCGAACAGCCGCACGCCGCCGAAGCCGCATACTGCAGCCAGCCAGGCGCCGCCGGCGGCCGTCCCGTGCAGTCCGGCGTACGTGTCTTTTCGGCCCGTCAGGTTTTCGTCAATATCCACGCCCGCACAGATGCGGAACTGTCGGTACGCCTCCTCGAGATCGCCCATATCCGCCGCCGCGATGGCGTTGATCACGAAGCTCATGGACGAGAAGTTCATGCTCTTGTCTTTGTAGAACTGCCAGTTCGCGCGGCGGACGGGCTCGGGGAAAGCATCGCGAAGCAGGACCATGGCCATGAGCACGTCGGGCTGATTGAGCGCCTGGTAGGGGGCGACGGTGGCAAACCACGCCTTGCGTTCAGGGGACAGTGCGGGGGGGATCGGCTCGAGTTGATAGAACCCTTCGCACTGCTCGTAGATCAGGCTAGCCGGGTCGAAGAGGAACGTGAGGCGCTCGGCCACGCGCTGCCATTGGCCGGGCTCGTCGTCGCCGATATGAAGCCGCTCGCGGGCGCTCGCCCAGGCGTTGTGGTCGTGCTCTTGCAGCCACGTGAGCATGACGGCCGCCCATTGCAGGTTCCAGCGGGCCAGACAATTGGTGTAGAAGTTGTTCGTGCTTTCGCAGTGCCCTTCGTCCGGGCCGGCCACGTCGCGCAGGTCATAGGCGTCGCGGGCGGGATCGTAGACGGCCCGGCCCGCATAGAACCGGGCGGTTTCAACGAGCAGGTCGATGCCCGGGCCGGCCATAAATGCATCGTCGCCGGTGGCCTGCCAGTACTGCATGAGGGCGTATGCCACGTCGGCATTGATGTGGATGTTCGTGTGAATGAACCGCCACCAGTTGCCCAGGCACTCCTCGCCATACGGGCCGGCCTGCCAGGCGAGCTTGGCCCCGGGATAGCCGCGCTCGCGAGCAGCCTGTCGACCCGCTTCCAGGCCCACCCAGCGCCATCGCAGGCAGCGCCGGGCCAGGTCGGGCAGCGTGAACGTGTACAGGGGCAGGATGTACACGTCGGTGTCGTAGAACGTGTTGCCCTGGTAGTACTCGCCGCTCAGGAGCTTGACGGGCACACTCAGTTGCTCGCTGTGGCGGGGGGCGGCGGCCAAAACGTGGTACAGGCAGAATCGCAGATCACGCTGGGCTTCGTCGTCGCCGTCGATCCGAACGTCGCAGCAATCCCAGATCTCCTGCCAGGCCGCGGCCTGTTCGCGGGCGGCGGCGTCAAAGCCCTGAGCGACCGCCGCATCCAGCTCACGCTCAACGTCGATCACCGCGTTGTGACGGGCGTCTTCGCTGCAGGCCAGGACGATGTGCCGTTCGAGTTCGAACCGCTCGCCCGGCCGGCCGCGGAAGGCCGCCACCGACCAGGCCGCGTCGTACTCCACCAACGCCCCGCTTGCTTTTCTCGTGGGTAGTTCGGCGGTTCGCATTTCCACGTCGATGCCGCGGGTGGGCGTGCGGGCGGTCAGCCCCGTCCAGCCGGGGCCGGCGTCGAGGGCGGTCACGCGGAACTGCCGTTCGCGGGTGGTGTTGGAGAAGGTGGCTGCGTCGATGCCGGAGAGAATGCGAATGTCCGACTCGTGGTTGAGGGGGGTGACCGCATACCTCATGTGCACGCGATGGCAGTGAACGATGGAGGCAAACCGCGTCATCTCGATGCGAGTGGCCTTGCCGGCTAGGTCGGTGTACACGAACGAATAGCGGTACACGCCGTCCTTGAACGAGAGTTCCTGGCGAAACTCGCTGATGTGGCCGCGAGCGAACGAGATTTCCTTGTCGTCGATGAACACGCGGACGGCCAGTGGGTTGGGGAGGTTGGCGACGGCCGGACTCTTGCCCGCGCTGTCGAAGAATCGCTCGTCCAGGTAGCGGCGGGGCTCGTTCGATGCCCGGATGAGACTGAACATGTCCAGCTCGTCGTACACGCCGTTGATGAGCGTGACCGGGCAGTAGCCATCACGGTCTTCCTGCAGGTTGCCCTTCAGCCCGACGTAGCCGTTGGAGATGGTGAACAGGCTGTTGTGCTGACCCAGGCTGTGCGGGTCGAACGTCGTCTTGACCAGGCTCCACGTGTCCACGCTCATGTTGTCACCTCAGCGAGGTTCAGGAAACAGCCGTGCGAGAGGATCACCTCGGGCAGGCCGTGACGCACCACGGTGGCCGCGGCCTGGAAGTCCTGGCGCGATGTGTCGTGGTTGGGCAGACCCACCGCGCAGCCGATGCCTGCCGTGCGCAGTGCGATGATGCCCGGCTCGGTATCCTCGAGCCCCACGCACAGCGAGTAATCGGCTTTGGGAATCGCCATCTGGGCCAGGGCCAGGCTGTACAGATCCGGGTGCGGCTTGAGCCGGTGTTCGCACGCGTCGCTGGCGTTGATGAACGCGTCGAACGGTGCGCGGTAGTCGGCAATCCCCGCCAGCACCCGCTCCTTGCACGCGTTGGATACCGGCCAGTCACGCACGCGCAGCGCCATGACGCGGCAGATCTCGCGCATGGTGGCGTGCGTTTCGAACGCGATGGACGCGGTGACCAGGGCCAAGCGGGCGGGGTTGGCGGTGAAGATGCGCGTCAGCTTCCGCACGCCGTCGATGCCGATATCGCCTTCGCCGCGGACGTCGGCGGACAGTCCGCTGCGGATCATGTCGTACAGCGGGGCGGCATCCGCTTCGCCGATCCATCCCTTGATCAGCGGGATGAACACGTCGTAACCCGGCATGGGCTCGATGAGCAGCCGGCCGGCCTCGCCCAGCAGTTCCCGGCTGAGTGCCTGCCCCTGGCCGGCCTCGATGCGCTGCATGATCCAGTGATAGCGCATGTAGTAGATGTCGAGCATGGCGGCCACGGTCTCGCCCATGTTGTCGCAGCGAAACGCCGGGCCGAACCGCGCCACGAACGGTACGCACGCTCGTCCGGCGGCATCCGGGTCGAGCGGACCGGCGGATGTGAGCCGGCGGAAATCGGCATCGGCCAACAGGTCGGCCAGGCCGCAGTTGCGTGCGTGCACGCGCACTTCTTTACGCCGCTGCTCGTCGGTCATGCTCGCCAACGTCCACGTTAGCGCTTCGAAGAACGCGTCGCGAAACGCGGTCGCGTTCATCGCATCCCGGTAGCGGCCGAGCAAAAACTCGGTATGGCGGAAATTGCTGTTGCCGATCACGAAGGGATGATCGAGCTTGGGATCCAGACCGGCCCATTGTTCGCGGGTCAGCCGGCCTGTGCATCGGCGGACCATGTATTCCAAGGCGTGCAGGGCCAGCGGCTCGGTGGTCGTGCTCGTGCCGTCCATGTCGACGGCGAACGCGGCGATCCGCGGCAGCGGCGGCCGGACGACCGGTGCGAGCGGGTAAATCTGAAACGGACTCAACACGTAGTCGATATTGCGGACGGCCACGAACTCGTCCGTGTCGAGTCGCGTTCGCAGTTCATCGGCGATGATCGTCCCGGCCTGTCGTGCGTCGAAGTAGCGTGCCAGTGGTTCCATGCTCGAAGTTGCTCTCACTCGGCCCAGTAAAACCGCGTTTCGCCGGCTTCCAAGTCGCCCGTGCACACATCGCAAGGCTCGCCGGTCGGTTGCCAAATGTCCGAGCCGGCATCATACACCAGCGGTCGCAATCGCAAACCCATCGGGGCACGCATCTCCACGCGGCCAGCTCGTGGGCGATACGCCGAGACCAGCGGCCCACGATGGAAGACCTGCGTGCCCAGCGGTGCGTATCGGTGAACGCCTGCCTGGGCAGCGATCTTCGCCAGCAGCACGCCCGGCAACAACGGCGCGCCGCAGAACACGCTTCGCCAGCCGTCGCGTTCAACCACGGCCAGGCCGGGCTCGCCGTTGTCCGTGTACCGACCCAGCACCGTCGCATCGGCGTCGGTCACCTTCAGCCGGGGTGTCGCGACCTGCGACCAGTCGTGATGGGGACCGGTCACCAGAGGCGCGATCTGATCCGGGCGCAGCCGGGCTCCGAAGACTCGAATACCATCGCCGGCGGGCTCGAGCAGTCCGACTTCCGGCACGGCTGGCTCCGGCATCCACGCCAGTTGCATCCCGATCAACTCCGCGGCATGCGACGGATCGCAGGAAGTCTCGTCGATGCAGCCGCAGGCGTGGAACCAGATCGCCGTGGTGCCCGGCGTTCGCACCCGTGGCGCTACTTGCCGGCGTAAATCGCTGTGTATGTACCAGCAGTTGAGGAACACGTACAGCTTGTACGGGCGGGCTGTGGGCACCTCACGCAACATGAGCGTGTCGATCGGAAACCCCAGGTCGCTCCACTCCAGTTGTCGCGGCATGGACGTGAAGGCCTGGTTCAAAACGCTCCACGGCGACGCCCACATGTAGCTGCGATCATCCACCACCAGCGCGACTTCGGCGTGCGTGCGGCAGTCCCACTCCAGCGATTGGCGCCCCATGGCTTGCAGCCGTCGCACCTCGGCCTGGATGTCGCTATCGGCATACCACCGGTGGTGGTAGAGGTCCATCCACCAGCCCGTGCCGGCGGTGCCCAGCACCGTAGCCGCATCGCGCCGCAGCAACTGACAGCTCTCTCGGGCGTTGGAGGCGCGGCGGTAAGGAATGTCGAGCGTCTTCTCGGGGATGACCAGATGCGTGAACGTATCGATTTCGTCGAGGTGCAGCTTACCCGCTCGCTCGATAGTTTGCGGCACGGTCTGGCTGTGATGGAAGCCGCCCACGTGCCGATTGTCGTAGTGGTAGGGCGAGCTGATGTAGTCCACGAACGGGCTGGCCAGCACGCGCTCGAGCCCGATGTGGCCGGCTTTGGCCGGGCACTGCGTGTTCCAGTGCGGCCACAGATAGCCGAAGAACGTGCCCACGATCTTGCGGTGTTTGCATGCACTCTTGGCCGCCTCGGCCAGCGACAGGATCTGCGTCACGTTGTTGACGCTTAAGCATTCGAGCCAGTCCACCACGTCGCGTTCGGTCTGCGGGTCCCGCAGATAACCCAAGGCAGTCTCGTGCTGGCGCTGCGGACTGGGCAGCTCGGCGGTATCGAGATTCACGTCCGGCCGATGCCAGGCGCTGCGCAGCCGATCGTCGCTGACGTACTTGTCCCGCAGATACCTCCGGAACGCCGCCAGCGCGACGGCCGAGTAGTCCTCGTACGTGCGCTCCACGAAGTTCCACCAGCGGAACCACTCGGCCGAGATGCCCCCGCCGATCTGATAGCCCAGGATATGCTCGCCGAACCGTGTTTCGCAGAAATCAACGAACGCCCGCATGGCTTGCGTGGCGTCATCGGTCCAGACCTTTGAGGCGGACGAGAACCAGCAGTCCACCGGCCGAGCTCGAATCTGCATGTAATCGACGGGCCGGCCCGTGAGGTCGAGGCCGACCGCCAGTTCATCGGGATGCAGCCGGCCCCACCATTCCTCGCCGACGTAGCCGAAGTTCACCCGCGGCAGGAGCAGTACCGAAGGGACAAGGTCGAGGAATTCGCGGATCTTCTGCGCGGTGGGCTCGAAGTCGTATTGTCCCGGGCCCGTCCACCACGAGGGGAACGGCACGTGGAACTGGCAGATACGAAGCCCACAGGCCTCGAAATCCCGGATCGCATTCGGGTCGCCGTAGCACCAGAACTCCGTGGTGGGAACATCGTTGATGAACAGGACAGGTCGTTGACGGTAAGTGCCGATTCTCGCGTTAAGACTCATAAATCACGTGTGGAACCGTTGTATGTCCAGGATCGTGCCCGAGCACCTCGGGAGATCCACGTAATGGGTTTTGCCCTCGATGAGCAGTCGGGCGGTGCCCGCTTCGCCCGTGTTGACGACGATGAGCTTGTCCCCGCGGATGCTCGGGAACACGCCGGGTGTGAGCGATAGCACGGGGATGGCCGCGCCGAAGTAGCGGTGGACGGCGAGCACGGCGTCACGGCTGGGGGCGCAGCCGAGCACCATCAGCGTGCCGCGGCCGATCTGCTCGACGTAGCCCGTGATGTAGGTTCGGCCCGTGGCGACGTCGAACATCCGTTGTTGATCGCCGTCGACGACGATGGGCAGTTGCCGGGCGGTGATGGGGGTACCGGGCACGCGGCGATAGTTGAATACCGGTCGATCGGTCACGAAGCCCAGCGACGTCTCCAGCCGGCTTGCGCCCGGGTGGCTCGTGCCGTCCGGCGGCACGCAGCCGTCAAGCAATCGTTGGAACATCACCAAGCGTCCGCCTTGCCGCACGTACTCCCAAAGACGCTCGGGCTGCTCGATCTCGCCCGCGGCGAACAGCAGGTCGGGCGGATCGAAATCGCGATCGACGTCGATGAAGTCGTACTCCAGACCCATGTCGTGCAGCACTTCGAACAGCGGGTCGTCAGCGTCTCGCTTGTTGATCTGAGCGACCTGGTGGTAGTGCCACGACCACGCCACCGCGCACGAGACACGTGGCGGGGGCGCGTGTCGTAACTCGTGGAACCATTCGACGGCCTGGCGGAACGCCGCGGCCGTGTCGGGCCGCAGCACGCCGCGTTCGTTGATCGGCGCACCGTGCCAATTGTCGCGATCGGCCAGCATGTACCAGTTCCAGCCCCTCACGCCGGCCGCCAGCGCGGTCAGCGCCGTCAGCCGGTAATGATCGGGCGTGTACTCGCGGTTGGGCATGCCCTGCCAGATGCCGCTGGCGAACTCAGCGAGGTAGGGCGTGCCGGTTACCGCCCGGAGCAGCCGAAGTCGTTCGCGAAAGTATCGGTAGTCCTGGCGGCACTCATTGGAGGGATACGGATCAATGCCGTAAAAGTCCGCCACATCGGCCAGGTCGTGCCAATGCTGGGCATCGACGCCGGGCCACGTGTTGAGCAGGATGGGTACGTTGCAGCCGTTCTTGCGATACTCGGCCACCACCCAGCGGGCATAATCGGTGGCCAAGTCATATCGGTATCGGCAGCCGTCGCGTGTCTTCTGATTCCGCTCGAACGGCGTCAGCGTGGGGATCGGCTCGTCGAAGCTTTCGTAGCTGGTTCCCCAGGCGGCGTTCACCGCCTCGATCGTGCCGTATTTGCCCCGGAGCCAGTCGGCGAAGCCCTGGTCCTCGCCGTAGAGGAACGGCATGGGATCGATTTCGTTATCCGCCTGCACGGCGATCACCGGGTCGCCCAGATACGGACGGACTTCGGCCATCACGGCTTCGATCCAGCGGGCGGCCTTGCCTCGAAACTCGGGCGTCTGCTTGCCGAAAGGTACCGCGTGGTCGGGCACTCCCATGTTGCGCCACTCGGCGTAGCAGAACGGTCCGGGCCGGGCGAGGACCTTGAACTTGTGCCGCTTGACCTCGGCCATGAACTCATGCCACGCGCTGAAGTCGTACCGGCCTTCGCTGATCTCGTGGTAATCCCAGATGATGTAGCTGGCCAGGACCTCGACGCCGAGTTGCCGGGCCGCGTCGAGGATGGCGCCCCAATATCGCGGCTGCAAGCGGGCGTAGTGGACTTCGCCGCCGATCATCGCGTGTCGTTCAAAAAGGTCCAACTCCATCCTCCAAGCCCGGCGCCGCTTCCGGTTACCGACTCTCGCGCATATCGGGGGGTGAGCATCTCGCCCGCCTTAAGTCGTCCGTGACAATAATTGTGCACGCTTTCAGAGCGCACACATTCGGTGCGCGGGCTCTTCTCTCCCCGGCAGGGGCGGCGGTTAATAGCCGTAGGCGTGAGCCTGCGGACCGAGACCCCAGCACCGCCGGCGGTTGGCTGACGTCCCTTTCGGGGCGAACGAACGGCCGGTTGCCGTGCTGCAGGGTATGCTTTATACCGCAAGTCTCGCGGATTGCCAGACCCCTCCCCGTCGCGTCAATACGGCTCTTTTGACCCCTTTCGCCCGATCGCGAAAGAATGACCGGATTCGGGGGCAGCCGGATTGTATTCGGCGACTTACAATAAGCACGCAGGGTCCAGGGATTATCCCATCTTTACCACTCGGGACGACCACTATGCTCACGGCAGAACAGGTGGAGTTCTTTCATCGCAACGGGTATGTCCGCGGCGGCAAGCTGTTGGAGCTCGACGAAGTGCACGAGCTTCGGGAACGGCTGGACGCGGTGCTCGCCGGCAAGTCCGACACCGGCGGCCGGGTCGAATACGCCGCGACCATCGAAAACAAGGACCCGGCCGTGGGCGGCGTGTTGCAGGTGGTGAACATCTGGAAGCAGGACTCGGTCTTCCGGCGGCATCACAGCCGGCCGGCCCTGGTCGAGATGGCTCGCCAACTGACCGGCACGCCTGTCCTACGGATCTTTCACGACCAGATCCTGAGCAAGCCCCCTCGTAACGGTCGGCCCGTAAACTGGCACCAGGACTATGGTTACTGGCAGATGGTCACGCCCGCCGACCTCATCACCTGCTGGGTGGCGCTCGACGATGCCACGATTGCCAACGGCTGCATGCAGGTGATTCCGGGCAGCCATCGCTGGGGCCTGCTGGCCGCCAACACGAACCTGGGTGACGACGATCCCGAGGCCATCCTCAAGCTTGTCTCGCTCCCGCCCGGCGAGAAACTCGAGAAGGTCGCCATCGAACTACCTGCCGGTCATTGCATGTGGCACCATTGCCTTACGCTCCACGGGACGGACGTCAACCGGACCGACAAACCGCGCCGGGCGGTCATCACGCATCTCATGCCGGGGCACTGTCGCTACGACTCGCGTTATGAGCATCTCATGGGGCAGTTCGCCGAAGCCGAAGGGTTGCGGCACGGCGACGTGTTGCGCGGCGCGCACTTCCCGGAGGTATGACCAAGGCTCACCATGGGCGGAGCCAATACACGTTGGATGCCAAGTCGGAACGGCTCTATGCCGCCACCGGTGCATGCTGGGCGAGTGCGATGCCTTCGCGTGTCACCCGGAAACCGGGCGTTTGAGCCCGCTCGGCCGAGCATGCCGCTTGCCGATCGGCCAGTGCCTGCGACCAGAATGCCTCGTTCTCATCGGCCGTCTTGAGGTCCGGCCAGTCGGAATACGCATCCGCGACGGTTTCGTCCGTCAGGTAATGCACATAGAACGTTCGTCGCTGCAAGGGGGAATGGTTTTCGGGCGATCCGTGGACAAGCGCCACATGATGGAACATGACATCTCCCGGTTCGAGTTCCAGCGGCACGGCACCCTTCAGAAACCATCCCTGTTCGGCCACGAGCCGATCGACGTCGACCGTGCCGTTACGGTGTGAGCCGGGAATGGCATACAGGCAGCCGTTCGACTCCGTCGAGGGCTCGAGGTAAATGTCGGTGGTGAAATTGGGGATCGGATGCGTGGTCGGCCGTCCCTTGCTCGGATGGCCGCCGCTGCTCCAATACAGGTAGGGGATGTCCTGGTGCCAGCGAACCGCAGCCCCTTCGTGCGGCAGTTTCACCACTACGTTTCCGGCCCGCGGCCAAAACGGTCGTTCCAGCACCTGCCACACGGGTGTCAGCAAACGTGACGACATGGCGACCTGCGCGAAGATAGGGTCTTGCGTGAAACCCCGCTCGATGCGGTGGAAGCTGTACGTGCCGTCCGGCTTGCGGCGATAGACGAAGTGATCGTGCGGATGCTCGATCCAATCCTGGTTCAGCTGCGCCGCCTTCTCCAGATAACCCGGGTCGGCCAGCCGGGAAATGGCCGTGGCCTGCAGCCGATCGACCGCCCGGCGAAGCGCGGCAATGTCCTCGGGCGGCAGGATCTGCCGCATGATCAGATAGCCGTTCTCGTGGAAAAAACGCACTTGTTCGGATGTGAGCATGGAATCCTTCCCTCCCAGCGTTCACACCCGAATCATATGACGCCACTTGCCGGCGAGCCACGCGCGGCCAGAGGACAGCGCTTGTTCGTGCCGATCACTCGATGTTCTGGCGGCCGTAGGAATGGCCGACGAGAGCATCGCCCGTCCGGGCCAGGATTTCCTTGTAGCCGGGATAGTTACCTTTCTCGGCAAAGGCTTCGAACATGACCCGCCGTCTCTCGGTGGTCGAGCCGATCGCCTCGGCGTCGTTGTAGTCGCTCGCGATGAAGCCGCCTTCGGGAGTGCCCCAGGCGTCGACCAGTCGGCGGGCCTCGTCGCGAATCTCGTCCAGCGTGCCGTGGATCAGCGTCGATTGTGTGTCCACGATGGTCTCGAAGCAGATCCGGCCCCGGAAGCGCCGGCTGATCTCGTCGATGCCGACCACGTTGGGCTGCTGGGCGTTGATCACTTCCAGGCCGCAGTCGATCAACTCCTCCAGGATGTCGTTGATGTGCCCGCACGAGTGCATCCAGGTGTGCAGGCCCGCCGCCTTGATCGCGTCAAACCACCGCTTGTAATAGGGTTTGAAGAACTGCCGGAAAAGCGGCACGCTGATGAACCCCCGGTCCTGCATGCCCCAATCATCGGCCATGGCCGCCGCGTGCATCCGGCCCTTGGCGATCTTGGTGCAGTTCTCGAGCACTCGCAGATGGTGCGAGAGGATGCGCTCAATGATCTCGTGCGTCTCGTCCGGGTTATCGTAGAACCGGAGCATGGTTTCGGTCATGCCCTGCAGCATGTGCAGGCGCTCGAAGATGCCATGTCCGAAGCAGAACATCACGAAGCGATCTTCGGCGCCAGCCAACTGCTGTTCGAAGTCGCGATACCGCGCGGGCGCATCGGGATCGGGCCAGGGGTAATCCTTCAGCCGGCTGAGATCTTGCAGGGGATGGCCGACCACTTGCCCGGTGTTGCGCACGCCCGTGCGCTCCCATACGCAGCCCCACTCGTCGGTTGAACGCCCCTCGAACGCCCAACTCCATCCCGTCGGATCGTGCGTCCAGACGTCGTAGCAGTCATTGACGCCCACGACATCGAACTTCAGCGGCAACCGCGGCGGGTTCCTGAACGTGATCGCCCGTTCCACAATTTCCCGTCGAGTCATGACAACACCCTCGGTTCACACCGGCCAGACGCCGGCAACATACTGGATTTCATGGAGCGCGCTTCCGGCCTGCACGATGCAGGAAGATGCCTGCACGGTACGGGGCCGGGGGGCCATGCGTCTAATCGTATCTGCCCGCGGTTTTGACCTCTTCGAGCACCGCCTGGTACGTCTCCAGCGTCGTGCCGGGCAGGACCGAATGATCCGAGTGATAGATATACCCGTTGTAGGGCATGGCCGCCGCCAGCTTGCTGCGGATTTCCTCGCGGATGCGGTCGAGATCATTGGTCTCCAATATGCGAGCGTCGATGTTGCCGCAGTAGCCCAGCCGTTCCTTGTACTTGGGCGCCAACTCGCGCACGTCCATGCCCGCCTTGACTTCCAGCGGGTTGATGAAGTCCACGCCCGAGGCCATCAGGTCGTCCAGCAGTAGCCGAATGTCACCGTCGGAATGCAGGAGCACGGGCATGTTGCGCCGGTGGAACTCGTCCATCAGCCGTTTGTGGTACGGCTGCACGAACTCACGATAATGCCGCGGACTCATGAACGGACCGGTGTTGTAGGCGATGTCACCGTACACGAAGGCCCCGTCGCAGACCATGCCTTCGGCTTCGACCAGCTCCAGCATCTGCACGGCCACCGTGATATACGTGTCGAAAATGTCGTGGATCCACTCCGGCTGCTTGATCATCGCTCGGAGCATGATCTCGTGGCCCAGCACGTCCTTGATCATCTCGATCGGCTCGACCGTCGCATAGCAGACGTAGCGGTCGGCTTCGCGAGCCCGGCGATACAGCGGCCAGAACTCGTCCCACCGTACCCGCTCGCGCGAGGCGGTCATCAGCGGCTTGACCCGAGCCCACTGCTCCGGCGAGTCGATTCCGAACTTCACGTGCTCGGGCACACCCATCTTGTGCTTCCACCACCGCAGCACGGCTTCGTTGCCGTCTCGCTGAAGCACCCACTCGTCGGTTTCCTCGAGAATCTCCGGCGGCGTGAACCGCAGCCGATAGTCCGGCCAAGCCACCTCGACCATGTCCATGTCGAACAGTTCCCAGATGGTCTGAGCCTGAGCACACGGGGCGGTGTCCCAGTCGAACCGCGTCTCGCGTTCCACGAGCGGATGGCCCAATTGCTCGCGGAAGCTCTTTTCGGTCTGAAACCAGAACTTGTCGAAGATGGGCACGCGGTCGGGCTGCTGGTGGGCCAGCGTGCGAGCCACACGTTCTCTGCTGCTCATCGAAGGCTTGGACATGTGGGTGACCCGGCTGATTGCAGGTTTGAGCTGCGACCCTGATGACGCACTACTTGGTACACAGCCGACGGGCGACTTCGGCTCCGGTGGCGGCGTCTCGTCCGTAGCCGTCGGCCCCGATTCGGTCGGCGAACTCCTGTGTCACGGGCGCGCCTCCGACAATGATTCGCGGCGCGGGATGCAGTTCGCGCTTGAGCACTTGGACCGCATCCACCATGGCCGGCATGGTCGTGGTCAACAGCGCGCTAAGGGCGACCAGATCCACGGGACGAGACTGGCAGGCCGCCACCAACTGTTCGGGCGATACATCAACGCCCAGGTCCACCACCTCAAAGCCCGCGCCTTCCAGCATGGTGGCTACCAGGTTCTTGCCGATGTCGTGAAGATCGCCCTTGACCGTGGCGATCGCCGCGGTGGCAAACGGCTTGACGCCCGCGCTGGTCAGGTGAGGGCGGAGTACTTGCATGGCTTCCTTCATCGCACCGGCAGCCACCAGCACTTCGGGGATGAAGTACTCGTATTCGCGGAATCGCCGCCCGACCTCGGTCATGCCGGCCAGGAGACCCTCGCTCAGGATGCGATCGGCCGGCGTGCCCTCCTTCAGGAGCCCGTTGACCAGATCGGCCATGACCTGCTCGTCGCCGACCAGAACCGCTTGCCTGACGTCCTCCAGCGTGGACATCTGTTTCTCCGAACCTGAAATACGACAGCGAAATGGCGTGTTTCCGCACGCGACGCGGGCATTCTAGCCGATCCAGCCGACGAGGCAACAGACGAAGGCAACAGACGAATGGATACGCCGCATGCTGGCCGGGGTGGCGCTTCTGGGCGGCGTGCAGTTGACGCACTAGAATCCGGCGGCCCTGTCCAAAGGTTGAATTTCCGTTTTTGATGGCATGCTATTGGGAGAGGAAACCGGCATGGTGACGCCGCAAAATCTGGAGCAGTACGCCCGCGAAGGCTACACCCTCTGTCCCGAACTGATCGGCGGGCAGGATCTGGAGCGTATGACGCGTCACATCGAGGCGTACATCGACCGGCAGACCGCTGCCGGTATCCGGCCCGAGCACCTCGACAAACCGCATCTGCACGATGCCACATTCCTGGATCTGTGCGCCATGCCTGCCGTCCTGGATGCCGTCGAGCAGTTCATCGGCCCGGATATTGTCTTGTTTTCGTGCCACATCATCTGCAAGGCCAAGGGGGACGGCCTCGAAGTGCCCTGGCATCAGGACGCCATCTACTGGCCGCTCGAGCCCATGGAGGTAATTACCCTCTGGCTGGCCATCGACGACTCCACGGTGGAAAACGGCTGCATGCGTGTGATTCCGGGGACGCACACGGCAGGTCCCATCGAGCATGTAAACATCGAGCATCCCGAGACCAAGGTTCTCCACCGCGGCATCCCGGCCGAGCAGGTGGACGTGTCCCGGGCCGTCGATTGCGTCATCCCGCGCGGCGGCTGCTCGTTCCACGCACCGTACCTGATCCACGGGTCCGCCCCGAACCGCTCAACCCGCCGCCGATGCGGCTTCACCATGCGGTTCATGCCGGCCACCACCCGGTTGGTTCGCGAGGGCCCGCTCAGCAAATGGTTCAAAGACTACCCGCTGTACCTCCTGCGGGGCCGCGACTCCACCGGTTGCAACACCTACGCGCTGCGCTGATTGGGTGCCCGGACGGTGATCTTCACAGCGTATCTCATGAACTGGCCGGGATTTGGAATCATCCATCCGCCGGTGCACAGAAAGCGGTCCGAAAAGGATTGACCTGAGTCGGGGCGGGCGGGTACACTGACTGTTCACTAATGCATGTCTGGCATGGGAGAGGGGTTACATTCGCGTTCTACGAAAGGGAAGTCTGCGTTGAGCAGCGCCACTTCGTGTCTGGAGAAGAGAGCGTTCAACCGCGCAGCCGTCTAGGCTGTCACACTTCGACGTTTAAGAAGGAGGAGAGAGATGACAAGAGGTGCAATGATCAAGCGGGTTGGGATAGGGGCGTTGGCCCTGGTGCTACTGGCCGGCACGCCGGTGCTCGGTCAGCTCCTGAACGAGGATCTGAACAGCGCGAATGGCAACGTGACGATCTCCGCCATCGACGGGTTCGTGGTCGATGACATCCTCGGCGTGGAGGTCGCTTCCCGCAGCTTCGTCAGCTGGGGATGGCCGGTGATGGAAGTCACGTTTGCGCCGGTGGACGTGAGCGGCGGCGGTGCGGTGCTCGATCTCTATGCACGCTATCGCCAAGTGGACAATCCGGATGCCGAACCGGTCCGGCCGGCCTATCAGGACGCCCAGATCTGGTTGCTCATTTACGACGCCGATGGCACGGAGCTCGATCTCAAGTGGAGCACCGATCCGCTCACCAGCCTGGGGCATTGGACCGCCGACGAGTGGCGTCATGAGACGCGTGACATCGACGCTCTGTACGCGGACGCCGGTGCACCGGCTGACTTCGACCTGACCCAGGTGTCCAAGCTGGTCGTTCGTTCGACCAACTGGAGAGGCATCCAAGGCGAAGACTTCCAGCACTTCGCCAACCTGACGATCACGCCCGAACCCGCCACGCTGTTCCTGCTCGGCTTGGGCGGCCTGCTGCTGCGTCGTCGCCGTGCGTAACTCGGCTGCAATCTGAGTTGATCGACCAGGGGCGAGTCTTCGGGCCGGACATGCGATGTCCGGCCGGGAGACTCGCCTCATGAGTTCCGGGGCGGGAGTGGCGTTCCTTCGAAACTCAGGTTACCGTACTCCGCCGGCGTTTTTCGCTAACGTGCACACATTGCTTTCGCTTCTTGTGTGACCGAGGAATCCATGATCCATCGTCCGACCGGCTGGAACACGTGGGATTTCAGAGGCTTCAACCGATTCGTTTATCTGCGCGACGGCCGAACCGAGATCACGCTCCAGATGGCGATCTGGGATGAGGACGTCCCTCCACCCGCGCCGGACAGCCGGCAAATAGGCAAGCTTTACAGCACGTTCCGTTGGACCGACGTGGTCCGTCTGGGGCCGCACGCGCCGCTCGGCCTGCCCGCGGAACTGGATTTCAAGGCGGGCGAGACCGCGTACCGGCTTTCTGCGACCGACCGCGACGGCGAGTTGCGCGTTGAAGTGACGCCGCTCGGTGAAAGCAGACAACGCGTCGTGTTCCTCCTGGCTACGCCGTTCGGCGAGACCCCCGAAGTCCGGTCCGAGCGCACGGGCGTGTTCGCGGGTTGGGATCTGCAGTTCGAGGGTGCGGCCTGGCCCAGCCGTTACTTCCTCAACATTGCCGAGCCCTATGCCGTAGGCGAGCCCGGCCGTCCGGCGGTCATGATCGCCAGCCGTGCCGACCGCAAGCTGCCCTCGCAGGGTACGGTCGAAGGCTACGAAGCCGTGGCGCTCGACGGCGGCGGTGCCCTGGCCGACGCCCCCAAGGCCATGATGCAGGCCATCAACTGGAACACGCTTTTCGACACGCGCCGGCGGCTGGTTTCCTCGCCCGTGAGCCGTGACTGGTGTTACGACTGGCAGGGTGTGCTCGTGTTCTGCTGGGACACGTTCTTCGTCGGGGCCATGACCGCGTTGGAGTCGCCCGAGCTTGCCCGGCTCAATTTCGAGGCCGTGACCCGGGCCATCGACGAGATCGGCCACGTGCCCAACTATTTCATGGCTCACGGGGCGGTTTCGCTCGATCGTTCCATGCCGCCGCTTGGGGCGTACATGATCTGGAAGACGCAAGCGCTGCGACCCGACCGCGGTTGGCTCGAGGGCATGTATGACCGGCTGGTCCGCTGGCACGGCTACTGGATGACGAATCGAGACGGCAACGGTGACGGCCTGCTGGAATGGGGCACCAATGCCGAGCCTCACTACGAGTTCCCGCAACTCCTGCCCTACAACCCCTCGCTGCAGAACACGGCCAAATGCGCCATGTACGAGTCGGGCCTGGACAACTCGCCCATGTACGACGACGTGCCGTTCAACCACCAGGCCAACACGCTCGAACTGGCGGACGTGGCCTTGAACAGCTACTACGCCATGGATTGCGAGGGCTTGGCGTGGATTGCCGAATGGCTTGGCAAACCCGAGGACGCGGCCCGGTTCCGTCGCGAGCACGCGGAGATGAAGGAGCGCATCAACGCGCAGCTGTGGGACGATGCAAACGGCATTTACGCCAATCGGCACTGGGATGGGCGGTTCTCCTCGCGATGGTCGCCCACGTCGTTCTTCCCGCTCATCGCCGGCATCGCTCCGCCCGAACGCGCCGAGCGCATGGTTCGCGAGCACCTGCTGAACGAGCGCGAGTTCTGGGGTCGCTACGTCATCCCGGCCATCGCCCGGACGGACCCGGCCTATCCGGACAACGACTACTGGCGCGGTCGCATCTGGGGCCCGTTCAATTTCCTCGTTGCCGAGGGCCTGCGGCGGTATCGCATGGACGACGTCGCCGCCGAGTTGAGCCGGCGTGGGCTGGAGATGTTCCTGGAGAACTGGCGGGCGGACGGCGGTATCTACGAGAACTACAACGCCGATACCGGCAAAGGCGCCGACGTGTGGAACGCTGCCCGCCTGTACCACTGGGGCGGGCTCATGGCCTACATCGCCATCGGCGAACTGATCGACGTTGAGCCGGCGGGCTACGTCCGCTTCGGCTCGGTCGCGTTCCCCGCTTCAAGCATGCGCAACGTTCACGTGGGCGGCAGCGTGTACCGGGTGGAACTCGACGACGGGCTCCGCGTCTATCGCGACGATCAGTTGTTCATCCAGTGTACGTGCCGAGCCATCGTGCGTTTACCGATCAGCAGTACGGATTCACCGGTGCTGATCACCGCCGCCGGCCCGGGCAAGCTGAGCGTCGCCGATCCCGCCCTCGCCGCCCGCACCGCTCTGGTGAACGGTCGGGTGAGCGTCTCGCCCCGGCCGCAGGCTGCGGGTGTGGAGTATCAGTGGGATTCGGCATGAGCAGAGCTGTGAGCTATGGGCAATGGGCTAGGAGCCAGACGTCTCGCCGCTGGCTGACAGCTGATGCGATAGCTCTGCTGCTCAATCCTCCGCCGGGCGGAGGGCTTCGGCCGGGGTCATGGGGCTGCGACATTGCGGACAGCCGATGTTCCAGCCGCCCTCGGGCGTCATGGCCGGCGTCCACGTGCCGTTCTTAAACCGGAACTCGCTCGGCCTGCCGCGGTCGTTGTACTGCAAGAAAATCGGCTTGGCTCCGTGCTGGGGGCAACTCCACTTGGCCGTGACGTACATCTCGTCCTTGTTACACTTCGGGCAGTGCAAGGGGCCCGGCCCGGCCCGGTCTTCGAGCCGATGCTCACAGCTGAGGCACTGCCAGGTCGCGATGAAATCGCGGATCGTGCGGGTGACGGGGACAACCGGCTCGCTGGACGAGGATCGCCACTGATAGCCCAGCACCACGACCAAGGCCGTCAGGCACAGGGCCAGGATAATTATGTTCCGTTTCTGATTGTCCATGAGACACTCGCTTCCGACTCTCGAGCTCAGTGTTCCTGTCGCGGCCCAACCCACCAGTACAGCTTGCTGTCCGCGAAGCTGTAGTGGGTCTTGTCAGCACCGGCAGGGTAATAATTGCAGAGGTAGCAGTCTGCTCGCTTGCAATCCTCGTATTCCGGCCTGATGCGAGTCCTGACCTGCTTGAGCGTCGGCACGCGTTGGACGGATCCGCCCATGGTGGTCATGGTGATGCTGCCGTTGTGGCGGGCGGTCAGCCAAGTCGGCCCACCGGCATACCAACCACGACTGTTGCCGTCATCCCAGACCAGCCGGCCACCGTCCCGCCACGGCTGGCCAACGCCGGAAGGATAGAAGGGAAAGTTCTCGAGACCATGATCAGGTCCGACCTCGGCGAGCAGGATGGTGTTCATGGGCCGCTTGGACGGATACTTCTCGATGTTGAACGCCTTGTCCCCGAGACCCGAGTGACGCAGCAGGTAGTTCATACCGTAGCCGCACGACGGGACCGTCGTGTTCGAGTAGGGAATGTTGTTCTTCATGGCCAGGAAATCGAACCTCGATCCATAGGGATCGGCTGGGCAGATCCAGATTTTCGGATTGGGCAGGTACCTCTTGTGCAGCTTGTAGAACCAAAGCTTTTCCTTCGGCAGATCCCAGTGATTCTCGCTCCACAGGCCTATTGGCACCGATCCGCCGAAGTCCGTTTGGTACATCTGGATGCCCAGCATGATCTGTTTCACGCCCGATTGGCAGGCCACCGCCTTGGCTTCCTCGCGGGCGGCGCGAAGCGACGGTAGCAGGATGGAGATCAGCAGCGCGATGATCGCCACCACCACCAGAACCTCGATCAGCGTAAAACCGCGACTGGCTCGTTGTTGTTTGTCTCGTAACATCGTACTGGTCCCACCTTCTCAGAAGAACCGATCGCTTCCGGATTGAACAAAACGGGTGCAGAACCACGAAATGGCGGCGAACGCCGCCTTCAGCACCCGGGATCCGCTTGCGCCGTTCCGCTGTAGCACCTCTGCATCAGACCGAAGTCCGACTGATCGACGTCGCCATCTTCATCCAGATCGGCGTCCGCGCAATCGGGATCGGCGATGGGCTCGTCCGCACCCGCCAGGCAAGCCAGAAAATGAGGCAGGTCATCCTCATTGACCCGCCCGTCGTACGTGAAGTCGGCTGCGGGCCGGTTGGTCCCGGGCAGGGCAAGCGAATAGTATGCATCCTCCGTGTTGCCGCGCCAATACTGGATGTTGAAATCGGTGACCTCCAGGAACCGGTACCAGACCTGTCCCTGGTGCTCGATGCGCAGGATCATCGTCCCGTTCGCCTCTCCGTACGTGTGCCGGATGGGGCCCGAGCTGAACGGGTTGCGCGGCAGATGCACGTAGCCGTCCAGGTCGGAGGTGAACTCGAGGTCGGGCGTGTTGTCGAACGTCTTGCCGTACCAGCCCGGCCCGCCCGCGGCCTGGAAAATCTTCACGTTCGCCCGGCGGCGAGCTGCGCCGTTGGAATCCAGCAGCCGCAGATGATTCCGCTGCGGCAAATCGTTGATATACGCGCCGATGTTGCAAGGAGCGTTGTAGTTGCCGCAAGTCGCCCGCTGGCCAGCGATCCGGTTGAGGGCGCCCGCGTCATACTCCGACCAGCCCTGGTCGTGGCCGCCCGACATCAGCTTGCCGTATTTGTTGTAGTACAGCACCTCACCGAACGCGACGAAGGGCATGTAGGAACTGCCGGCCACCGGCTTGTCGCCCTCGTAGATCTGGACCGACGCGTGCGACGACGTGTTGTGGACGTCGAAGCCGTACGTGTCGACCAGGTAACGGGCGTGGCCGAGTTCATGCAGCAGCGAGCCCTCGAAAAAGAACGGATTGCTCATGCTGGCCGACGTGACGTTGGCATACATGCTGCCATCCAGCAGCGTGGCCGGAAACCCCCACATGAGATCGACCGTCTTGTCCCACAGATCGGGGTTGTTGGTCGGCAGTCCACCGTGCAACGGCAGGGCCCCGTCCGGCACGACCACGATCTTGTCGATCCGGACGCGGTCCAGCACCCCTTGCGGCGTGGTCGGGTAGATGGCCTGGGCGCAGAACTGGTTCCAGTACCGCATCTGCCGCTGAATCCAGTCTTCCCAGGAGTTCGATCCCACGCCCAGCTTGTGCTGGTTCGCGGCGAAGTAGTCGTACACTGACTGCTCGACCCAGAAGCCGGCGATGATGGCGTTGGTCCGGTCTTCGATCTGGTTGTTCAACTCGCTCAGTTCCGCGACCTGGCTGTCCGGATCGACGATGAGCTTGATGGTGTGATTCCCACTTTGCCAAGTCCAGTTCCAGGTGACCGTCTGTTCGGTGCCCGGCTGCAGGTTGGTCAACGTTCCCGAGTCCACGGGCTGGCCGTCCAGTTCCCACCGGTACGCCACGGAAACCAGCGGGGTCGAGCCCCACAGCCGAACATGCCCCACGAAGGTGACGACATCGCCCGCGGCAGGCTGGTTCTTGGCAGCATCATAGTCATATCGCGGCAGCCGCTCGATGTACGTGACGTTGAGGTCGGTAGTGGCAGCGGGGGCCGGCTGGCCCACCTCATCCGCAGCGGCCGTGCCGGCGGTCAGGTCCGCGGCGTGCACGAGCATCGCGAGCACGAGTGAAGTCAGCTTCATACCAAGCCTCCGAGCCCGCAGCGGTGACGGGCTGATAGCGGTGACGGGCTGATATACAGCAGGGCGCGGGCATTCCCTCGTGGCCAAGATGCCCACCCACCGAAATGCGCGAAAGCCGGCGACCAAAAGCGACGCTAGCTCCGGACTTACCCGGCGCACAGCGGATCCACGATCTGGTTCGGCCCCTGGAAGCAGGCTTCAAACCACAGCAAGTCCAACTGATCGATCGCGCGATCACCGTTGAAGTTCTTGTCCGCGCACTCGGGCGTGGGAGCCTCGGCCGAGAAGCACAACTGGAACTCGGCGAAGTCGTCGAGGTCCACGTCGCCGTCGCGGTCGAAGTCCACGCGGGCGTACTTGGGCAGATAAGCCGAGAAGATCTCGCTGGTGTTGGCGTTCTCCCCGCTGCCCGCGTCCGAATGCCAGCACAGCTGCCCCTGCCCGTTCAGCGCCGGCCAGCGATCGTCGATGCCGTTATCCGTGACCTGTTCGATCACGCCGTTCCGCAGCGTGTAGATTTCCCAGTCCGTACCGTCGAAGCCTTGCCAGACGATCTGGCCGTCGTCATTGATGACCGGATATTGATCGTGCGTGGAGTTGTGCGTGATGCGGATCGGCGAACCGCCGGTGGCGGGGGCCTGCATGATCTCCCACCCGTCGGCCATTCGGGCCATCCACACAACCTGATTGTGGGCGTTGATCCGCGGATACCAGTCCTCGTACGTGTTGTTGGTGAGCTGGACGACCGGCCCGCCGGTGGCGGCGGCGCTCATGATCTCGGTGTTGTTGTCACTCAGCCATCGCTGCCAGACGACTCGCCCCGAGTCGCTGATCCGGGGGTACTCGTCTTCCGCCGCGTTGTTCGAGATGTTGACCAGGCCCGATCCGTCGGCGTTGGCACTGAAGATTTCCCAGTTGCCGTTCGTCCCGCCGGTGTGGCCGAACCACACCACTCGCCCGGCATTGTTGATCTGGGGCCAAACGTCCTCGCGCGGGTATCCGGAGGCGGAGGCGTTGTTGGTGATCTGAACCACGTCGGTGCCGTCGGCGTTGGCGCTGAAGATCTCGTAATCCGTGCCGTCGAAAGCATCCCACACGATGCGTCCGGCGTCGTTGATATCCGGATGCCAATCGTTGTAATCGTTGTTGGTGATCTGCACGACGTTCGTGCCGTCGGCGTTGGCGCTGAAGATCTCGTAATCCTTGCCGTCGAACTTCTGCCAGACGATCCGGCCGGCCGCGTTGATCCGCGGATCCTCGTCGTTGAACGAGTCGTTGGTGATGCGGACCAGGCCGGTCCCGTCGGCGTTGCACGAGAAGATCTCGAATGTGGAGCCCACGGCGCCGTGCCAGACGATCCGGCCGGCCGCGTTGATCTGGGGGGCCCAGTCGTCAGTCGCGTTGACGGTCAGTCGGCGGACCGGAGCCGGGTAAGGCTGGGCCGGCGGGGGAGTGCCGCCGGGCTTGTGGTCGCCGCCGCTTTCGGCGTAGCGGTTGAAATCCTGCATGTACGCCCACCAGTTGTTCAAACGCGTCATCCCGTACTCGGTGGTGCTGCCGGAGACGTGCGGGATGTGCGCGAACCACCAGCGGTGATGCTGCCGGATGTCGCCGTTGCCCCATTCGCTGCGATTCACCCACTTTTTCTGGCCGGTGAGATTCGGATAGTTGTACAGCCAGTCGTCGCAGTAGCTCCAGACGAACGTCGGGTTGCCCCAGTCATAATCCGATTGGCTGTTGGGCGCGAAGTGCACGTTTCCACAAGCCGCCTCTCCCGGAAAGATCTTGTCGTAGAGCGTGAAGCGGTTCCAGGCATGCGTCTTCTGGGCTTCCCAACTACCGTACACTAGGCGCATGATGGATTCGGTCCGATGCCCGTAATCCTCCAGCATCTCGCCGACGCCTCGCTCGTAGTTGAACACCGAGATGATGAAGATCTTCGAGCACGCGGTTCGCCGCAGGGGCGGCGAATTGCACCAGTAACCGCCTCGCCCGATCATTCGCGTCTCGTATCCGCCGAAGAACGGAGCGCTGTGGTCCAGGACTTCGTCGATCTCGCCGGAGTCCACCTTGCGTGCCAGGTCAAAATCTCGGCACTTGGCCTTGTAATCGCACATGTCCGGCTGGTGCCAGCCCGACCACGTGGAAAGACATTGCAGATAGGACTCGTCGGTGTAGCGGAAGCCGTCTTCCTTGATGGGCCAGATGTCGGCGTCCACCGTGCGGGTGAGCCGATACGAGACCAAGCCGTGGCTGCACTCTGCCAAGTCGGAGATGTAACCGGCGGTCAGCGCGGAAGGTGAGTTCCATCCGCCCACCGTGCTGAGCCGTTGAGACGAGCGGCTCTCGATCACCGGATTGAAGTTGATCAGCAGAGCCCGAGGCCTGATCGTGGTTGCTTGCTGGGCCATCGCCGGCAAGGCGCTCAATAGGATCACACAACATGAGCCGAACAGCCTGTATACCGGCATGGAACCCCCTCCTGTTGTAACCTTCGTTAGGATCTGATCTTGATTCAGCACAGTTTAGCCGAGAGCCCACCCGCGTCGCAACCCTTTGGGGGGCGTCTGGTTCACCTCCGAGGCGGGCAGGATGCCCGCCCCTCATGCCCGGTAAAACCGGCCCGGAACGCGTCACGGACTCGCCTGAGACAGCGGCTCGATCCGGAACTGCAACTGGGAGAACCCGTCGATCTCGAAATGCTCGATCCGCAGCTTGTGCGCCCCTTCCTCGAGTGTTACTTCGGCCGTGTTCTCTTTGGGCGGATGCCAAGTCCAGTCTTCAAGCACCTTCTTGCCGTTCACCAGGACCCGGATGCCGTCATCAGAGACCGTCCACAGCTTGTAACGCCCGGCCGGCAGGCGGATTTCGCTCTCTGCGACCGTTGCGAAGCGGTCGCTGCCGACGGCCCGGCTCGGCGCCCCGCCACCCCATTTGAAGTCGATCTCATCCTTCTCGAGTGTCTCGATCGGGTTACTGCTGACGATGGCCTGCCAGTTTTCCGGCTTTTCTCGCGGATCCTGCGCGTCCGTCCATTTGAAGAATCGCACGATCCAGTTCGCCTGCAGGAGCGTGCCATTGACTTCGAACGGTTGGCCATCCGCGGTCAGGCTGATTCTGAACGGCGTCAGTCCCGGCTCCCGCGCGCTCACCGTGATGGTGGCCGGCAGCTCGCCTTCACGAGGTGACACCGTCACCTTTCCGGTGTGGTCGTTGATGCGGAACGAGCCGCGCGGCCCGAGGACGCGGAATGACGCCTCCTGGCTACCGTGAATCTCGGTGGGGCAGACTAGCGTTCGCTCGAAATCGTACGGTCCCCATTCAGTCATGAGGATGTTCTGACGTCCGGCCAGATGTTTGCGGGCACCGACGGGGCGCGTCTCGCCCAGAACGGGATATTCCGGCCGCTTCCACGCGCGATCCGCCGCCGAGACTTCCTTGATGATCTCGACGCCGGCGGCCACGTCCATGTCCTTGCCGACGTTCTCCAGCTTGTTGGCGGCGAACACAATCCCGCTGCCTTCACCGCGGAGATGGAGGACCAGGCGGTCGCCCTCGAACGTGTTGCCCGCGATGATGTTGTTGGCTGAAGCCGGTTGGTTGGCTTTGGCCCAGGGCTTGTCCTGGAAACCCTTGGCGGCCGGACCCCACAGATGCACGCCGCAGCGATTGTTCGCGAAGCGGTTGTCGAGGATGCGATTGTTGCGGCCCGAATCGATGTTGACGCCGCCGCGCTCCAGGCCGTAGCCGTACTCGCCGTTGTCGGCGATGATGTTGTCGGCGATGAGCGTGTCCTGGCAATAGCCACCCCAGACACCGCAGATGGCGTTGCCCACCAGTTTGTTGCCGATGAACCGGTTGCCGAAGCTGAACGTCATCTCGATGCCGTGGGCGGCCGCGTACGAGAAGTCGTTGGCGATAAGCAGATTGTCGTTGTTGCCCGCCCGCTTGTGGTCGAAGCCCGGTGGGGCGGGGCGGTCGCCCAAAGCCTCGAGGCCGGCGAAACCGAAGAAGCCGTCGCCGCCGTGCGTGGCCGAATTTTCGGCGATGATGTTCCGGCTGTTCTGCTCGAACATGAGGATGCCGGCCGAATCCTGGCCGCGGTTGTACACGCCGTGGCTATAGCCGCGGATGCAGAAATCGAACGCGTTTCGCGTGATGATATTGTCGTTCGATCGCCACAGGGCCAGGCCCCATCCGCTCAGGAACGAGCAATCGTTATCGTAGATCTTGGACTCGTTCACGCGGTCGAGAATGATCCCGTTCTGGCCATCGCGGGCGCGCACGCGGCGGATGGTCGCGCCTCTCGACTTCTCGACGTAGAGTCCCGCGCCGTACTGTTCCGCCCACTTTTGCGAATCGTTGTTGTGCGGAAAGATCCAGTCGCTGCCGTCTTCGGCCTGCGGCGTGGACAGCAGGTGCTTGCGGTAATTGTTGGAGACGTCGGTGTCTTCGACAATCAGGCCCGTGCACTCGACGGCGTGAATGCCGACCTTGTACCCGCTCACCGCGAGGTTCTTCACCGTGATGTTCCGGCCCCGGATGATCACGCCCGTGCCGCTGAAAGTGTCGGGTCGCTGACCATCGGAGCCGCCGTGGATGCGGGCGCCGCGGAAGTCCACGGTGATGTCGTCACCTTCGATCCGCACCGCGCCGTCGCCCTGTGTGTCGGGCAGGTGGTATGTGCCCGGCCGAATGGTCGCGCTGTGCGTGATGCGCGGGTTGTTCTTCAGATCCAGATCCGCCGCCATCAGAGTTGTAGTAACGAAGAACACACTTGCCGCGAATGCGGTTCTCAGATGCATCGATCACTCCTTGGAACAGGAACGGCTACCAGTTCTTCATCCGACTCACAGCCCATCGTTCACAGCTCATAGCTGCAATCAATAGAACAGGAATGGCCACCAGTTCTTCATGGGCTTGCCGTCGTCATCCTTGGCCTTGTTGTCCAGTCCTGGCATGCACTGTCGCCAAAACACCAACCACGGTCCCATGCAGTCCGGGGCCGTGCTCTTGAACTGAGCGAACTGATCCTTGTTGAAGTCGGCCACTCGGTCCTTGCCGTCCGGTCCATTGCCCATCCGGTAGCTCTCGATCGTGCTGGAGACGGTGAACGGCGAATTGAGGTCGTAATGATGCCGTCCGCCGGGCGGCCAGTGAGCGTTCCCGCCCACCGCCACGTAGGGATCGATCACGTGCTTTTCGCCCTTGTACTTGACCTCGAGACTCGTCTGCGAGGGATAGTTGACGACATCCTTCTCGCCGTAAGGCATCTCGTAGAGTGACTTGAACGGCATCCCATACTTGCGGTTGAGGTTCAGTTCCGCGTACTCGTTGAAGTACTTGGAAAAGTACGGAATGGCGCGGGAACGGGCGATCGCTTCCAGCCCGTGGGCGAAGTTCTCCATGGCGCAACCCGGACCGCGGTGCGGGTTGAAGAACGCCATCCGGAACGTCCGGCCCGACCAGGGCATGGAGTCGTCATGGCCGTTGCCCGCCGGCACGTACTTGCCTTCGATGCGTTTGAAGTTCTCGTCGTAGCACTGTTTGATCTCGATCACTTCGAAGGCGGGCCAGCCGACTTCGTACTCGTGAATCGCGTAGAACCACAATTCGTGGACCACGCCTTCTTCGATGAGCTCGTGCAGGTTGCGATAACGCCGATTGTTCTTCGGATCCGCGAAGCCGTAGAAACGGGCGAACGCATCGCTATAAAAAGCGCTGTAGTCGCAGGCGAAGTCCTTGGGGCCGTCAGGCTTGGTGGGAAAGTGGGCGCTGTTGCGGTGGGCCCGCTCCGGCGGGGGAGGCTGGTCGCGCATGTCCACGTAGCGGACCACCTCGTATTGAAGGAACGCCGGGGCCGCCGGATCCTCGTACCCGTGGTAGCGGGTGCTCTCGGCCAGGGCCTGGATCAGCTTCTCCGTGCGCTCCTGGATGCCGGCCATGTCCACATCGTTGGCGAAGTTCAGCACCAGGACCCGCGGTCGCATCACCCGCAGGTGGTCGTGGTTCTCGGCCAGCCAGGGTTCGGACGCCCGATAGCAGGTCTGGTTGGGCCACACTGTCAGATCGTCCGTCAGCGCCGCGGTACCGGACGCCGGACGAGTGGCCGTTTGCGATTCCGCGGAGGCCGCCGGAACGCTCGGCAGGATCGCCAGCGCGACGAGGGGACTCCAGGTGCACACGATGGACATGAGCCTATGCCGCATTCTCACACAACCTTTCTGAAGAACAGACGAATTGATGAGCCCTACCACATTAGCACGTTTCAGAAGGGCTCGCCAGGGTCGGGAACACCCGATTTGTGATGAGAGATCGAGAATCCGCGCGGCAGCGGCGCGCGCCGGGCACGTGCGAAAATGCTCGCCCGGTTCAGGTGCGGTGCAGGGCTTCGATGGGGTCCAACCGGGCGGCGGTGACGGCCGGGTACACACCGAAGAAAAGCCCGACGGCCAACGCCAAGCCCAGGCTGACGATCAGCGTCCATTCGTGGATGACCGTGGGCCAGCCGACCGCTCGCGTGATCAAGTGGGCGCCGGCCCAGCCCGCGCCGGCTCCGATGAGCCCGCCGGTCATGCTGAGCGTCAACGCTTCGACGAGGAACTGACCGGTGATGTGCCGTCGCTTGGCGCCCAAGGCTCGGCGGATGCCGATCTCGTGAGTCCGCTCGGTCACCGTGGCCAGCATGATGTTCATGATGCCGATGCCGCCCACCAGCAGCGAGATACCGCCGATGCAACCCAGCGTCACCTGCCGCCGCCTTTTCTCGGCTTCGGCCAACCGCAGATTCTCCAGCGGCACCTTGATCACGTAGTCCATCTTGCCGCTCCGCGGGTGCATCAGGCAGTGACGCAGCATGCCGGAAACCGGCACGACGTGTTCGAGATCGTCCACCTCCACGTAGAAGTCGCTGTACGCGCAGCGGGTAAACTCGCGCGAGCCGCGCCCGACCTTGATCCGCAGATCGCCGTAGAGGGCGGAAGAGGTGGCCAGAGGGATGAACACGTCAGCATTGACGTCGCGGTCGCCCATGCCTCGGGCGGGACTGCCCGCGGTCTGGACGCGACTGAGCACGCCCACCACCTCGAACGGGATCAGTCCCCGTTCGTAATCGGACACGAACACCGGTTGGCCGATGGGATCCTCGAACGCGAACAGCCGCCGCCGCACCTCATCGCCGATGATGCAGACCTGCAGCCGTTCCCGATCGTCCACCTCGGTCAGGAAACGCCCGCGGGCCAGATTGATGTGGATCATCTGAAAAAACTGCGGGTCGGCACCCACCACCGTCGCGGAAAAGCTTTGGGCGCCCCGGCGCACGTCGAACGCCACCTCGCGCAGGGCCACCACGCGGTTTACATGGGGAATGGTGGCCCGAATGACCGTCAGGTCGTTGGCGGTCAGGCCGTATTCGAGAATGCGCGAGTTGTCGGACGCAACGTTGCCGCCGCTTGCCGGCTTGACCGACCGGATGATGACGTTGTGCGTGCCGAGCAGCCGGATGAGCGCCATCTCCATCTCGGCTCCACCCTCGCTGACCGACAGCATGCAGATCACCGCTCCCACGCCGCAGATGATTCCCAGCGTGGTGAGCAACGACCGCAACTTGTGCAGCCGCAGATTCTTCAGGCCCATGCCGGCCGTTTCGATGAGCATGCGTGCGTACATGGCGGCTTCTGCGGTGTGAGCCACGAGCTATGAGCTTTGAACCAGACGATGAATTCGTCACTCGACATTCGTCATTCGGATTTCGTCATTTGTCATTTGGGTTTCGTCATTCAACCGCCGGCCCCGATGCCGGCGTGCTTGCCGGTTGACTCGCCGGCGCACTGGCCGGCTGACTCGCCGACCACGTGGCCGTCTTGGTCGCCTCCGAGTCCTCGGGCAACAGCAGCTTCGCCTCATCCGGGACCGCCAGCAGCACCTGGTCGCCCGGCTGGAGACCCTGCGTGATCTCCACGAACTCCGTGCTGGCCATGCCGAGCTTCACTTCCACCGGCTTGATGCCCGCGTGGTCGCGCGTGAACACGTAGAACCGGCTGCCCTTGCCGAAGACGGACTGCACCGGCACGGCCAGAACATCATGCAGGTCGGCCAGCTTGATCTGAACGTGAGCAGTCAGCCCCGGCTTGAGTTCCTCGTGCGTGCCGTCCAGCAATACCTCGGTCTCGTACTCTTTGATGTTGGGGTTGAGCCAACTGTTTTTCGAATCGGCCAGAACGGCGATCTTGCTCACGCGCCCGGTGAACTGCCGGTCGCGGAGCCCCTCGATCTGCAGCATCGCCGGCAACCCTTCCTTGAGCGTCTTGGCCTTGGCTTCGTGCACGCGGACCACCACCTTCATCGACGTGGTATCCGGCAACTGGATGAGAACCCGCTGCTCGTGCACCTGGGCGCCGGTCTTGATCATGTCGCTTTCGTCCCACCAGTGTTCCTTGAAGTACACGACCAGGCCGTCGGCGGGAGCGAGGATTCGCGTCTTGTTTTTCTGATCGATCATCTGGGCCAGCTTGTCCTTGGCCAGCTTGTGATCGCCGCGTTTGGCTTCCAGTTCGGCTGTCAGCTTGGCTTCCGATGCAGCCGCTTCCTTCTGCTTCCACTCCAGTTCCTTGGCTGCATCTGCCAGATCGCTCTCCTTTTGCAGGATCTCCATGGGGATCGTGAACTTCTTGAGCACCTGCAGAGCCAGCTCGGCGTTCTGGAGCTTGATGCGGTTCTGGTAGACGGTGGCCCGTTCGTTCTCCACCTCCAGCCGCGTGACGAATCCTTCCTTGAACAGATCTTCCGTATCGGCCAGCGTTGCCTCCGCCCGCCGGAGGTTGTACGCCGCCTCGTCCACGGCCAGCTGCTTCTCCTGCTCGGCCTGGATGGCGTCGCCTTCGCGGTACTTGTTGAGTGCTTGCGTGGCCAGTGACAGCTTGACCTTCGCTTTGCTGAGCTCGCTGTGATTCTTGTCCTTGAGAATCTGCAGTTCCTTCTCGGTCGCTTCGAGTGCCGCTCGCGCGAGAAGCTCCTTGCTCTCGGCCTCGCGCACCTTCTCCTCGATCTCATCGCTGGCCAGTTCGACCAGCAAGTCGCCCTTGCGGACCGATTTGCCTTCCTCCACCAGCTTGATGATGGTCGAGCGGCCCTGCAGTTCACAGCGGATGTCGATCTGTTTGGCCGCTTTCAGTTCGCCTTTCTGTTGCAGGATGACGGGAAAGCTTCGCCGGCTGACGGTGAAGAGTTCCGCCGCTGCATCGTTCGAGGGTGAGCCAAATTGCCGCGCGGCGAGGTAGGCGGCCGCCACGGCCAACAGGAGAATCGCGGGCAGGATGACTCTTCGCGGACCGAACCGGGATCGAGCGGCCTTCTTCTTGCTTTCGGCGCGCGGGGATTCCACCCAGTCGGCGGGGTGTTCGTTCGCTCGTGGGTGGGGCGACTCGACGGCCTCGCGGGGACCGCTGGCCCAAACGGAACTGCCCCGAGGTTGTGTGTCAACCTCGGGCTCTTGTCCTACCGCCATTGCCCGGTCCCCTGCGCATGATCGAATTTGCCCCTCCGAACCGTATGGAGGGTCCTATTCGATACTTGCAGGTCGCGCCTGGTTTCTTACAGACTCGCGATGCCGAAATCCGAATGCCGCGTCTGTTTTGCCGGCACGAAGCCGTTCGCATGAGCAGATTGTCGTCTAAGCTCATGTCCCCGGTGGTCTCTACGGGCGAGGCTGAGCTGACGGGACGAGTTTGACGAGGACTCCTTGTCCCGACACCAGCCAGTGCCCCCGGGCAGCGGTGTCCAGCACGACCGGCCTGGCCTCGGCGGCCGAGATCACGTGCATTTCGACACCGGGCGTCACCAGTTTGGGCTTGATGTTCACCGATGCAGCAAGACTCAGGTTCACGAAGATGACGTAATCGCCGTCGGCGCCGGCAAACTCGCCGACCATGATCGGCAGTTGCTCGGCTGACTCCTGCCGCAGCGAGACCGTGGCCGTGACACTCTCGACAAGCCGCCCCGGCAGCGTGGGCACGTTCTCGAGCGGCACGGGCCCGGCGAAATACACGCCCGTGGAACGAAGCCGGTTCATCATCGGTCCGATGACTTGAAGTTGCCGATTGACGATTCGCAGATAGTCCCACGTTTCCGTACGGGTGCCGCCGGAGTTGAGGGGGGCGTAGCCATACCCTCGGCTCCAGTACGTGTACCAGGACACGCCGCGCCCGCCGGCCGCCAGCGTGGTCCACGCCTGCAGAAGCATGTTGCCCGGCGAGGGCGGCGGCGTGACCGGCCGAATCTGATTGCTCGAAACGATGTTCCAGAAGGGCAGTCCGTGTCGGGCGGCTACTCGGCGGACCTCCAGCAGGTCGCGGTAGTATTGGGCGGCCTGTACAGGATTCCGCAGGTCGTCGGAGTACTGAACCATGTAATTGTCGTAGCTGAGGAACTGCGGCCGGACCTCGGCTACGTAACGCTCGAGGTACTCGGTGAAGCTGGCCGTTCCCAATTGCGACCGGTCGGGCGCACCGATCGTGGCGTATCCGGGGAAGAGATTGATGTAGGCGAGCTTGCCCGGGGCGTGACGCCGCACGGCCGCCACCGCCTTGGCCAGCGCGCCGAACGCCGGGGCTCCCGGCTCGTCCATGATGTAGTAGCCAATGACCGCCGGACTGTGTCGCGAGGAGTCCACCAGCTCGCGCACGTACCGGTCGATGTCCTCGTCCGACAGGTTCTTCCAGCCGCCTCGCGCGAACGGCGACTTGGCTCGAGGAGCACCCATGATCGCCTTCAGGCCGAGCCGTTCGCAGGCGGGCAAATCTTCCGGCTGCACGAACCCGGCGATCGTGAAACCGCATTCGGCAATTCCCTCGATGCGCCGGTCGGCTTGAGCGCGATCCTTGGTCAGCGGCAGATGGTCCCAGGGCAGGATGGGGAAAAAGTCGACGTCCCATGCCGCGTCAGCCAAGCCGGCCGGTGCCGTCGCCGGTGCGTCGACCTGAGCGTCGGCTCGGGCGGCGACGAACGCAACCGCGAGGATCGTCGAAAGCAAGCCGACAACAACCGGACGATCGTGGTTTCGCATGGACTGCTCCTGCGACAAAGAGATCGAGCCGGGCGTCTCGTCTGGCTGAGGCACGATTGCCCGTCACCCTGATCGTGTTTTGGCGATTTGACGGCCAGTGTAGGAAGGAGCCCCCGGGCGGGCAACCCGCGGCCTCCCGGCCCCGCGCAGTTTTCTCGTCTCCCGGTCAGTGGTACCATGTCTCGCACATGAGCGGCTTGATTGATGTCATTCCGGGCATCTGCAACGACTGCGGCCGATGGCGCGAGCGCTGCGATGCATTGACCAGCAGGAATCGGGGCAGCTGCTCCGGCAGAGGCATCAACTGATCGAACAAGTGTTCCCGAACGCCCGGCCGTTCGCCCGGCCGGCCTTGATCAACTGGAGGTCTCGATCATGCACGATCTTTCGACGCGACGATCTTTTCTGCAGGCGGTGGGCATGGGAGCGGCGGCGCTGGGGTTGTCGCAGACGGCCCGGGCCGAAGGACAGGTGATCCCCGGCTTCGAAAAACAGGCCAGGGACGCCGACACCTCGAAGGGTTGGAAGCCCGTGTCCGACCGCAAACTGCGCGTCGGCATCGTGGGCTACGGCGTGTGCAACTTCGGCGCGGCCTTCAGCTTCCAGGATCACCCGAACGTCGAGATCGTGGCGGTTAGCGACATTCAGCCCGATCGCTGCGCGCTACTGGCCAAGGCGGTCCGTTGCGAGAAGACCTATCCCTCGCTCGAGGAACTGGTCAAGGACGACAAGATCGAAGCGGTGTTCGTCGCCACCGACGCCCCCAGCCACGCCGATCACGCCATCGCCGCTCTCAAGCACGGCAAGCACGTGGCCTCGGCGGTGCCCGCGGTGTTCGGATCGCTCGAAGACGCCGACCGACTGTTCGAGGCGGTCAAGACCACCGGCCTGAAGTACATGCTCTTCGAGACGTCCTGCTACCACGCCGATCTGCACGCTGCCCGCGAGATCTACAAGGCCGGCGGGCTCGGCAAGATCGTGTACGCCGAGGGCGAGTACTACCACTACATGCCCGAGCCGATCCCGTCGTACAAGGACTGGCGGGTGGGCCTGCCGCCGCAGTGGTATCCGACGCACTCGAATGCCTTTTATGTGGGCGTGACCGGTGGCAGCTTCACCGAAGTGTCCTGCATGGGCATGCCCAGCATCGTCCCCCATCTGCAGCCTTCCAATAACCGCTACAAGAACCCGTTCGGCACGGAGATCGCCCTGTTCCGCACGAGCGAGGGCGGTTGTGCGCGGATGGCGGTCAGTTGGGACACGCCGGGCTCGGGCGGCGAGCAGGGCCGCGTTCGTGGGCAGAAGGGCACGGTTTACGGGAAGTACGAGGGGCTGGAGAAGAATCTGCCCAACATCAACCGGCCGCCGCTGCCGCCGACGGTCGATCCCGGCGGGCACGGCGGTTCGCACGGCTACCTCATGAACGAGTTCGTCACCGCCATCCTCGAGGACCGCAAGCCGCTCATCGACGTGGCCTGGGCGCTGAACATGACGGTGTCCGGCATCGTCGCCCATCAGTCGGCGCTCAAGGACGGCGAACTGATGAAGATCCCGCAGTACAAACTGTAAGGATCCACCGGTAACGCGGACGGCAAGAATTGGTGAACCACAAAGGACACAGAGGGTCACAGAGGAAAAGTTGATCTGCCCGCCTCTGTGCGCCTCTGTGACCTCTGCGGTGCGCGCCTTTTTCATACGTACTCGCGCGTGTCATCCGTGGTCGCAGGCGTCTTCTCCGTGTCCTCCGTGGTGAGCACGGCGTACGCGGGAGACGTTTATCTGTCCCGGGCCGTGAAACGCTCCGTGGTGCCACGCGTCAGCTTGACGTGAATGACGCCTTCGTCGTCGAACCACAGCGGGTCGATGGCCAGAAAGCGATTCCAGCCTCTCTGGGCGGTGCTTTGCTGGTGATAGACCATCCACAACTTGCCGTCCGGTCCGGTCACGACGCAGTGGTGCCCCGGGCCGAACACGCCGTTGCCTTGTTGGGCGATGGGGTTGCCCGGGTACTTGGTGAAGGGGCCCATGGGCGATTTCGCGGTGGCGTAACCGATGGCGTAATGCGGGCCGTCGGCCGGGCTGCCCGAATACATCAGGTAGTACAGCCCCTTGTGCTTGAGCATCCACGGACCTTCGGCGATGGGCGCACCGTGCCGTTCCCACGCGTCGGTCGGTTCAATAAGGGTTTTCGGCTCGCCGGTCTTGGTGAGCGGGTCGGCCATGGGCTGCACGGCAATGCGGTTGTATCCGGCCGACGTGGGCACGTGGTACAGGTACATCTTCCCATCATCATCCTGGAACAGATGGGCGTCGATCGCGCCCTTGATCAGCGGGCCTTTGTCGATGAACTTGCCGAGCGGACTGTCGGCCACGGCCACGCCGATGAGCTTGCCCGACTGGGCGTCATCCACGGTGTAGTACAGGTAGAACTTACCGTCACCTCGGGGGTTGTGGAACATGTCGGGCGCCCATACGCCGCCGCGTTTGTCCCTGAAACACTTGCCCTTGTGTTCCCAGCGGACGAGATCGTCGGACACGAACACCTCGTAGCCGCGGCAATCCAGCGTGGGATAGAGATAGTAGCGGCCTTGATATCGGATCACATGAGGATCGGCTGGGCCGATGCGATCGATAATAGGGTTGCGGTATGTCAACTCCTGGAGATTGACGGGAGGGATGACGCTGGCCGGAGCACTGGTGGGCGATTCGGCGCTGACAACCGCCGGCATGGCCAGGAGTGACACCAGCCCGATCAACAACAGAATCGTGCATCTTAAGCGCATGGGCCTCGCTCCATCGACAATGCGCCACGGATGGTTACGACAGCGTACAACGCGCACGTGCAAAAAGGAGGGGGCAAGATGCCTGCTCCCCGAAAGGCTCAATAGTCCTTGCCGTTCAGGCTGTCAACCACGGACGCGAGCCATTGCTCCAACTGCTCCCGCATGACCTTGACGCGATCGGGCTGCTCAGCGAAGCAGTCGCGGCTTTCCTGCGGATCTTCGGCCAGGTTGTACAGCTCGATCGTGATCGGCTGGTCGGGCGGTTCGATGCGGTGCAGCTTCCACGGCCAGTCGAGCCAGGCTGCATGACCCGGGAAGCGGTCTCGCGGGTACTGCTGCGTGATTTTGCCCGCGTCGAGGCATAGCCGCTCTTCCCGCGAGATCTCTCGTCCCTGCTTTTGCGCCTCGAGCAGTTCGGCCATGAACTCCTTGGACGGCGTGCGCACGCCTTGATCGGGGTATTTCCAGAAGCCGATGGGCTGGGGACGCCGGTCAACCTTCCCCTCGATCACCGGCACCAAACTGATCCCGTCCAATACGCGACGCGATTCGGGCTGAGCGGCGACAATCTCCAGAAGTGTCGGATATATGTCTGATGTCACCGCGGGCAAGTTGCTGACCTGAGGCCGGGGGATACGGGCCGGCCATTCGAGGATGGCGGGAACGCGCAGCCCGCCTTCATAGATGCTGCCTTTGCCGGCTCGGCCGCCCGTCGCGCTGACGTTGCCGACCCCGCCGTTATCGCTGCAATACCACACAATGGTGTTCTCGTGGATGCCGAGCGTGCGGAGCTCCGCGCGGAGCTTGCCCATGGCCCGGTCGATGCCGGTGATTTCGCCGTAGTAATTCTGCAGTGCCGGCTTCAGCCCTGAGTAGAGGGCCCGATCCTCCTCGGCCGCCTCGTAGGGCAGGTGCGGCGAGCCGAACCACACCACGGCCAGGAACGGTTGCCGCGCCCTGGCCTGCTCGCGAATGAACGCCAGCGCCGCGTCCATGGCCACCATCGAGCTTTCGCCCTTCATTTCAACGGCGATGCCCTTGCGGCTGAGGATCGGGTCGTTGTCGTAGAAGTTGGGGGCGCTCAGCCACTCATCGAAGCCACTTGCCCCGGGATTGACCGGACTGCCTTTCTCGACCGACCCGAGATGCCACTTGCCGAAGTGTCCGGTGGCGTAACCGGCGGCCTTGAGCGTCTCGGCGAGTGTATGCTCCTGCGGTCGCAACGTGCGGCCCCAGATGAAGCAGCCGAACCGATTGGGATGACGGCCCGTCATGACGCTCCCGCGCGTGGGCGAGCAGACCGGCGCGGCCGCATAGAACCGGTCGAACCGCAGGCCCGCAGCGGCCATGGCGTCGAGATTCGGCGTCTTGATCGCCGGGTGGCCGTAATAGCCCACGTCGCCCCAGCCTTGATCGTCAGCCATGCACAAGATGATGTTGGGCCGCCCGGGCCGATCCGGCGAGGCGTCGGCGCGAGCGATCGGCACGAGTATCCACAGCGTAACGGTGGCGATGTTGAGAAGCCTGCGCACGTTCATTCCCAACCTCCGATTCGACATGGATTCGACGTCGCCCGGCGTCGCTTCGGTTGTCTCGCTCCGCGCACGTCAACCGGCCGGTGCCATCAGGAAGCGCAGCTTACACGTAAACCCGCTTGCTGTACACGAACCATTCGACGAACAGGATACCGCCCAAGGCCATGAGGAAGTAAGGCCACAGCGGCTGGCGGGCCAATTCCGAGCCGCTGCTCTGCTGCACGTCGCCCGAGGCGATGCGAAAATCTCCTTTGGGCGCGATGAGGCTCTCGTACTCATCGAGCAGATTGACGGCCCGCGTGCCCTCGCCGGGAATGCCGGTGGACACCACGTACAGACCCACCTTGTCGGTGCGCCCATACGTGGCCAGCCCCAGCGAGCCGACGGGAATGTTCTCCGTGGTTTGGTCGGGCCGCCGCACGGCGACGTTCTGGTACTGCGGAGCCACCGGCACGCTGAACGCCTCGCCGGGCTTCACCGGCGGCTGCTGGCCCTGGGTCGTGCTGCCCGCCAGGAAACGCAGGGCGTCGTACATGAAGGCGATGGACTCGCCTTTGAATACCCAGTCCGTGTTGAGGGCTGTGCGATCCTCGTTGAAAATGCTGAACGCCGAGATGAGGTACTGATTACGGCCGCGGCCCAGGAAGCTCAGCACCGGACCGTTTGTGCCCTCGATGATGGTGACCGCTTCCTGGGGCAGCTTCAGGTCGTGCCAGCCGACGATCCGGAGCGATTCGACCACCGTGTGCTGCAGGACGGGATGGGTGTCGTCCCAGTCGAGCAGGATCTCGTTCTCGAGAAGATCGCCTCGCTCCACGCCGTCGATGAGCGGAATACCGCCGAAGAAGAAGTAGTTGCCCGGCGGCAGGCGGTCCGTCGAGTGCGCATCGAACACCACCACGTCATAGATGCAGCGCCCATTCTCGATCAACTCCGCATCGGGCTTGGTCTGGTATTCCTCGGGCGTCCAGGTATCGAACTGGTCCGCGGGCATGACGCCGACCATCCGTTTCAGGAAGCGGTTGCCGGCCGTCACCAGCAGAAGCTTCATGGGTTGCGGCGGCGTGACCACCGCGAACGCGCGATCGTCGGTGGCCAGCGCGTCGGTGCCCGAAAGCCGCACCTCGACGTTGGCCCCCGTCTCGAGAACCACCTCGAAGGGCACGACCGTTTCGCTGCGTTCGTCGGGCATCTCGCCGGGCCGCAGAAGGGCGACTTTTTCGGCCGAGCCCGCCGCGGCCAACTGGCCGATGGACCGCGCGTCTTTCAGCTCGCCGTTGATGAACAGGGAAACGTCTCGTGCGACCGCCTGCGTGCCGAAGTTGCGGATCCGGGCCAGGATGGTCAGCTCGGTAGGCTGCTCGTAGTTGCGGCGGACGTCCAGATCGACGATGCCCACGTTCTCGGCCGTCGTGCCCACCTTGACCAGCTCGACCGTGCTGCGTTGAGCGATCACTTCCTCGGCGTCGCGGAGCCTGCCGTCGGTGAACAGAATCACGTGAGCGTGGCCGATCTGCTGCGCGATGCCGATGTCCTCACCCTGCGGCATGGAGTGGGCTTCGGCCAGCGTCATGGCTTCGGTCAGCTTGGCCGGAGCGTCCGTCTGCTGGATGGAGTCGATGGCTCGCAGCAGCGCCTTGCGATCGTCGCTGAACGGGGCCAGGACGCGGGCGCGATCGGCGAATGCGATCACCATCGCCCGTTGCTGGGCAGTCAGCCCTTCGATCACACGAGCCGCTTCGCGCTTAGCCATCTCCAGGCGCGTCTCGCCGTTGCTCTCACGTGCGGCCATGGAGGCCGACTGGTCGATCAGCAGGACGATCGCGTTATCGAACGTGCGACCGGCCGATTTGAACGGCTCGGCGATCGCAATGCAGGCGGCGGCCAACACGAGCAACTGCAGCAACAGCAGCAGGCTGCTGCGAAGCCGCTGGAACGGCGAGTTTACCCGCAGGTCTTCGATCGACTTGCGCCACAGGAGCGTCGAAGCCACCGGCAACCGTTGCCGCTTGAGCTTGAGGAAGTACAACAGCACCAGCGGCGGCACGGTGAGCGCGCCGGCCAGGACGGGTACGTACCAGGGGGCGAGAAAGCTCATCGTAGCAGCCCTCGCTGACGCAAGTAGTTCAGCACCAGTTGGTCAAACGGCACCGACGTGCTGGTGAACATGTACGTCACGCCCCGCCGCGTGCAGAACTCCTGCAGCCCGCGGCAATACGCGGTCAGGTTCTGCTTGTAGCGGTTGATCAAGGCCCGGCTGATCGTGATGTCAGCCAGATCCTCGTCCTCGACGTCCACCAGCTGCAGGTCGCCGTTGAGCGGCGGGTCGATCTCCTCGGGCGAGAGCAACTGGATCGCGTACAGATCGTACTTGCGGCCGACCAGATATCGCAGGCCCGCTTCGTAGCCGCCTTTGTCCATGAAATCGCTAAGCAGCAGGACGATGCCGCGCTGTGGATGGCGGATGGCGAACTGCCGGCAGGCCGCGCTCATGTTGCCGGCGCCGTCGGCTTCCATGGTCTTCAGATGGCCGAGCACCTGGTGAATCATCCGCCGGCCGCGAACGCCCACCATCTCCGGCCCGTAACGGTCGGAAAAGGCGGTCACGCTCACGCGGTTGTACTTGACCAGACCGATGTAGGCGATGGCCGCTGCCACCCGGCGGGCGTACAAGGACTTGTTCGGATCGCCGAAGTCCATGGACTTGCTCATGTCCACCAGGATGTTGACGTGCAGGTCCTCCTCTTCGAAGAACAGCTTGATGAACAGTTTTTCCAGCCGGCCGTAGATGTTCCAGTCGAGATGCCGCAGGTCGTCGCCCACCACGTAGTTGCGGTAATCGGCAAACTCGACCGATTGTCCTTTGCGCTTCGACCGCCGCTCGCCCTTCATGCGGCCCATGAAGATCTTGCGCGTCACGATGTCCAGCCGCTCGAGTTTGGTCATGAACTCGGGACTGAGCAACTCATTCGTCTGGACTTTGGTCGCCATAGGCGCTTACCTTCCGGAACCGACGCGTCGATCCTTTTCACGCAGCCGCTTCGGACAGCGTCGGCGTCTTTACGAGCATGTCCTCGATGATGTCGTCCGTGCTCAGATTTTCCGCTTCGCCTTCGAAGTTCAGCAGTATGCGGTGACGCAGCGCGGGCAGGGCGGCCTTCTGGACGTCGGCGAAACTCACGTTGAATCGCCCGTCGAGCAGGGCGTGAACCTTGCTTGCCAGCGTGAGCGCCTGGGCTCCGCGCGGGCTCGAACCCCAGCGGACGTACTTGTTGGTCATGTCCGTCGCGAACTCTCCGTTTGTGTGCGTGGCCATCACCAGCCGCACCACGTAATCCTGTACGTGAGGCGCCATCACGACCCGTTGCACCAGCTTCTGGGCCGCGATGATTTCCTCCCCGCTCATGACCGGCTCAATCTTCGGCTGGAAGCCCGTGGTCGTGCGGTCGAGAATGGTCTTGAGCTCCTCGCGGCCCGAGTACTGCACCACGAGCTTGTAGAAGAAGCGGTCCAGCTGCGCCTCCGGCAGCGGGTACGTGCCTTCCTGCTCGATGGGGTTCTGCGTGGCCATCACGAAGAACGGCTCAGCCAGCTTGTACCGCGTGCCGCCCGACGTCACGCCATGCTCCTGCATGGCTTCCAGGAGTGCCGATTGCGTCTTGGGCGTGGCTCGGTTGATTTCGTCGGCCAGCACGATCTGGGCGAAGATCGGCCCGTGCTGGAACCGGAACTCCCGGCGGCCCGTCGTCGGGTCGTCCATCACGATGTTCGTGCCGATGATGTCGGCCGGCATCAGGTCGGGCGTGAACTGGATACGGCTGAAGTTCAGGCTCAACGCCTGGCTCAGCGTCTTGATCAGATACGTTTTGCCCAGACCTGGCACGCCTTCGAGCAAAACGTGTCCGCCGGCGAACAGGCAGGTCAGCACGCCGTCCACGATCTCGCCGTGCCCGACGATCGCTTTGCCGATTTCGTCCCGCAGTCGCTGGTACTTCTCGCGGAACTCGTGCGTGAGTTTCTCCACTCTCGGATCGATGTTCGCCGCCATGATCAAGCTCCCGTTATATCAGCTTTCAGCTAGCAGCTCTCAGCCGGATGTCTGGCTCAAAGCTTATGAGCTCACAGCTCATAGCTCCTGGTCCTTTTGTTCTTTGATCTGATCGGCCGCACGCTGCTTGGCGCGCTTCAGTCGGTCGGCCAGGCTGCCGCCGGCCTGACCGCTGCCGGGTCGCGGCGTGCTCTCCGGGCCGGCGGGCTTCGCTCCGCCCAGCGCCTCCGTCAGATCCTTGGCCGGCTTGGCCCCCTCGACCTCGCCCACGTCGAATTTGCGGGACTTGTCCGCCAGCGACTCAAGCTTGATCGTGCCCGGCCGCTCGGCTCGTGCCGGCTCGGCGGGCTTAGCGCTCTCGGCGAGATCCTCGCGAACTTTCTCGCGGACGTTCTTGAGCCGTGAAAGCGAACCCGCGCTGCGCTGGCCGGCCCGCGACAATCCACGCACACCCGCTGTCAGCCACGCCAGTGTCGGGCCGATGGACTGCCATCGCACGGCCCAGCCCACCAACTCGGCCAGGATGAACGCGTACACGATCACCATGAGCGACGAGCCGGGCCGCCACAGCGCCGCCAGCATCATCACGAACACCGCCACCTCGACGTAGACGCTCATGGCCACCGTCGAGGCGAGCCGCCGGCTGGCCACATCCAGCAGGAACAGCGGCAGGAGCACCCAGGTCACCAGCCAACGCCACATCGGCTGACGGGCCACCGCGGGCGGAAGATCGCGGCTGAACACATCATCCTTCAGCGGGTCCATGGCCAGCCGCCGGCCCTTGGTCTTGCGGGCCGCCTGCTCGAGCAGCCCGAAGTTCGTGCCCAGGTCGCGGAACTCGGCTGAATACGGCACGCTCAGGCCGGCCTTGATGATCCCGCCCTTGCCGAACGGATCGTTGTAGTTCAGGCTCACCAGATAGTTGCCGTGCTGGTTCACCTCGAACTCCGTCTCGTATCGGCCCGGACCGGTCTGGACCAGACGCAACGACTGGGCCTCGCCTACCGGCGGAACCATCTTGCCGCTGATCTGGAGAAAGTTCAGATACGACGCGTCTTTGTTGAGGGCCTCGATGACAATCTTGCCGCGGTTACCTTCCAGCCGCGGAATGACTTCGAAACTCGCCGATCGCTGTCGCCCGCCGCCTTCGACATCGTCCCCGCCGGAGCCCGTCGAGACCGCCGCCGTATCGTCGCCGTGCATGGCCCAGCGCACCACCTGAGCCCAGAACTTGCCGAAGCTACCCCAGTTGCTCCAGTCAGCGCCCCATTTCGGCCAGAAGCCGCTGGTGAATACGACCATGCGGCCCATCTCGAAGTTCCAGTAGGCCAGCACGGGGTCTTCCTGTGTCTCACCCCTGTCTTCGCCGGCTCGCACGATGGGGACCAGGGCATCGGGCTTGCGCTCGGTGAGTACGAGTCCGCCCAGACGAGGCAGGCTGCCGCCGCCCAGGCCCGAGACGATGTCGTCGAACGCCGTGGTCAGCGCGGGGTTGAACTCCCGCGGATCGATCAGCGACCGTTTGACCACGCGGGCTTCCTTCACGAAGATTTGCGGCACCTGTCGGGGATTCTTCACCGCGTAGTATTTACCGCCGGTCGCCTTGGCGATGGGCACCATGTTCTCGACCATCACATGACTTCCATAGCCGATGCCCACCGTCGAACAGGTGATGCGGTTCTTGACCATGTCGTCGATGGTGGCCTGGCTGGGCGGGCTGGGGTCGCCGTCGCTGATGATGATCATGTGCCGCTGGGCCGCATCCTTCAGCTTCATCAGGTCGCGGGTGGCGATTCGCATGGTGGTGTCGAAGTCGGGCATGTCGCCGACCTGCATCTGCCGGATCTTGTTGGCGATAGCGGCCTTGTCTCTTGCCGGTTCGAGCGGTACCTCCCAGTTCACCCCGCCGCGGAATCCCGACCAGGCGATCACGCCGAGGTAGTCGAGCGAGCTGATGGTGTTCAGCACCGACACCGCCACCTGCTCGCCCCAGTAGTTCGCGTCGGGGGCCTCGCAACTGTGCATGATGATGGCCAGGGCCCCGCGCGGCATCTGCCGTTTGTGTTTGATCTCGAACTTGACCGGGCTGACCTCCTCGATCGGTTTGCCGATCCAACCGCCCGCTCCGAACGCCTCATCACCGCCGGTCATGATCAGTCCGCCGCCGAAGTCGCGGACGTAGCTCGCCAGGTCGCGATGCTGATCGGTGTCGAACGTGTCGGCCGAGATGTTGGCGAGGATCACCACGCTGTATTCCTGCAGCTTGAGCAGGTCCAGCACGATGCTTTGGGGCGTCTGCAGATCGACGTTGATCTTCTCGCGCTTCAGTGCCTCGACCAGCACGCGATCTTCGTCGGGATTCCGCGACAACAGCAGCACCTTGCCTTGCGCTTCCACGAATGTGAAGGCGGTCGCCTGGTTGTTCTCGACGATGCTGTCGTCCGACGGGTCCAGGGGGGCGATGCGTGCCTCGAACCGGTGGACGCCGCCGGAGTGCAGCTCCAGCTCGGCCACGAAGGGGTCAGGCCGCATGCCCCCGGTGAGATTCTTCACCGGATCGGCCAGCGGTACTTCCTGCCCGTTGTGATACAGCGTGATCTTCGCCCGCGTGGGCTGCTGGCTTTTCACGATCATGCGGACGGGAATCTTGGTGTCCTGTCCGGCGTGGCTCGGCACGGAAATGCGGTCGAAGAGAATCTCGTTGGTGTGCTGATAGTGCAGCGGGACCACGTCCACGCTCACGCCGTTGGCGGCGGCGTTCTCGATCTCCTCGGCCAGGTTGCCCATGTTTTCGTTGCCGTCGCTCATCAGCACGATGCGGCGGGCGAAGCCGTCGGGGAAGGTGGCCATGGCCATGCGGATGCCCGCCGCCAGGTCCGTACGATCCGGCTGGCCGGCCATGCCGAAGCTGATGATGTCGAAGCCGGCCCGGCTGGGCATGAGATCCACGTCGGCTCGGCCGTCAAACCCGATGATCCCCACGCGGTCGTCGCGTTCGGCCTTGCGGGTGACCTCACGGATGTACTTGTGAGCCTGAGCCTGCACGTCGTCGGGAATGCTGCGCGACCGGTCCAGCACGAACATCACCGCGACCCGGTCGTTGCGGCGCACCCACTCGATGCGGGCCAGCGCGGCCGCCAGCACCGCGATGACCGCACACCGCAGGGCGATAGCGGCGATGCGGCGCGGCTTCTCCACCCCGCGCAAGAAGTGCAGCGACGCCACGGCGATCACCGGGATCGCCGCCAGCAGCCACAGCCACTCCGGGCGCTGAAACGAGATGGGCCAGTTCACCGCGACCAAACCACGCTCCCCATTCCGCGGACGCTACATCCGGAAAACTTGCACCCGGTTATTGCCCGAATCCAGCACGTAGACGACGCCCTTGTCCGTCACCGCCACGCTCCACGGCGACACGAGCTGCCCGGGTTTCGTGCCGGTCGATCCCCAGATCTCCAGGCTCTTGCCCGTCCGGTCGAACCGCTGCAGGCGGTTGTTGCCGAACTCGCTCACCAGGAGCGTGCCGTCCGGGCAGATGGCCACGTGATACGGGTACTGCAATTGCCCCGGTTCGCGACCCAGCGAGCCGAACGAGCCGAGCAGCTTGCCGTCGGGGCTGAAGTGGCAGATCCGGTGCCGGCAGGCGTCGGTCACCCACAGCGTGTCATCCTTGTCGATGGCGATCGACTGCGGCCGAATCAGCGGCTCGCCAATGTCCTCCCGGCCGAAGCTGTACAAGAATTTCAGATCGCTCGAAAACAGGCTGATGCGATCGTTGTCGCCGTACTCGGCGACATAAATCTGTCCCTTGCGGTCAACCACCGCCATGGTGGTGAGCAGGAACTGCCCGTCGCCCGTGCCGTTCGAGCCGAAACGGGTCAGTTCGTTCCCGTCGCGATCGTAGATGATGATGCGATGATAGTGCGTGTCGGCGACCAGCACGCGGCCGGCGGCGTCCACGCTCAGCCCGGTCGGCTTGCCGGCTTCCCACTCCGGCATCTGCCAGCAGGTCTCGAACTCGCCGGTCGGACTGAACCGCTGGATCCGGGCCGTCTGGTCCACGATGAACAGGCAGCCGTCCGGAGCCAGTGCCATCGCCCGCGGATAGACGAACTGTCCATGCCCCAAACCGCGCTCGCCGAACCAGAAATCCGGCTGCCGCCCCGAGATGGACGGCTTGCGACACCCGCCCACGACCGCCATCGCCAACGCGAGCGTCGTCAGGCCCAGTCGTCGCCACCGGCGCGCCGCGGTGCGACCGGATACGGCTCGACTGGGCCCGGGGCTTCGCGGATGTCGTCTCATCGGTCTGGCCAAAGTCCCTACTTCCTGACCCGCGTCAACAGATGTGCACACGCCTGGGCCAGAATCACGCCCACGGCCACGAGCGTCAGTGTAGTCGTGATCACTGCGTCGTCTCGCCCGTAGTGCATGTAGTTCAGGATCGTCATGGCGATGCTCCCGTAGGCCGGCGGCCGCGTCAGTTGCGTGACCACCACCTCGAACAGCGCCAACAGTGTCACGATCACGCCCGCACACACCAGCGACGGCCAGAGCATCGGCAGCAGCACGTGGCCCAGGATATCCAGCCCGTTTGCACCGTCCACCCGGGCCTGCTCGACCGCGGCGATCTTCCGTCGGCCGATGGCCAGCCACGTGATCAGAATGGCCAGGACGCCGTATCGCCCCACGAGAGCCAGGATCCAGACCACTGGTCGATCCGCGTACAACTCACCGACCCAGCCCGGCTGGTTGAACACGACCACATAGCCCACACCCAATGCCGGAGGGGGGATCAGCGCCACCGCCAAGCTGGCCAGTGCCGCCCATCGCCAGAGCCCTTGCCCCGTCGCCTGCCACAACGCCACTGTGCCGACAGCCAGGGTTACGGACGCAAGGCCAGTCGCGACCGAAACTTGCAGCGAATCGGGCCATTGCCCAGCAAACGTCGTCAGGCCTTGCCACCATGCTCGCGGAGCCCGCAGATTCGCCGCCATCAGGACCACGGGCACGCCCAGTGTTCCCAACCAGACCGCGGCGGCCGCCAACCAACCCATCCGGCCGATGGCGGTGGGCGCTGCATGGTTCAGACGTTCGGCGACATCGGGTGTTGCGTCTTCGTCGCTAACCGGTAGCCAGTATCCTGATCCGCGAACCACCACCAAGGTCATCCCGAGCAACGCGAGCACGATGGCCATGGGCTGAGCCGCCATCCGGATGACTTGCCCGTAGGGGGCCCGGATGTCCACCAGCACCATCAACTCGCTCGCCCAAACGCGGCAGAGCGTCAGGTGAGGGATGGCGTACTCGATGAGCGTCAAACTCATGACAATCGCCGCCGCCCCCACGACGTGCAACCGCAGGCTGGGCAGGACCGCTCGCAGGAACGCCTGCGCCGCCGAGCCGTCCAGCAAGGCCAGCCGATGCACCGCACGGCCCGTCGAGCGGTAGCCCGCCGCCACCATCAGTGTGACGATCGGCCACAGCCATCCACCTGAGATGAGCCCGGCTCGCCATGCGCCGTTCGCCCATCGAGGCCCGGGGCCGGCGGGCAGCAGGCTCCACGCGTACGCGTACACCTGCGGCGGGACGATCAGAGGTGCCAGCACCAGGCCGGCCAGGCAAGGCCACTGCCGGCGTGTGCACGTGCCCAATACCGCCGCCGGCGCCAAGCCCAGTACCAGCGCCGTCACACAGGCCGACATCGAGAGGATCAGGCTTCGCTTGGCCAGCACACCTGCGCTGGGCATGCCCACGACTTGTGTGGCGATCGATGCGGGATCGCGTGCCGCCCAGGCCGCGCCCAGTAACGGCGCCGCCACCGCTCCGGCCAGCACGACCCAGCCCGCGACACAGACCGCCAACACGACGGCTCTGGCCGGGACGGCACTCGCCTGGAGTGTCAGCCGGTCCGGACGCATCATCTCACATTACAAGTTGGTTCGAGCGGCGGCAAACTTACAGTTCAGAGCCGACGGGGGGAAACGGAGGGTGGTTCAGGCTTCTTCAGCACGTTGACGCCCAGCGATTCCAACGCGGGGGCCAGGTCGCGAATCCGCAGAACGGCGGGCAGCTCGCCGGCGGTGGTGACGGCGAAGCCAAACGTGCTGAGCGGCCGCAGATTGCCGTGGGCCGCGCGCAGCGTGATCATTCGCGACTGGAACGCGCTGCCTGTATGCACGCCGTCCGCCACCGAGATCAGCACGTCAGGCTTGTGCTGGAACTGTTCGTTCAAACCACGCCACAGTCGATCGACGGCATCCGGATAGACGTGGTCGATCGTGGCTTGCATCAGCACGTCGTCACGAACATAGCCGTCGGGATTCACCTTGCCGGCCTCGTTCAACACGGCCAGCACCGGGTTCAATTGCAGCGGATCGCCTTCTAACGCTTCGTATCGATAGCCCTCCGCCGCTCGAGAAATGCGGGCCCGCCCATCCGGGCTCAGGACGATGATGCTGCTCTCGGAATCCCGGTATGCGGCCAGTTCCATGCCCTCGATCCGCATCACGTCCTGAGCAACCGCTTCGGGCATCCGCGTGTAGATCGCCGAGCAGGTGGCCATGGCGAACTCCGGCAGCACGATGTCACGGGGCCCATTGATCCTGTTGGTTACGTTCCAGCCGGCTTTCCTGAGCAAGTCGGCAATCGGAATGCGGCGGCTGGTCACCAGGTTGTGGCCGTGATCCGACAGGAGCGTGATCCGAACCCGGCCTCGCGTGAGATACATCATCTCGTGGCAGAAGCGATTGATTCGCGAAATGCCCTCAGCGTGGCCTTCGCGGCCGCGCAGCGCGCCCAACGCCGATGTGCCCACGCAGTAGCCGATGTACATCGGATTGCTACTGGCAAGGAAGCCGTCTTGAATTTGCCGCAACTCGTGGTCGAACCAGCTCAACTGATCGAGGTAGGCCGACGCATGGGCCAGATGGTCCAGCGCGTAGTCCACACGCTCGTGCCAGATGGCCACGCCCGCTTTGAGGTAGACGTCATACGCGTCGGTCTCGCGACCGCGTTCGTAATCGTAATAGTCCGACTCGATCGCCACGCCCGGCGTGAGATGAAAGAAATCCACCAGACACGGATCGGTCATGACCGGGAAAGGCGCGATTACCGCGGTAGGACGGGGGAAGAACCGGTACTGTCCCTGCTCCCAGGCCTCGCGGACCATGGACGCCGGAACACTATCCAGGATGATCACCAGGTCGCGCCGCTCAGTCGCGGGTATCGAAGCCAGGATGACTTCGTCAGCGACGCGTTGGCCGGGTTGAGCCCCGTACCCCAACGCGACCACGCGGCCTTGCGGATCGAGCCGCTCGTAATAGTCCGGTCGGCCGTCGCCCGTGGAGTCGTACCAGTGAAGCAGCACCTGGTCAGCCAAATGTTCGATCTGCTGTGGTGCGGGCGGAAAGAGCCGCGGTCCCGGTCCGGCACAACCGGCCTGAAATGACACCAGGACAGCGATCCCGATGCCCGCCAGCATCATCGGGTGACTACCACACCAGGCAAATTTCCGCATGTGAAGACTCTCGGGTGGAATCCAATCGCGGCTGTTCGCAGGTTCCGCTAAAGAAGCGTACGCAAACCGCCCCAAAAGGCAACTCTGGCGGCGCACCTGCCGCAGTATGTGCATGGCCCACGCGGGCTCTTGCCTTTGCGGATGGCTTGTCGTCATTCCACCCCGCCAGTAGATTGTCCAAATGGCCAAGTCCAAGCAGATCACCTACAAGGATGCCGGCGTCGACATCACCGCCAACGATCGCATGGTGGACCTCATCGGCCCGATCGTCCGCAGAACTTACGGCCCCCGGGTCATGGCCGCCCACGGCGGGTTCGCCGGTTTGTTCCGGCTCGACTACCGCGAGGATCTTTTCAAACGCAACTACAGGGAACCGGTGCTCGTCGCCTGCACCGACGGTGTCGGCAGCAAGATTCTGCTCGCCCGCAACTCGGGCCGTTACAGCACCATCGGCATCGATCTGGTGGCCATGAGCGTCAACGACATGCTCACCGTCGGGGCTGAGCCGCTGTTCTTCCTCGATTACGTGGCTGTCCACCGCCTCGACCCACGTTGGGTCGCCGACGTCGTCGAAGGCATCGCCGCGGGTTGCGCCGAGGCCGGCTGCGCGCTGCTCGGCGGCGAGACCGCCGAAATGCCCGACCTGTACGCCAGCAAGGACTTCGACCTTGCCGGCTTCGGCGTGGGGGTTGTCGAACGGACGCGGATCGTGGACGGCTCGGACATCGAGCCGGGCGACGTGGTTATCGGTCTCGCGTCCAGTGGCCTGCACTCCAACGGCTACTCCCTCGCCCGCCGCCTCGTCTTCAAAGAAGCTCGGCTCTCGTACGACACCGTCGTGCCCGAGATCGGCGGCCCTATCGGCGACGAGCTGCTCAAGCCCACGCGGATTTACGTCAAGCCCGTGCTCAGCGTGCTCCGCAAGTACAAGGTCAAGCACGTGGTCCGCGGCATGGCTCACATCACCGGCGGCGGACTGCCCGGCAATGTCATCCGCATCCTGCCCGATCACTGCGTTGCCGTGCTCGAGTCGAAGAAGTGGACCGTCCCGCCGATCTTCCGCTACCTGGAGTCCATCGGCGTGGCACGCGACGAGATGTTCAACGTGTTCAACATGGGCATCGGCTACGTCATGGTCGTTCGGCCCGCCTTCGCTGACGCTGTGATCGGCCACTTCCGCCGCCGCCGGCTCGACGCCGTGGCCATCGGCAGAATCCGCAAGGGCACCCGCGCTGTGGATATCAGGTGAGTGTCCGGATGCTGCTGCGCTGCTGGGGTTCCGATGCGTCCGCGCCGCGTCGCCGAAACAGCTTCCAGTCATAAGTTACGTTTTTCACAAGTCTTACAAAAAAAATTTTGGCGAAATCCGGAATTTAGGCTTGTCCCGGATTCACCAAACCGTATCATGCACTAGGAGAGGGCAGCAACAAGGTTTCTCTCCACCGTAGTGTTCGCTCCATAGGCAGCCGCCTATGATCCAGGCATAGAGGCCTCGGCGCCGCAAGTCTTTGTGGGTCCGGAGCTTAAGCCTAATTGGATAGAAATCGGGCGCCGGCACGCGACGTGCACTCCTGAGACACTGTGCCGTTCGGGTGACTCGGTCCGCGATTGGGTTCGTTTGTTGTCTCTGTAAAGGAGAAGAGGCCGGCCGTTACCGCGTTGCATTCCGGATGGTGTCGCCCGGATCGGTGCCGTCGGCGAGGAATCAAGTAAAGATCGGAGGTTGACGTATGGAAGCTGCTGCCGACAGTGCGATGGTCCTGGAACTCGACGCCTCAGCAGGACGGAACGGTGCCGAGTCATCCAAAGAGACACCGCTGGCCCGGGCGGAGATTGAGGCATTCCAACGTCAACTCGAACATCTCCGGAGTTGGCTCCGGGAGAGCATTGCCAAGCTGGAAGCCGACTCGCCGGCGACTTCACGTTCCATCCTCATGGATGACGCCGACGCCGAGTGGCAAAGCAACATCCGCCAGCGGGCTCTCGCCGAGAAGCGCTTGCTTCTGAACGAGGTCAATCTGGCCTTCGAGCGAATCCGCCAGAATACCTACGGTCGATGCGTCAACGATAACGCCCGAATCCCACGCACACTCCTCGAGGAAATGCCCTGGGCTCGCTTCTGCGAGAGCTGTGCCATGCGACACGGCTAGCCAGTGCCCCGATCCTTTGTCTGACGACGGAAGGGGATTTGTGATCCCTGCGAATCGTCCGTGATGGGCAAGCGAGCATGTGTCTGCGCTTAGTCACATACCGTTGAAGCCGGCGCTATCGGATCGCACGGCAAGGTCTGTTTTCGCAAATACCCGGCGTGGATGAACGCTTGCGTGACGACCGCCACCAGCAGCAGGGCGGCGGTCAGCAGATAGCTGGTGCGCAGTGAGGAGTGGTCGGCGATGAGGCCGCCGACAAACGGACCGGTCAGCGACATCAGGCCGACGGTCGCCTCGTTCACCGACACGTAGCGAGCGCTGCGTTCCGGGTGTACCAGCGAGTGGAACACCAGGTAGAAGAAGAACATGCCCGAGTAGCAGCCGAACCCGGCCGCCGCCAGATAGAACATCCAGGGGGTCGAGGCGACCGAGAACAGAACCATACTGCCCACGCCGAGCAGGCCCGCCATCAGAATGGGTAGTGGCCGGTACATCCACCAGAAGAACCGGCTCAGCCACAGACCGAAGCATGCCTGGAACGCGCTGAGCAGGAACAGCGTCAGTCCCTGCTCGAACTTGGGAATGCCATAGTTCGCCGCGCTGCTGGGGAACAGGCCGAAGATCAATCGCACCGCCAGACAGCCCAGTCCGCTGAACACCCAGCCCATCCAGGCCAGATCAGGCATCCGCGAGTAATCCGCAACGCGGCGTTGCGTGCTGTTGGTGACCGGGCCGGACGTTGGTCTCGTCGCCGGAGTGGCCGGGTGGGATGCGTGCCCGAGCAGGTACGTCATCACGCCCACGAGTACCGCTGAACCGGCAATGGTCACGTGACTCATTCGCCAGCCGAGGTGCTGCCACATCAGCCCGGCGATGAACGGCCCCGCGGCGTAGCCCATGCTCCACGAGAATGTGTACAGGCCGACCGATTGGTTGATCGTCCGTTGGCGGCCTTCTCCGACCACTCGCATGAAGACCTGAAACGGCACGAAGAACGTGGCCATCGCCACCCCTTCGATGACCAGAAGGCCGTACAGGACGGCCGTGTGTTGCGTGGTCGAAAAGACGATCGACAGCGCCGCCGTCGCCGCACAAGCCAGCATGATGAGCCCAGCTGAGTTCCGCTGCGTCACCACGCGACCGATCAGCAGCGATGAGATCATGTAGACGAAGGCCCAGGTTGTGAGCATGCCCGCGACCGCGCTGGCCGACAGCCCCTTTTGGGCCGACGAGACCATGCACATGAACAGCACGGCCGACAGGATCATGTCCATGATCGCGGGGAACAGATAAATCAAGATGGCGGCCATGGACGCTCTCGATTCTGTTTAAACGCCGGGTGGGTCACCTCATCCGCAGGACGCCCGCGCTCACATCGCGCCAAAGATGGACCGACGGGCATCCCGTTTGCGGCGGGAAAGCATAGCTCCTGCCGCTCGGCAGTTCAAACGCCGTCCGTATGAGATCAGCGATGATCTGTGAGCTATGAGCCTGGCGAGCGGCGGGGCTTGACTCCGCCGTCTCATTCCCCTGTCAGTTCGCACATTCCTCGCCAGAACCAGAGCATGCGGGTCTATTCGCGTGGGACGTCCGGACCCCGTCGAACTGAATCCGCCGGGACAAGCCCGGCGGCTCGCGCCGGTCTTACCTTTCGCAAGCTTGTACGGTTGGTTCCGATTGGGGATTACGGCAGGTCGTAGGCGAGTTCCTGGGCCCAGTACATTCGGCCGGTCGGATCCTGGTAGAACCCCATGCCGACCATCTTGTACGCGGGCTGGAGCATGTTCTCGCGGTGACTGGGGCTGTTTTCCCAGGCGATTTGGGCGGCTTGCACGCTCTTTTGGCCGGCAGCGATGTTCTCGCCGACGTACTCATGGCAGAAGCCGGCCTGGACCGCACGCTTCCCGGGGTTCTCGCCGTCCGGGTTGATGTGAGCGAAGTAGCCGCGTTCGTACAGGTCGCGGGCATGCGCGTTGGCGGCCGCCTCGAGACGCGTCGAGTACACCAGCGGTTCCAGCCCGTTGGCGACGCGGAAATTATTGAGCGCCTCGAACATTTCCCGATGCGTTTCGGTCGAAGGCTCGCCCAGCGCCTTGCAGTCGTCCGAGGGCAGCGGCGAAGCCGCGTCCAGATTCGTCGTGTCATCCAGTAGCGGGGCGTCCGGTAAGATGCCTACCGGCGACATGCCGCAACCCACCAGCGTGGCCGAGAACAAGGTAGCGACAAGAATTTTGATGATGCGTCCGGAACCCGTTCGCATGACTTGCCCCTCAGCAATCCCACCAGGGAACTTGACTGATCGTACCCGAGGTGACGGGCAAAGTCATCAATGAAGCGAAAATTTACTTGCGACGGATGGACCGGATTATGACGCTCTGCACTGGCAGACCTTCCGAAAAACTCGTCTGTCGCACCGGCACGGCGGCGATTCGGTCGACAACGTCCATGCCCTTGACCACGCGACCGAAGACGGTGTACCCGCCTCCCCACGTGTCGAGCCGAACGTTGTCGGCATGATTGATGAAGAACTGGCACGTCGCCGAGTTAGGATCGGTCAACCGAGCCATGGCAATCGTGCCGCGGGTGTTGCTGGCCGCTCCGCGCGACTCGTTGACGATCGGCGGGTACGTCGGTTCTCGGACCTGGAGTTGAGGCGTGAGCCATCCGGCTTGAATCATGAATCCCTCGACGACCCGGTGGAAGATGAGGCCGTCGTAAAACCGGTCATCGACGTATCGCAGGAAGTTTTTCACCGTCTCCGGCGTTCGTTGCTCGTCCAGTTCGACCATGATCTCGCCGAGGCTGGTGTCGATCACCACTTGCGGCTTGGCAGGTTGCGACGCCGGCTGCGTGGCCGGGCGGCTGGCCGGTTGCGTCGCGGTGGCCGGACGCGTGGCGGCATTGTCCTCGCCGCCCGTCGCGTACAACAGCCCGCCGAACGCGATCGCGATCAACACAACAGATGCAATAATCATGTGCGAACCTCGCATAGGGGTTCTCCTGGCTCAATGATGCAGGACGCGAATCATAGCGTCTCGGTGCATGCATGGACAGCCGAACGGCGTCCATGGCGTCAGTTATCGGGCCCGCTGGCCGGCACGATCGGGAGCAACTGCACGGGTTCTTGTTCCTGGCCTCGGCGCCGCACCGTCTCGGATTCATCCGGCGACTGCAGCCCCGCCCGCAAGTAGGCGTTGGCCCAGTTCGCATAGTCCGATGCGTTGCCGTCGCCGGCGTCGGTCACCACCAACTCCAAATGCAGCTTGCCCCGAACTCGGACGTTGAACGGCAGCGGTGGGCTGCCGCCCTTGATCACCGGGCTCGTGAACAACGTCTGACCATCGGCGATGATGCGGAACACGGCCGATCCCTCTCCGCCCGCCGCATCGTCGATGCCTACCGAGCCGCTGAACGCGTCGTACCCGCCGCCGAGGAAGTAGACCAGCCTTGACGGTGCGGTCGTGCCGAGTCCGCGGTAGAACCGCTGACCGGCGATACGCAACGGCGTTCCGGCCGCACTGCGATCGTGGCCCAGCCGGAGCCGATCCTGCGAAATTGACAGGGGTACGAGTTGCGACAGGTTCGTGCTCGCCGGCATGGGCGTGCGGTGCAGCAGGGGCTCGGAGAACGTGGACTCGCGACCACTAAAGTCGACGGCGGTCACGGTGTACTCATATTCCGCGTTGTACAGGGCGGTGCTGTCCTGGAATTCGCAGCCGTCCACCTCGGCCACAAATCGCCCGCTGCGATAGATGCGGTGAGCGACCACTCGATCGTCGGGCTGGTGCCAGCTCAACAGCACGCCGCGTGTGTTCTGGACGGCCGCCAGCTGTCGTGGCCGCGGCGGCGGAGGCTGTGGGGGCTGGCTGACGCGGTGGAACCGGATTCGCCACGCCAGCGGTCCGCTGTTGTGTGACTCAAACGTGATGATCCGCAGCGGGCCGTGGGCGCGATTCCGCACGCCGGCGGTCTCTGATTCGATCGCCAGCAACTCGACGCTCTCCGGCCCTTCGGGCACGTACAGGAGCAACTCGTACGGATCGTTCGCCACGACCTCGCTCTGACCGGACAGCGTCAGTTCCTCTTCGTTCCATCGCACGTCGTGGAGATCCACGCCGCCGCAGGTGATGTGCCGGCTGGTTCCGAGGACGGTCGGAGCGGTCTCGTTCAGCTCGTGAATCGAGACGACGCGGCAGCCCGTCGCGGGCACCCGCACCTGGAACCGGTCGTGCACGATTCGCAGCAGCCGTCGCTCCCAGAAATCGTACACGGCGAACTGCTGCGTGCCGTTGCCCAGGTGCAGATCGGCCAACTCGATGGACTCCATTCGCGGCTCGTCCGACGTGTTGAACAGACCGAGAATATTGGATCGACCCGCCCCGTTGACCACGCTGAGATTCCAGACCGGCGGCAACCCAGGATGAGCGAACAGATCGACCGCACGGACGGGGGCGGCGGGGATGATCCGGCGAAGCAGCTCAATGCGTTCGTCGGGTAGCGCGTACATCCGCTCACAGGCGATGGGGCTTTCGCCCGCCAATCCGAGGAGTGATGCATAGAGGCGTGCCTGCTCCAGGTTGAGAGGATCGCCCACCAGCACCGTCGACGACATGCTTTGAGCCAGCAGTCCATGTCCCCAAAACCTCGACGTGATGCTCTCGGCGATCTGTTGGAAGCATTCCCACGCGGAGAACGAAGGGGCTGATCGCCCGGTCGCTCCGGCGGTTCCGTCGGCAGGACGCGTGCCGGGCGTGCCGCTCGATGGCACCGCCGCCGTTCGTACCGCCGGCAGCATGCTCTGCATGCCCGGCAAGAGCACCGATGCCGCGCCGTACGGCTGCAGGTTGATGGCCATCCAGACCGTGTTGCGAGCAATCTCGTCGGGCCGAGGCGGCTGACCGGTCTCCAGCGGCATCCAGGCGGCGGGCATCAACTCCCGGCGCCGGCGGTGGAGCGGGGCGTAGCCGGTCAGGCCATGCCGCGTGCGCAGAAACTCATCCTCCCGCCGCAGCGCCAGAGCCAGCGCCGGTTCGCCGGCCGGGACATATCCGGCTACCGTCAGACGCACGCGATCGGGCAGTTCCTCACAGTGCACCATGCCCTGCAGGTGCACAGCCCAGTCTCGCTCGGGCATGAACAGCCCGTCAAACCAGTCACCGGTTACCGGTCCCAGGGCCGCGTTCATCACCCGGTCCGATTCCCGCGGATTCAGGCAGACCGGGAGCATGGGCAAGAGCGTCTCGGCGACGATCTGCAACTCTACTGTCCGCCGAGGCGAATGCAGCATGATGGTGATCTGGTCGGGTTCCTCGTTGACTTCGCAGCGGCACACCGGAAGTCGCGGGTCGTCCGGAATAAGCCGGAAGGAGAACTTGCCTCGGAACTCCAGCCCGGACGGTTGCGAGGCGGCGGGCTCGGGCAGGATCCGGCACGGGACCGCTTGATGGTCCACCTGGAGCGTCGCCGACAGGAGGGCAACAAAGTCCTGTCCGTTCATCTGGAGAATCGCAGGCGGATCGGCGCTGACCACGCGTGCGGGCGGAGGCGGGGGAGGCTCGATGGCCGGCTGCGTCTGCGTGACGATCACCGGCTCGGGTCGCGGCGGCATCGAATCGGTCCACGCGGCGTCAAGAGACGCCTGCGGCTGGACGAACTCCGGTTCGAATGCGACGGCGGGGAGCGAATCCGCGATCTGGGGATCGGAGCGTTCGGCGTTCAAGCAGGCCGGCACGCACATGGCCGCGACGGCGATCAGGGCGAGAGCAGGCCATCGGCCGGCGCGGCCCATGGCGATTCGGGCGAGGGGGCGCGTGGAGACCCTGTTTGGCGTTCGCTCGCATCGCATGTGAATTCGGTGAACTCCTCGCCCGGGCCGGCCACGACCACCGCCACCGCGTTCATACCGGCCCGGAGCGAGTATACCCTCGTTTCGATCAGGCTGTAAACGCGGACCAAAGACCTTCCACGCGTTTTGCCGGTCGCATCTGCGGCCCGTCGCGCGGCACTCCCGTGATGCGAGACCGAACGGCCGGCTCCACTATAATGCCGGCCATGGAGACGCCCACGCCCATGCAGTTCCGAGGTCGCCCGGTGGTGCCAGGTGCCGGGCCGTTCATCTTCGCCGTCTTGAACGTCACGCCGGATTCGTTCAGCGACGGCGGCCGATACCTGGATCCGGCGGCCGCCATCGAGGCCGGTTGTCGATTGGCCGCCGAGGGAGCGGACGTCATCGACGTGGGGGGCGAATCGACCCGGCCCGGAAGTGAGGGCGTGCCGCCAGATGAGCAAATCCGCCGCGTCGAGCCGGTCATCCGGGAGCTTGCCCAGCGGTTCGGAGACGGTGGGCCCGCCATTTCCATCGACACGCGCTCGGCCGCCGTGGCCGAAGCGGCACTCGCCGCCGGTGCGACCATCGTCAACGACATCTCCGCTCTGACGTTCGATCCCGAGATGGGCCGGACGGTCGCCCGGCGAAAGGCGGGGGTTGTGCTCATGCACATGAAGGGCACGCCGGCCAATATGCAGGACAATCCGCAGTACGCGGATCTGATGGGCGAGATCCGGTCGTACCTGGCCGAGCGGATGGCCGCGGCGGCGGCGGACGGCATCGCCCGCGAACGGATCATCATCGATCCGGGCATCGGTTTCGGCAAAACCGCCGATCACAATCTCACGCTCTTACGCCGGGCGGGTGAGTTCCGCGAATTGGGCGTGCCCGTGCTCGTCGGGCCTTCTCGCAAGCGGTTCATCGCCGCCGTCACGGGGGCCACGGAGATCGCCGACCGTCTGCCCGGCACCATCGCCGCAGTCTGCGCGTGCGTGTTGGCCGGCGTCGAATGCGTGCGCGTTCACGACGTGGCCGCCTGCCGCCGTGCTGCCGATCTGGCCGCCGCCATCCGTCGCTGCCACGGATGACACCGTAAGCATAGATGAGTTATCAGCCATCGGCCGCGTGGACGGACACGAAGTCGTCTCTGGCTCGTGGCTCATTCCTGGACCGTATGGCGGACGATGCGGCCGGTGGAGAGGTAGATCACGTCCTCGGCGATATTGGTGATGTGGTCGGCGATGCGCTCGAGATTCTTGGCGATGCTCAGCACGTCCAGATGCGAGGCCAGCGACTCGGGCGAGCGGGCGGCTTGAATGACCAGCTTGCGGATGAGCTGCTCATATAACGCGTCGATGGCGTCGTCTTCGCCGCGCAGGCGCAGGGCAACCTTCTCATCCACCATGGAATACGCGTGCAGCACGTCGTGCAGCATCCGGCGGACGGCCGGGTAGATCTGCTCGAGCTCGGGCCGATAGGGCTCGATGGCGTCGCGCTGGACGTGCTCGATGCGTTCGGCGATGTTTACCACGCAGTCGGCGATGCGCTCCAGATCCCCGTTGACCTTGAGGACGGTGCAGAGTCGGCGCATGTCCGAGCCCATGGGCTGAAAGAGCGTCATGAGCCGCAGCGTTTCGGCCTCGATGGCGACTTCCTCGCGGTCGATTTCCTCGTCTTGGGCGATGAGCCGCGATGCAGTCTCGGTATCCACGCGAATGGCAGCAGTGCAGACCTCGTCGAGCATGTGTTCGACGGTCCGCGCCATGCGCATCGACCGGCTGGTCAGTTGATCCAGAAGTTCAACGAAATGTGCCGTCATGGTGATGCTTATCCGAACCGGCCCGTGATGTAGTCCTGCGTCCGCGGATTGCTCGGGTGAGTAAAGATGTCGTCCGTCTTTCCGTACTCGACCAGCTCGCCCATGTACATGAACGCGGTGCGGTCTGACACGCGAGCGGCCTGCTGCATGTTATGCGTCACCAACACCACCGTGTAGTGTTTCTTGAGGTTGTCGATCAAATCCTCGATTCGAGTGGTGGCGATGGGGTCCAGCGCCGAGCAGGGCTCGTCCATGAGCAGGACGTCGGGCTGCAGCGCGATGGCCCGGGCAATGCAGAGACGCTGCTGCTGGCCACCGGACAAGGCCAGCGCGCTGCTGTGCAATTTGTCTTTGACTTCATCCCACAAGGCGGCCCGCCGTAGCGATTGCTCGACCAGCTCGTCCAGCGAGCCGGTGAAACCGTTGATGGCCGCTCCCCAGGCGACGTTCCGGAAGATCGACTTGGGGAAGGGATTGGGCTTCTGAAAGACCATGCCGATCGTCCGCCTTAATTCGACAGGGTCGGTCTGCGGGTCGTAAACGTCCCGGCCACGATAGAGCACGCGGCCCGATACGCTGAGGTTGGGCGTGAAGTCGTTCATCCGGTTGAACGACCGCAGGAGCGTACTCTTGCCGCAGCCTGACGGTCCGATGATGGCTGTGACCTGTCGCGGGGGAATCGCCATGGACACATTCGAGACGGCCGTGAAGTGGCCATACCGGATGCTGAGGTTCTCGGTCACGATCGCCGGTTCGGCGGCCGTCTCCCCACCGCCGGACGCGGTTCGGCGGTCGGGTAGCGGCCTGAACGGCTTCAGCGATGCGGGTATGGCCGGTTCTTGAACCAAGGGCATCACAACCTGTCTTTCTGCTGGTACATTCGAATTCCGATCGCTACCGCGTTCATGGTCAACAGAACGGCAAGCAGCACGATGATGGCGGCGGCGGCCAGATGATGGAACTCCGGCTGCGGCAGACCGGTCCAACTGAAGATCTGGATGGGCAGCGCGGAGAACGGGCTGGTCAATCCGGTGGGCACAAACGGAACGTAATTGAGCGCTCCCAACATGATGAGCGGGGCGGCTTCGCCGATGGCCCGCGACAAGGCCAGAATAATCCCGGTCATGATCCCCGGAGCGGCCGCCGGCAGTACGTGGTGACGGACAACCTGCCACCGCGTCGCTCCCAAAGCATAGGCGGCCAGCCGGATGGAGTTGGGCACCGCGGCCAGCGCTTCCTTCGAGGCGATGATGATCACCGGGAGGATCAGCAAACTCATGGTCAGGGCGCCCGCGATGACACTGCGGCCCAGGGCCAGGCTGCGGACGAATACGGCCAACCCGAGGATGCCGTACACGATGGATGGTACGCCGGCAAGGTTGGCGATATTCAGTTGGATGAAGCGGGTGAGGCGGTTGCTGCTCGCGTACTCCTGCAGGTAAACGGCCGCCCCGATACCCAGCGGCACCGACACGACGCCGGTCAACACGATGAGCCAGATGGTCCCGTGTAGGGCGTGCTTGATGCCCCCGCTTTCGGGGTTGAGTATGGACGGGAAGCTGGTGAGGAACTGCATGCTGAGCCATGCCCAGCCGTCCATCACCACTCGCACCAGCAGGATGCCCAGAGCCGCCACCGCGAGCAGCAGCATGAGCACGCAGAACAGATGGAAAGCCGAGCCGATCGCTCGTCGCGCACCCAGCCGTGGCACAAACGTGGCTTGCGTGGCTTGCACACTCATTCGTACACCTCCCGGAAGCGGGCGAGCACGCGCTGCGCGACCAGGTTGATCGCCAGCGTGATGAGAAACAGCGTCATCCCCACGGCGAAAATGGTCTGATACTCGATGGTGCCGGCGGGGGTATCACCCTGGCTGACCTGGACCATGTAGGCCGTCAGCGTCTGGACACTGACGAACGGATTGAGCGTGAGGTTCGGCGTCATGCCCGCGGCCAGCGTGACGGCCATGGTCTCGCCGACGGCTCGGGCCAGGCCCAGGAGAACGGCGGCGACCACGCCCGACATGGCTGCCGGCAGAACGATTCGCGTCGAGACCTCGAGCTTGGTGGCAGACAACGCGTAACCGGCTTCGCGCAGCGACCGGGGCACGGCCCGGAAGGCGTCATCGCACAGCGACGAGATTGTGGGGATGATCATGATACCAACCACGATGGCGGCACTGGCGGCGTTGAAAATCTCGACATTCGGAAACAGCGGCCGCAGGACGTGCGGCGTGATGAACGTGACCGCGAAGTACCCGTAAACCACGGTGGGGATACCGGCCAGGATCTCCAGAATCGGCTTGAGCAGGTTCCGCAGTCGCGGCGAAGCGTACTCGCTGAGGTAGATCGCCGATGCAAGACCCACGGGCAACGAGACGATCAATGCGCCCGCGGCGACGAGAAACGTCCCGCCGATCAGCGGAATGACGCCGAAGTGTCGCGGCTCCATGAGCGGAGCCCAGCGGGTGCCGAAATAAAACTCGAACGGCGAGACGTGGACGAAAAACTTGACCGATTCGGATGCCAGTACCCAGATGATGCCCGCCGTGGTGGCGATGGAAACCAGAGCGCAGGCTAGCAGCCAGACGTGAATGCCTCGCTCTTTCCAGCGTCGCAGCGTTTCAATCATGGCACCACCTGTTCACCGGCCGCCGGCTTCGTGCCGGCGGTTGCCGCCTCGCCATACAACTCGACCACGTTCACCGGCCCGGCGGGCTGTTCAGCGGCCAGAACCGAGCCGGTGATGCGCTTCTCGAGCCGCCGGGCGAGCACCTTGTAGGCCTCGGGCGACAGCGCGACATAATTCACTTTCGGATGCTCGACGATCTCCGACGCCGATTCGAGATAGAAGTTCATGAACGCGGCTACCGCCGGTCGCTCAAGGCTGGCCTGGTTCACGTACAGGAGCAATGGCCGGGAAAGCGGTTGATAAGCACCGGTGCGGATGGCGGCCGGCGTCGGTTTGACCGCGGAGTGGGCGTCGGGTCCGACAGCAAGCAGCTTGAGCTTGTCGCGATTGGATCCGTAGTAGGCAAACCCGAAATAGCCCAGCGCGCCGGCGTCCCCCTCCACGCCCTGGACAATGACGTTGTCATCCTCGCTCATGGTGTAATCGCCGCGTGAGGCTTTCGCTTCTCCGACGATGGCTTCCGTGAAGTAATCGAACGTTCCGCTGTCGGTGCCCGGGCCATAGAGCTTGAGCGGCAGATCGGGGAAGCCGTCGCGGACGTCCTTCCAGTTGTTGACTTGGCTGCCAGGCTTCCAGATCCGCGCCAGTTCAGCCACCGTGAGGTGATTGACGAAGTCATTGCGGGGATTGACGACGACGACGATGCCGTCCAGGGCCACCGGCAGCTCGATAAACTCGACGCCAAGCTCGCGGGCCCGTTCTATCTCCACCGGTTTGATCGGCCGCGACGCGTCGTTGATATCGGTTCGCAGCGACGGCTGCTCGTCAAGGAACTTCTTGAAGCCGCCACCCGTGCCCGATACGCCCACGGTGACTTTGATTCCCGGGTGCTTCTCCAGGAACAACTCCGCGACGGCCATGGAGATGGGAGCGATCGTGCTGGACCCGTCGATCCTGATCGTTCCGACCAGCCCATCCTCTACCGGTTCTGCATCCGGCTTGTTGCAGCCGATCACGGCCGTCCAGATCGAAGCGACGAGCCAAAGCTTCGCCATCCGCATCGGAACTCCCTCCCGACACCACCGGTGCCTGCGCGGCGCTGTACAACACGGTTGCACGGCGTCTGGTTGTCGAGGTTATGAAGCGTAGATCAGGTTCCCGCGGGCTTGGTGTTAAAGTTTTGCTAAGACGATCGTCTCCTGGCGAGTGGCGGGGCTTGATCCCGCTGTCTCATTCCCCCATCGGCTCGCACACCTCTCGCGAAACCCCGCGCCGGTATGCGCCGAATCTGCGGAAGACCCGTCGTTCCGCGTTACCCCCGAGTGGGCGGGTTGGTCAGCGACTTTCCGCCGGGCTTGCGGTACCATACCGGCCGAGCTCCGAGGGAGAGGTCATGGCGGTCCGGTTTGTCGTCGGCAGAGCAGGCAGCGGCAAGACCTTCAGATGCCTGGAGGCCGTGCGGACCCGGCTGCGCGAGACGGCGGCCGAGGGGCCTCGGCTGCTGCTCCTCGTCCCCGAACAAGCCAGCTTTCAGGTCGAGCGGGCACTCATCGAGACGCCCGACATCCCCGCGTACACGCGATGCGAGGTGCTGAGCTTCCAGCGGCTGGCCTACCGGGTGTTTGCCGAGACGGGCGCGGACCCCCGGCGATCGGATCAGACCATCGGCGGTTTGGGGCGGATGATGGTCATCCGGCGGCTGATTCGCCGCGAGCGAGTGGGGTTACGGCTCCTGGGCTCGGTGGCCGACAAGCCCGGCCTGGTCAACCAGGTGGCCGGGACGCTCGACGAACTGATGCGCGAGGAAGTCGATCCCGCGAAGCTGGCGGAAGTGGCCGAAGCTCGCGAGGAGGTTGACCCGTTGGGGGCGGCGAAACTGGCCGATGTGGCCCGCCTGTACCAGGCCTATCTGGACTACCTCATCGAGGATCGCATCGATCCGGCTCAGTACTTGAACCTTGCGGCCCAGCGACTGGACGGTTGTTCCTTCCTGTCCGGGGCGGAGGTTTGGGTGGACGGCTTCGCCGGCTTCACACGGCAGGAGTTTCACCTCCTGGCCGAGGTCGCCAAGCGAGCGGCGAAGGTCGAGATCACCATGCTGGTCGATCCGGCGGCCAGTGCGGTGGAGGCGACGCAGTTGCCGGCGATTTCATACTCGCGGTTCGCCCGAGCCGAGCGCACGCTGGTCCGGCTTCGCACGGAACTGCAATCGCGGGGCGTGGCCATCGACGAGCCGATCCGGCTGGAGACGAATCCGGAGCGATGCCGATTCGCCGCGCCGGAACTGCTGCAGTTCGAGCGAGAGCTGTTCATCGGTGGGGTCGCGAGCACTACAACGCCGGCGCAGTCGCCGCAGGCCATTCGCATCCTGGAGATGCCCGACCGGCGGACGGAAGTCGAGGCGGCGGTCGCGGAGGTGCAGCGGCTTGCCGCGACGGGCATGCGTTACCGCGAGATGGCCATCATCGTGCGCGACCTGGCTGTGTACCACGACCTAATCTCGGCGGCCATGCGCTCCCGCGGCATCGCCTGCTTCATCGACCGGCGACAGCCCACCACGCATCATCCGCTCATCGAGCTGGTTCGGGCCCTGCTCGCCCTGGCCGAGGACGATTGCCGGCTCGACTCGGTACGGCTCACGTTCAAGACGGGCCTGTTGTCCATGGACATGGTCGACGCCGACCTGCTGGAGAACTACCTGCTGGCCCACGGCATCGCCGGGTGGCAGCGATGGTCGAAGGAGTGGGAGTACACGCGGTTCTTCCAGCGGCGCGGCGAAAACGGTGAACTGTCGGCGGAGCAGCGGGCGATACTGTCGCGGGTGAACGAGCTTCGCCGAAAGTGGTGCCAGGCCATGGGGCCGTGGATCGAAACGGCCAAGCGCGGCACGCTCGACGGGCGGACGTGGGCACGCGAGCTGTTCGCCTGTCTGGATCGTCTGCGCGTGGCGGAGAAGCTGGAGAGGTGGGCGCAGGCGGCGGTGGAGGAAGGTCAGCCCGAAGCGGCCGACATGCACCGGCAGGTCTGGACCGACTTCACCGAGTTGCTCGACGAGTTCGTGCGAGCGCTGGGCGGCGAGTCGTTGCGGATCGACGAGTTCCGCGAAACGCTGGAGGCGGCGCTGGCCGAGTTCAACCTGGGGTTGGCCCCGGCCACGCTCGACCAGGTGCTCGTGGGGCAAATCGAGCGCAGCCGTCATCCGGAGATCCGGGCGGTTTTGTTGTTGGGCTTCGACGAGGCGAGCTATCCGTTGCGGCGATCGGAAGATCCGCTGCTGGGCGACGCCGAGCGCGAGGCTCTGCGGCAGGTGAACGCCGAGATCGGCCCGTCGCGCAACCAGAAGCTCGCCGACGAGCGCATGCTGGCTTACATCGCGCTGACGCGGGCGAGCGAACGGCTGTGGATCAGTTATCCGCGCCAAGATGCGGACGGCAAGCCGCTGCAAGCGTCGGCTTATCTCCAGGACGTGCTGACGACGGTCCCCGGCCTGCGAGTAGAGAAGGTGCCCGGGCCGGAAGCCGGCCGAGCACCGGCCATGATCTCAAGTGTACGTCAATTAGGGGCGAGGCTGGCCCGCGAGTTTCGCTACCGGCCCCGGCGTGACGATGACCTGGACATCGAATCGCGGGCGAGCTGGAACGCGCTGTACGAGGCCGCTCGCGCGCGGGCGGAGTGGTCGAACGACCTGGCCCGGGCGTTGGGCGGGCTGCGTTATACGAACGAAGTCGTCGCCGATCCCGCGCGGGTGGCCCGGCTGATCGACGAGCCGCTGACCATGAGCGTGTCGCGGCTGGAGTCGTTTGCGGCATGTCCGTTCCGCCATTTCGCCGCGTCCTTGTTGCGGCTGCAGGAGCGGGTCGAAGCGGAGACTTCGCGGATCGATCTAGGGCAGCTCTGCCACGCCATCCTCGAGCGGTTCGTGTTCGAGCTGGCCAAAGAAAAAAAACGCCTGGCCGAGCTGGAGGACGACGAGATCAACGAGCGGGTGGATGCAATCGCCCAGCGCACATTGCCGGACATGGTCCTGGATTTGATGCTGGACGACGCTCGCAGCGAGTTCCTGTGCGATCGCAGTCGCGGGCATCTCAGTCGCGTGATGCGATGGCAGCGAGATTTTGCCCGGCGCGGGCGGTTTCGGCCGGCGGCGGCAGAGTTTCCGTTCGGCTACCGCGACCGGCCTGACGCGGTGGTGCGGCTGCGCACGCCCAAGGGACGCGACCTGCTGCTTCGCGGCAGGATCGACCGCGTGGACGTGGCGGAACTCGGCGATGACCTGCTCGGGCTGGTGATCGACTACAAACGGACCAGCCACCGCCGGCTCGATATCACCCAGGTGTATCACGGCTTGGCGTTGCAGTTGGTGGGATATCTGATCGCGCTGCGACAGACCGGGCGGTCGTTGGCCGGACGCGAGATACGGCCCGTGGCGGCGTTGTACCTGCCTTTGCTCGAACCGTTCAAGACCGTTGCTCACCCGGACGAGGCGGAGAACGTCAAGACGTACCAGTGCCGCGGGATCCTCGATGCCTCGGTGATCGAGGCCATCGACGAGGAGGTTCGACCCGGCAGCGACGGGGCGTCGAGGTTTCTGTCGGCCAAGCTGAAGTCCGACGGCACACCGCATTCGGTGTGCGATCTGGCCGAACGGGAGGAGGTTTCGGCGCTGATGGCCCATGTCGAACGGCGGATGGGCGAACTGGCCGACGCGATTGCCGACGGTGAGATCGCCATCCGGCCGTATCGGCTAAACCGCAGGATGCCCTGCCCGTTCTGTCCGTATCGACCGGTGTGCCGGTACGAGATCGAGACGCAGCCCTGCCGCTACCTCGACAGCTTGCGCCGCAAGGAAGTACTGGAGCAGTTGGCGAGCGAGTACGAGGGCAAAAAATAGCATTGTGGTGCAGGCATCCTGCCTGCACGTATGCATGCTGCGTAAGCCCACGGACCGGTGGCCCGCACCGGCGGCTTACGCCGCCGGCTATCGACCGGCGCCCCTACGGGGCGAGAAGGTGCCGCACGCTAAACACCTGCGGGAGCGTGCACCACAACAACGTGTGTACGCAGGGAGCTGGGAAGAAGAGGCGGGCAAGATGCCCGCCCCCTGATGGGCAAGATGAATCATTATGTCGGTGACGGAGAAGACAGATCGATTCGCGCACTTGACCGCTGCTCAGCGGGAGGCCATCCGCACCACGGATTGCAGCCTGCTGGTGTCGGCGGCGGCCGGCTCGGGCAAGACGACCGTGCTGGCCGAGCGCTGCGCGTATCTGGTCTGCGATTTGCCCGCCGAGCAGCGGTGCGGCGTGGGCGAACTGTTGGTGGTGACGTTCACGGATGCCGCCGCGGGCGAAATGCGCAGCCGAATCGGCGCTGCCATCCGCCAGCGGATCAAGGAACGGCCCACAGACGCGTACCTGCGCGAACAGCTCTATCTGCTGGACAGCGCGAGCATCTCGACCATTCACTCGTTCTGCCGCACCATCGTTCAGAAGTGGTTCCCGCAGGCGGGAATCGACCCGCAGGCCGCGCTGCTCAGTGGCGACGAAGCCGAGCTGCTGCGCCGCGAAGTCCTCGATGAGCTGTTGCAGGAGCTGTACGGCCGCGAGGATGAACTCGGCGCGGCGTTCCGGGCGCTCGTGGACGAGTACGGAGCGGGTGAGGACTGGCAGATCGGCGAAGTCGTGTTGTCAGTCCATGATTTCATCAACAGTCTGCCCGATCCGTACGGTTGGTTGGATCGGTCGGTGCGGCAGTTCGATCCGTCGGACGATCGCAGCGTGGTGGCTCGGCTGGACGAACTGCAAGCGCAGCGGCTGCGCGACGAACTGGCTCGACAAACCGAGTTCGCCGCCCAGGTGGTGCGGACGATCGAACAGCTCTGGCCAACGGCGGTCAGCCGGTTGGCGGCGGCACAGGCTCATCGGGATAACCTGATCGCCTGGAGCGACCGGCTCGCAAGAGATCCCGCCGATTGGGAGGGCGTCGCGACAGCAATTCGCGAGTTTCGTTTCGATCGGCTGGCATCAAAACCGCGGAAGCTGTCCGAGGCTGACTCCGAGGCCTACGACAGGGCGAAGGAGCTCTACGACCAGGCCAAAGCGCTGTTCGGCAAGCGCCTACAGGAGAAGCTCTGTCGGTTCACCGCGGCCGAGTATCGCGACGGGCTAAGGCGGACGGCGCCTTTCGTGGCCACCATGGTGGATCTCGTGCGGCAGTTCGATCGGCGTTACAGTGAGGCCAAGAACGCCCAGGCCGCCCTGGACTTCAACGACCTGCAGCGCGGGGCACTGCGCATCCTGGCTGACAACGGCGATGCGAGCCGACCGTCGCTCATCGCCCGGCAACTGCAGCGGCAATATCGCTACGTGCTGGTGGACGAGTTTCAGGACGTCGATCCGCTGCAGGAATCGATTCTTCGGTTGGTCAGTCGCGAAACCGCCGATCCACCCTGTGGCAACTTCTTCACCGTCGGCGACATCAAGCAGAGCATCTACCGATTCCGCCTGGCCGAGCCTCGGCTGTTCATGAAGCGAGCCGACGAGTTCGGTGAGCCCGGGGCGATCGGACGCGTCATTCATCTGCAGGAGAACTTCCGTAGCCGTCAAGGCATCATCGAGACGGTCAACGAGGTCTTTCGCTGTCTCATGAGCCGCGAATTCGGCGGCAGCGAATACGATACCCACGCCGAGTTGCACGCGGGCGCGACGTACCCCGACGCATCCGACGGCGCGACGTTCGGCAAGCCGGCCATCGAACTCCATTTGCTCGAGCCGGTCACGCAGCAAACCAAGTCGCTGGACGAGGCGGACGATAACGGCGAAGCGAACGACGGCGATGACGCGGAGCTCGAAGGCATCGAGCGGGAAGCGTTCCTGATCGCGGGCCGCATTCGCGACTGGATGGGCTTACAAGGCGGCGGGCGCCGGCAGGTGGCGGCCAAGCCGGAATCGCCCGGGCTTCCGCCGGCCACGCGGCCCATCGAGTACGGCGACATCGTCATCCTGTTGCGGGCCATGCCCCACAAGGCCGAGCCCATCGCCGAGGTGCTGCGGCGGATGGGTATTCCCGTGCGGATCGAAGGGGCTGACAACCAGCTCGATTCCACGGAGTTCCGCGACGTGTACAGCCTGCTGCAGGTGCTCGACAACCGGCAGCAGGACATTCCGTTGGCGGCGGTGCTGCGATCGCCGCTCTTGGGCGATCCGTTGAACGAGCAGGATTTGCTCGAAATCCGCCTGGTCGACAAGTCGGTCGCGTTCCACGCGGCGGTCGAGATGTACCGCATCCGCGGTAAGGACGACGCGCTTCGGAAACGGCTGACCGTGATCCTGGATCGACTCGAAAGGCTGCGCACGCGCATCCAGCGCGAACCGGTGGCCGACGTGCTGTGGGACGTGTACGAGGAGACGAGCTACCTGTCATTCGTGGCGGGCCTGCCCGACGGCGTGCAGCGCCGAAACCGCCTGGTTCGGTTGCACGAGCTGGCCCGGCAGTTCGGCCGGTTCTCCAGGCAGGGACTGCGGCGATTCCTGCGGTTCCTCGACGAGATGGTCGAACAGGAGCGAGGCGGGCCGCCGGCCGCTGCAGGGTCGGCGGGCGAGAACGCCGTGCGCATCATGACCATCCATGCCAGCAAGGGGCTGGAGTTCCCGGTGGTCATCCTGGCCGATCTGCAGAAGCGGTTCAACCTGGCCGACACGCATGAGATGGCGCTGGTCGATCGCGAGTTGGGCCTGGCGTTGCAGGTGGCCGACGCCGAGCGACGGGTACGCTATCCCACGTTCCTGCATCAACTCGCGGCTGAGCGGGGCCGGCAGGAGAGCCTGTCGGAGGAGCTTCGTGTCTTATATGTGGCACTCACGCGGGCCCGCGAGCACCTGGTGCTGGTGGGACGTTGCCCGTTGAGCCACATCGAGGCGGCCTGCCGCCGGGCCGCAACGGGTGGCGAAAGCCGGGTTCCCCGGATGCTGCTGGAGTCGGCCGGGAGCGTGCTGGAATGGCTCCTGCCCGCTCTGGGCCGCATGCCCGTCGGCACGGTCGAGTGGGGCGAAGGGCCGGTGGATGCGAGCCGGGCTCCCATCACCGTGCGCGTCTACGAACGGTCGGAAACCGACGAGTGGCGTGTACCGCCCGCCCAGCGGCCGGAGACGGCCGATGCGCTGGCCGCGGTGGGGCGGCTCGAGCCGCTGTCCAGCGACGAGCCCGTTGCCCGCACGCCAGTGGTTGAGGAAATCCTTTCGGCGCTGTCCTTCGAGTATCCGGGGCTGGAACTGACCACGCTGCCCGCCCGGACGGCGGTGAGCGAAATCAAACGGACCTGGCAGGCGGACATCGATCCGGACGAACGGCCGGCGTCGCGGCGGCATCGGCCGTTGCCGCGACCGGTGTTCCTCGACGAGGGGCCGAGTGATCTGACCGCAGCGGCACGCGGATTGGCCCTCCACCGATTCATGCAGTTGCTCGATCTGCATCGGCCCTGCGATGCCGATGACCTGGAGCGCCAGCTTCACGCCCTGGTCGAGGCGGGCCGTATGTGCCGGGCGGATGCCGAGGCAGTGGACTTGGCTGGCGCCGTGTGGTTCTTCACTACGCCGCTGGGCCGCTCCGTGCGCAAACAGGCCGACCGCGTGCTGCGGGAGGTGGCGTTCGTGTCCCGCGTGGCTCCCGAGCGGCTGGACCCGCTGGTGCACGGGCGGGATCCTCGCGACGTCGTGCTCGTTCGCGGTATCGTGGATCTGGTGATCCGCCGCGAAACCGACCTGCTGATTCTCGACTACAAGACCGATGATATCCCCGAAGATCAGTGCGCCGCCCGCGCCGAGCATTACCGGACGCAACTGGCGCACTACGCCGAGGCGCTGGGGGCGGCGTACCGACGGAGCGTGGGGGGGCAGTATCTCGTCTTCCTGTCGCCGAGGCAGATCGTCGAGTTGACCGCCTCATGAAAGCGGCAGCGTCTGGAACCTTGCGGCTTTTCGTGCGTATTTAAGACGTTTGTTGGGATTCAAACCGTATCGAGGAGACTCTCTTGGCTGAACTCGATCGAGACAAGATCACGACCGGTACCTCCATCGGCCCGCCCCCCGGTTCGCCGACGCCCGATTCGCCGTGGGACAGACCGGCGGTGCGGCGGGAGCGCGGACTGAGTATCGTGAGCACGCTGATCGTGATCAACGTCGCGATCTGGTTCGTGCAGACGCAGAGCTCGTATTGGAACCAGGCCCTATACGGGTTCGGGGCTCTGCAGACCGCTGCCGTGGTGCATGGAGAGGTCTGGCGGCTGTTCACCGCCCAGTATCTCCATGCCAGTTGGGTGCACCTGCTGGTCAACATGATCGCGTTGCATTTCCTCGGCCGGCCGCTGGAGCAGCGGTGGTCGCCCCGCAAGTTCTTCGCGATCTACACCGCTTGCGGTTTGGCGGGCAACATCTTCTTCACCCTCCTGGGCACGAAGGGGGTCATCAACCCGTTCCAGGCCGCGGTCGGTGCTTCGGGCTGCATCTACGGCCTGCTGGGTATCGTAGCCGTCATGTTCCCGGATGCCGAACTCCTCGTCTACTACGTGTTCCCCGTGCGGGTTCGTACCGCGGCCATCATCATGGGCGTCATCGCGTTCATGTCGGTGGTTGAGCGCGGCGCCAACTACGGCGGTGAGGCGTGCCATCTGGCCGGCCTGGTCTTCGGCGTGTGGTGGGCGTTGCACGGCGACGAGTGGTGGTCCAATTCCGACTGGGTGTGGAAGCGCCCGCGGCAGCGGAAGGAATGACACGGCGCCGGGGACGCAGGAAAAAGAAGGACACGGCGACGCCGTGACGCGGAGACGCGGCGAAAACAGACGATGACAGGGGACCGCGGGCTTGGCTTGCTTTTTTGTGTCGAGGGGGAAGACGGGCCGGCGGATTGACGGCGACAATTGACACCCATATCCGTTCGTGACACATTGATGGCTCGGGAGCTCTCATTTCCGCTGCCCGTTTTCGAGCCATCGACATGCCCAGTTCCGTTACCGAGACTAAACCGATTCGTGCGGCCGGGCCGACCGACGATCCGGGCTTCGACGATCCGAGGAACGTCGTCGATCGGCGTCCACGGCTGGTCGTGGTCAGTGACTGGCTGGTGGCCAACCCTCTGGTCGCACCGGCGCTGGGCATGACGGCCGGCATCTTTTTCGACGCCTGGCACGCCGTGGGCGTGGGTATCGCTTGCCTGGTGTTCGCCGCTGCCGGCTTGCTCGTATGGCGGTCGACTCGATGGCACCTGGCCGGCCCGCTCGGGTTGTTCATCGCAGCGGCGGCAACGGGGACGGTGCTTCACGATCTGTCGTTTCGAAGATGGCCCGCTCGCCACCTTGTCCGCCACGCGTCGGACCAGGCCGCCACCGTTCGGCTCAGCGGCACGGTCCTGTCCTCCCCTCTCATTCAGTCGGGCTCCTCAGCCAAGGCGGTCTGGTATCCGGAGCTGCCGCGAACGCGCTTCATCCTGTCGGCTGACACACTAGTGCGCGGGGGCCGGCGGCACGTGGTCGAAGGGCTGGTTACGGTTACCGTTCGCGAGCCGCTCCTCGACGCGGGTGCCGGCGACCGCGTGGAACTGTTCGGCACGCTCCGCCGTATCGGCCCGCCCGCCAATCCGGGCAGCATCGACTGGTCACTCGTGAACCGCCGCAACGGCGTGCTGGTCGAGTTCCGCTGTCGCCGGGCGGCCGACGTGCGGGTGCGGGCGAGCAATCCGTGGCAGTGGCGCACATGGCTGGACTGGCTGCGACAGCGGGCCCGTGCGGCCATGCTCGACGGAACCTACCCCGGCGACGTGCCGGGCAGCGGCCTGCTGGCCGGTATGGTCCTCGGGCAGCGCAGCGCCATCGACGCCGATCTCAACGAGGCGTTCGTCCGCTCCGGCACTGTGCATTACCTCAGCGTGAGTGGCGCCCACGTGGGCATGCTGGTCGGCGCGGTGTGGGCGATCGGTACCTTCCTGGGCATAGGTCGGCGGCGATTCGCGGCCTGGGCCATGACGGCGGCGACGGGCTACGCCGTGTTGGCTGAACCCAGCGCGCCCATCATTCGAGCCGCGATCATGACCGATCTGGCATGTCTGGCCCTGCTCGCGCGAAGGCCGGTCCGCGCCGCCAACTGCCTGGCCCTGTCGGCCCTGGTGCTGCTGGTCATGCGGCCCACCCAACTGTTCAACGCGGGCTTCCAACTGTCGTATGTAACGTTGCTTAGCGTCATTTATGTGTCGCCGCGGGTGTACTATGCCGGCATGCGAGCGTACCGCCGCCTCACCCGCCGCGACGACCCGTTGCTCGCGCCGGAGATGCAGCAGCGACTGGGCATGCGCTCGCCGATTTGGGCGTGGTGGGACCGGGCCGTGCGCAGTCTGGGCGGCTTGGTTGCGGTGGGGCTGGCGGCTTCGGCGGTGGGGGCGCTGCTGTCGGCTTATCACTTCCACCAGGTGCAGTGCTGGGGCTGGATCAACACCATCGTGCTTGTTCCGTTTGTGTGGTTCGTCATGGTGGTCGGGCTGATCAAGCCGGTGGTGGCCGGCATCGTGCCCTGGCTGTCAGATCCGCTGGGATGGGCGCTTGCGACGGTGACCGATGCCTTGATCGAACTCGTGGAGGCCATGGCCCGCCTGCCCGCCGCGGCGTTCGCCACGCCGGCCATTCCGCCGTGGATCGTCGCTTCCGGCCTGCTGCTGGTGGTACTGTGGACCGTGCAGGATGCGCTGCGGATACCGCCGCGTTGTTGCCGGCTGGCCGGACTGGCCTTTGCCGTTGCCGTGTCCTTCGCTCTCGCGCCACCAAGCCCGCGGCCATCACTCACCATGCACGTGCTGGCGGTCGGCAACGGAACGTCCACTGTGATCGGCCTGCCCAACGGCAAGACCCTCCTGTATGACGCGGGCTGTTTCCCGCCGTACGACCTGGAGCGGTGGACGCTCGGTCCGCTGTTGTCTCGCGAGCGTTGCTGGCGCATCGACGCGACGATCATCAGTCATGCGAATCTCGATCATTACGCCGCGCTGCCGGAACTGCTCGATCGTCGTTGGGTGGCCCGAGTGATTACCACGCCGCACTTCGAGCACGCGGGCCAGGCACACTCGACCAGCCGCGAACTGATCGCGCGCCTGCGCGGCAAGCCCGGCTTGTGGCAGATAGCTTCGCGCGGCGACCGACTGTCGGGCACGGGCGAGGCTCAACTCGAGGTGCTCTGGCCACCTGCCGAGGAGATCACGCCCGGCGACACGAATGAGACGTCGCTGGTGCTACGGATTTCGTACGGAGGCAAGCGCATCCTGGCCTGCGGCGATATCGAGGAATATGCCATCCGCCGTTTGCTGGCGACGACTGACCTGCGGGCTGACGTGCTGTTGTTGCCGCATCACGGAAGCGTCACGCCGTTCACGGCCGCGTTCGTGCGGGCGGTCGATCCGCAATACTGTATTCGCTCAACGGGTAGGCGCGAGACCAGCCCGGCCCTGGCCGAGATCGTCGCCGGTCGCACTTACTTCAGCACGGCCAACGACGGAGCGATCGAAGTGCGAATCGAACGGGGCGAGCTCACCGTCGCGCCCGCCTGCAGGCAAAGATGAGAGCCGGCGTCGCCCATCCACGTTGTGGGCAGGCGACACTGGCCCCAAGCTCGCCCCGGTAGGGCTGCGGCTCAACGCCTATTCCTGCACGCTTATTTCTTTTCGTCCTCTTTCTTCTCGTACAGGTTGGCGGTGCGGGCCTTTACGTCGGGGAACTCGGGCAGGGCGGCGCTGGGCACCGGTTCGTACCAGAACGTTGCGGTGGACCAGTCGTCGCTGGTTTCGGTCAAGCCCTGGCCGCGAACGTACGCGATCTGTTGGATGGTGATGCGAGCTTCCTTGCGCCAGGCGATGGGGTCCGGCAGATGCCAGCGGTACATGGAGGCGAACTCTTTCTCGGCCAGGCTGGCCCCGTTGTAGAAGAACGGTGTCTGCTGCAGCGCCCAAGCCAGGCCGACATAATCCTCGCTGCCTGTTCCCACGATGGTCGGCCATTCGGTATCGCCGTCCATGTACACCTTGATTTCGCCCTCGCCCCACCATTGGTCCGGCGTCAGGTTACGCACGCCGATCACGGCGCCGATGTAGCGGCCCTTCTGTTGTCGCTTGGGCAGCAGTTCGAAGTCTTTCTTGGGGGTCGTCGGATTCTCACGGCGGAAGAGCACGTGCAGCCGGCCCACGTCGGCCGGGTGCTTGTCGCCGATGGTGTAGTCGATCTGGTAGTACAGCGGGATCGCCTTGCTGCTCTCATTGATGACCGTCATGCGGGCCCGCTTGGTGAACGGCATGGGCAGCCAGATGTTTCGCCCGCCCGTGCTCCCCACCGAGTGCACGGCCGAGTGGTAGGGCATGATCTTGCCGTGGGCGAAGCCGAAGAAGTCACCAATGGGGCACTCGATGCTGGGATGCTCCTGGCCGTCCCAGTAGGCGCGAATGACCACTGCCCGCTGGACTTCGGGCTCCAGGGCGGTGGTCATCCAGATATGCCGGATCGTGCCCGGCCCTTGGATATCGCACAACTGTACCGAGTCGCCGGGCTGGAGGGTCTTGTTTGGCGCGCCTTTGCGTCCCGGCCCGAGTTGGCTGGCCGCCTTGCCGCCCTGGCTCGGCTCACCGGTAGGGTTCTCGAACGAGATGGACCGAGAGATTAGGCCGGTGTCCAGCAGATATGGCTCGTGAACCAGGTCCGGGGGCTGGGCAAGGCTCGTCACCGCCGCCAGGCCGAGGCCAACCGTGAATATCGACTTGCCGATCGTGGTTGCTCGCATAGTGCTTCCTTTCGTGCAGAGCTATGAGCCGGGATTGGGCGGCGTCTTGCTCGCTTCGGGTCCGGCGTGACAATCATGGTGCACACCTCCCGCGTGTAGACTGGGCATGCGGCAACTTCTCGCACCATGCTCCGCAGCGTCAAGGGTCGATGGCCCACGGCTCATGACTCATAGCATGTTCGGACGCGGATTATGGCGCCTGCCATGGGATCGAACAAGTGTTGCGAGGTCGATCCGACCCATAATGCCGGCTTCTGAGGTTTGGCGAGCAAGGTGGCTATCGGATGTTTGGAGACCATCTTGGTTTGACTTGGACGCCGTTCACAGCGTCCCGCTGTGGCGGCGAGCAAATCTTATATTCATTTTGCGGCGTATTCTCAGTCGCTGCATTGCCACATCGCCAAAAGGGGGGCGTATGAGGAGAGCGATCGTTCCAATATTGACGGTGTTATGCGTGGGCATTCCGGCGGCAGCCATACCTGTCGAATTCTCCGCGTTCGACGGCAGCCGTTCGGCGTGGGCCTCGTTCGAGATGGACGGGGGCAATCTCGTCGTGACGCTGGCGAACACGTCGGAGAGCGGCAGGCGCGGATCGGATGACGTGCTGACGGGCATGTTCTTTGATTCGGGTATAGACCTGAATCTGCAGTTGCTCAGCGGGGTCGCATCGAATGGAGCCTCCGTCGCGAGCGACTGGACTGTGCTCGACACCGGAGTTGATGAATGGGACCACGAGACCCATGCCTACGGGATCTTGGCTGGTTCCGGCTTCCATGATCGATTCTCCGATCTGAGCTTTGATGGTGTGCTGTCCTCTCCTGGCACGAGTGGCCTCATCCAGGACCAGCTGGTCTTCACGTTCATCGGCGTCCCGGCCGGTTTCCAGCCCGGACTGCACGTCAAGGGCGTGTTCTTCCAGTACGGGACCGGCCTTCTCGAAGCCGGCGGGGGGCCGATGATTCTGGCCATCCCCGAGCCTGGAATGCTCGCGTTCTTCGCGGTCAGCGGGCTCGCGCTCGTGCTACGACACAAGGTTTCCTGATCGTGTCAACACCCGGCGGACATCCCATTGGTTCATCATGTGACCTGCACGGCGGCGGCTCGGGACTTCCGGCCGCCGTCGCGCGTTTGGTAGCTGCGCCCGCAAGGGCGGCAGCGACGGATGAAGCCTGCATCACGTCTGGCCGTTGCGGCGCCGCTCTTGCCAAGCCGCCGGAAATGACTCTACACTAACCCATCTTTCCGCCCCTGACGGCGGGTCGGCAGGGGTGGACTCGGCACTCAATAGGGGAGACCACGATGTCAGATCGTCAACTGGGAATTGGCACGCGCTGCTTGCACGCTGGTCAGCAGGTGGATCCTGCCACCACTGCCCGCGCGGTGCCCATCTATGCAACATCGAGCTACGTGTTCAACAACACCGATCACGCGGCCAATCTGTTCGCCCTCAAGGAGTTCGGCAACATCTATAGCCGGCTCATGAACCCGACCTGCGACGTGTTCGAAAAGCGCATGGCCGCTCTCGACGGCGGTGTCGGCGCGCTGGCGGTCTCCAGCGGGCAGTCGGCCATCTATATCTCCATCTTCAACATCTGCCGGGCGGGCCAGAACTTTATCTCTGCCACCAGCCTGTACGGCGGGACCTGGACGCTGTTCACGCAGACGTTCCCCAAGTTGGGCATCACGCCCAAGTTCTTCGATCCGGCCAAGCCGGAGGAAATCCGCAAGCTCGTGGACAAGAACACCCGCTGCGTCTACCTCGAGTCGCTGGGCAACCCCAAGAACGACGTGCCCGACTTCGCCGAGGTGGCCCGCGTGGCCCACGAATGCGGCCTGCCCGTCATCTGCGATAACACGGTGATGACGCCCGTGCTTTTGCGTCCCTTCGAGCACGGCGTGGACATCACCGTTTACAGTACGACCAAGTTCATCGGCGGTCACGGCACGCACATCGGCGGCTGCATCGTCGATTCCGGCCGGTTCGACTGGACGGCCGAACCCGCCAAGTGGCCCGAGTTCACCGAGCCCGACCCGTCGTATCACGGCATGGTCTTCGCCGAGGCGCTCAAGCCCATCGGCAACATCGCCTACATCATCAAGTGCCGCACACATTTCCTGCGCGACATGGGCAGTTGTATGAGCCCGTTCGCGGCGTTCCTGTTCCTGCAAGGGCTCGAGACGCTGCACCTGCGGATGGAGCGGCATTGCAGCAACGCCTTGAAGGTGGCCGAGCACCTGTCCTCGCATCCGGCCGTGTCGTGGGTGAACTACCCCGGCCTGCCGAATCATCCGTTCCACGCCAACGCCAAGAAGTACCTGCCCAAGGGGGCGGGGGCCATCGTCGGCTTCGGCATCAAGGGCGGAGCCGAGGCTGGCAAGAAGTTCATTAACTCGGTCAAGCTCCTGAGCCACCTGGCCAACATCGGCGACGCCAAGTCGCTCTGCATTCATCCGGCCAGCACGACGCACTCGCAGCTGACCGCCGAGGAGCAGGCCGCCACCGGCGTCGTGCCCGAGTACATCCGCTTGTCCATCGGCATCGAGGACGTGGAGGATATCATCGCCGACATCGACCAGGCTCTGGCGGCTTCGCAGTAAGAGGTGTAAACGGTCCGCAGCGCCGCTTCCGGTTGCCGACTTTCGGGAAGACGGGCATCCTGCCCGCCTCCGACCGGTTGCGACGAACCGGTCTCGCGACGGTGATCCCGGGGGGCTATTCCGCCCGACCGGAAGTGAGCTGAAGCGGTTTGGTATGCCGGCTAGGCGCGGATATACTGATCGCGTGGACGCGGTGATTGCAGAGCCACAACCCGACAAATTCGCCGGTTCGGTCGGGCTGGTCCAGACGCAGACGGTCACGTTGTTCGACCAGCCAGGGGATGAGCTGCGCTTGGAATGCGGGCGTACGCTGGGGCCCATCCAGGTGGCGTACGAGACGTACGGCACGCTGAATGCCGCTCGCGACAACGCCATTCTCGTGTGTCACGCTCTCACCGGCGATGCCCACGTGGCCGGCTACCACAGCGAGACTGACCGCAAGCCCGGCTGGTGGGAGGTCATGGTCGGGCCCGGCAAAGGCATCGACACCAACCGCTACTTCGTGATCTGCTCCAACGTGTTGGGCGGCTGCAAGGGCACCACCGGCCCGTCGAGCATTAACCCGGCGACCGGCAAACGCTGGGGGCTGGACTTCCCCGTCATCACCATCCAGGACATGGTCAAGGTTCAGAAGCGCCTGATCGAGTACCTGGGTATCGACAAGCTGCTCTGCGTCATCGGCGGCTCGATGGGGGGCATGCAGGTGCTGGAGTGGACGGTGCGCTATCCGGAGAGCGTGGCGTCGGCCATTCCGGTGGCCACCACGGCCCGGCTGAACGCCCAGTCGATCGCCTTCGACGCGGTCGGCCGCCACGCCATCCTTGCCGACGCCAACTTCGCCAACGGGCAATATCACGACGGGCCCGCGCCCGAAAAGGGCTTGGCCATCGCCCGCATGGTCGGCCATATCACGTACCTGTCCGAGCAGGGCATGCACGAGAAGTTCGGCCGCCAGCTCCGCAACGCCGACCGCTACAAGTACGACTTCGGCAGCGAGTTTTCCGTCGAGACCTACCTCGACTACCAGGGCCGGATCTTCGTCGATCGGTTCGACGCCAACAGCTATCTGTACATCACCAAGGCCGTCGACTATTACGACCTGGCCGCCCAGCACGGAACGCTCGAGGCGGCCTTCCGCGACGTGCAGGCGAAGTTTCTGGTGATCAGCTTCTCGAGCGACTGGCTTTTCACGCCCGCCCAGTCACGGCAGATCGTCGATGCCCTGCTGGCCAACAACAAGGATGTCTCGTACACCGAGGTCGACTCGCCTTACGGCCACGACGCCTTCCTGCTCGAGCCTGAAGTGCTGGGCCGGCTCATCAACGGTTTTCTGTCCCGCGTGCAGGGTCGGCCCGTGCTGAGCAACGGCGACGACCTGCATCCCTACCGCCAGAAGCCGGACGTCGAGTCCACCTGGAGGCGTCGCCGCGTCGATTACGAGCGGATCGAGGATCTCATCGAGCCGGGCAGCAAGGTGCTCGACCTTGGCTGCGGACGCGGCGTGCTCTTGGCCCGGCTGCAACAGCGCAAGAATGTGGACGGCCTCGGCGTGGAGGTGGTCCAGGCCGATCTCTGCGAGTCCATCGACCGCGGCTTGCGGGTGGTGGATCTGAACATCGAGAAGGAACTCGGTTCGTTCGCGACGAATTCGTACGACTACGTCATCCTCTCGCACACGCTGCAGACGCTGGTTCGGCCCGATCGCGTCTTGCGCGAGATGTTGCGCATCGGCCGAAAGGGCATCGTCAGCTTCCCCAACTTCGGCTACTGGAAGAGCCGCTGGCAGATGGCCATGGGCCGGGCCCCGGTCACCGAAACGCTGCCGTTCCGATGGTACAACACGCCCAATCGGCATTTCCTGTCGATTGCGGACTTCGAGGACTTCTGCCGCGACAACGGCATCCGCATCCTGCAGCGCATCCCGCTGGTCGAAGGCTACCGTGAGGAAGTGCATTTCCTGCCGAATCTGCGGGCGTCGGAAGTCATTTTCGTCATCAGCTCGCATGCGTGAAAAGCTGTGAGCCATGAGCTGTGAGCTATGAGCCATTATGTATGATCGTGGACACGGTGGACCGTAGGCTCGCGCCCACGGCTTTTGACTTTCGCGATTTCAGGGGGGACCACGTCGGATTTCTCGCGACAAGAACCTGCACGCCCGCCGTCTTCTCTGGCTTACGGCTCATCGCTCAGAGCGATTCTCCGGGAACGTCATCGCGTCCACGTACGCGTCCATGAACTTTGCATCGGACGCCAGCGGTACGTGATCGATCTTGCCCAGCAGGCCCGCATACTGGTTCGCATCTTCGTCGAACAAGGCCATCTTGGCCCCGAGCAGGGCAGTGTTGCCTACCACCCGCACGCGGTCGAGGTCGAAGTCGATCAGGCCGATGCGCCGAGCACTGGTCAGGTTGATGTAGTTGCCGAACGCGCCGGCGATGTACAACGTCGAGAGCTCTCGTGGCTGGATGCCCCATTGCTCGATGAGCAGACCGATGCCCGCGTGGATGGCGGCCTTGGCCAGTTGCAGCTCGCGGATGTCGCCTTGCGTGAGACGGACCGGCTCGGCCAACACCCATTCCTTCGCGCCGTCGGCGAGCCGGCCGGTTGGCTGAATGGTACCCAGCTCCAGACCCGCGGCTACTGCATCGACCAGTCCGCTGCCGCAGATTCCTCGCGGGGCCGTGTTCCCGATCACGTGACAGGTGAGTGTGTCGCCTTTGACGCGGACTTCGGAAATGGCCCCGGTCGCGGCCCGCATACCCATGGAAATGCGGGCGCCTTCGAACGCCGGACCGGCCGCCGTGGACGCGCACAGCATGCGCTCGCGGTTGCCGACGACGATCTCGCCGTTGGTGCCCAGATCCACCAGGCCCACCGGCGCGTCGCTCTCGTGCAGCCGGGTGGCCAGGACGCCCGCGAGAATGTCGCTGCCCACGAAGCTGCCCAGGGCGGGCAGGAAGTCGATCCGCGAATGGCTCGGCAACGCGTGCCAGCCCAGGTCGGCGGCGGTGAACGACTGTAAGCCGGCGTGGTCGGTCTCGAAGGGCACGATGGACAGCGGCGTCACGTCCAGGCCGCAGAACAGGTGATGCATGACCGTGTTGCCGACGATGGCGACGCGCTGGATGGTGCCGCCGTCGCCTGCCTCACGCTGGAGCCGCTCGACCATCCCGCCGATGGCTGTGCGGATGAGGTCGCGGAGTTTTTCGCGGCCGGCCGGCTCCACGCCGAACTGCACGCGGCTCATGATGTCGGCGCCGTAGGCCGCCTGCGGATTCAACGCCGATTCGACCGCCAGCACGCGACCGGTCTGCCGATCGACCAGTTGAGCCACCAACGTCGTCGTGCCCAGATCGACCGCCACGCCCAGGCCGTCCTTCGGCGTGAACGCGAACTGTGAGTTGTCGGCCAGGATGGTCTCTTCCCACTGCCCGATATCGAGCGTGAGGTCGCCGTCAGCCCGCCCGCAGCAGGCCAGCCGCCAGCCCGCGGCGATCTCGCTCGTGTTCAGGACTTCGCGCTCCTTGGCGGTGATCGGCAGTTCGCCTGCCACTACTCGCACGCGGCAACCCTTACACCGTCCGTGGCCGCCGCAGGGGAACTCCACGCCGTGTGCGAACAGCACGTCCTGCAGCGCGGTGCCTCGCGCTACCTCAAAACGCCGTCCCAGCGGCTGCAGCTCGATGGATACCGTTTCGCTCATGGAAGCACAGGATACCGGAAAGAGGAGATGGGAGACAGAAGACTGGAGCCAGGAGACTGGCTCTGTGTCTCGCTGCCTCTGTGGTTTGTTTTATCCTCTTGCTATTGCAAGTCGATGATGGCGTCATTCGTGCGTGACACGATGCGCCGGCCGGGCGGCACGACGAGGAAATCGGCCTCGTCCCAGGGGCCGTTGATCAGCCGTTCGATCAGCGTCATGTCGCCGCGGACCTTCTCGAACGTCCAGCCGCGCCGGGCGGCCTCATCGCGGGTCTGCCGCTCGAAGCGATCGTCCGGTTCGATGCCCATCTCGATGAACGTCAACTGCTTGTAGTTGCGCAGCGTGTTGCACAGCGTGTCCCACAGGTACTGGGCGTTGTCCTCGCCGTACTTGGCCACCAACTCCTCGTACGTCTGGTCCATGCCCAGTTGGTGCGACACCGAAAGTTGCCGCAGTTCGCCGGCGTCCGTGCCGCGCTCGATCCAGCCGGTGGTCTTGAAGTACGTGCCGGGCCTGCTGTTGAAGTACCCGAGATAACGGAGACGGCTTCCGAAGAACAGCGTGATGCAGTCGTGAGCCCGTGGCACGACGATGGGGATCGCCGGGGCGGTCAGGCCGGCGATGCCGTTGTTGCACAGCCCGTAACCCAGGAGAATGGCCTCGTACCGCGTGGTGTCCACGCGATCCACCGCCTCCTGCACGCGGGCCCGCATGCCGGCCGCCCCGATGTCGTGCAGCCCCTTGGGCAGAAACTCGATGTCCACAGGCCACGGAGAGCGTGCCACGACCGCGCACATTTCGCGGTAGAAGATCTCGCAACTGATCAGCTTGCGGCGGCTCGCTTCTCGCATGCGGGCGTATACCCTAAAGCGAGCGGCGGGGCTGAACCCCGCCGCCTCTCGTCAGCTTGGTGCCTTCTCGTGCAGAGCCAACGTCAGTCGGACGCTCGCGCCGTCGTCAGTTCGACGCTCAGGCCGCGTTCACGATCTGGCGAGCCAGACCGACAGCCCCGTTGGCGTTCTCGCTGTAGCCGTCGGCTCCGATCTCGTTGGCGTAATCCTGCGTGACCGGTGCGCCGCCGATGATGATCTTCACCTTGTCGCGCAGCCCGGCCGCCGAGAGTTGCTCGATGGTCGTCTTCATCGAGGGCATAGTCGTGGTCAGCAGAGCGGACAGAGCCACGATGTTGGGCGAGTGCTCCTTGACCGCGGCGATGAACTTCTCGGGCCCCACGTCGACGCCCAGGTCGATGACTTCGAAGCCCGCCCCTTCCAGCATGGACGCCACGAGATTCTTGCCGATGTCGTGCAGGTCGCCCTTGACCGTGCCCACGACCACTTTGCCAATGGGCTTGGCCCCCGTGGCGGCCAGGAGCGGCTTGACCACTTCCAGCGCCTTCTTCATGGCCCGGGCGGTCACCAGCAGTTCGGGCACGAACAACTCATCCGCCTCGAACTTGCGGCCGACCTCGTCCATGGCCGGAATCATGTACTTGTTGACCAGTTCCTGCGGGTCCACCTTGGCCTCGATGGCCTCGCGAGTGATGGCCTCGGCGCCCTTGGCGTCGCCCTTCAGAATCGCTTCCGACAGCTTGTTCAGATCCGGCATGAATCAGTTCCTCATTTGGCCCGATGGTAACGCTCTGTCCCTTCCCGCCCACCCTGGCCCGCGTGCCGAACAGGCCCGGGGGCAAGAAAGTGAGGCCAGCTTAGGTTCTGACGGCCTGGCGGTCAACAATCCGCCTTCGACCGGACGGCGGGTGAAAGCAACACTGAAGTCGGAGTCTTCAAAGCTCGGCCGTGATTCGTTCCAGGAACGCCTTGGCCTTGCGGGCTTCCTCGTGGCGGGCGGGCAGCGTGGGGCGGCTTGTCAGACATTCGATGACCAGCGGGCCGCCGCGCAGGCCGCCTTTCTTCAACCGGGCGAGGACCGTCCTGAAGTCCACCTGGCCCGTGCCCGGCGTGACGTCCACCTTCTTGGGATGCTCGTAGTCCTTCACGCACATGCCGGTCACGAGTCCGTCCACGCTGGGGGCGTCGTCGACGGGGTTCAACTCGCCGTTGGAGTAGTAGAAGATGTTGCCGGGATCGTACCACAGCCGGAAGTTCTGATGGCCGACACGCTCAATGCACTTGCGACACTGCGGTCCCGTGGCATTCATGCCGCCGTGCGGTTTGATCGTGATATGCAGCTTCTTCTCCGCGGCGTAGTCGCAGCACTCGGCGATGGCCTTGTAGTACGCGTCGTATAGCTTCTCGTTTCCGATGCCGCCCATGAGGAGCGTGGCCGAGCCGACGGTCGCGCAGCTGTCGATGATCCGGCGAAGCCCGGCGATGCCTGCCTCCAGCGATTGGTCGACGGGGATGTCACCGCCGTAGACCGACAGTACCTGGAGGTCGCGTTTGCGCACCTCCTCGGCCACTCGCTGAGCCTCCTCTGGCGTGGTGGCCGCGGAGATCACCAGGTGCGACGGCGACTTGGTAGTCATCAGGCCGACATATTTGAACCCGGCCTCGGCGATGGCGTCGAGGGCCACGGGGTATTCGTGATCGGCCCAGGGCCGCGTATAGCAGCCGATTTGCCAGCGTTCGGGGTGGCTGTCCGTAGCGGCGGGCCGGGTTGAAGCGGCCAATAGCCCGTGTCGCAGCGTTTTCATCGAAATCATCGTAGCGCCGATCGCGGCTGAACCGGCGAGAAATTGCCGGCGCGAGGGGGTCTTAGCGGAATGCATCATCGGGTCTCCTTCTCATCGGCTCGAGGCCGCGTCTGTTATACCGCCAACCGTCCGTAGGCGTAAGACGCGCGGATCCCGATTGTTCTCAGTCGTAGGACGCAGTGACGAGTGGAGGCGATCCATCGCCGTTCTGGGGGAAGGGGGTGGGCGCCTCGCTTGCCTCGAACGGGGCCAGAGCCTGTGTTCCCAGGCTGCCGTACGGAAGCTGTGCGCTGAGAGCGGCACTGTTACCGCGGGTGATTGACCGAACCCCGCCAGGGCCGCTGATACTCGATGTGGCCATCAAACAAAGCCACGTTGATACCCTTGTCGTGATAGGGGCTGGTCGGGATCTCCACGGCCCAATCCGACTGATAGGTTCCTAGTCGCCAGTCGCCGTGTTTCTTTCCGGGTCTCAGTGGCGGCCGGTTGTCGTCCGTGTAGCGGAATGCGTCGCCGATGGCCCACTCGCGTCCCGGTTGGGGAATCTGACCCATTCGCTTCGGTTTCGAATCGTCGGGCGCATCGACCCGGGCGATGAATCGGCCGGTGCTGCTACTGCCGGACGTCCAGAACGTGTCGGGCCAGCCGAAGTATCGTTCCGGCACCGTGCCCGGCCGGTTGGCGGCGCTGGACGCTGCCCAGTTGTTCAGGGCGTAGGTGAACGGACGCATGGCTTCGTTCGCGCCCCATCGGTTGACCGTTCCTCCCAGCTTGTCCGCGGTCGGGCATTTGATCACCCGGTCCGTCAGCTTGCCTTTCCTTCCCGCATCCGAGAAGTACTTGCGCAGGAAGCTCGGCAAGTGCCATGTCTCGTGGTCGTAGCTCGCTATTTTGTCCACGGTCTCCAGTTCGAGGCCGGCATGAATGGGGCCGGGCAGAAAGTCCTTGTTCTCGCCGTGGTACATGGTCAGGCCCTTGGTCATCTCGGCGAGTTGCGTGCCGCACATTACGCGCCGGCTCGTCTCGCGAGCCACCGCCAGCGAGGGCAGCAGAATGGAAATGAGCAGGGCGATGATGGCCACCACCACGAGGATTTCGATCAGTGTGAAGCCATACATACTGCGCCCGCGATCGTTGCGACAGGCACGACCAACGCGTGCTGCCGGAGCATTCGTGATATAGCGCATAGGGCACCTGGGGATGTTTGATTCTGCGACAAACTGATTTGAAACACTTTGCTGCTTGCACGAGAACGTGCGAAGTCACGAACATCATCCGATGTCAGTACTGTCTCCGTTCCATCCGATTCGCGCGGATGACGGCTTCGCGAGACGGGCTTCTCACCCATCTCAGGCGGGCAGAATGCCCGCTCGGCATTCGCCAAGCCGGTGCCCCGAGGCCGGCCGCTCTACTGTTCTTTCCAGTCCTGCCGGACGATCCAGCGGGCATCGCCGTTCAGGCAATTGCCGCTGGCCGGGTTGCAGGTGGGATTGATGGACCCACCCACCCCCGTATAGCTGTAGTCCAGCACCTTCTTGTGGGCCATGTACAGATTCTCGGCATGCCCGTCGAGGAACAGCGACGAGTAGAAATTCGGCCGACGATGCCAACCTATGTAACGCAGGTCTGGATGCCAGTTATAAAGCACACCGCCGAGCGTGCAATCCGCCGGATCTTCGAAGGCCAGGACCGCCCGGCTGGCGCCTTTCTTTTCAAAGATGAAAATGAGCCGGTTTTTCAAATACTCAATGCGCTTGCTGTAAGCCTCTCCGGTCAAGTTCTCCTTCTGCTGGACATAGAGCTGCCAGATGATGTTTGCTTCGTAGCTGGTCCCCAGGACGTAGTAGCAGGGATTGGTGGACGAGGGTTCATCGAAGTTCCCGCGGCTGCGAACGCCGTTGTCGGTCGGGCATCTGAACACCGGGAGTTTGGCATCCGACCTCTTGCCGAGGCTGCGTCCGATCAGATACTTATTCAACGGCCGTTCGCTCGCCGGCGTATGGCGCGTCGTGCCGGGGCCATACCAACTGCTCCATCTCGATCCGGGACCGTCGCCTTTGTCCGTCTCACCGGCAAAGTAATGGGAGAAGACATCGGTCTTGCCCGGTCCCCACGGATATCGGTTCCGGTTCGCATCGAGGTAGGAAGCGGAAGCGATGCCGATCTGGTGGAGATTGGTCGTGCACACCACTTTGCGGGCTTCATCACGGGCGGCGCTCAGCGAGGGAAGCAGAATCGAGATGAGCAGTGCGATGATCGCGACCACCACGAGCACTTCGATCAGCGTAAAGGCGCAGGCCCGGTGGTGTAACGGTGCGGTCGCTCGAGCGAGCTTCGGTCGCATGGTCATTCCCCTATGAGGGCGTAACCGCATTTTTTACATCGGCCCGGTTTGCCGTCCTTGGTTTGCTGAGGAATAGGCGTCCCGTCTTTGGGGCACCTGGCTCCTCTGATGACCCCATACTTTTGGCATGTAGGACACTTGAGAAACGAGTAGCCGCGCAACTCGCCGAGCGGCTTGGTGTTTTCCCGGTCTTCACTTGCCTTCTTTGCATACTGAGCAGCGGTCAAATCGATCGCCGCATTGCACTCGACACAGACGTAGGTGGACGCCGTGTCAGGGGTGTCCGGCTGCTCCAGATCGGAGCGTGTGTGCCGATATGAGATGACCCCGGCGGCAGCGAGCAGGACCACAATCAATCCGATCTTCAAGCCCGTGCCGCTGGCGGACGCGTTCTCGGTGTCATGTGTCATTTATGAAGCCGACCATTCGCAAGGTGCAAGATGAAACGAAGACAGGCGATTGCGTGCCATTATATTATCATAACCGGCCCAATGACAAGCTAATTATGTAAGACGAATTGCGTCTGACGAATGGGCGTCACGGTGCACCGCATTCCGTGCTTCATCCCGAACAAATGCCTATTAGGCCTGCCGGACGCACGTTTGATGGGAGTGTGGTATCGGTGGGGCGCCTGGCAGACTTCGGGCTGTACAGCCTTGCGCAGCTTGCCTTTACGCTTCTTGCCATAGGGCGTCGGCCCGGACGCCCGGCGATTATCGAGTTAACTCGCACGAGTCTTCCTTGCCGCTCATCCGGTCTCGCCTTATGCTGAAAATATATCATTTTTCTTGATTGCGCGGCTCGGATGGGATAGGCTGAATTCCTCAGGGCGACGTGCGTTTGGGGGGTTCCCGTTGCTTTCTCTGCTGCCGGGAGACCCCGAAGGGAAAACACGACGCCCACATGTCGAACGCCTGTAGGGGAACGGATCAGATCAAGTGCGGCCGGGGCAAGTCTTCTGATGGGAAAGCCCTGATGTCGAGTACATGTCACATGCGATCGATGTAAGAACGCTGCCGGTGATGCTGCGCGCCACCGCTCGTTCGTGCCGCACGAGAAGCGAACCGCCTGAACCTGAGAAAGAATGGGTGCTACCGGAAAGGAGAGTGGCAGATGCGATCGGGACGAAGGGGAAGAGCCGGCATGGTACTGGCCGGCCTGGCCGTGTTGTGTCTGAGTGCCTCAGCCTGGGCGAACGTCTATCCGGCTGCGGTACGAGTTGATGCCACCGGCTTCGACCAGGCTTGTGGCACGGCGAAGGTCTCTTACATCCTCAACGAAGATGCGGACGGCACGGACACCCTGCCCGGCGTCAAGATCGAAGTACTGAACGCCGAAGATGTGGTCGTGCGGACCGTCATCATTCCTCGTCAGAAGAAGGGCAAGCACACGTTCGTTTGGGACGGCCGTGACGACGACGGAAATGCCGTCCCCAACGGCGACTATCGTGTCAGGATCACCGCAGCCGACTTCGGCTACACGTCCTGGACCAAGATCAGTAGCGATAGCGACATCAAGATGCAGTACTACTCGCCGCGAGGTGTCGCGGTCAACAAGAACCCGTGGAGCCCGTATTACGGCCGAGTTTACGTTGCGGAAGGCCTGGCAGGCACAGTGACAGCAGGTGTCTCGCCGAGCCGGACCACCACGGTCGGCTTGTACGTCCTGGACGCCGATGGCACCGATCCGATCGGACAGGGCGACACCGCCGTGAACGCTTCCGGGTTCACCGGCGGCGGCGTCAGCCCCTTCAAGCCCACTGTCGGAGAGGATGACAACGTTTACGTGGCTGACTACTCCGATGGGCATTCCGGCGTCTTCCGGATCGACGCCAACTTGAATCCCGCCTCGGCCGTCGAAGTCCTGGACAGCACCGGGCGAGCCGCCAACGGCGTGAACGGGACCCACGGTAGTGTCAGTTCGGTGATCGTCGAAGGCTCCGGTCCCACGCTGAGCATTGTGACCACGGATGAGGATTTCGAGACTCCGGCCGACAACGTGGGCGGTTTGATGCTCCGCTACTTCCTCGGCACGAATCCGCTGCCGAAGGTTGGCATTACCAACCGCGAGGCGGACTTCAAAGCCGAGGTGGTTAACTCCCTGGTGGATGCCGTTCGGGGCAGTGACGGAAGGTACTACTGGACCCAGTACCGCCTCACCTCGGTTGCCAGCTACAGGGAGTTCGTGATTTTCACGGCGTCTCCAGCGCCCAACGCGACTGATCAGCCGGGCGACGAGATCATTCACTACACGACGCATGGCGCGTACGGCTACGTCGGGGTGGACATCGACGAGGCACGTGACCGTGTTGCTTTGACCACCCGCGGGAGCAATTCGGCGTTCGTGATCCGGCGAATCTCCAATCCCGACACGATCGAGGCGGTCGTCTCCACGGGCGGCTCGCAGAACCGGGACATTTCGTTCGACGCCGCAGGGAATGTGTACAACGTCAATCTCACGACGGAGCGTCTGACCATCTGGTCACCTCCGGACGGCCCCAACAGCATGAGCACCATCTCGTCCATCATTACGGTTAACAAGGCGGTGAACGGGCCGATCATTACCGACCAGCCCAGCGATTTCGCCACGCTGCCTGGCGGAACGGCGACCTTCACCGTCGGCGCGACCGGTTCCGGCCTGACCTATCGCTGGATGCGAGACGGGGTGGAACTGACCGACGGCGGCAAGTACTCGGGAACCGATTCGCCCACATTGACCGTGACCGGTGTCACCCGCGAGGACGATCATGACGCGACGTTCGCCGTCAAGGTGTGCTCCAACAACGGCGTCCAGGTCAGCAATACCGTCATTCTGAGCGTCGGCGTCGTGCTCATTCAACAACCGGCTCCGAGCACCACCATCTGTGCGAGCGGAAATGCGTCCATCTCGGTGGTCGCTCAGGGGCTCGGCACGCTCAGCTACCAGTGGCAGAAGTTGGTGGGTGGTGTCTGGGGCGACATTACGAATACCGCGACGATTTCCGGCGTCACGAGTTCCACATTGGTGTTCACGGGCACGCTGCCCGAGGATGCCGGGCAGTATCGCTGCCGCGTAACCGACAGTGCCGATCCGGGACAACCCGTCTATAGCAATACCGCGGTGATCACCGTCAGCACCGGTCCGATCCAGACCGCCATCTCCGGCGACAAGGGTACGGGAACGGCCGACAACCCGCTCATCCCGATCGGCGGCGCGGCGTCCTTCCAGTGCACAATGGTCGGCACGGGCGATCTCATGTACCGCTGGTACTGGAGGAAGGACGGAGTCGAGACGCCGATCACTGAGGGCATCGGCAGAGATTACATCGTCTTCTCGAACATTCCCTGCACGGCCAACGGTGCGGATATCATTTGCCGCGTGACGGACGACTGCGGCACGCGCGAAAACGACTACGCGGGTCGCAAACCCAGGGTGTACGTCGTCATTCCTCCTGAAGTATGCGACAACGGCGTGGACGATGATTGTGACGGCTATGTCGATTGCGAGGATGAGGATTGCCGCAGTGCCGGCTTGTGCTGCAACACACCCGTGGCCGACGCACACGGACCGCAGGGCGTGGGCATCGGCATGGGCGACGGCGACGTCGATGCGGATGATTTTGCCATCTGGCAGCTCTGCTACACCGGCAATGTGCTCAACGCCCCGCCGGTGGGGATCGAATACTGCACCTGCCTGGATTACACCAACGACGGCCTGGTCAACGAGGACGATCTGGCCGCGTTCATTGCCTGCGGGAGCGGTCCCGGTATCCCCGCCGATCCGACCTGCGACGATCGTCCGAGCGGGCTTGGCAAAGTGGTCATCAACGAGCTGGTGTATGACCTCATTGATGGCACCGGCACCAATCCCGCCGACCATCGCGAATTCGTCGAGTTGTACAACCGCAGCAACGAGACGGTGGATATTTCCGGCTGGATCGTGCGGGCTTCCGACGACGACACCAACCGTGTCTTTACCATCCCCGGCGGCATCGGTAGTGGCACGACGTTGCTCGCCCCAGGCGGCTTCTACGTCATCACCTCGCCCAATGTGAACGTCGATGCGCCGAATCCGCCATTCTTGCACGTGCAGGTCCTGTCCGGAGCCGGAGCTACCGACGTGTTCGAGAACGGACCGGACGCGGTGGAACTGTTGGACGGCAACCGCAAGGCGGTGGACGTGGTCGTCTACGGCCGCAACAAGGCGGGCACGGTGAATGCCCAGTCGGAAGGCGCCATCTGGGGCGATCTCGCCTCGGTGGACACGACCATACCCCTGTCGGTTTCCCGCTGGTTGGACGGCCTGGATACCGATTCCAACGGCCGTGACTTCGGCATGCGGCCGTGGACACCCGGCAGCAGTAATCACGCCGGCGTGCCCATCATCACCAGCTTCACCTTGCCGAACGTCGACTCGGCGGCCGTCGGCAGCTCGGTGGCGGGGCTCATCCCGTCGTTCCAGCCTGCCATCGTGATTGATCCGCAAAACGCAAGCACCACCGTTTCCGGATTCGTGGTCAACCCCAATCCTATTCCGCCCTCACCGCAGGGTGGTCGGGCCGCCGTGCTTTGGGACTTCCCCGCCGGCGGCGGGAATATGGCCATTTCCGAGGGCCTGATGAACAATGTCGGCGCGCTCGATCTGTACGTCTACCTGGACACCTCGTTCGATGCCTGGGGAGAGGCCACGGGTAGCGAGGCGACAGTTTACGGGATCATGGGCACGATCGATCCGCTCTGTGCCACGCCGGATCCCGAAGCCTTGGTCATCGGGGACACGGTGAACATCAGCGGTATCACCGGCTTGGCCTGGATCTTCACCAAGGCCAAATCCGCGACCGGAACCGTCTGCAAGCTGTACATGGTCAATGCCGGACCGGGTGGTGACAGCAGTCCTCCGAACAGTCCGTGGGCGGTCCATGCCACGATCGATATGGCCGCTCAGCCGTCGGGCTGGTACAGACTGCGGATCAACTACAACAACGGGACCGTGACGGCCAGCGGTGCGGGACAGACGGTGAACTTCTCCACCACACCCGACTTGGTGGGCAGTGCCTACGTCGGGTACCGGGAGTCGGTCACCGGCATCCCGTCGTTCCTCCGTCCCGCGACGTTTGATACGGCTCCGTAAGTCGCTTCGGGCGAAATTCCCTCAGTAGACGGATGATGAAGCGGCCCGGGCCCGGTTATCCGGCCCGGGCCGCTTCGCTTTGAGGCTCGCACCGTTCTCCCGCAGCCAATGCGGGGACGCTTTGCGTGCGGTCGCGGAGAGCGTCGCGCTGCTTGCGGAGCGCACGCGATGGCTCCGGAAAACCACGCGTATTCAGAGGGAAAGTCGCGGGCGAGGAACGGGCAAACGGCCTGTGAATGGGCGATACAGGACTCGAACCTGTGACCTCCTCGGTGTAAGCGAGGCGCTCTGCCAATTGAGCTAATCGCCCGGCGAGGCAACGCGGATCGACGCGGCCATCGCGATGGCGCAATGGTTATTTCACCGAATCGGCCGCGACCTGTCAAACCGGCTCGGTGCAGCCGCGGAACCAGCGACTATTTTTCTCCCACCTTCCTCAACTGGATGGCATCCAGGCCAAAGAAGTATCCCGGGCTGCCGTCGACGATCAGCCTGGACCGCGGGTCGGTGCCCACGGCCGTGAACCGCAGAACATGCTCGCCCTTGGTCAGTTCGTGTACCCCGAGCCTTTCGGTCTTCACGATCACGGCGGAGTTGTACAGATTCCGCGGCTGGCCGATGTCCTTGCCGTCCAGGGAAATCCGATACATGCCGTAATCGAACGAGTGGGTGAGATCGAGCTTGATCGAGTAGCGCCCGTCCTCGGCGACCGTGAACGGCACCTCGATCCAGCCTTTCGGATCAAGGTTTTGCCACAGCAACTGTGCAGCGGCGGACCAGGAGCCGCCCGCCTGCTTTTCGGGCTTTCGCTCGCCGCTTGTCCGAGCCGAGCTGACGAGGCTTTCGACCTCGATCATCGTGCCGGTCACGATTCGTTCAGGGCCCGGCGGCACGGTGGCGAACCGCTTGGCCTGGCCGCGCTGATACCAAAACGCCACCGACGAATAGTAATCGGGCCGTTCCTCGAACCCGGTGTAGGCTTCGCCGCTGGGCAGGTGCCGCGAACCTTTGTGCTCGATCGTAACCTTGAGCGACTTGCGGAAGCGGATCGGATCGGGCAAGTGCCACCTATACGCGGTGCCGCGGTCGTCAGCCTGGTATCCTTCCCAGACCGTCACGCCGTAGAACGGATACGTGAACGGGCGGAAGCCCCAGGCGTCGCAGAAATAATCTTCCGTGCCCGTGCCCTTGAGTTGCGGCTCGGTCGCGCCGTCAATGTAGAACCGGTCGTCGCCCTCGCCGAACCAACCCGGTTCGACCATGTGGACGGACTCGACCGTACCCACGTACAGCCCGTCTCCCTCGCCGTCGAAGATGAGGTAGTCCTCGCCCGGTTTGCAGGGGAACTCCTGGCGATACTGGGCGTGGAAATACATCGTGTCCTCGGGCAGGCTCGGCAGCTTCTGCCAGTCGATATACCAGAAGATGCAGCCTACATTCTTGTCGGGCGAGTCGTTGCTTACCGTGATCTTTGCCGACTTGCGGAACGGCATGGGCCAGTAGCAATTGCGGGCCCGCCCATCGGACGAGACCGCGACCGGAAACGAGTTGACGGGCATGTCCAAACCGTGACCGACCGCAAAAAAGTCGCCGATGGGGCTTTCGACGCTCGGTTCCTCCCGGCCGTCCCAGTACATTCGCAGCGTCATGGTCCGCGGGTAGAACTTGTCCTCGGCCGTGATGGTGAACCAGATGTGCGTGATGCGGCCCGGACCCTCGAGTTCGGCCAGCGTGAGTGTCTCACCGGGCTTGATGGGCCGGCAGTCACCGTTGCCGTTCTGCCAATCGGGATCCGCGCTGCTGGACCGGCGGCTCTCGAAATCTCCCGGCCGTTCGAGCGATTGCAGCAGCACGGTGCAGTGCAAGGCGTCCGCCCCTTGCGCCCACGCAGCGGCTATCGATGCGCACAACCCGGCCAACATCACGGTCATTCGAAGCTTCATGCGTTTTTCCTTTCAAGGCGTGTACATATCACAGAGGCACCGAGGCACAAAGAAGGTTCAACGAGCGGCTCATTCCGGCATCGATTGGGTGGCAGCCCTCTGTCTCATCTTGGCCGCATTATCGTGTCAATCAGTTCAGGATGGCCTCGATCTCCGCCAGCTCCTCGTCGGTGAACTTCGCATTCTTCAGGGCGGCCACGTTTTCCTCGATCTGCTCTGGACGGCTGGCCCCGATGAGCACGGAGGTCATCTCGGGCCGGCGGAGCAGCCAGACGATGGCCATCTGGGCGAGCGTTTGGCCGCGCCGCTGGGCAATGGCGTTGAGCTTGCGGGCCTTGTCGATGGATTCGCGATTCTCCAGCCGCTTGGCGCAGATATCGGTGCTGCGGCTCAGGCGCGAGTCGGCGGGCTTGGCCGATTCCAGGTACTTGTCCGTGAGCAGTCCCTGGGCGAGCGGGCAGTACGCGATCACACCCATGCCGCTCTCGGCACAGGCCTGCAGCGTGCCTTGCTCGACCGTCCGCTCGAACATGTGGTAGCGAACCTGGTTGATGATGGGCCGGGCGGTGTGATAGGCCACGGCGTGGGCGTTCTTGGCGATGGTGTCGGCCGCATCATGGTTGCTCAGACCGACGTACAGTGCCTTGCCCGAGCGGACCGCCTGGTCCAGCGCGTCCATGACTTCGTCGGTCGGCGTGTTGGGGTCGGGCCGATGGGCGTAAAAGATGTCCACGTAATCGAGCTGCAGCCGCTTGAGTGAATCATCGAGGCTGCTCAGCAGGTACTTGCGGCTCAGCCACTCGCCGTAGGGCCCGGGCCACATGTAGAAGCCTGCCTTGGTCGAGATGAGCAGCTCGTTGCGCGGCATCTCCTTGATGATCTTGCCGCAGACCACTTCGGCATTGCCGTTCGGCTCGCCGTAGTTGTTGGCAAAATCGAAGTGAGTGATGCCCAGGTCGAACGCCCGGAACAGGCACCGCTTGCTGGTGGCGTCGTCCACGTATCCGCCGTACGTCTGCCAGGCGCCCAGCGAAACCGCCGGCAGCTTCACGCCCCAGCGCCCGCAGCGGTTGTACACCATCGATTCGTAACGGGTCTGACTGAAAGATTGCATCGTGTTCTCCCCAAAACATCCATGCGCTTCCGCCCCAATGGGGCACTGGCCAGCAGGGCGTCGAACTGCCGGAACCCGCGGGCGACGAGAAGCTCGACTCGTTGCGTCACCCACGACGATGCGCGCTCAGGCGGATTTAACTGGTCCAGCCACTTTCCAACAACCGCGGCTCGCCTGCGGTCGAGATTCTGCGAGTTCTCGAGATCGTGGGCGAGCGATCGTACGGCCTGCACACGCCCGGCCTGCACGGCTTTCAGGATGCCCATCACGGCGACCGTCTCGAGCGCGATCCTCGATCGAGTCTGGTCGTCGAACGGTCGTTTCAGGCAACAAAGGTCGGGGTAGACTTTCACGTCGAACCTCCCCGGCTGCCGAAGCCTGTCGTGTCCGCCGCGGCGCGAGCGTGGCTACCGATGCGATTGTCCGGGCTGAGCATTGGGGCTGTCAAATTTGGCGGAACTGCAGAAGAAGGCGTGCTGCAACTCGCGGACATATGCCCGTTTACACGATTTATATGTGGACGAACTCGTGCACTGGCTGGAGTCGGTCGACCGATTTGCCGCCTTTCCGCGGGCGCAGTATAAAGATAGCCTCTGGCGGGGCCCTCCCGGCGGGATCGCGCGGGTTTCGAGTCCGCGGGCCGGGCGAGGTCACCCATACCAGCGCGACGCTACAACCCTAGTTCTTCACGAAGGAGGTCCGTCCATGGCGCGTCGAAGCAGCCGCCGTAATTTCCTCAAGACCAGCAGCTTGGCCACGGCCGGCTTCTGGGTCGCCGCTCGTCCGACCTTGGGGCAGAGCAAGTCGCCGAACGAGAGACTCAACGTCGCCTGCATCGGCGTGGGCGGCATGGGTGCCGGCGACTGCCGCGACATGGCCGCCCACGGTGCGAACATTGTGGCCGTCTGCGACGTGAACGACGATGCGGCCAAAGGCACGTACGAGAAGTTCCCCAACGCCAAGCGCTTCCACGATTTCCGCGAGATGTTCGACAAGATGCACAAGGACATCGACGCGGTGACCGTCAGCACGCCCGACCACACCCACGCCGTCGCCACCATGATGGCGATGAAACTCGGCAAGCACGTCTACACGCAGAAGCCGCTGACCCACGACGTGTATGAGGCTCGCGTCCTGACCGAGGCCGCCAAGAAGTACAAGGTCGTGACCCAGATGGGTAACCAGGGCACGGCCGAGCCCGGCCTCCGCGAGGCGGTCGAAGTGATTCAGTCGGGCGCCATCGGCGCGGTGCGCGAAGTGCACGTGTGGACCAATCGCCCGGTCTGGCCGCAGGGCACCGGTGCGATTCTCCAGCACCAGGGCGTGCAGGCGGCTCTGTCGGGCAAGGGCAGCAGCGCCACCGCCCCGTCGCACATCAAGTGGGATCTGTGGCTGGGCACTGCTCCTGAGCGGCCGTACGACCCCATCTACATGCCCTTCAAGTGGCGCGGCTGGTGGGATTTCGGCACGGGCGCCCTCGGCGACATGGCCTGCCACACTGCCAACATGGCCTTCATGGCCTGCAACCTCGGCTATCCGACCAGTGTCGAGGCCGAGATGTCCGAGTTCAACGATCAGACCTTCCCGATGTGGAGCGTCATCCGTTACGAGTTCCCGGCCCGTCCGCATCCCAAGGGCGGCGAGATGCCTCCGCTCAAGTGGACCTGGTACGACGGCGGCCGCGACAAGCCTGCCTGGGTCACTCGCAAGCTCAAGGAACTCGCCCACGGCCGTGACATCCCCGACAGCGGTTCGCTCATCATCGGCGACAAGGGCACGCTGTTCTCGCCCAACGACTACGGCGCACAGTACGTGCTTCTGCCCGAGAAGGATTTCGAAGGCTACAAGCCGCCGACACCCTGGCTGCCGCGCGCTCCTAAAGGCGGCCACAAGAAGGAATTCATCGACGCCTGTCTCGAGAACAAGCCCGAAATGTGCATGTCCAACTTCGGCTACGCCGGTCCGCTCACCGAGACCGTCGTGCTGGGGTGCGTGGCCATGCGGGCTCGCAAGCGAATCGAGTGGGACGGCCCGAACATGAAGATCACCAACGTCCCCGAAGCCAACCAGTTCCTCCGCCGCGAGTACCGCAAGGGTTGGGAGCTGTAAAACGGTTCGGTCAGTCGGAATCGAAAAACAGCCCGCAAGGCGCCAAGGCCTTGTGGGCTGTTTCTTTTTTCGCATCGTCGCGGTAGGGCGGAGGACACACGCCTTCCGTCGTTCGCGGCCGCGCTGTTCTCAGGGAAAGCAACTGCCGATGGCCTGAACGTCGGAGCCACTCATACAGCCGAACAGGATTTCCACGTCGGTCGTGTCGACGTCGTCATCGTCATCCATTTTGGCTGCCTGGCACTCGGCAGCGGTCTGCGGCACGTCCTTGCCGGTCAGGCAGAGTTGCAGCAGACCGAAGTCGGTCATGTCCACATCGCCATCCTGATCCAGGTCTGGTTTGAGCCGCTTGGTCGAAAAAGTCCAGAGATTCCCTGGCGTCCGTCCTTCGTTGTTGACCTCGTCGACTCTCCAGTAGTACGTCGTGGAGTTCAGCAGTGTCGGCAACACGTACCGCGGTTCGGCCTGGACGGCTTTCAGTTCCAGGGCGTCCGGCGAGAGCCCGAAGTACACCTCGTGAGAAGTCGCGCGCCAGCCGGCCTGCCACGAAAGCGTGCAGACCACGGATGCGTCCGCTTGCAGATGGGCGGGCCGGGGATCGAAGGCCTGGGCCGGCAGCCCGACGCAGGGAGCCGCGGCCGACAGGTCGCTCTCCTCGAAATCGGCGGGAACGCCGCCGCCCGCCGACAGGCCGACCAGCGAGTCGGCTGAGTCGATGCCGAGCCACGCCATCTGAATCGTCCCGTCAAAGTGCATGATCAGCTCGAACGTGTTCGAGTTGTAGGTGCCGTACTCGGGCACGTTCACCCACGCAACGACGACCCGGTCCGGCAATTGCCGCCATCGCACGGATCCGCTCGGGGGATTCAAGTCATCAAACAATACGGAAATGCGCGGACGGTTGAAGTGGTCGGCCAAGGACTCGGTATAGTCGGTGTCGCCCGACATGAACGTCACGTAACCGTTGCTGCCCACGTAGAACTTCGAGTACGCAACGTCGTAGAACGGGAACGTCTTGCCGTCGGTCAAGTTCACTTCAAAGTACGAATCGTCGCTCAAGTACTCCGGAGTCAGGCTGTCCGGATCGACGGGCAGGGCCGAAATCGAATCCAGACACGCCGTATAGCGATGGATCGACGACGACGGCGTGAAGGTCAGGGCCTTTCCGTCCAGGTCGAACCCGCTCGGCGAGAACAGCTCGGTGTAGTAGTCCTGGCGATCGAGCGTTTGGAAACTGTGGCATGCTCCCCCGTTGTCCGAGGTCGTCCGGTTGCCTGCCTCATCGTCGACGTCGACGATGAAGTAGTACGTCGTGTCCTTGATCAGCTCGGACAGCGTGATCGAGTGGACGGTCATGAACTGCCGCGACGCCATGATCTTGGTCGCCGCGTCGCAGGACGTGCCGTAACGAATTTGGACCGTCGCGGGCTCGTTCGTGTGAAACTCGATTCGCGCCGTGGAAGCCGTGACTGCGGTCACGGTGGGGGTCGTCATTTCCGGCGGCTGGCAGTCCACCAGCGTGGATTTGGCAACCGGGACGTTGTAGTTGCCCCGGCCGTCGCTCGCATCCATATAGAGGGCGGTGACCGTATCGCCGGGGTGGACGTGCAGAATGCCGGGAGCGTCTTCCGACGACGTGGGCAGGGTCCCTTCAAATGTGGCCGAGAACGGTGATGTCTCGGTCAGCACCAGGCTCTCGCCTGCCGGTTCGCTCGAGGAACTCACTTGGATGGTCACGGTCTGCACCGTCGTCGAGTCGGTATCCAGGTCGCAATCCTTGACTGAAACCGTCACGCTCGAGTTACAGCCGAAGCTGGGCGCGGCGAAGGCTACCAGACCGGCCGACGAGCAGGTCCGCAACTCCGGCGTGCAGGCCATCGAGAACGCCTGCGGACCCGAGGGGATCGCGTAGCCGTGGATCACGATGCTCCAGGTGCCCGGCTCCGGGGCGTCGACCACTACTTGCTCGATGTTGTTGCGGCGATCCGGCTTGTTGCGGACGGCCGGCGATTCCGGGCTCGACGGCTCCAGCGTCCACGGATAGTGCGTGATGCCCGACGGACTGACCACCCACAGGTCCAGATCGTTCACCAGTTCGGGAACCGTGTTCGGGGCTCCCGGCGGGTCGTCCCAGGCCAGTGTGACCTTGATCCGCTGGCCGACCTGGCTGACCGGCACGAAGTAGTACAGGCTCTGGCCGTGTTCGATCGCACCTTGTGCGAAGCTGCCCGACCGCAGGAACTGAATGGTCTCCAGAATGCGGACGGCACCGTAGCCGAAGACGTAATCCGGCCCCGGGGTGCCCAGATCCTCGGCGTTGTGTGCGAAGAGCACCTTGAGCAGCGAGTTGGGCGGCAGCGGCTGCATTGGGTACTGCTCTTTCCAGTCTTGCAGAACCAGAGCCGCCAAGCCGGTGACCACCGGTGCCGACATGCTCGTCCCGCACATGACCCCGTACCCGCCGCTGGCCACTGTCGAGGTCACACCGTTGTCGCCGCTGGATTGGCAGCCCGGTGCGCAAACGTCGGGCTTGATTCGGCCGTCGTCGGTCGGGCCCCAACTGGAGAACGTCGTCATGGAGAAATCGTTCGAGTTGTAGGCGCCCACCGAGATGTGATTTTTGGCGCACGCCGGCGGGGCGGTCGTGTGATAGGTAACGCCGCAGCGTCCTGAGCCGCGCTCGTTGCCGTTCGCCCAGATCACCCGCATGGGCGCTCCCAGACTGCCGCGAACGATGGCATCGATCAGCATGTCCGTCGCGCCGTAATCGCCTTCCCATTCGCACGGATAACCGTTGGGGGCGACGTTCGTGCCGATGCTGTTGTTCGTCAGCACGACACCATACGTGTTGATGGCTCTGTTGTAGTCGGCTTCGAGATCGCCCGGGTTGGTGTAGAGAAACTGCCCCGTGCCGTCATACTCGAATCCGAATGACTGGATGATCACGCCGGGGGCCATGCCGGCATAGAATCCGTTGCTGGCTGCGCCGCTCCCGCCCAGTGTGCCCGCCACATGGGTCGGGTGGTCCGCCACGCCGCTGTTGTCGCGAACGAAGACGCGGCCCTCGAGGTCCGAGTGGGCGGCCATCACGGTGCCGCCGTCGTAGATCATCACGTTGATGCCGCTGCCGTCCAGGTTGAAGGGCGGTTCCTGCACCGTGTGCACCTGCACCGCCGTCCGCACGCTGTCGTTGGAAACGTCCATGGGCGGCAGCGGCGGTTCGATCCACTCAACCGCATCCTCGTCTGCCAGAGCGCTCAGATTTGTGGAGGGCAACCAGACCACCGCCCCGTTGATTGACCGCATCAGGCTACGGATGACGCCGCCGTGGCTGACTACCACCGCCGTGGCCGTTTTGTCCAGATCGACGTCGGGGTGAAACAGCACATACAACGCGACGATATCCGGTTCAGTGGCGGCCTCAGTCTTGCTTTGGCTTCGTTCGGCCCGACCCGCCGAGAATCTGGCGTACTGCGGAAAGTCTCCTCGGGCCAGCTTGGGATGGAGCTTCCATTGCCGTTGAACTTTCATGGCCGAAGCCAGCTCCATCTGGCCCATGATTTCCTTCGCCCGCTTGCCGTCCTTTACGCGAGCGAACCAAGCGTTCTCGCCCAGATACCGTTGCAGGAAAATGCCTTGGGCCTCGAGGCTGGCTTTTTGTTCGGCGTTGGGAATGCGTTTGAACTGCAGGACAACATGGCTGTCCTGCGTGGCCTCCAGCACATCGGCGGCACTCTGCTGAATGGCTGCCCGCAAAGGTGCCCCTTGTTCCTCCGCCTTCCAGCGAATGGGGCCCGGCTCGCCCTGCACGTACGAGACGGCGGCTGCGCAAAGGCAGATCGTTGTCATCAGGGCAGTAGTGACGGCACGCCTCATCCTTCAGAACTCCCGATGCACAAGTATATTGCACACCATCTGTTCCCGGCGGAACAATTGGGCCTCAATTTGCAGAGTCCCGCCATCGGGGACAGCCGTCTCATAAAACCGGGACGCCTGGCGCCTGGCTCACGCTGCCTGGCATTCCGGTCTGCCGAGTTTGCTCTCATGTCGTGCTCATGCGGCGGAGCATTCATCCGCGATAGCCGTTTCGGTTCTTCCCGCCGCGCGCCCTCTGCGGGCGTGAGCCTCAAAGCTCGATCTTGCGGACCAGCGTTATGTGCTCCTGCTCGCTGAGTTTTCGGACCACTTCGTCGGGCACGTCCCGCTTGCCACCGACACGGATCAGGAACATCGAGCGCTTCTTCTCGTTGTGGTGAGAAAACTCGAAGTTGCTGATCATGATGCCATTGCGATCCAACACGGAGGCGATGGCACTGACCACGCCCAGCCGATCGCGGCTGCAGATGGCCAGGAATCGGCCGTCCGGTTCGATTTCGAACGGGAAGTCATCCACCAGCGCGATCCGAGGATGCGGCCCGCTGAACACCACGCCGCCGATCGTGAACCGCTCGCCTTCTCCCGTGAAGACGAATTTCACCGCGCTTTGGTACGCTCGGAATTCCGGAATGTCCGTCGTCCTGACCTCGAGTCCCACGCTCCGGGCCCGCTGATCGGCGTTGACGTAGCTGACATACGCGTGCGATCGTTTCAGATACCCCTTGAGAAACGCCAGTCGCAACAGCGTGCAATCGTACTGGGCGATGTCGCCGCGATACGAGATCTCCAGTTGCGTGGGCGTGAATGTCATATATTGGGCTGAGAACAATCCGAGCTTCTCGCAGAGCACGGTGTAGGCGGTCATGAGATCGCCTTCCAGCATGCGGATCTGCGGCATGTTCACCGGGTAATCCACGATCCCGCCGCGCAGCGCCTTGGGCACTTCGGTCGCGATGGCCTCGGCCACGCGGATCTGGGCTTCCGGCGTGGACGCCCCGATGTGTGGCGTCATGACCACCTGCGGCAGCTCGGCAAAGGGATTCTCCTTCATGGGCTCGACCGGCCAGGTATCGATGCCTGCCCCGGCCACGTGGCCCGACCGCAGGGCCTCCAGCAGCGCCTCCTCCTGGATTATTCCGCCTCGGGCGGCATTAATCAGCACCACGCCCGGTTTCATCGCCGCGATGGTCGCGGCATCGATCATGCCGATCGTCTCTTTGGTCTTGGGAACGTGCACGCTGATGATGTCCGACTCGCGCACCAGCGTCGGCCAGTCCACCTTTTCCACGCGGTGGCGGGCGAAGGTTTCGTCGGGGATGTACGGGTCGTACGCCAGGACCCGCATGTCGAAGCCCTGGCAGAAGCGAGCCATGCGGTGCCCCACATTTCCCAGGCCGACGATGCCGATGGTCTTGCCCAGGAGTTCCGACCCCGTGAACCGATGCCGGTCCCAGCCCAGCCGCCGCATGTGCTGGTCCGCCGGGACGATTTTCCGCATCACCGCCAGCAGCAGGCCCATGGCCAGTTCCGCCGCCGAGTTGGTGTTCTTGCCCGGCGTGTTCATGACGAGTATGCCTTTTTGCGTCGCATACTCGACATCGATGTTGGCCACGCCCACCGCGGCGACCGCGATGACTTTCAGTTCGGGGGCGGCGTCGATCACCTCCCGCGTGACGGGAGTCTCCGACCGAACGATCAAACAGTGGTAGGGTCCGATAATCCGCAAAATCTCGCTGACGGGCAGGTCCGGGCGGAATTCCACCTGCAGGTCCGGTTCGGCCTGCAGCCGTTCCACACCCGTTTTATGAATGGCCCCCGTGATCAAAACTCGATGCATGACCAACCTCTTGCTCGTGGCCGCCGGCCGGCTCTGGTCGCAAACCCTTGCGGTTACCTACATTCCGGCACGACCACGAATGATACCCGCCGGTTCGACGGCGACAAAGCAGTGCGGGCATCCTCCATACTCCTCCTCTGCCTTCGGCATTCGAGTTTGATTCACGGTCCCGGATGCGGGTCGGGCAAACCGTCGGGAATGTCCTGTATCACTTCAGCGGAGGGCGACTCCTTCTGCAGAGCGCGCTTGGCTGCCGCGTACTGGACGCTAAGCGCGGGAAGAAAAACGCTGGCCGCTACCGCTGCGATCGCCACGGCGAATCCCGCCCGGCTGAAACTGACCCCCAGCCGCATGGCGTCAACCAGCCGTTTTGGTGTAGACGTTCGGCGCATACTTCCCTCGCTTGGAGTGCACCAGCGGTAATGTGCATCCCGCGTGCCAGCAGGGCGGAATGGCTTCTCTCGTCCCAGGAGAGGGGGCTTTCCCGCATCCTCGGCTGCCACTTTATTCAAATGAACAACTCTTTGGTTGAAATGAACCAGAGCCGGACTTCTCCGATCCTCCCCGGCGGCCCCGCCTACTTTCCGATTGGCCGGTGGCTGGTGGGCTCGCGCTCTCCAGCCCCAGCCCCCAGTCCCCTATTCCCAGTGCCCGTAGAGTTTGGCCCGTCCAGACCCTATCATGTTCAGCATGGATGAAACCACCCTTCGAGAGTTGCTGGAATCCGTTCGGTCCGGGAGCCGGTCGGTCGAGGATGCCTTCGCCGTGCTGAAGCGGCTGCCCTACGAGGACATGGGTTTCGCCAAGGTGGATCACCACCGCGGGCTTCGCTGCGGCGTCCCGGAGGTGATCTACTGCGAGGGCAAGCGGACGGACCAGGTCGTGGCCATCGTCGATCGGCGGCTGGCCGGCGGCGGCAATGTCCTGGCGACCCGCGCCACGCCGGAGGTCGCGGCTGCTGTGCAAGCCCGGTTTGCCGACGCCCGCTACAACGAGATCGCCCGCACCATCACGCTGCGCCGCAAGCCGGCCGGCCCTGTCGATCCGAACAACTTCGTGGCCATCGTTTGCGCGGGCACTTCCGACATGCCCGTGGCCGAAGAGGCTCGGGAGACCTGCGAGATCCTCGATCAACCCACGCGTCACTTCTATGACGTGGGCGTTGCCGGGATTCACCGGCTGTTGGCGCATGCCGTCGAACTTTCGAACGCAGTCGCGGTGGTCGTGTGCGCGGGAATGGAAGGTGCGCTGCCCAGCGTGGTGGGCGGCCTGGTCTCCGCGCCCGTGATCGCCGTGCCGACCAGTGTCGGCTATGGCGCGCATCTCAACGGCCTGGCTCCGCTGCTCACCATGCTCAACAGCTGTGCGGCCGGCGTCTCCGTGGTTAACATCGACAACGGATTCGGCGCCGGCTACATCGCCGCGCTGATCGGTCGTGCCGTCGCCCGTGCCGCTAAGCGCGACACGACCGCGGGCTGATTGCGCCTGGAGAAACAGTTGATGCCCGACGCGAAGCAGATCCGACGCATCCCGCATCTGCCGCCTCGACCGGCGGATGGCCATAAAGGCACATTCGGCCGTGTGCTGGCCATCTCCGGCAGCGTGGGCATGGCCGGTGCGCCCTCGCTGGTCGGCAACGCCGCTCTTCGCAGCGGGGCGGGGCTGGTCACCATCGCCGTGCCCGAGCCCGTGCTGAACGTGGTCGCCGGTTTGTGTCCTTGTGCCACGACCATTCCGCTACCCGCCGACGACGCCGGCCAGATCAAACCCGCGGCCGCTGCCAAGTTGCTCCGTTCCCGCGGCTGGATCGGCTCGAAAGAGAAGGCCAACCCGCCGAACGCGTTGGTCGTCGGCCCGGGGGTGGGGACCGGCGCTCATGACTATGCCGAGAACTTCTGGGCGCTCATCGATGCTTTCCGCATCCGTTCCGGGACGCCCGTCGTCATCGATGCCGACGCGCTGAATCTAGCGGCCCTGCTGGCGAACGGTTGGGACTGCCGGCCGCACCCGCGATCCATTTTCACGCCGCATCCGGGCGAGTTGGCCCGCATGCTGCGCATCTCCACCCGCGACGTGCAGGCCGACCGCGAGAAGATCGCGATCGAGACCGCTCGCCGGCTCAACGCTCAGACCGAACCGGTCGACCGGGCCGTGCTCGTGCTCAAAGGTGCGGGCACCGTGGTCACCGACGGCGAATCCATCTACGTGAACAAGACCGGCAATCCCGGGATGGCCACCGGCGGCAGCGGCGACGTGTTGTCCGGCGTGTTGGCCGCGCTGTTGGCCCAGGGCATGTCCGGTCTGGACGCAGCGATCTTCGGCGTGTACGTGCACGGTCTGGCCGGCGACTTGGCTGCGCGTCGGCTGGGGCAAATCTCGCTTACCGCCGCCGACATCATCGATTCGCTGCCCGCAGCGTTCACGGCATCGGCGAAAACGAAATCGCCGTCAAAGCGGTAAGGCTTGCTTCCGCGTCCTCAGTTGTCATTCGTTCCGGTATAATCGCTCTTGATGCAACGTCGCACCGCCCATCTGCCGCTGCACGGAGGCAAGGCACCCTCCTGGTTGTTCGAGCGCATGCATCGCATGGCCGGCTCCATCGTGCAGCTGATCGTCGAAGACGCCGGGCCGGGCGAGATGCTGAACCGCCTGGCCGATCCCCTGTGGTTTCAGGCGTTCGGCTGCGTGCTCGGTTTCGATTGGCATTCCAGCGGATTGACCACCGTGACCTGTGGGGCGGTGGCGGAAGCCTATCGGCGGCTCGGCCCGGACCTGGGCATTCATGCCGCGGGCGGCAAGGGCGGAGCGTCACGCAAGACGCCCGAACAGGTCGCACGCATTGCGGATCGGCGCGGCCTCGAAGGCGACAAGCTCATCTACGCGTCGCGGATGTCGGCCAAGGTGGACAGCGCCGCCGTCCAGGACGGATACCAGATCTACACGCACCACTTTTTCTTCAGCGACGATAATAACTGGTGCGTCGTGCAACAGGGCATGAACGACGCCAACGGCTATGCCCGGCGATATCACTGGCTGGGCAGCACGCTCGATAGCTTCGTGTGCGAGCCGCACAGCGGTGTCATGTCACCGGAAGCAAAGACGGATCGACGCGGGGACGCGGAGACGCGGCGAGGCGGCGGGAAGGATGGTGCCGCCGCAGCAGACTTGTTCACCAGTGTGACCGAGCCGCGCGCCGAAAAGAGCGCTGACTTGTTGAACATGGTGGCGGCCGAGGCCGAGCGATCGCGCGAGCGTTCCACCGAACTCGCTCGCGTCCAGCCCGAGCGACTGTTGCGCGAGATCTCCGCCGGTCCCTCGCTGTTCATGCCTCGCCATCACCCTGTGTTGCCGAAGGACATCAATCCCGTTCGGCTGGGGCGCGTGCTCCGGCTGGCCTATGAGCGCCAGCCCGGCGACTTCGAAGCGTTGCTCGGCACACCGGGCGTCGGGCCGAGCACCATTCGCAGTCTCGCCCTCATCGCCGAACTGGTGTACGGCGAGCCGGCGTGTCGCCGGGACATTACCAAACGATGGACACCGGCCGATCCGCCCACGTTCAGCTATGCCCACGGCGGCAAGGATGGATTTCCCTTCCCCGTCGATCGCACGACGTATGATCGATCCATCAGCCTGCTCGAATCGGCAGTTCGCCGGGCTCGAATCGACCCGCAGGGAAAGGACCAGGCCCTCTTCCGCCTCAGCGGCTGGCTGGCCGGAACGCGGAAGTAGAAGACAGAAATCAGGACACAGCAGACGGTGGGGGGCACCCGCTCGCGGATGTTATACGAGAGGAAAGCGTGCTCATTCGAAAAGAGTCGGCGGGGGAAGCCCAGCTACTCGCGGGAAGTGCACGTTCGCGAGCAGCGAGCCGCTTGGCTTGTCCCGGCGGACTCAGTTCGAATGGATCACGCGCAAGTAGCAGAAGGCGCAAGCCAGGTGAGGGGGCTTTTGTCTGGCTTATCGCTCACCGCTGACAGCTTACAGCTAGTTCTTGACGCCGGCAGCGTCCAGGACTTCGCGCACACGCTGAAGCAGGGTCGACGCGGTGAACGGCTTTGACAGGAAATCCGCGCTTCGTTCCAGCACGCCATGGTGCGAAATGACATCGGACGGATAGCCTGACACGTACAGAACCTTCAAGTCGGGGCGTGTGCTCTGAAGCGTTTCGGCCAAGTCCGGCCCATTCATGCCGGCCATGACGACATCCGTGATCAGCAGGTCGATGTGCCCGTCGTAACTCTGGGCGAACTCGATGGCGGCCGAAGGCGAACCGAAGACGTTCACGTTGTAACCTTTCTCCTTGAGCACGCGGCAGAGGAGTTTCCGGATCGCCTCGTTGTCTTCGCAGACCAGAATCGTCTCGTTACCGCCCACTTCAGGACCGGCCGTCTGATGCACCGGCTCTGCTTCAGGGCACTCGTCGGTCGCTGGCAAGTACACCCTGAACGTTGATCCAATGCCCGGCTCGCTGTACACCGAGATGTGACCGCCACTTTGCTTGATGATCCCGTAGGCGGTGGCCAGCCCGAGCCCCGTGCCTTTGCCCGCGGGCTTGGTGGTGAAAAACGGCTCAAACACCCGTTGTACCGTCGCCTCATCCATGCCGTGGCCTGTATCACTGACCTCGATCAGGGCGTAGGAGCCCGGCTGGGCGTCCGGATGCAGCGCAGCGTACTCGGCATCCAACTGGGCGGCGGATGCCTTCACCACGATCTGGCCTCCTTCGGGCATCGCGTCGCGGGCATTCACGACCAGATTGACCACCACCTGCTCGAGCTGGCCCGCATCCGCCCGCACGAACGGCACATCTTCATCCACGGCCACCCGCAGAACGATGTCGTCGCGGATGAGCCGGCTGAGCATCTTTTCCATCTCCGACAGGAGCCGGCCCACGTCGATGATCTCCGGGCGCACCACCTGCCGGCGGCTGAACATGAGCAATTGGCGAGTCAGTGCCATCGCTCGTTCGCCCGCTCGCTCGATCTGGTCGATGTCCGACGACAAGCTCTCCACCGGGATGGGGTCTCGCTTGAGCCGCAGCCGCATGAGATCGACGTTACCCAGCACGGCGGTCACGATGTTGTTGAAGTCATGAGCGACGCCGCCCGCCAGTTGGCCCACCGCCTCCAGTTTCTGGAACTGCCGCACCTGCGACTCGAGCCGTTTGCGGTCCGAGATGTCCGTGAACATGAACAGCGAGCCGAGGTGGCAGCCGTCGTCGGTGAACATGGGGCTGATGGCGGCCATCGCCCAGACCTCCTGCCCGCTCTGAACGCAGAGTTTGACGTCGCAGGGGTGAGTGGATGAGGCCGCGCCGTTTTGGATTCGCCCGGCCAGCTCGTGCCGCGATTCCGGATCGACCAGCGTCAGCAGCGGCTCGCCGATGAGTTCCTCGACGCTGCGGCCGACCATCTGGGCAAACCGGGCATTGACCAGCAGGATCCGGCCCATCGGATCGGTGGTGCAGATGCCTTCATGGGCGGTTTCGAAGATCCGGCGATACCGTTCCTCGCTGCTGGCCAGTTCGTTCTCCGAATGCTCGATGGCCGACGCATAACACCGAACCAGGTAGTAGACCAGCAAAGCGGTCAGGAAAATGAAAGCCCAGCCCTTGACGGTGTGGACATACACCAAGAAGGCGTTCTTCTCGACAATTGCCGTCACGGCCGTGTCGGTCAGGGCGATCCATACCACCCCGAACAACGCGTAGATGAGGGCGATGCGCCCGGCGATCTGGCGTGGGCTCACGTGCTTCATGCTACCCCCGGCAGTCCGACCAGCTTTCCCGCCCGTGGCTCGAGGGAACCTGACTAACCCCTCCTCGAGCGAGGTCTTCCCGGCGATGTGAATTGTTGCCGAAGCCGGCGGGCGTCCGGCCATTTCGGCTTCACACCATTCTATAACCTTACAGCGGCTATAGACCGGGGCGTCTGTACAATGAAAACGTCCTGATTAAAGCATAACTGTTGCAAAAACGCTAGTCCTCTGCGTCAAAAATGTCGGACCCGAGGCTGCGGGGGGCGGTTTCCAGCCCTGCGAACGGTCTTTCGGAAGCCGATGAACGCGGGCGGGCGACAGTGCCCCGGCCGGGAGCTTGACGACCCGGCGCAGGGGGGTAGTATGCGGCCTCTTGTTCCCGGGAGCAGGTGAGACATGGCAGACCAGAACCTCTTTACCATCGGAATCGTGCAGCATCCCTGCGAGCCCGATCGTCAGAGCAACATCGAGCGGGCGGTCGCAGGAATCCGTGAGGCGGCCGGACGCGGGGCGCAGATCGTCTGCCTCCAGGAGTTGTTCAACGCTCCCTATTTCTGTAAGGCGGAGGCTGCCGACCGCTTTGAGCTGGCCGAACCCATTCCCGGCCCGACCGTCGAAGCCATGCAGCCGTTGGCCCGCGAGCTTCAGGTCGCCCTGGTCGTGCCCGTGTTCGAGCGGCGGGCGGCCGGTCTCTACCACAACTCGGTGGCCGTTCTCGACGCCGACGGATCGATTCTGGGCGTCTACCGCAAGATGCACATTCCCGACGATCCGTTGTTCTACGAGAAGTTCTACTTCACGCCGGGCGACGCCGCCGGCCCGGGCGGCGGATTCCGTGTCTTCAAGACGCGGTATGCAACCATCGGCGTGCTGATCTGCTGGGACCAGTGGTATCCGGAAGGGGCCCGGATCACGAGCCTGATGGGGGCCGAGGTGCTGTTCTACCCGACTGCCATCGGCTGGCACCCGCGGGAGAAGGCGACCTATGGCGCCGGGCAGCTCGAGGCCTGGCAGACCATCCAGCGCTCGCACGCGATCGCCAACGGCGTGTATGTGGCTGCGCCCAACCGAGTGGGTCACGAGCCCGAGCCGGGCACCGACGGCATCGAGTTCTTCGGCCACTCGTTTGTGGTCGATCCGTTCGGCAAGGTGCTGGCCGAGGCCGGCGAGTCGCAGGCTGAGGTGCTCACCGTCACCTGCGACCGGCGACACATGGAGACCGTCCGGCGGAACTGGCCGTTCCTCCGTGACCGGCGTATCGACGCCTACGGGCCGATTACGTCCCGCTACCTGGGCGATCGACAACAGCCTTGACCAGCCATCGCCGCGAGCGAGCAATTTGCAGCCTTCGAAACCTGCGGAGGAACTCGACCGGGATGAACGCTCATCCGAACAGCCAGTCCAAACGCCTCATGCCCGCCGAGTGGGAGCCTCACGAGGCCACCTGGATTGCCTGGCCCCATCATGAACCCGATTGGCCGGGCAAGCTGGAGTGCATTCCGTGGGTGTACGCCGAGATCGTGCGCGTTCTGGCCCCCGGCGAACGCGTCGAAATCCTGTGCCACGACGAGCGAGTCGCCGACTCGGCTCGGGACTGCCTCGAACGCAACGGCGTGGCGCCGGACGCATACCGTTTGCACGTGCTGCCCACCGACCGGGGGTGGTTGCGCGACTCCGCGCCCACGGCGGTGCGGATTGGCGAGCGAGGTGAGCGGCTCGAGTGGGTGCAATGGGATTTCAACGCCTGGGCCAAGTACGACAACTACGCCTTGGACGTGCAGGTTCCCGCAGCCATCGAACGCATCACGGGCATTCCGCGCGTGGCAGCTCAGCGCCCGGATTCGCCGGGCAGGCCGCTCGTGCTCGAAGGCGGCGCCATCGACACCGACGGGAACGGAACGCTTCTGGTTACCGAAGAGTGCTTGTTGTCGGAGCAGCAGTGTCGAAACCCCGGTCTGACCCGCGAAGGCTACGAGCGAGCGTTCGCTGAATATCTCGGGATTCGCAAGACGATCTGGCTGCATCGCGGCTGCCCGGGCGACGACACGCATGGGCACATCGACGACATTGCCCGATTCGTCCGACGCGGCGTGGTGGCACTGGCCTGGGAACCGGACCCGCGCGATGACTACCACGAGGATGCAGTGGAGAACCTGCGGCGGCTGCAGGCGGCCGAGGATGCCTCCGGCCAGCCATTGGAGGTGGTCAAGCTGCCCATGCCGCGACCGGTGGTGTTCGAGGGCCAGCGGTTGCCGGCCAGCTATGCCAACTTCTACATCGGCAACGCTGCCGTCATCGTGCCCACGTTCAACGATCCCGCCGATCGCGAGGCGCTCGACATTCTGGCCGAACTATTCCCGGATCGACCAGTGGTCGGCATCTACTCCCGCGATCTGGTCTGGGGGCTGGGGACGCTGCACTGCCTCTCGCAGCAACAGCCGTGTGCGTGAGTAAGGATGACACGAGGGCGGGACGTGAGAAGCGTCGCCGCCCCGGATTCATCTACTGCAGATTCGCGCGAATCCACTCCAGCACTTCCTGGTCGTGGCCGGTCGTTTTGACCTTCTCGAAAATGTGCGCGATCCGCCCTTGCTTGTCGATCACGAACGTCGTGCGGGCCACGCCCATGTACTTCCGCCCGTACATGGACTTTTCCTGCCAGACGCCATACGCTTCGCAGATCTGCTTGTCTTCATCGCCGATCAGCGGGAAAGGCAATGCGTACTTGCTGGCGAACTTCTGGTGCGACGCGACGCTGTCCGGCGAGACGCCGAGCACCTGGATGCCCGCTTGCTGGTACAGTTCGTGGGCGTCGCGAAATCCGCACGCTTCTTTCGTGCAGCCCGACGTGTTGTCCTTGGGGTAGAAGTACAAAACCACGATCTTCTTACCCCGAAAACTGGAAAGTGAAATACGTTGGCCGTTGGCGTCAGGCGCGGAGAACGATGGGGCACGGCTTCCGATGGCTGGGTACATGCACGACTCCGGTTGCGATATCGAAACATGTCGGATGCATAGTCATCAAAATGATAAACCTGAACGACGAGCTCAGACAAGTGGACCTCAGCAGTCCAAAGACGATCGGAGTGAATGACGGATGAACTTCGGCAGACGACGTCGTCGCCGCGCGGGCATCGCAGGGTATTGGCTTGCTCTGAATGGATTGAGTCTGTGTTCTTTCTTTGTCGCAGTGTACGGATGCGAGCGTGAGTCCGCGCCTGATGCGCGGCCGGATGCAACGACACTGCCGGCGCCTGTGGCCGGCGAGACACTTTCGCCGGTGTCATCAAGCGCGGTGGACGAGCCCCTTGAGCCCGAGCCATCCGTTCCATCGGTTCAAGCCGATTCGGTCGATACATCCGCTCGCACATCCACGCCGCGCTCCCCTGCCGCGGCCGACGTGCCTGCGTGGCGGCCGCTGGCGGATGCCGCTCCCGGTGAGTGGGCCGAATACGAGACGCTCGCGGGGCAGCGGCTGAAATACGAGATCCTCGAAGTGACGGGCATCAGCGTATCAACTCGCATTACCGTGCGACAGGCCGGCCGTACGATGGGCGAGCCGGCCAAACGCGAGGACGACCCGCAGGAGGATCCACTCGCCCGCCAAGCACAGCGGCGTCAGGCGGTTCGTTCTGCTAAAACGGACTGGTGCGAAGCCGCCGGCCGCCAATGGCAGGCCACGCTCTACGAGGACCGCTGGACCGACGAGGAAATCCAGTATGTCCGGCGAACCTGGGTCAGCCCTCGGGTGCCGTACCACGGCATCCTGCGCATGGAGCTGTACGGGGATGGACAACTGGAAGCCAGGCTGATGCTGATCGACTATGGGCCGCGCTGATGGCGAGACTCGCCCGGAGGAACGGGCGGCCGAACCATGGCCCTGCCGCATCCGTAGAACAAGAACCCATGGACCTGTTCATGGGGTGGCATTCCTCGCGGGCCGGCGCTACCGCTCGATCCCCGGGAAACCGGGCACACCTTCCAGCTGGTTTGGAAGGTTCAACAGGGCGGTGCCGGTGCATTTGCCGGCCAACTCTGGTACACTGCCCGGCTTTTCCGGGAATGGTCCCGCACGGAGTTACGCTCGGATGCGTCACGCCATAATGGGTCTGGTTACCGCCGTTCTGTTGTCGAGCGGTTCCGGGTGCATTTTGGGGAACCGCCCACAGTTCGTCCGCGGCGGATCGGATCCCAACCAGCGGACCTGGTATCTCGATGGGGCGGGCAATCTCGGCTTCGGCAAGGAAACCGTCCCGCTCGGACTCGAGGACGGAGGCTACCAGGGCCAGTTCAAGCATTTCATCTGGGCCACTTATCTCGGCCCTATCGTGGACCAGATGGTCATCTCCTATAACCGGCGGCAGGGGACTGTGCTGGCCAAAGAGATTGCCAAGTACCTTGACGAGCATCCAGGGGCCAGCGTGAACATCATCGGCCTCAGCGCCGGAACGGGTATCGCCGTCTTCGCCCTCGAGGCCTTGCCTTCCAAGTACCAGGTCGACAACGTGATCATGCTCAGCTCGAGCCTATCCGCGGAATACGACCTGAGCCGCGCCCTCCGGCGGGTCCGCGGCGGCATCTACTTCTTCTGGTCGCCCGACGATCCGGTGCTGAAAGGCGTCGTGCCGTTGGTGGGCACGGTGGATCGAGAGTACACGTCGCAGGTGGCCGGCTTGGTCGGGGCCCGAGTGCCGCCGTCGGCGAGCAGGCAGACGCGCGAAGCCTACGCCGCTCGCGTGCACAATTACCGTTGGTATCCGCACGGCGGCGTCGGTCCCATCAAACTAAGACATGCCGGTACCACCGATCGGGCCTTCATCCGGGAGATGGTGGCCCCCATCCTGGTCCGCGGCCGGTCGCGAGCGCCGGCCCAGCCGGCAACCCGGCCGAGTTAGCCAGTTGTCAGTTGTCCGTGCTCAGTGGTTGGGGCTCTGGACTTTGGTCAGTTGTGTCGTGTCTCGGCTGCGGACCGGGGGGGCCGCGTGCGTGCCTGCCTCCCGCCTCCAAAACAACGGATTACTGGACAACGGATCCGACCACTGACAACTGACCACTGGCCACTGACCAACTCACTTCCTCCTGGCGTGCTTGGCCTCGTTGAGTGCGGCCGAGAACCAACCGCCGTTTGCCGGTTCGGCACGTCGCTCCGGTGATCGAACGGCTTGTCGCGGAGCGGGACCGGGCATCGGTCGAGGGGTCGCACGAGGCGTGGACGCGCCGGCTTCGCGTCGCGGCGCGGCTTCGGGATTGGATCGCATGGACAATGCGATGCGCTTGCGCTCCAGATCCACTTCCAGCACCGTGACCATCACCCGCTGATGGACCTTGACCACTTCGTTGGGATCCTTGACGAATCGGTCGGCCAACTGGCTGACGTGCACGAGCCCGTCCTGGTGCACGCCGATGTCCACGAACGCGCCGAACGCGGTCACGTTGGTGACGATCCCCGGCAGCTTCATGCCCGGCTTGACGTCCTCGATTTTCTCCACCCCTTCGGCGAACGAGAACGCCTCGAACTTCTCACGCGGGTCGCGGCCCGGCTTGGCCAGCTCCTGCATGATGTCGTTCAGTGTGGGCAGGCCCACCTTGTCGCTCACGTACTTGCGCAATTCGATCTTGCGCCGGAGCGATTCATCGCGCAGGAGGTCGGCGACGCTGCAGCCGACGTCGGCGGCCATCTTCTCGACAATGGGGTAGCTCTCGGGGTGAACCGCGCTGGCGTCCAACACGTTCTCACCGTCGCGAATCCGCAGGAAGCCCGCCGCCTGCTCGAACGCCTTGGCCCCCAGCCGCGGCACCTCCAGCAACTGCTTGCGCGAGCGGAACGGGCCGTTGGCATTGCGATACTCGACGATGTTCTTGGCCAACTGCGGACCCAGGCCCGACACGTACGTCAATAACTGGCGGCTGGCCGTGTTGACCTCGACGCCCACGCTGTTCACGCAACTGATGACCACGTCGTCGAGGCTCTTCTTCAGCGCGGTCTGATCCACGTCGTGCTGATACTGGCCCACGCCGATGCTCTTGGGATCGATCTTCACCAGCTCGGCCAGCGGGTCGGCCAGACGGCGGCCGATGGACACCGCGCCGCGCACGGTCACGTCATGATCGGGGAACTCTTCGCGGGCGGCCTCCGACGCCGAGTACACGGATGCGCCGCTCTCGTTGACCATCACCACGATGATGGATGAAGGCAGGCCCAGACCGCGGATGAAGGCCTCGGTTTCGCGGCTGGCCGTGCCGTTGCCGATTGCGATCGCCTCGATTTCGTACTTGTCGCACAGCGCTTTGACCAACAGGCCGGCCTGAGCCGTTTCGCGCTGCGAGTGCGTGATGTAGATCACGTCGTGATGCAGCAGCTTGCCCTGACGGTCGAGCACGACCAGCTTGCAGCCCGTGCGGTAGCCCGGATCCAGCGCCAACACGTTCTTTCGACCGAGGGGCGGGGCGAGCAGCAGCTCGCGCAGGTTCTGGGCGAAGACGGCGATAGCCGCCTCGTCCGCCCGCTTCTTCATCTCCATGCGGACCTCGGTTTCCATGGAGGGAGCGAGCAGCCGCTTGTAGCCGTCGTGGACGGCCAGCTTCACTTGATCGGCGGCCAGGCCCCGGCCGCGGACGAACATCCCGTCGAGAATGTTCAGCGCTGCCGCTTCGTCCGGGCCGACCTCCAGTATGAGAAAGCCTTCGGTCTCGCCGCGGCGCATGGCCAAGACTCGGTGCGACGGGGCGTTCGCCACGCTTTCCGACCACTCGAAATAATCCTTGAACTTTGCCCCTTCCGTCTCCTTGCCTTTCACCACCCGCGAGCGGATCGTCCCCTTCTCAAAGAAGAGCTTGCGCATGGCTTCGCGGGCCTGCTGATCCTCGCTGACTCGCTCGGCGATGATGTCGCGGGCGCCGGCCAGGGCCTCCTCGACGGACGTTACGCCCTTTTCCTCGTTGATGAACTTGGCCGCTTCCGCTTCGGGTTGCGTCTGGGCGTCCTGGGCGAACAGGATGTCGGCCAGCGGTTCGAGGCCTTTTTCCTTGGCGATCGTCGCCCGCGTGCGCCGCTTGGGCCGGAAGGGCAGGTAGATGTCTTCGAGCACCGCCAGCGTCTCGGCGGCGTCGAGCTTCTCCTTCAATTCGTCAGTCAGCAGATTGCGTTCGGCAAGTGAGCTGATGATCGCTTCTCGCCGCTTGTCCAGCTCCGCCAATTGCTCCAGCCGGTCGCGAATCGCGGCGATCGCCACCTCGTCCAGACTTCCCGTGGCTTCCTTACGGTATCGGGCGATGAACGGTACTGTCGCGCCGCCGGCCAGCAGTTCGGCCGTGGTCCGCACGTTCTGAACGTTCAGGTTCAACTCGCCCGCGATTTTCCGGAGATGACGCTCTTCCATGAGACTCTTTTTTCCATCCTGAGAACCACACATCCCGTACCGAGGCGAGGAATCATACTCGTGTCGGGCGCTGGTCGCCAATGGCTCGCCGACACGCCTTTTTCGACCGATTCGGCGGGCGTGGCGCGGGCGGCGGCTTCGTTACTGGGACTGTTTTCGCGCCGTCTCTTCGGTGGTCTGCGGGGCAGGGGACTCTTCATCCTCTTCCGGGCCGCCCAGCGTTTCCTTCAGCAACTCCACGAACTTGGAGATGGTGGGGGTGAACGCCTTGCGCTGGCGGTGAATGATTCCGATGGGCCGGCGAATCTTGTGGACGGCCAGCGGCACGCAGGCGAGCGTCCCGATCTTGAGTTCCTTCTGAATGGTGGGCTCGGGGAGAATGCTGAGGCCGGCCCCGATCTCCACCGCCTGCTTGATGGTCTCGATGTTGTCGAACTCCATCACCATGCGGACGTTGACCTGGTTGTCTCGCAGGTGGCGATCGAGTTCCTTGCGGATGGGCAGGCTCTTCTCGAACCCGATGAAGTTCTCGCCCCGCAGTTGCGTCAACGTCACCTTTTTGAGCCGGGCCAGATGGTGGTCGGGGTGGCAGACCAGGACCATGTTTTCCGATCGCAGCGGGATGACCGTCAGGCCGCGCCCCGCCTGGGGGTACGACACGATGCCGAGGTCCGCCTCCTCGTCGAGGACCGCCTCGTACACCCGGTTGGGCCCGAGGAATTCCAGCCGAACTTTGGCTTTGGGGTAACGGCTCATGAACTCCTGCATGCGGCGGCTCATGTCGTGCAGGCCGATGGAGTAGATGGCCGCCACGCGGACGCTGCCCGCGATCTCCTGACGCAAGGAGAGCACCCGGGCCTCCACGGCGTCGTACTGCTGAAGGACTTCCCGCAGGCCCTCGTAGCAGACCTCCCCCTCGGGGGTGAGGACGAACGGCCGCTTCGTCCGGTCGATCAGCTGCACCCCGAACGTCCGCTCGAGCTGGTGCACCGCCTGGCTGGCCGCCGACTGCGAGACGTTGTTCATGGCCGCCCCGCGGGAAAAGCTCTGGGACCGCACAACCGAACAGTAAATCCGCAAGGTTTCGATGTTCATGTCGTCTATTGTACCATTAGTCCGGCTTATGACAAGTATCAAGACATACCCATTCCAATAATAGTTCAGCCTCGATATACTGGGCTGAAGGTCGTGATTTGTTTCACGAAACCGCGCCGGAGTGGCTCTGCGACGATCCGCCCGCACGAAAATTCGTTTTCGTGAACCGTTGACAACAGGAGATGCAGTATGTCTTATGCAACCGACGTCCTCGAACTTGTGGTGCGCCGCAACCCCCACGAGCCTGAATTCCATCAGGCCGTCAAGGAGGTGCTCGAGTCACTGGAGCCCGTCCTCGAGCGGCACCCCAAGTACCAGAAGCACCGCATCCTTGAGCGGATCACCGAGCCCGAGCGGATCATCATCTTCCGCGTACCCTGGATGGACGATCGGGGCGAGATACACGTCAACAAGGGCTATCGCGTCGAGTTCAACAGCGCCATCGGTCCCTACAAGGGCGGCCTGCGCTTCCATCCGACGGTCAACCTGGGCATCCTCAAGTTCCTGGGCTTCGAGCAGATTCTCAAGAACTCACTGACCACGCTGCCCATGGGCGGCGCCAAGGGCGGCTCCGACTTCGATCCCAAGGGCAAGAGCGACAACGAGGTCATGCGCTTCTGCCAGTCGTTCATGACCGAGCTGTGCAAGCACATCGGGGCTGACACCGACGTCCCCGCCGGCGACATCGGCGTGGGCGGCCGGGAAATCGGCTACCTGTTCGGCCAGTACAAGCGCATCCGCAACGAGTTCACCGGCGTGCTCACCGGCAAGGGCCTCAATTGGGGCGGATCGCTCATCCGGCCCGAGGCCACCGGCTATGGCTCAACCTATTTCGCCCAGGAAATGCTGGCCATGCGCGGCGACAGCCTCAAGGGCAAGATCTGCACCGTCTCCGGATCGGGCAACGTCGCTCAATACACCGTCGAGAAAGTGACCGAGCTCGGCGGGAAGTGCGTCAGCCTGTCCGACTCGGACGGCACGATCTACGACCCGGACGGGATCAACCCCGACAAGCTCGCCTACGTGATGGAGCTAAAGAACGTCCGCCGCGGCCGCATCCGCGAGTACGCCGAGCGATTCAAGGGCGTGCAGTTCAAAGCCGGGGCTCGTCCGTGGGGCATCAAGTGCGACTGCGCGTTCCCCTCGGCCACGCAGAATGAAATCAGCGGCGAGGACGCCAAGGAACTGCTCAAGAACGGTTGCATCCTCGTCAGCGAAGGGGCCAACATGCCCACCGAGCCCGCCGGCGTCGATCTGTTCGTGGAAAAGAAGATCATGTACGGCCCCGGCAAGGCTGCCAACGCCGGCGGCGTGGCCACCTCGGGGCTGGAGATGTCCCAGAACTCGCAGCACCTCAACTGGACGCGCGAGGAAGTGGACGCCCGACTCAAGGAGATCATGAAGGCGATCCATACCAACGTGGCCCAGACCGCCCGGGAGTACGGCCAGCCGACCAACTACGTGCTGGGCGCCAACATCGCCGGCTTCGTCAAGGTCGCCGATGCCATGATCGACCAGGGCCTGGTCTGATCGCCGGGCAGTTCGATCGCCGTACGAGCCACGTTTGAGCTTGTGCGGACGATGAGATTGGACTACGAAGGCACCGAGGTGCGAAGATCGCCTTTGGTGCCTTCGTGTCTTTATGGTACAACCTCCCGGTGTCGGCCGCCGGCCGATGCGATGCCAGTTGAACAGACAGGACCGGGGCAAGCCCATGAATCGTCGTGAATTTCTGCAGCACGTGGCCGGGGCGGCCGGCGTCGTCGTCGCCGGGCCGAGTCTCGTTCGAGCGGTCGGCAACCAGGCAGGGGCGGACGGCATGCCGCAGCCCTGTCCGCCGACGGCCTGGCACAAACACGGCATTGTGCTCGAAGCCACCGAGCCCTGGGAAGGCGGACAGATCCAGAACTTCACATCACCCGCCGAGCCTCTGGACGATGGCAAGTGGCGCATCTGGTATTCGCCGCGCGGCAAGGGGTTCGCGATCGCGTATGCCGAGGGTACGCCGGGCGAACCCTTCCGCAAAGTGCCGGCTGTCTGCACGCCGGGCGAGCCGGACGACAGCGAGTTCGCGATTGGCCATCTGCCCGACGGCTGGAAGCCCACGCAGGTCGTGCACGTGCGGCTGGCGAACGGGCGGCATCGCATCTACTTCTGGGCCCACGGGCCGGAGATCCTCCGCTATCTGGCCGCCGAAAGCGATGACGGCAAACGCTACAAGGTCGTGAATCCGCATCGGCCCGTGTTGTGGCATCCGAACGACCGGGCGGCTCGCGGCATTCCCACGCCCGACGGCGTCGTGCTCACGCGGACGCCTGGTTCACGGCCGGCCGGCGAGCCCGAGGCTCCGTCGCGGCTCATCTCCAACGACGCCACCATGATTTACCGGCTGGCCGACGGCACGTTCGAGATGTACAGCGTCGGTCTGGTGAGACTGCCCGCGGGCGACGCCGGCATCGTGCCCGAGGACAACATCCCCGGCTACATGCGGGTGGTCGATCGTTACGTGTCGGAGGACGGTCTGCATTTCGAAGGTCGCACGCGCGTCATCCAGCGTGACGAGCGCGATCCGGTCGACCAGCAGTTCTATCACTTGTCGGTCACGTACACGCCCGAAGGTCGCGTCGGCATGCTGGGCCATTATCGGGCGAAGGCGCAGACCATGGATCTGGAGTGGTGCTTCTCATCCGACGGGATCAACTGGCACCGTCCGCATCGACTGCCGTGGTTGCCGCGCGGCTCGCAGACGCAGCCGGACTCGTACGGCATCTATCCGCCGGCCGGCCTCGTCCAACACGACGGTAAGTGGCACCTGTTCTACACCGGCGTGAACTCCGCCCACAACGGCCGCCACTCTCACGGCCCGGCTCGTTCGGTCATTCTCTACGCCACGACGGATTCCATCTGGGCGTCGTGATCTCCCCGCGAGCGCTTCGATGCCAGTGTGCACACCTTCTCGATCTACTTCGAGCTGAGTGGAATTCCCGCCGTCTCTTTTCCCCTTCGGGTTGCAGGAAGAGCTGCAAGCTCTGAGCTATAAGCGATAAGCCAGCGCAATTGTCGTTCGCGTTGAGTGCCCGGGCCCGGTCGAACTGAGTCCGCCGGGACAAGCCCGGCGGCTCGCTGGTCGCGGAGGAATGCACAGTCTCACCGGGCTTGATCCACGTAGCAGATGACTTCCTGCTTGGCGTTCTCCGCGTGAAGCCGGAACGTGGCCCCGTCGGGCAGATCGGCAGCGTTGATGACTCGCACGACGTCGGCCCGGTTGGCGGCGGACGGGATCAGGTCGGCCAGTCGATTGGGCAGACTCGCCAGCAACTCCTGGTTAAGCAAGTTGTCCTTGCGGTTCGGGAACAGCGCCAGGTAAAGGATGTCGCACTCCACCAGCTCGTTAAAGAAGTGCGTCCCGAGCGAAACGTCGGGAACCAGATCGTCGCGCATGGCCACGATCTCGCACAGCACGGACGCGGTGTTGATCTCCGCGAACGAGACGGGCACCCCCAGCGACGGCGTCGTCGTTCCCCAGCGACCCGGGCCCATGATGAGGATGTTCCCGGGCTCCGTATCGTTGATGTGCATGACCTGGCCGATCAACCGGGCGATGGAATAGCGATCCTTCACGGGCAATTGCCCGTACACGGAAGGCACGACCTCGAGAATTCGGTCGATGCGAATACTGCGACTGTGGCCGATGACCGCCCCGTGGGCCTTGAGCACGATCCGCGATTCGTCGATGGGGCCGGGCGTTTCCGTGACCGCGGTCTCGTCCGCGCTGACTTGCAGCGGCCGGCACTGCACGAGATTGATCTTGTAATGACGCCGGTCGAAGAAATTGGCGGTGAACTCGACATCCACCGGCGAGCCGTACGCCTTCTCCAGTTGTTGGAGCATGTCGCGCATGTCCTTCGGGAAGTCGGTTTGCGACAACAGCCGCTCGAACGTGAGGATCCACGGGAACATGTCGCGACGGCCGGTCTCGGCGGCCAGCCGCTCGAGCTCCTGGTCGCGAGAGGCGAACATTTCGAGCGGGATGCCCGGACTCTGGTTGGCGACGTCGATGAAATCGTTGGAGACCAGCCGGTTGGCGGCCAGATCGAGCGTGTCCACTCGTCGCTGTGTGTACCGCCGCACCTCGTCGAAGCTCGCTTCGGGCCGGCGCTCGGGATCGTTCAACGCGACCACGCGGGTGTAGTCGTCATCGCTTCGATCGACCGCCCGCGTGCCCAAGCCGAACACCAGACGCAGCATACCGGCCTTCGGATCGATCCCCTCGCCCCACACGTACGGGTTGAACGACAGGCCCACGCCCGCCACTTGTGGGTAGAACAGATGGCCCGAGAACGCGCCCGACACTCGCTGGACCAGCAGTGACATTTGTTCGTCCTTGTGGAGCAAACCGCGCTGCGCCCGGTAGCGCAACGCCTTCTCGCTCATGGTGCTGGCGTAGATGGTGCGGACGGCCGACATGAAGTCTTCCAACCGCTTGTCCCGCGAGCCCTGGTTGGCGCAGAACACGCTCTCGTACTTGCCGGCGAACGAATTGCCGAACGCGTCCTCCAGGAGGCTGCTCGACCGCACGATGATCGGATATTGGCCGAAGTAGTCGAGCATATCCGAGAACTGCTTGCGCACGTCCTCGGGAAACGTGCCGGCCAGGATGCGTCGACGGGCCTCCTCGGCACCTTCGAGGAACGTCGCCGGGTTGGCCTGCTTCTGACGCAGCCACCAGCAGCCGTTCTGCACCAGGTACGTGTAGAACACGTCCGAGCCGATGTAGAACGAGTCGTGAACCTCCAGCAGGTCTTTCCAGCGGGGATCCGTACGGGTGAGAATGGCTCGGGCCAGGAGCATGCCTACCGACTTGCCGCCGATCAATCCGGTGCCGATCATCCGCCGCCAGATGTTCAGCACGTCGTTCAGCGTGAAGTACTTCTCGGCCAGCTCGAGCACGCGCTCGTCGCGGGTGACGATCATGCGGAGCAATCGTCGCATGAGGTCTCCGGCCTGGCCGAGCGGACACTCGCCGTGCACGGGATCCATGAGCCGTTCGGCCTGGGCGAACGCCCGGTTCCACACGCCCAGCCGCGTGCGAGCCGGGTCGGAGCCTTCCCAGGGCAAATCGGCCAGGATCTCGGAGATGGTGGAACTCTCCATCACCGGCTCGAACGTCTCGCCTTCGAACGAGTGCAGCATGTACATGGTCGGCGAGTGACGTTGCTGGGCCTTAATGGGGTGAATGTACAGCTTGCCCTTGTGCCGGTACACGTCCAGCAGGACCTGCGTGGTCTCGGCGATGATGCCCGAAGCGTGCACGGAGTGGTAGTTCTTGAGAATCGCGAAATAGGCGATGGCCTCAACGTCGAACAGGTACGGACACGTCAGCCGGAAGAAGTTGCCCAGCATGCGGTCGCTGTACCAGTCCACCGCCAGGTCGGACAGGCAGTCGAACACGTAGTAGCCGCCGCGGCCGGTCTGCTCGATCGTCCGGTGAATCGCGGTGATGAACTGTTCGAAGCCATCCTCCGGGTGCAACTCGCAGATCTCAGCGCCGCACTCCGGGCCGATCAGCGGTTCGTGTTTGGCGAACCGGAAGTAGATTAATCGCTCGCCGTCAGCGATCGCCGCCCGGCAGTACGGTTCCAGGAAGGGGCGATAATCCTCGATCGAGTCCACCTGCCAGACGATGTTGTCGCCGGGAATCAGGCCGCGCAGAACGTGGTCGAGGCCGGGAAGACCGGTTCGGGGATTGGCTGAAGCCATGTCAACGGTTCTCCGGGCATGAGGCAATGAGTAGTCGAGCGGTTCATTCGGGGATACCATTGTCAGTCCCTACAGTACCCGGCGTGGCACGACGGATCAAGCAAGCATCGAAGCGGCAATACGGCACGTCGATCCGGTCCTAACCTCAATCAGCTCTGCTTCTTCTGTTGATCGCGATCGCGAATACTTTATGCAGAACCCTTCTCGAATCGCTCGCGCAGTATTGATCGTTGCAATGATGCCCGGTACGATCAGCCGGTCTGGCGGGTCTAAAAGGCCGGCCCGCTTCTCGCTGGGGACATCCGGAGGGTTTGTCAGGATGTTTTTGATCGAACAGGCCCGCTGGTTGGCGCCGAACGTCCGGTGGATGGTCGTTCGCGCTCCGCGGATCGCCGCCCGTCACCAGGCCGGGCACTTCGTGATCCTGCGTGTCGCCGATCGCGGCGAGCGCATTCCGCTGACCATCGCCGACTCGGACGCCGCGGCCGGGACTATCACGCTGGTGGTGCAGGTCGTGGGGGCCACCACGCATCGCCTCTGCTCACTGGAAGCCGGCGAGCACATCCTGGACGTCGCCGGGCCGCTCGGCCGGCCCACTGAAATTGAAAAGTTTGGCCATGTCGTGCTCGTCGGCGGCGGCGTGGGCACGGCCGTGATTCATCCCCAGGCCCGTGCGTTCCGAGCGGCGGGTAACCGGGTTACCGCGGTGATCGGCGGACGCAGCCGGCCTTACGTGATCCTCGAAACCGAACTGGCCCGGTTCTGCCAGGCCGTTCACCCCTGCACCGACGACGGGAGCTACGGCTTCAAGGGGTTCGTCACGCAGAAGCTCGCCGAGCTCATCGCCGATTCGTCCAACCCCGTGAACGCCGTCATCACCGCCGGGCCCGTGCCCATGATGAAAGCGGTCGCCGACGTGACGCGACCGTTCGGCATCCACACCGTGGCGTCGCTCAATCCCATCATGGTGGATGGCACGGGCATGTGTGGCGGCTGCCGTGTGATGGTGGGCGGCAAAATGCTCTTCGCGTGCGTGGATGGACCCGAGTTCGACGCCCACCAGGTCGACTTCGCCGAATTGACCGGCCGACTGACCGCTTATCGCGAGCAGGAACGGTATCTGTATGAGCGCGTCCGCAGCGCGAATGAAAGCGGTAATGGTCATGCCGGTGGGAACGGCGAAGGCACGGGCCACGAGTGCCGGCTTGACGCGGCGGTGAAAGGTTTGACCAGCGCGACGTGAGTGGCCCGATTCATATTGGCCAGCACTCTTGAGCGGTTTGTTTGAAAGTGACACCGGCCCCGTGCCCGTCGCACGTGGCGCGATTGAACGCAGGTGAAGTGATATGTCGTTGAAACCGGCCGAACGGATGAAGATTCCCCGGCAGCAGATGCCGGAACAGGACCCCGCGACGCGCGCCGGCAACTTCCTGGAGGTCAATTGCGGGCTGGCCGCCGAGGCGGCGAGCCTGGAGGCCGAGCGCTGTCTGCGCTGCCGGCCCGCCAAGTGTGTCTCCGGCTGTCCGGTGGGGGTGGACATTCCGGCGTTCGTGGCGGCCGTGGCCGAGGGCGACCTGAACAAGGCCGCCGACATTCTCTATGCCGCCAACGTGCTGCCCGCCATCACCGGCCGAGTCTGCCCGCAGGAGAATCAGTGCGAGGCCAAGTGCATCCGCACGAACAAGTCGTCGGCAGCGGCCATCGGTTATCTCGAGCGTTACGTGGCCGACTGGGCTCGCGCGAATCGGCCCGACCAGTGCGTCCCGCCGCCTCCCACGGGTAAGCGCGTGGCAGTAGTAGGGGCCGGGCCGGCTGGGCTCACCTGTGCCGGTGAACTGGCCAAACTGGGCCATGCGGTCACAGTCTTCGAGGCGCTGCACAAACCGGGCGGCGTGCTCATTTACGGCATTCCCGAGTTTCGCCTGCCCAAAGTCATCGTCGAGCAGGAAGTCGAGAAACTCCGCAAGCTCGGCGTGGAGATCGTCTGCAACGTCGTCATCGGTCAGACGTACACTATCGACGAACTGATGACCGAGCAGGGCTTCGACGCGGTGTTCATCGCCAACGGTGCCGGCCTGCCCATCTTCCAGGGCATCCCGGGCGAGAACCTCAAGGGCGTCTATTCCGCCAACGAGTATCTCACGCGCGTGAATCTCATGGGCGCCTTCCAGTTCCCAGAGCACGAGACACCGGTGATCCGTTCGAAGCAGGTCGTCGTCGTGGGCGGCGGTAACACAGCCATGGACTCGGTGCGCACGGCCCGACGCCTGGGGGCCGACCCCGCCACGCTCGTGTACCGCCGATCCCGCGCCGAGATGCCCGCCCGGGCGGAAGAGGTCAAGCACGCCGAAGAAGAAGGCGTCCGCATGGAGTTCCTGGTGAACCCGATCGAGGTGTTGGGCACTGACGACGGCTGGGTGCGGGCCGTTCGCTGCCAGCGCATGCAATTGGGCGAGCCCGACGCCTCGGGACGCCGCCGGCCCGAGCCCATCCCCGGCAGTGAGTTCGAGATTCCTTGCCAGGTGTTCATCGAGGCCATCGGCACACGCTCCAACCCGTTGCTTACCCGCAGTACGCCCGCGCTCAAGCTGAACAAGTGGGGCTACATCGAGGTGGATGCCAACGGCATGACCAGCATGCCCGGCGTGTTCGCGGGCGGCGACATCGTTCGCGGAGCAGCCACGGTCATTCTCGCCATGGGCGATGGAAAGGCCGCCGCGGCCAACATCGATCGATACCTGAAGAACGGGAAGAGTTGATTGCGGGTGAAGCTCTCAGCTGTCAGCTATCAGCTTTCAGATCAGCGAGCGGCGGGGTTTATCCCCGCCGACTTCTAATTCAGTGAGGGAGTTTCGAGACGTTTGTCTTCTGTGCTGTCTCCTGTCTTCTGTCTCTTGTTTTTGAACTTCATTCCAGCACTCGATAGCGCTGGCCGGGGACCGCGAATCCCGCGAATTGCTCGCTCACATCGTCGTAGGGCCCCGAGTCCCAATCATCGCCGTAATGATACAGGTACGTCTTGCGACGGATGGACTCGGGCAGCGTGCGCAGCTCACTGATGAGCGCATGCACGGGGTTGGGTTCGTCAAACAATTGTGTGTCGTGGAAGCAGATATGTGCCTGTTCCATCATGCGCGAATAGGCCGGGTAGTCGAATCGTGTGTCGCCGGTGAAGAACACCGCTTGCTGCGTCTGGGCATCCTCGATAAACAGGCCGTAGCTCGGCCAATCGTACTTACGCTCGATGTGGATGTGGTCGGTGGGGAACAGCCGCAAGTGGTATCGCTTAAGCATGGTGAACCGGTCTTTGCCCGGTTCGGCAGGGTTGAGTGCCAGGATGAAAAAGTAATCCTGCAAGAGTGCGTAGCGGCCGGCCATGACACTCAGACCGCCCTTGAGCGAGTGGTCCCACAGATTCATGAGAATGCTCAGCGAGCTGATGATCTGCGGCTTGTGCCGCTTGCCGTTCTTGCGGTCGCCGTAGTGGTACGCGTTCATCATCGCCATCTCTTCCAGGCCGCCGATGTGGTCGGCGTGCTGATGGGTGATAAACACGCGGTGGATGGCCGGGTAGTTGATGGTGTTGCCGCGGGCCAGGTACTCGAAGCCCGGCTTGCGCATCAGGGCGTACAACGCCTGGGGGCCGGTCGTGCCATAGTCAATGAGTAGTGTGTCGTCGGGAACCGCCTGGTAATCGGGGCCTTTCTCCCATGCCTCCACGAGCACATTGGATTGGAAGTTGCGCTTGGCGAAGGCCGAGCCCACACCGAGGAACGTCATGGTGAGCATGCTGCGTGCACCCTTGATAGAGCCGCCATCGGGCCTTGATAGGTCCGTCGCGTGCGCCGGCCGTACGTGTGCGGCGTGTTCGAGAGAGGGGTTGCACACGCGCTGCCGGGCGAACGCTGTACCGATGGGGGTATCTTATGTCCGCACGCAACCGCGTCAAAGCGAGGGCTGTTGGGGGGCGGGCATCTTGCCCGCCTCGCTGCATTATGGGGCAGGCATCCTGCCTGCATTCGGCGGGCAGGACGCCCGCCTCCGGGGGGGCCGGTCAGGCGATCGGCTTGCCGCAGTTGTCGCAGAACTTCGCGTCGGGATCGTTCAGCTCGTCGCAATGACGGCAGGGGACCTGCTTGGCCAGTGCCACGCCGCACTGCGAGCAGAACCGCGCCTCGGCGGTGTTGTCGTGGTTGCAGCGGTGACAGCGGAGAATCCGAACGGTCAGCGGTGGGGGAGTGGCCGGGGCCGTACCCGGCATCGGCTCGACGCGAGCCGATTCGCTTGTCCCGCTGACCAAGCCTTCGCGAATGGCTCCGGCGATCTCGCGGATGCTGTCTTTGGTTTCGCGGGCGGCGTACTTGAACGTGTCGGTCGCTACCGGCGTGATCTCCTGTGAGTAGTAGCGGGCGATCTTCCCGGCGTATCCGGCCCGCGTCATGGTCGCGCCGATACCGAGGAGCGGCATGCCCACAAAAAAGCACCAGAACATTGTCGGCGGCTTCGTGCCGCCGAAGCCCGAGGCGAAATCCACGAACCCGATGATCATGAACAATCCGCCCAGGCCGAAGACCAGCGGTCCGGCCACTCGGAACACGTTCCGCGTGGACTCGTGATCGGGATTGATCGGCGTCCGTTCGGGCATAGAGACCTCCTCCGTTGTCAGGTATAGGTGATCTGCTTGGGTTCGTTGAGGAACCATTCGATCCGGCTGCAGGTGGTGCAGATCAACGTCGTGGCGGACCGGTTGGCCCATTCCAGGTTCAGGAAGGTCATTCCTGCCGTGTTGAGTTGTGCCTCCGACTTGTCGAACGTCAATCCGCCGCAGTGTGGGCAGACGATCAGCTTACTCGCAGCCTCGTACTCCCGCGGTGGCGCTCCCGCGGAACATCGTTTCCAGAAACCAGCCATTCCTGATCTCCAGTCAACCACCCAGGCCAATCCTAGCCAATGGTCGTTGCCGTCGCGATTCTAATTTGCCCCGATAATTGGAATGGGGGCGATCTTTCCATACACTGTTCGCCCGGCGGACGGCCGCCCGGGGCGAACGATGGCGCTCGAAGATCCCGGCCGCCCGTCACAAAAGTGAAGAGGATTGCCCATGCCGAAGGACGAAACGTATCAGAATCCCCTGGTCGAGCGGTACGCCTCGCGCGAGATGGCCGAGCTGTTCAGCGCCCGCCGGCGCATCCGAACCTGGCGGCAGATCTGGCTGGCGCTGGCCGAGGCCGAGGCGGAACTCGGTCTGCCCATCACTCGCAAGCAGTTGGCCGAGCTGCGCCGCACCATTGACGACATCGACTTCAAAGCGGCGGCCGCCCACGAAAAACGGCTGCGGCACGACGTCATGGCCCACCTGCATACCTGGGGCGACGTGGCACCGAATGCTCGCGGGATCCTGCACCTCGGCGCCACGAGCATGGACGTGGTCGACAACGCCGACCTGATCATCATGCGCGACGCCCTCGGGCTCATCCGCGACTGGCTGGTCGCCGTCATCGACCACCTGGCCCGATTCGCCCGGCAATGGCGCGATCTGCCGTGCCTGGGGTACACGCATTACCAGCCGGCCCAACTGACCACGGTCGGACGCCGCGCCTGCTTGTGGGCGTACGATTTCGTACGCGACCTGGAGGAGATCGAGTACCGGCTCGAGAACCTGCAGTTCCGCGGCATCCGCGGGGCCACCGGCACGCAAGCCAGCTTCATGGCCCTGTTCAACAACGACAGCCGCAAGGTCGATCGCCTCGAACGCCTGGTCGCCGACAAGCTCGGCTTCGCCCTGTGCGAGCCGGTCACCGGCCAGACTTACACCCGCAAGATCGACGCCCAGATCGCCGCCGCGCTGGCCAACATCGCCGCCGGAGCTCACAAGTTCGCCAACGACATTCGGCTGCTGGCCGGCATGAAGGAGATCGAAGAGCCCTTCGAATCGACGCAGGTCGGCTCGTCCGCCATGGCCTATAAGCGCAACCCCATGCGCTGCGAACGCATTACCGGTCTGGCCCGCTATGTCATCTCGACCTGTAGTTCCCTCTACCAGACCGCGGCCGAGCAGTGGCTCGAGCGCACGCTCGACGATTCGTCCAACAAGCGCATCACCATCCCCGAGATGTTCCTGGGTACCGATGCCATTCTGAAGATCACCGCCAACGTGGCCAGCGGGCTGGTCGTGTACCCCAAGGTCATCGAGTCGCGGGTCATGGCCGAACTGCCGTTCATGGCCACCGAGGACATCCTCATGCTGGCGACGGCAGGGGGCGGCAAGAACGGCACGGCGTCGGGACGGCGCGGCGCCGCAGGGAAAAAGAAAGCGGCGACCGGCGACCGGCAGGAATTGCACGAGATCATTCGGCAACATTCGCAGGCCGCAGCCCGCGAGGTAAAGATGCACGGCCGGCCCAACGACCTCATCGAACGGCTGGCCGCCGACCCGGCGTTCGCCGGCTTGGACCTGAAGTCCGCCCTGGATCCCAAACGCTACGTCGGTCGGGCGCCCGAGCAGGTCGATCGGTTCCTGGCCAATGTGGTCGATCCCATCCTGCGGCGGCTCGGCAAGCGAGCGAAAAAGGATATCTCACTGCACGTGTGAGGCTTGGGGGGCGGGCGTCTCGCCCGCCTCAGGCTGGGAAGATGTCCGGCTCGCGATGCGCCCATCGAATCCAGCAAGGCCCTTTGCATCCACTGCGTCTACACTGAGGTTCACGACCAGGATCATGAGTATGCGTGAAATCCTGTTGGCCACGGGCAATCCGGGCAAAGCCAAAGAAATGCGGGAGATCCTCGCCGGCGACGATGACACGGTCGTCTGGCGGCACCTGAAGGAGTTCGCCGATCGCCGCTGGCCCGAGCCGGTCGAGGACGGCGAGACCTTCATGGCCAACGCCGAGTTAAAGGCCCGCTATTACGCCCGGCTCAGCGGGTTGTGGACCATCGCCGACGACTCGGGTCTGGTGGTGGACGCCCTCGGCGGGGAGCCCGGCGTGCGCTCGGCGCGGTATGCCGGCGAGCCGAAGAGCGATGCCGCCAACAACGCCCTGCTCGTTCGCAAGCTCGCCGGCGTGCCCGATGAGAAGCGGACGGCTCGATTCTGTTGCGCGGTCGCCCTCAGCGACGGCGAGCGGGTGCTGGCCCGAGCGCAGGGCGTGGTCGAGGGTCGTATTATCGACCAGCCGCGCGGCACCAACGGCTTCGGCTACGACCCACACTTCTGGGTGCCCGAGTTCGGCATGACCACGGCCGAGATGGCCCCCGAGCAGAAGCACGCCATCAGTCACCGCGGCCAGGCTCTGCGGCTCCTGCGCGATGAGCTCATCGCGCTGCTGCGCGGGTGATGACCGCAGGCGCGACCCGGGGGGGGGAGCCTCCGTTGCGCAAAACTTTTCCCCCATTAGGGAAAATCTTTCTTGACGTAGAGTCGCAAGTTGTCACAATCGATATAATTCGGGGTCCGCGATCCATGGCCAGAGGTGGTCTGACCCACCAGCAACCCCGGCGCTTCCGGCAAGATCGCGACTTGTTGCTCCCGCTGACCAACCTTTGGGTTCCTTACGCAGGGTAAAGGTGACATGGGCAAACTCGAGCGACCCGTATTCCACAAGCCCGATTCCATGCGAAAGTGGAGCATCCGCGATTCGCTGGAGCTCTACAACGTTCGCAACTGGGGCTGGCCGTTCTTCGGCATCAATGAGGCCGGCAACCTCTGCGTGCATCCCCAGGGGCCGGGCGGCGCCACCGTCGATCTCAAGCAGATCATCGACGAACTCCGCCGGCGGGGTATTCACCTGCCCATGCTCATCCGGTTCTCGGACATCCTGCGGGCTCGCGTCGAAGCCCTCAACGAGGCGTTCCGCAAGGCCATCGCCGACTGCGACTACAAAGGCAAGTACCTGGGCGTTTACCCCATCAAGGTGAACCAGCAGCGTCAGGTCGTCGAGGAGATCGTCGCCTACGGCGAGCCCTACCAGTTCGGTTTGGAGGCCGGCTCCAAGCCCGAGCTGTTGGCCGCCCTGGCCATGCTCGAGTCGCCCGACCCGCTGGTCATCTGCAACGGCTACAAGGACGAAGAGTACATCGAGATGGCGTTGCTGGGCACCAAGATCGGCAAGCACGTCATCATCGTGGTCGAGAAGTTCAGCGAGCTGCCGGTGATCGTCAGTCTCGCCCAGCGGCTGAACGTCGTGCCGCATATCGGTGTGCGAGCCAAGCTCAACAGCCGCGGCTCGGGCAAGTGGGAGTCCTCCGGCGGCGACCGATCCAAGTTCGGGCTCAACGTCACCGAGCTGATCGAGGCCATCCGTTTCCTTCGTGAGCACGAGATGCTCGATTGCCTGGAGCTGCTGCACTTCCACCTGGGCAGCCAGATCACCAACATCCGCTCGCTTCGCGACGGGCTCGAGGAAGCCTGCCGCGTGTACGTCGAGATGGTCAAGCTCGGCGCGCCGTTGCGGCTGTTCGACGTGGGCGGCGGGCTGGCTGTGGACTACGACGGCTCGCAGAGCAACTTCGCCAGCAGCACCAACTACACGCTGCAGGAGTACGCCAACGACGTCGTCAGCACCATCCTCGACACCTGTGACGCCGCCGAAGTGCCGCACCCGATCATTGTCTCCGAGTCGGGCCGGGCGATCACCGCCCACCACTCGGTGCTCGTCTTCGACGTGCTGGGCACCAGCAGCTTCCACGACACCAAGGTGCCCGAGAGCATCCCCGACGAGAAGCCCGCGCCGTTCCACAACCTGTTGGAGGTCCACCGCAGCATCTCGCGGAAGAATTTCCAGGAGAGCTACCACGACGCCCTGCACTACCGTGACGAGTGCATGAGCCTGTTCCGTCACGGCTACCTCTCGCTGGAGGATCGCTCGCAGGTCGAGAGCATCTTCTGGGCCTGTGCCCAGAAGATTCTGCGGATCGTGCGCGAACTCGAGTACGTGCCCGATGACCTCGAAGGCCTCGAGCGGAGCATGGCCGACACGTACTTCTGCAACTTCTCGTGCTTCCAGTCGCTGCCCGACTTCTGGGCCGTGCAGCAGTTGTTCCCCATTCTGCCCATCCACCGGCTGAACGAGGAGCCCACGCGGCGAGGCATTCTTGCCGACATCACCTGCGACTCGGATGGCAAGATCGACCAGTTCATCGACTTGCGCGACGTCAAGGACGTGCTCGAACTGCATCCGGTCAACGGTGAGGATTACCTGCTGGGTGTGTTCATCTGCGGGGCGTACCAGGAGATCCTGGGGGACATGCACAACCTCTTCGGCGACACCAACGCCGTCCACATCAAGCTGACGCCGGACGGCGGCTACGAGGTCGTGCACGTGGTCAAGGGCGACACCATCGAGGAAGTGCTCGAGTTCGTCCAGTACAGCGCGGCCAGCATGACCAGCAAGCTGCGCCGGACTGTCGAGGCCGCCGTGCGGGCGGGGACCATTTCGCTCGAAGAATCCGGCCACTTCATCCGCAAGTACGAGCGTGGCCTCGAGGGGTATACCTACCTCTCACGAACGCCCACGCCGTGACGGCGAAATCTATCGAAGGGCAAGAAAACAGCCAGGGATCGCGGGCGCAGACCGCTCTCCCTGGCTTTGCCACATCTTCCTGTTTGATGCGGGGAAAATGGGCCGATCGGCCCGGATCACGCCGGGTCAGTTGACGACCCAGACCCGCCGGTTCGCATGGCTGGGGGCAGCCGCGGTGACCGCGTGCATTTCGGCCATCGAGCTGATCGGAACCGGCTGAACCATATCGACGACTTTGGAGGTCACGTACGCTCTTCCGCACTGCCGGCAGAAGCGCATCCGCCCGCGCCGAGCCACCGGCACGATTTGGGGATGGTCGCAATGTGGGCAATGCATGTACACGGGCACGACAATCACTCCTTCCCTTGGAACCACCCGTCTTCCCTTCATCCGGAACTCCTGCGGCCGGCGTTCCGTCGAGTAGTCCCACTGGCGTGGTCTACGGACTCTTGGACACAGGAGGGGGGCCAGAGGTTGCAGGCGATCATGAAAAAATCGACGTCGCGGGAGGCCGGATCAGTAGTGCGGCAGGGTCGGTGCGTAAGTTTCTGTCTATAAATAAATTGTGTATTGTGACGAGCGCGGATGGAGACCGCCGATAACGTCTGGGCTGATTACGGGGTGCTCCGATATCCAGCCATAGACGCACGTCGTCAATGGTACTTTGAGGACTGTATTCGGGCCGAATTAGAGCTCCGGCAGCGTGACCCAGCAGCGCTTGGCCCAGGACTCCAGGCCCTTTTCGGCCAGTTGCACGCCCTTGGCTCCTTCCAGGAGGTTCCAGCGGAACGGAGTGCCTTTGACTACGTGCTTGAGGAACAGCTCCCATTGGACCTTGAACGCGTTGTCGTACTCCATGTTCGTGGGCATGGGCGTCCAGGTATCGAAGTGGTTGATCGGGCTGTCCACGTCCGGATTCCAAACGGGCCGAGGCGTCGCCGCCGCGGGCTGGATCCAGCACTGCCGGAGTCCCGCCACGGCCGAGCCTTTCGTGCCGTCCACCTGCAGCGTCAGCAGATCGTCCCGGCGCACGCGCACGCACCAGGACGAGTTCATGTGGGCGATGATGCCGCCTTCCAGCTCGAACGTGGCGTACGCGGCGTCGTCGGCGTCGCAGGTGTAGGGCTTGCCGTTCTCATCCCAGCGTTGCGGAATGTGCGTGGCCCCCAGGCAGGACACGGCCTTGACCGGACCGAAGCAGTTGTCCAGCACGTACCGCCAGTGGCAGAGCATGTCGAAGATGATTCCGCCGCCGTCCGCCTTGCGGTAGTTCCAGCTGGGCCGCTGGCAGGGAATAGTGTCGCCTTCGAACACCCAGTAGCCGAACTCGCCGCGAACGGACAGGATTCGCCCGAAAAAGCCCATGTCCCGCAGCATCTGCAGCTTGAGCAGTCCGGGCAGCCAGAGCTTGTCCTGCACCACACCGTGCTTGACGCCGGCCTTTTCGGCCAGCTTGTAGAGCTCCATCGCTTCGGCCGTCGATAGGGCGGTTGGCTTCTCGCAGTAAATGTGCTTGCCCGCGGCGATGGCCCGCTTCACCGATGCCACTCGCCGGTCCGTGGTCTGTGCATCGAAGTAGATCGTGTTCTCCGGGGCCGCCAGCGCCTGATCCAGATCGGTCGTCCACTTGGTCACGCCGGTGAGCTGCGCGAGATGCTCCAGCTTGGCCGGGTTACGGCCCACGAGCGTCGGATCCGGCAGGATCACCTCGTCCGGGCCAACCTTTACGCCACCCTGTTTGATGATGGCCATGATGGACCGCATGAGATGCTGGTTGGTGCCCATGCGTCCGGTGACGCCGTTCATCACGATCCCGACCTTATGCGTCTTGACGTTGGCCACGGATGGGAATCCTCACTGCGGTTCTGGGTGAGCGTCTTGCCCGCCTGCGGGCGAGCAAGATCGCGTTCCCGAAAATGACAGATGTTTTGAATCGTTTTAACCGCCGGTTTCGGCGCAATCAAGCCTGTGCGGGCTTCTCGGTGCATTGCGGCCAGGCACCCGCAGGCAGCGGGGGAGCTTCGACCCCTGCCCGGGGCAGCGTGCCGTCCAGTTCCTGCCGCCAATGGGCCACGTCGCCCGCCGGCCCGTAGACGTAGATCATGATCATGGGCTCATCGCCCGTGTTGGTCAACTGGTGGAACACGCGGGGCGGAATCTGCACCGCCTGGCCCGCTCGGATGGTCTGCCGTTCCTCTCCCAGGCAGATTTCACCCGTCCCCGACACGATGAAGTACACCTCGTCCTGCTCCTGGTTGTGCCAGGGAACCTGTCCCCCCTTGGGTTCGAGCGTGACGTACCCCATGGCGAAACTGCTGACCTGAATCGGTGAGGCTCCGCCCACCAGATTCTGCGTGCGACGCCGGGCCGGAAAGGTTCTACCTTCGATTTTGCTCAGATCCGCCACGATCATGTCGGCTGCTCCTTCCTTGCCGTCCGCGCAGGCAAAACCCTGCGATTCACGGCTCTTGCGGCTGTGGGCAGTAGAACCCAAAACGCGGGTAATCGCAAGCGGGTGTTAATAATAGAGCAAGCGTGCAGCTCTCGTGAACCGCACGCCTGCTGCCCCCCTCTCAACGGTATTGGCCGTCCATCTGCTGGTGTGACGGATTCGAAGCGCTCTACTGCCCGAAGTCGGCTTGGGCGGCTTTGGCGTCGTACTCGCGTCCCCCGAGCACCGTGACCGACCCGGAAATTTTGTCGATGAGCAGGACTTCCTCTACCCGTTGATGCACGCGACGGACCACCTTGAACGGTCCCTTCCGTTCCTTGTGCAACGGGACGATGCGATCGCCCAAAATGATCGAGACGCCCGGATAGGCGATCTTCTGGACCACCAGCGTGACCTCCCGGCCGTCCGGCGTGACCGGCTCCAACGCAGCGGCGATCTGTTTCTCCTGCTCCCGGACTTCCTGCTCCATCGCATCGGCCTGATAGAGCAGTTCGGTCGCCCGTTCGCGCTGGGCCGGCGAGAGCCGCTTGAGCTGCGCCATCAGCGGCTGGACCGTCTGGCGGATCTTGGTGATCGCCTCCATCTTCTTGCGGATGCTTTCAGCCGCCTCAGCCGCCTGGACCAGGGCCAGCGGATCGATGCCCACCGCGATGATCGTCTTGACGTTGGCCTCGTTGCCGAGTTCGAAGATCTCCGCCCCGCAGCGGGCGTAGGCTCGGCCGCCAATCAGTTTGCCTCGTGGGATGAGCAGCCGTCGGTCCGTTCGCAATCGGCTGTTCAGCGCTTCGCGGTTGATCGTGATGTCGCCCTTCGCTCTGATGTCCGCTTCGTTGCAGAACTTTGTGAAGACTTCGCCTCCCACGACAATCCGGCCTTGGCCTCGCGAGGCAATCCCGCCGTTGACCTGCAGGTCGGTGGCGGCCTCAACCTCGGCCGCTTCGATCGCACCCCGAACCGTGATGCTCCCGCCCGATTTCACTCGGAACGTGTCGCGCACCGTCCCGTTGATCAGCACATCGCATGTGGCGTCCACGTTGCCGGTCGAGAAATCGACGTCTTCATCGACCTCCACCACGGGCAGGACCGAGACCTGGTAACGCGTCAGGTGGACCTTCCCGCGGACGCAGGCGATCACTCTTCTGCCGTCGTCGCCGAGCTGTACGTTCTTGCCCAGGTGCACCGAGCGCACCGGCACCGGCGGCTGCACCGGCTTGCCGTAGACGTCCACGCCGGGTACCGCCGGAACCTCCGGAGTCAGCGTGCCGAAAGCCTGGCCTGCTTCGACGGTGAGGATCTGACTGCGGTAATAGTCGGCGCGTTCGTCGGTGCTGTCGCTGGTCGGCTGGCTGACCAGTTCCGGCAGGAACTCGAAGGTCGCGCCCGTGCCGGGCACGGGGTCGCGTCCTTCCGCCAATAGCATGGGTTCGGCCGGCAACGCCTCCGCGCGCGCGGCCTTTTCCGCCTCCACGATCCGGGCCATCACGTCGTCAGAGACCGGAATGCCCAGTTCGCGCAGGCATGAGATGATGTTCTCCCGCGTGATCAGACCGGGATCAACGTCGGTGGTGATCAGATGTGCACGAATGCCGTCCCGCGCCACGGCGACGCGGATCGATCTTTGGGCTACCGCCGCCATCTGAGGGTCTCGATACGGCGAAAGTCAGTCTGCTGCCGTCCCCTCGACGAGCCCGCGACATCCCGTGCCGCGGGCGACACGATCGGTCACGCCGCGCCGGCCGGCGCCGCCGCCTTGGCCAGCGTCTGCGTGATCTTTTCTGACAGCGTCTCGGCCGTGAACGGCTTGACCACGTAGTTGTTCACGCCGGCCTTGATCGCCTCGAGCACGCGACTCTTCTCCGCTTCGGTGGTGACCATCACCAGCGGCAGCCGGCGGTCGGTCTCCCGAATCTTGCGCACCAGCGTGATGCCGTCCATGTTCGGCATGTTCCAGTCCACCAGAACCAGGTCCGGCTTGTGCTCGGCAATCTGGTTCAACGCTTCCAGACCGTCCGCCGCTTCCAGTATGTCCGTGTGACCGATCTGGGCCAACACGTTCTTCTGAATATTGCGAATGGTCCTCGAATCATCCACCAGCAGAATCTTCATACTGCATCCCCTGTCTTCATACGAGCAGTCCACGATCGAGTGAAGCGTTGGCAATCGCCTGGTGCATGAGCAGTCCCAGCCACCGCTCAACGACTCGAAAAGGCCATTCCCTAGACCGCCACTCCGACCGGAGCGCTGGCCTTGGCCGCACCGCTTTCCACCACCAGTACCACCTCGACGGTGAAGTTCCCCAGGTCGCAATGGCAGGGCAACGCCAGACGCGGCTTTGCTCGCGATTGCGAAACCACGTGTTCCTGGCCCACGATCACACTCGGCAGCGAGATGCTCACGTTCAGGCTCTCGAACTTGGCCTTGGCCTGGCCCGCCACCATGTTCGCCAGCTCGCCCAACGCATCGCTGAAGTCCGGATGGTTCTGGTTGAGCGGCATCCCCGCGAATTTGCTGGCGATGTTGCAGGCGGTGGTCATCGGCAGGCTGAGCACCACACAGCCGACGGCGTCCCCGGACATGCCGATCACCGCCGAAACGTCGGCGGTCTGCTCTTCGTTCGCCCGAATCACATAGGGCTTCCCCACGCTGATATCCGTGGCGACCATGGTCTTGAACACGGTCTTCGTGGATGCAATGAACGGATTGATGAACCGTACGTCCATAATGTCGTCCTTACTCCTGGGGAACCCCGGGCGAGGGCTCCCCGCAGCGGCCCTCCACCGGCGTTGTGCTAACCCGCATATCGGCTTGATCGGTAAAGGCCTGTACGAGTTCGTTTCCGCACCCCCGAAACGGCGGCAAAAACCCTATCGCTTTCGAAGCCGGCGGGCGGAGGTTTTGGGACTCGTCGGATTTCCAGGACGCAGCGGCCGACGCGACGAACAACTCGAGCAGCGTGCAGACTTTGGCCCCTGGCGGTGCCCGGGAGACGGGCGCGGCATGGCCGTGATGGGGTCGTTACCCCTTTCGGCTGACGCGCGTGCGATCAGTTGGGGATGGTTCCCAGCCGGCCGATAACCCGGCCGTTGTGATCAAGAATGTCGAACAGCACCGGCGACACGGGGGCGGTGATCCGCTCGGCCGGCGGGTTGACGTAGATGCAGTCGCCCTGCAGGTTGTGAATCCAGATCGGCGATTCCACACGTTGATATGTGCGAGCCAGCGACCGCAGTCGGTCCTCGGACAGCAGAGGCGTCGGGTCGTTGAGCGGCTTGCTCGACAGCGAGGAAATCATGGGGTCAACCTACTCCGTCAGTGTTGACGCACCCGCCGCCGCGCCGACGCGAGTGCTTGGGATCAGCCACATCCAGTGGAGGCTCGTGCTTGCCGCGGCGGCAGCCAGAAGCTGCCGGGACTCCCGCCGGCCGCGCCGCACACGAAAGGAGGCGAACACCCCTCGGATGGCGCGCATCATAGCGGATCGGCCCCGCGGACGCCACGATACTTTCTATCGGCCCCGGGCCCGTCGATTCTTGAAGGCGGCCAGGCGGGATATAATCCCCCGATGGGACCTGATGACGAAATTTGCTACTGCTACCACGTTTCGTTTCGCAAGCTCTACAACTTCGCCCGGCGCGGCGGGCTTCAGCGCCCTAGCCAGATGTCGAACTGCCTCGGCGCTGGGACCGGCTGCGGCTGGTGCATCCCCATCCTCAAGCGAATCTTCGAGTCCGCCCGCGCCGGTGCCGACCAGGACCTCATCGTCCGGATGACGCCCGAGCAGTACGCCAATGCCCGCCGGCAGTACATCGACAACCGCGAACCCCGCAACACCTTCGATTAGCCGTCCGCCCGCAGTCTTATCGCGCGCGGAGAAGAAGCACCACAGAGACCCAGAGGCGCAGAGAAGAAGAACGGATACCCGGAGTCACAGAGCTTGTGCGCGAAGTTGGCTTTTGTCCGCAGATTGCGCAGATTCAAGTAGAGACAAATAGGCGTCATTAAAAGTTTCTCTTTGTGCCTCTGCGCCTCTGTGGTGAGCTTCATCAGTGCTCATGCGTCGGGGAGGTAGGCGGAGGGCTCGCCCATGAGCTCGCCGAGCTTCTTCAACGCGCGATAGCAGAGCATGTGGACGGCGTCCTCGCTACGGTTCAAAAGGCGGGCGACCTCTTGAACGCTCAAGCCCTGGATCACACGCCATTGGATGACGCGCCGGTAGTCGTCAGGCAACTGGGCCATCTGCACCAGCGTGATCGCGACGGCCTCCTGGCGAGCCACACGGCGGCTGGGCGTGGAACTGATCGCCGCCACCCGGTCCACCAGATCCGAATAGGACTGGCCCGCGCCGGCTGACCTCGCGACATTGCGCCGGACGTCGCGCTTTTCCGCGAGCAGCCCTCGCCGCACGTCGATGAGCTTGTTCTCGGCGATCGTCCGCAGCCAAGCCAGGAAGGCGCTGAAACCGTCGAATTCCATCTCGCCCAGCCGAGGCCACGCTGCGGCGTAGGCCTCCTGCATGACGTCTTCGGGTTCGACGCCGCCTCGGACCAGTACTTCGTCCATGTTGCGAGCCAGGGCCGCCCGCACCGGATCGAACGCCGCGACAAGCAGCGTACCCGTTGCTTCCTTGTCGCCGGCGTGCGCTCGGCGCAACAGTTGCTGAAAGACTTGATCGTCCATGGGCGCCAGACAATGTGGACGGAGAGGTTCCTGTCCGGGCTGCGATTATACCCGTCCAGGCGGGGGATCCCAGCGTCTCGAGCAGAATCGCGCGGTAACCAGCGCACATCGACCGGTTGGCGGGAGTAATGTCGTGGATGCAGGCACGGAGCGTCATATGGCACGTGAACTCGGGATTTCTCCGGTCATCAACGTGGCACTGTTCGGATGGTCCGGCGCAACCTGCGGATGGTCGCGATTGGGCCCTTCAGTTCCCGGGCCAGATCGGGATGCCGTTTCAGCAGGGCGGTCGCCTCCGCTCGTGCATCCTTACAAGAGGTGTCCAGAAACGCGTTTAAGAGGCGCCCGACTTGCACAGCGTGCCGGTCGTCTTGGCTAGGGGAGGGCAGCATTGGGGGCTCCTGGCGCATTTTCCTCTACTCGGGTTGAACGATCTTCGGGCCGAGGACCAACGCGCGATGAACAAAAATTTCCATTCGCCTGAGCGTGGCTGCGGTGCTTGGTCTCCGGCGAAAAAATCATGAGCGGGCGCGTTGGAAGCTCCGAGGTGTTTCGTCCTATGTTGTAGAGCCCCTCCCTCTGTTGTGCCGGGGCCGATGTGTACAACCCGCGAGGAGTCCGCTATGCGTCGCGAGCAGGGATCGGTGATGAGTGTCAGCCCTGATGCGGAACTTGTCCCTTTCAAGCCCTTTTATCAACCCGGCAATGCGGCAATGCGCTTCCGGCAGGCCCTTGGTTTCGGGCCGGTCGCGCTGGCGACGGTTCACGTCCGCGCTGCCGCCATGGCCTGCCGGGAAATGGAAGCCGTTCTGCGGGCGGGTTATCAGGGGGCGTTCCTCGCACCCGATCGGTTGAAGCTGTCGGAATTCGCCGCCGCCGTCCGCCATATTTCGTCCCGCCACCGCGGGGCGTGGATCGGCCTGAAGCTGGACGAGATGCCTGCGATCGAGGAGCTCGATCTCCTCATCGACGAGGCCCGCAACCTCTGGATCTGCGACATGGACTCGCATGACGGATACGAGTGGCTCGGCGGGGAGATCGAACGAATCCGCTGCACAGAGGATTGGGACGGTCTGCTGTTCGGAAGCCTTCCGCCGACAGAAGAGGGCGATCTTGCGGCCGCGGCGGTCGGTCTCTCCCGCTTCGTCGATGTGGTGGTCTGGACCGTTTCCGCCGGTCAGGCCAACTTGCTGCGTCGGACGCACGACCTCAAGCACGCGCTGGGAAACTTCCCGTTGGCATTGTCACTGAACTATCCGCGTGTCAAGCTGGACGGCCTCGCGAGAGCGGCAGACTGCCTGATCTGTCCGGCACGCCTCGGTCCCGTGGCTGCCAGAGCTTGCGGGCGTTGATCGGCAGTACTCTCACGCCCCGTTGTCCGGCCGCAACTCGGTCGCGTCCGGCCGCGCCTCGGCGGGGTCCGCCGGCGCGCTCGCCGACGGTTCCGCTTCGCTGATCGGCGTGGCGTCCCATAACCGGATGAGCCCGTCCTTGCCCGCGGTGGCAATCAGATTCCCATCCGGGCTGAACGCGACGGCCGAGACGATGCTGTCGCTCGCCCGAGTGGTGAAGACCTGCGCGTGTGCTTGCGGGTCCCAAATTCGCAACAGGCAATCGGCTCCGACGGAGGCGATGCGCCGGCCATCCGGACTGAAATCCAGATCCTGCCCCGGCTTGAGCGGCAAAGTCAGGCGGCCGAGTTCCTTGCCAGAGTGAACATCCCACAGACCGATGAACGGCATCTCTTGATTGGCACTCGCGGCGGCAATCAGTCGGGAGTCCGGAGAAAATCGGGCCAGGCGAAGAACCTGACCGGCGCGGAGGATTCGCGATTCGAACTGCGAGTGACAATCCCAGATGTGCACGGCCCCTTGATGTGTGGCGGCGGCCAGCCAGCGCCCATCCGGACTGAATGCGACCGACCGCGTCTGGTCCTCTGTGTTGAATTCGCGATGCGGCGACCGGTCGGGCAGGCGGAATACCGTGATTCGCGTTCCGCAGGCACAGGCGAGAAGCTGCCCGTCGGACGAGATGGTCAAGTCCGAGACCAGGGAGGCCCAACCCTCAATCGACGACTCCTTCCGGCCGGTCTGGCTGTTCCAGAACTGGATGGTGCGATCGGTGCCCGTGGTGATGATCTCCCGACCATCCGGCGTATAGACGGCACGGTAGACGTTGCGCCCGAAGGGAATGGCCAGCACCAGCTCGCCGCTCTGCACATCCCAGACGCGGATGGGATGCTTGTCGGCCCCACTTGCCGTGGCGCCGCAGGAGACGAGCTGACGGCCGTCGGGACTGAACGCGAGTTGCAGGATCATGCCGGCATGCCCGCGAAGCGTTCTGGACGCCTGACGTTCGTGAAGCGCCCAGCGCTTCAGAACGCCGTCCCATCCGATCGACAGGACCTCCTGGCCGCTGGGCGCCCATTGCACCGCCACGGCACCGCCGGCGTGGGCGGAATACATGTTCCGCTGCTGTCCCGTTTGCACGTCCCACACGGCCAGCGTCCGGTCCGGCGAGGAGGCGTAGGGGATCAGGCGAGAGCCACCGGAGGCCAGCAGCGTGCCGTCCGGGCTGAACGCGACCGTCGTCACGAAACCGTCGTGGCCCCGCGTGGACATGATGACTTGGCCGGTCTGGCTGTCGAACACTTTCAGCGATCCCTCCGCCTCGCTCATGGAGGCGGGAATCCTGCTGCCGCTCGCGATCCAGCGACCGTCAGGGCTCCACGCCAGGCAGCGGATGGACGAGGCGTGCGCATCGAACACGGTCAGCTGCTCGCCGGTGCTCGTGTTCCATATGCTGATTCGGGCGTTCTGAGTTCGATCCTGATCGCCGCACGCAAGCTTTCGCCCGTCAGGGCTGAAGCTCAGAGCGGTGAAGCTGCCCAGATCGCTGTTCGTGATCGCTACTGTCTCACTACCGTCAGCAGCTATGATGAACAGACCGGCGGGTTGGAATCCGAACGCCACTCGTGAGCCGTCGAGGCTGATGGCCAGGCTGCATGAGGTTGCAGATGTCTGTCGACCGGGAGCCTCAGCCGGCCAATCAAATGTCCGTTCCCAGGCTAGACGGGGGACATTGCCGCGAAGATCCCACATCCGGACCGTTCCGCTGTCCGGTCGTTTGGTGGCGATTGCCAGTGAACTGCCGGTGGAGTCGAAGCGAACAATGGTGTGATCGTCATACTGCCCAGGAATCGGCCAGGCCTGATCGGTGAGCGCATCGGCAATCCGGATGATTTCGTCCGCCCCGACCACGGCCAGCCGGCGGCCGTCGGTGGACAGGCACAACGCGTTGGCGAGATCTTCGTCACCCACGCGGGGGTGCGCGGTCGGCATTTGTATGGCACTTATGTGCTGGGGCGTGGCCAGCCGTCGCAGGTAGTGCCATTCCCAGGCTCGCCGCTCAGGGGCACAGTCATCCAGGAACGCCAGTGCCTGATTGAATTCATTGGAGGTGCAGGCGTTCTGGGCCATGGTGATCCGGCTGGTGTATACCGTGTGGGCGAGGTGTTCCGCCTGTTCTTCGAGCTGCTCTTGCCGTCGCTCGGCCACCTGCCGGGCCTGCTCTGCCTGCCGGGCCGCTAAATCGGCCCGGGCCCGCTGTGCCGCCTGGTCGCGTTCGGCGGCAAGGGCCCGATTCTTTTCCGCCACGGCCTGCCGCCATAGCGATGTTGACAGCACCAGCGACGCGGCCACCAGGACGGCGAACGCAATCGCCACCCCAACGGCCGTCCGATGCCGGTGCAACGTTTTTTTCAGAACGTACAGCGTGCTGTCTCGCTTGGCTTCGATCGGTTCGCCATCGAGATAGCGCTGTACGTCGCGGCCCAATTCGCCCGCCGTCTGATACCGCCGTTCCGGCTCCTTGCGCAGACACTTGAGGATGATGGTCTCGACTTCGTCGTCGATCTCTTTGCACAGTGAGCTCGGCCGGATGGGCTCGGCGTTCGAGATCCGGTCCAGCACGTCTCGCATTGGGCCCACCACGTCGTACGGAAAGCGGCCGGTCAGCAGTTGGAACAGGATGACGCCGAGAGAGTACACGTCGGTACGCGTGTCGATGCGGTTCGGATCGCCGAGCGTCTGCTCAGGGCTGGCCCAGGGCACGCTGCCCAGAAACTGCCCCGTCTCGGTCATGGTTTGGAAGCTGGAGTCTTCCAGGCTCGCCGGCCCGATCTTGGCCAGCCCGAAATCCAGGATGTGCGGCTCGCCGGCCGAATCCACGCGGATGTTGCTCGGCTTGAGGTCCCGATGAATGATACCCTTGAGGTGGGCGGCGTTGATCGCCTCGCAAATCTTCACGAACAGGGACAACGTTTCGCGAATGGGTCGCGAACGGCTGGCGTTCCAAACGTCCAGCGGCTGGCCGGCGATGTAGTCCATCACCAGGTATCGCCGCCCGTTCGCCACACCACTGTCGTGAATGGTCACGATCCGTGGATGCTTAAGGGCGCCCAGGATCTGCACTTCCCGGTTGAACCGCGGATCGTCGGACGAGCCGGTGAACAGGCTGTCCCGCATGACCTTGATCGCCACCCGGCGACGCGTGGCTTTCTGGATCGCCTTGAGCACCACACCCTGTCCGCCGCGATGCGCCTCGCCCAGAATCTGGTAGCCCGGGAACGAGTCTTCCGGGATACTCAGCAGCTCGGCGACGGGCAGGTCACCCGCTCGGCCGCGCAGCAGCACCTCCGCAGCCCGCAGCTCTTTGCGGATCTCGTCGGCGATGTCCGGATGCTCGGCCACCACCTGTTCTTCCGAGATCTGTTCCCCCCGGGCACGTCGATCGAGAAGCTCACCGATGATCTTCCCGATTCTCACATCCTGGCTGGGAATCTCGTCGTGCACGCGAAGTGTCCTCGCTCGATCCGCATCAGCCCTGCTCGGCCCGGACCTTTTGGATGATCTCCAGAATCGAGGTGAGCTTGGGCGGGGGTGGGGCGGTGATGCGGGCGATCTGCTCGGCCGTGAAGTGCTCGGTCAGCCACGCCGTCACGTCGAACTGCGTGTACCAGCAGTCGGCGACACGACGGCAGGGTAACCCGTCGGCCACCGCTCGGCAGTACCGGAACGGCACGGCATGCCCGAGCATGCGGCAATAGGTCTCGCGCGCGTCGTGAGCCGAAGCAGACATGCGATTGATCCGTGTCGTCCGACGTTCGTATCCCGTTGTCGGGGCGCTGGAGCGACGGTATGAGCTTCGCTGTGAGCCGTGGGCTATGAGGCAGACATCTCTTTGACGACTGCTACCTCATAGCCCACGGCCGACAGCTGACAGCTGATCGCTGATAGCGGACAGCTCTTTCTACCACTTTCCCGACTTGACCGGCTTGGCCTTGGGCAACGGCTCGATCGCCTTGAGCGAGTCGCGCAGCATGTCTTCGGGCAGCGGGTAGTCTTCCAGCAAGCCCCGGAAGAACTTGTCGTAGCCGACCAGGTCCATCAGGCCGTGCCCGCTCCAGTTGAACAGGATGACCTTTTCCTTGCCTTCTTCCTTGGCCTTGTTGGCCTCGTCGATGGCCGCCGCGATCGCGTGGCTGGTCTCCGGGGCGGGAATGAAACCCTCCGTCCGGGCGAACAGCACGGCCGCTCGATAGCATTCCAACTGGTGGTATGCTCGCGGTTCGATCAGGCCTTCGATGGCCGCCTGGCTGACCAGCGGGGCCATGCCGTGATACCGCAGTCCGCCCGCGTGAATGGGCGGCGGGATGAACGCGTGCCCCAGCGTGTGCATGGGCAGCAGCGGAGTCATGCCAGACATGTCGCCGTAGTCGTACGTGAACGGACCGCGAGTGAGCGTCGGGCAGCTCGACGGCTCGGCCGGGATGATCGTGATGTCGGCCCCGTGGATCTTGTCGCACACGAACGGGAACGAAATGCCGGCGAAGTTGCTGCCGCCGCCCGCACAGCCGATGACCACATCCACCTTCTTCTCGCCCGCCTTGGCCAACTGCTTCTTGGCTTCCAGGCCGATGATGGTTTGGTGCAGCATCACGTGGTTCAGCACGCTGCCCAGCGAATAACGGGTCTGGCCGGTCGGATCGGTCACCGCCGCTTCGACCGCTTCGCTGATGGCGATGGCCAGGCTGCCCGGCGTCTCCGGATGCTCGGCGAGCACGGCCCGCCCCGCCTGGGTTTCCTGGCTCGGGCTGGCGATGCACTTGCCGCCCCAGGTCTCCATCATCAAGCGGCGGAAGGGCTTCTGCTCGAAGCTGATCCGCACCATGAACACCTTGCATTCGAGGCCCAGGAGTGCACAGGCGAAGCTGAGCGCGCTGCCCCACTGGCCGGCGCCGGTCTCCGTGGTGATCTTCTTGATCCCGAACTGCTTGTTGTACCAGGCCTGGGCCACCGCGGTGTTGGGCTTATGGCTGCCGGCCGGGCTGACGCCTTCGTTCTTGTAGTAGATGCGGGCGGGCGTACCGAGGGCCTTTTCGAGGGCTCGGGCCCGATACAACGGGCTCGGGCGCCAGCGGTACAGAATCTCCAGGACCTCTTCCGGGATGGTGATCCAGCGTTCCGTACTGACTTCCTGCTCGATGATGTTCATCGGAAAGACCGGGGCGAGCATCTCGGGTTTGACCGGCTGACCGTCCGGTCCCAGCGGCGGCAACATGGGCGTGGGCAGATCGGCCGCCAGGTTGTACCATTGACGCGGAATCTCGCTCTCGTCGAGCTGGATCTTGATTTGCATAAGTTCACCTGTGGTATGTGTTTGCGATCGCCGGCCTTCCCTCGGATGCCGTATCGGTCACGCCGTCGGCAGTCCCCGGTCCGCACGAAGCCCTCGCCCCGTGCTCGCCGCGAACCGCTCGCCGGCTCATCCTGCTTGGACAATTGGAGCTGCCATTCTAATCCGCCCGACCGGCCGTGTCGATGCGCCGCCGCTGGCGTCCAGCGCGCCCCGCCGGCGGGAAGGATTGACGCCACGGCGGCGGTAAGGATGGACTCGGCGAGGGGCGGGATGCGAACCCATGACGCGGCCAATTGCGGACGAACGACGCGGAGACACGGCGACGCGGTGA
>Ga0116167_1000013_pt1 | contig 132183 bp, 97 predicted proteins | sample AD_JPNMR3_MetaG_FD_89794 | JGI IMG/M metagenome (GOLD analysis project Ga0116167, IMG submission 89794) | Active sludge microbial communities of municipal wastewater-treating anaerobic digesters from Japan - AD_JPNMR3_MetaG | ecosystem: Engineered > Bioreactor > Anaerobic > Digestate | place...
GTCGGCTGAAGACTCACGGATGACAGTGCCGCCGAGTCCGAAAAAAGCGGTCCATGACTACTTCTCGGACGGTGGTAGCGGGATTGCCCCGGATTCCGTTTTGGACACGAGCGATCTTGTTATATAATGTCCTTGGGAGTTGGGGTCTCGCGCACCTCGCGATCCGGGAACCGAGCGTCCCGCCGGTCAAAGGCGGGATAGGTGTTTATCCCTGCCATTTGTGAGGCCGACACCGCAGGCAGTTCCCGTGCGGCCTCAGGCGACAGTTCTGGGGGACACGTCTCCCGCCGGGTAGAGGCGAGCAGGATGCCCACCCGCAAAAAATGCGCGAATCTCATTCTGCGGAATCGACAACCGAGAGTCACGTACACGTCCCGCACGACAGGAGGAGCATATGCGAGTCACACCACGTCTGCTGCTGTCCTGCGCATGGGTTCTGACCACGGCCGGCGCCCTGCCGGCCCAGACGGTTCACGTCCGCTTCTATCAGGGCGACGGTATCGTCTCCGTCCCTCGTGACATACCAGCAGACACGAGCCCCGTCGCGGCGGCAGTGGAAGCGCTGGTGGCCGGGCCGACGCTGGAGGAAGCGGCTCAGGGTATCGTCTCGAGCATCCCTGCCGGCACGAAAGTGGTCGGCCTGGACCAAGGGGAGTCGACCGTTTCCGTCGATCTGTCGGACGACATCCTGGTCGGTTTCGACGAGCACGCGCTGCAATCCATCTTCATGCAGTTCCGCGCGACGCTCGGCGACTTTCCCGAAATCCTCAGCATCCGCCTGACCTGCCATGGAGTGTTGCTGGCCGACTATTTGGCTCCGGCTCCGATGATCCAGGCCGTACCCGACAAAGACCAGCCGCCGATGATCACGGCGTCGCTCAGCGGTCGAAAGATCACCATCGGCCCGTCGCACGGGCGGTTCTGGAACGGCTCGGGCTGGTACTGGCAGCGGTCCGACCCCTGCGGGTTCGGCGAGGCGGTACTCGAAGACACCAACAGTATCCGCCTGTGCCAGTTCCTCTATCAGTACCTCACGCAGGACGGGGCCATCGTTCACGTCCCGCGCGAGTTGAACGAGAACACATGTTGTCACAGCGCCACCGGGCTGGCGTGGTGGAAGATGGCCGCCCGGTACTGGTTGCAGCACAACGGTCTGCCCTCCTATGTCTGGGACAGTTCGACCAGTGACTCAAACGACGACATCCGCGCCCGGCCTCTGTTCGCGGACTATCGCGGCACGAACATCTACATCGCGTGCCACACCAACGCGGGCGGCGGCACGGGCACCGAGACGTTCCGCGATACCGCGATGGCCTACCCCGCCCACGAGGCGGCCAGCTACACGCTGGCCACGGCCGTGAACACGAACGTAGTCAATGCCATTCGCGAGATGGTGGATTCCAGTTGGGCCAACCGCGGCGTCAAGGACTCCAACGGCGGTTTCGGCGAGATCCGCATTCCCAATCAGCCCGCCATCCTCATCGAACTGGCGTTCCATGATCATTGCACCAAGGACGGCGTGTACCTCAAAGACAACTTCTTCCGGTCCGTGGCCGAATGGGGCCTGTACAAGGGGGTCTGTCAATATTTCGGCACGACACCCACGTGGGACAAGTACTCGTGCGAGCTGGTCAGCAACACCATCCCAAGCACCATGACCGCCGGCCAGGTGTACAACGTCAACGTCGTCATGCGCAACCGGGGCGTGGTTTGGAGCAACGCCCGCAGCTTCCGGCTCGGAGCGGTCGGCGACAGCGACCCGTTCACGTCATTCAACCGCGTGAACATCTCCGGCGAAGTCAGGCCCGGCGCCACGTACACGTTCAGTTTCCAGATGACCGCCCCGGCACCAGGCACTTACACCTCCGATTGGCGGATGGTCCGCGACGGTGTGACCTGGTTCGGCCCCACGCTCACCAAGACCATCCAGGTTATCCCCGCCGTGGAGGACAACGAGCCGCCGAGCACACCGACGAACCTGGTCGCTTCGGCAGGCGGTCCCACCTCCGTCCAACTGAACTGGACGGCGTCCACCGACAACATCGGCGTGAGCGGCTATGACATCCGCCGCAACGGGGCCGTCATCGCCACCAGCGGCAGTAACAGCTACGTGGACAACACCGTCGTGCCCTCCACCAGCTACACGTATGAGGTCCGGGCCCGCGACGCATCGAACAACACGTCGGGCTGGAGCAACTCCGCGAGCGTGACCACACCGCCCGGCCCCGTCGTGGTCTTCTCCGACGGCTTCAACGGGAATCTGAACAACTGGACACAAACGGTGGCAGGCTTCGATTACAGCACGGCCGTCAACCACGGCACGTATCCGGGCAGCGGCGCCGCCCGCGTCGGAGCCGGCGAGTCCGACCAGATGGCGCACGTGTTCGACCGACCGTTCGCCGGTGGCAAGGTTTCCGGATGGTTCTGGGACAGTAAGGGCGGCTGGAAGTCCGGGACGTGCGGCAACAGCTTCCGCCAGTCGCTGTCGCTCCGCGATATCAACAACACCGCGGCCATGATCATCGACAATGAGTTCTACAGCCCGACGGGCAATCAGTACTACTGCTATCGCACGGTGGGTAGCGGCGGTGTAGCGCACACAGCGTACGGCACGCGAGACCCGGCCACAGATTGCAACGGCACGTGGGTGTACTTCGAGACCACCGTCACGCCCGGCGCCCCGGGCAGCCTGGGAACGCTGCAACTGAAGGTTACCGACCGGGCCGGCACGAGCATCGCCACGCCGCCCATGACCAGCGACTTCTACTCGCACGGTATCGGCCGCATCACGTTGGGCCTCGGCGTCAGCTCGACCAACGAGGGCTGGTGGGACGACATCGCCTTCGAGGCCACCGCCCCCGGCGTTCCCAGCATGGGCACGCCCGTGGCAGAGTCGAGCACGTCGATCCGCTGGGTCTTCAGCCCGGCCGACAACAACCTCTTCGGTTATGAGGTCGCCGATGCCGCCGGCGCGATCAAGTCGCCGCAGTACCCGGCAACCGGCTGGCTTACCCGAACGGCCACGTCGTGGACCGAGGAGGACCTGCTGCCCAACACGCAGTACACCCGCAAGGTCCGGGCGTGGAACGGCACACTGAACGGCGCGTACTCCGAGGTGGTCTCGGCCTATACGCTCTCCGCTCCGCCCACCGCGGGCAGCGTGGTCGCCGACAGCACGGGCGTTTGTCCGGGCCAGCCCGTCTCCTGGACGGCGGTCGGCGGCTTCGGACCGGGCAAGGTGAGCTACTACCGGTACGTCTGGAACCAGTTGCCCACGCACCAGTTCACCGGCAACGAGCCCATCTGGTCGGAAGGCACACTGGAAGTGTCAGCCAACGCCGCGGGTGCGTGGTACCTGCACGTGCAAGGCTTCAACGCCGCCGACGTGCCCAACGGCACATACGACTATCTGCTGCCTACGCAGGCCATGGTGGCCGCCGACTTCGACGCCGACTGCGATGTGGACACCGCGGATTATCTGTTCTTCGAATCCTGCCTGACCGGTCCCGATCTGGGGCCGCCGGCCGGGAATTGCCGGAGCGCCGACCTCGACGGTGACGACGACGTCGATCAGGAGGATTTCGGCCTGTTCCAGCGTTGCCTGAGCGGCACCGGCACACCGGCCGAACCGACCTGCATGGACGACTGACCAGCAAGGATGCTTTTTGACAGGAGAGAACAGAGATAACGGAGGATGAAGAACGCCAATCGTGTTCCTCTGTTACCTCTGTTTCCTCCTGTTCAATTTCATCCGTGACATCCGCGGATGGGTACGGATGGAGAGGAAGAAGAGCTTCGCCCCACTACGCCACCGGCGGCAGACGCACGGACAGTGCGGCCGGCTCGACGCGGATGTCGAGCGGCAACGCGCCGGCCAGGTCGCCATCCATCTCCACCGGCACAGGATCGACCGACTCGATTCGCAAGCGTGTGAAACGCAGATAGCGGGCGCCGCCGTGCTCCACATGGCACGCGAGAAGCGTCCGCAACGAATGACCTAGCAGTTGGATCTGGTTGCGACAAGGCAACACCAGCAGATCGAGCAGACCGTCGTCCGGGCGGGCGTCGCGCACGACCGGCAACCCCAGCGAATATCGCGACATGTTGCCCACGAACGCCATGCCCCGCCCCTGCCACCACAACGTGTCGTTGTGATAGATGCGCAGCTCGGGCCAGCGATGCGTCCAGAACGTTCGCCAGATGGGTTCGAGATACGTCAGGTGCGTGATGTGTCCGCGCCGCTGACGCACGAGCCGATCGACCACCTCGGCATCGAAGCCCGCACCGGCCACGACCAGAAACTTCTCATCGTTGGCCGCCCCGACGTCCAACCGCACGGTTCGGCCAGCGGTGATGCAAGCCGGGATCAGGTCCGCACGGGCCCGGAACCCGAGCGACTTGGCCACCAGGTTTTCCGTCCCCGTCGGCCAGATCATCAGAGGCGCCGTCGTGCCGGCGAGTCCCTCCACCACTTCCCGCACCGTGCCGTCGCCTCCACCGGCGATGACGTAGCTGGCGGTTTCTGCCGCCTCGCGAGCAAGCACTCGGCCGTGCCCCGCATAGCGCGTGGTCTGCACGCGGACCTCGATGCCCATCCCCCGCAAGCGGTCGAGCATCACGCGCAGGGCCGAATGCTGACGAAACGCCCCTGCCACGGGATTGACGATGGCCACCACCTTCATGGATGCCAAGTTTATCCTGAACTTGTGCATCCTACGAGCCGTCGCAAGCGAGCGGTCGCGCACGCGACGAACGGCCGTCCCTTGTCCGCCTTGACCGAACCGTCCGGCCGCTCGATGATTGGCGGCATGAACAGACGCGAATTCATCCAGCAGGCAGCGGCGGGAGCGGCGATTCTTTCCTCAACCGGCAGACTGTCGGCCCAGACGGCGTCGGACAAGCTGAAGGTGGCCGTCATTGGCCGCACGGGCCGGGGCAACTACGGCCACAACCTCGACGTCGTGTGGAAGCACTTCGACCAGGTGCGAATCGTCGCCGTCGCCGATGAGGACGAGGCCGGCCGCCGGCAGGCCGCCGAACGGCTGGGCGTCACCCGCCAATACGCCGACTACCGCGAGATGCTCGCCAAGGAGAAGCCGCACATCGTCAGCATCGCCCCCCGCTGGCCCGACTGCCATCGCGAGATGGCCCTGGCCTGCGCCGAGGCGGGCTGCCACGTCCTGCTGGAAAAACCCATGTGCCGCTCGCTCGACGAAGCCGACGAGATCGTCGCCGCGTTCGATCGGCGTGGGCTCAAACTCGCCATGGCCCACCAGACGCGATACAGCCCCACGCTGGACAAGATTCGCGAGTTCATCGAGGCGGGCAAGTTGGGCGACATCGTCGAGATTCGCGGTCGGGGCAAGGAGGATCATCGCGGCGGCGGCGAAGACCTGATGGTGCTCGGCGTGCACATCATGGACCTTATGCGAGCGCTGGCCGGCGACCCGCGCTGGTGCTCAGCCCGCGTGCTGGCCGACAGCCGCCTCGTCACCCGCGAAGACGTCCGCGACGGCAACGAGGGGATCGGCCCGATCGCCGGCGACGAGATTCACGCCACCTACCGGTTCGACAAGGGCATCATGGGCTACTTCTCGACTCGTCGCAGCAAGGACGGCGCGGGCGCCCGCTACGGCGTGCAGATCTTCGGCACCAAGGGCGTGCTGGCCATGACTATGAGCGCGTTGCCCACCGTGAAGGTGCTCGAGTCGGTCACTTGGTCGCCCGAGCCGGGCGGGCCGAACTGGACGGTCTTCGCTTCCACCACCGAGCCCGAGCCGGCCAAGGAAGCCTTCGGCAACCGGCTGATCGTCGAGGATCTCATCCGGGCCATCCAAACCGGCGGCCAGACTCAGTGCGGACCACGCGACGGCCGCTGGACCATCGAGATGATCATGGCCGCCTACGAGTCGCACCGGCTCAATCGGCCCGTCGATCTGCCGCTCGAGAATCGAAAGCACCCATTGAGTCTTCTGTAGCTTTCAGCTGTGAGTTATGACCAGTGAGCTATAAGCCGGACTGCGCAGCGAGCGGCGGGGCCTGACCCCGCCGTCTCTTTTCGGATTCAGCTTGCCTTCCGACCTACCCCGAGCTGGATTCACCCGCGCTGGGTTATGGTATAGTCATGCCCTCGCGTTGTCGGGCAGGTGAACGTCGCGGACCAGGCCGACGGCGGATAGAGCGCGGATGACCAGCCAACTGACGTCCACTTCCCAGCGTTGCAGGCCGTGCCGCGCCGATCGTGGGAAGGCGTGATGATTGTTGTGCCAGCCCTCGCCGAAGCTCAGCAAGGCGACCCACCACAGATTCCGCGACACGTCGGACGTCTCGTACGTGCGATAACCCCAGGTATGCGAAGCGGAATTGACGAACCACGTGGCGTGATACACGTAGACCAGCCGCACGAAGATGCCCCAGATCACGCATGGCCAGCCGCCCCACAAATATAGCGCGGCCGCCAACACGAACTGCCAATAGACGGTCGTCCGCTCGAAGAACACTTGGCCCCGATCGCGGGCCAAATCCTTGGCGTATCGGCTGTACTGGTCGTAATCATCGAACGAAGGATCGTACGTGAAACACCACAGCACATGCGACCAGAAGAAGCCGTGGCGCGGCGAATGCGGATCCTGTTCATCATCCGAGTGCTGATGGTGCAACCGGTGCGTCGCCGTCCACTTGATCGGGCCGCCCTGCAGATTCAGGCAGCCCAAGAGCGTCAGGATGTATTCGAGGCCTTTGCTGCAGCGGAAGCTGCGATGCGTGAGCAGCCGGTGAAAGCCGATGGTGATGCCCATGCCGCAGACAGCCTGCAGCGCGAGCGCCGTCAGCAGCGCTTTCCACGTGAACATGGCGGGCCAGAAAGCCAGCAGCGCCGCCAGATGAATACCGATGATGCCAAACATCGGCCCCCAGTTAGGCCGGCCGCCGGCCTTGCGGCTGGACTGAAGAAGCGGTCTGGAGGCGGGTTCCGCAGATTCGAGAACCGCATAGGAAGCGGGCTGAGCAGCCACGCTTGGATCAACAATACTGGGCATAACAGGTCCGAGGGTCTCGCAGTCATACCGGTCGGACCACCTGGCGACGAGCTTCGGAGTCCTGCCGATTCGAGCAGTATTGTAGGCCGCTACTGCGGCACTGACCCGTGAATAATGTGGAATGTCGCGATCGCGGACAGAGTCCGCGGGGACTGGGGCCTGGGACCTGGGGACTGGGGGTTGGGAGCTGGCGAAAGAATCTGAGTCGTCGTAACCTCGTCGGACGACGGTGTTCCCGGGAGGCGGGTGTCTTGCCCGCTTCATGGATGGGATTCCCTTTCATCTTCGCGTGCATGCACGAGATGTTCTGGCGGATTGAATCGTTTCGGAGCTATCGCATCTCGCACCAGCCGACCGCAAGCGGCTCGTGCAGTCGTCTGTCGGCCGGCTCTTTCAGGTGGCGTTACTGTTAAACTGCACCGTCGTCGGCGGCGTTCTGGGCACGCTATCGGGTCTTCTCATCGCTTCCATGCTCGGAATCGCCGGAACCACCATGGCGGTGGTCCTCGCCTTGGTTGCCGCGCCGGTGGGCATGGTCCTGATGTTTCAGCTCAACCTCATCCGCATGCGCGGAGAATTGCGGATATACCTCGAGCAGGTCGCACAAACGCAGCGGCTGCCCATGTGCCTGAACTGCGGTTACGATCACCAAGGTCTGACCAGCGACGTCTGTCCCGAATGCGGTAAGCCGCTCCCGTCCCCCCGTAACGGATCGCCTGACATCTGATCGCCCACAGCCTGTAGCTCTCTTCTCAGTATCGAAACCGCGCTGCGATAGGCATGCGACGACCGATGCCGAACGCACGACTGGTCACTTTGAGCCCTTGAGCGGCTTGTTTGCGCTTGTACTCGCTGGTATCCACCAGCCGAATGACCTTCTGCACCACGTCGGCATCAAAGCCGGCGGCAATGATCTCGTCGAGGCTCTTTTCCTCATTGACGTACTGCTCGAGAATGGCATCCAGCACGTCGTACGGCGGCAAGCTGTCCTGGTCGGTCTGGTCGGGCCGCAGTTCAGCCGACGGCGGCTTGGTGATGGAGCCTTCGGGAATGACCGCCCGGCCCGCCCGCTCGTTGATGTGACGGGCCATTTGATAGACGAGCGTCTTGGGCACGTCGCTGAGCACGGCCAGCCCCCCTGCCATGTCGCCGTAGAGCGTGCAGTAGCCCACACCCAACTCGCTCTTGTTCCCGGTGGTCAGCAGCAGCCAGCCGAACTTGTTCGACAACGCCATGAGCAGGTTGCCGCGAATGCGGGCTTGAATGTTCTCTTCGGCTAGGTCCGGCGGACGTCCCTCGAAATGAGGTCGCAACTCCTCCTCGAACACGTGGTGGATGGCCCCGATGGCGATGGTCTTGAACGTGATGCCCAGGTTTTGAGCCAATAATTCGGCATCCGTGCGGCTGTGGTCGCTGCTATACCGCGACGGCATGGCCACGCCGACCACGTTCTCGGGCCCCAGCGCCGCCGCGGCCAGCGCCGCCGTCACCGCCGAGTCGATCCCGCCCGACAAGCCCAGCACGACCTTCTTGAACCCGCACTTGCGAACGTAATCGCGCGTACCCAGCACGAGCGCATCGTGAATCGCCGCGATGTCCTGCGGATACGGCTCGATTCGGCCGGCGGGCCGGCCGTCAAGGTCCACCACCAACAGGTCCTCGGTGAACGGCTTGGCCTGGGCGATCACCTCGCCGGAGGCGTCCAAAACCATCGATGCCCCGTCGAAAATCAGCTCATCGTTGCCGCCGACCTGGTTGACGAAGACCAGCGGCAGGCCGTGCCGCCGTGCCTGGTTGCCGAACAGGCGGCCCCGGAACGGCTGCTTGCCCCGCTCGAACGGCGAGGCCGACAGATTGATCATCAGCTTCGCGCCGGCCTCGGCCAGCAGGGCCATGGGCTCGCGCTGGTACAGCCGCCGGCCGATCATTTGCTCGTCGTTCCACAGGTCCTCGCAAATGGTCACACCCAGCGGTTGGCCCTGATGCTCAACGATCGAGACCTCCGGCCCCGGCTCGAAATAGCGCTGCTCGTCGAACACGTCATACGTGGGCAGGAGCGACTTGTAACGAACCTGGCGAATCTCGCCCTCGGCGCAGTACGCCGCCGCATTGCGGAGCCGCCGCCCCACCAGGTCGGTGTTCACCTCGGCAAACCCCACGAGAGCGGCAATCCCCGTGCAGGCGCGGGCGATGCGAGCGACTGCCTGCACGTTGGCTTCGATGAACCGCGGCTTGAGCAGCAGGTCGCGAGGCGGATAGCCCATGACCGACAGTTCAGGAAAGATCACCAGCGAGGCGCCGGCCGAGCGGGCCCGCTCGATGAACTGCAGGATCTTCTCCGTGTTTCCGATGATGTCGCCCACGACCGGGTTGATCTGGGCCAAAGCGAGTTTCATACGAGTTCCAGTCGCAGCAAACAGACCCGGGCCGCGGCGGTCGGCGCGTTTCCCGCATTTGGCCGTTGTCCTTGTCGATTCCCCCGGGCGGGCACGCGCCTAATCTTCGTCCCAACGATCGAGGGCCGGCTCCTGGAGGTCCACCGAGTGCACGACCCATGCCGTGCGGGTCAGTTCCACGCCCCGCGTCTCGAACTCCCGCAGCATCGCCTCCCCTCGTGCCTCGTCGATGGCCGCCACCGCGTCCGCTACGATGGAGACCTTGGCCCCCCGCCGCAGCAGCCCCTCGACCATCGTGGCGACACAGAAATCGGTGGCCACGCCGAACACGATGTATTCGCCCACGAGCAGCGTGTCAACCAGCGCCCCCAGATGCGGGTTGACGAACACGTCGATGTCGGCCTTATGGAAGATCAGTTGCTGGTACTCGTCAAGGAGCGGAGCCGGCCCCGCAGGCAGGCTGTCGGCGGGCCGGATCACTCGCGAACGGGGCATGACCGTCCAGACCAGCTTGCGCTGGCCCAGCGTGCCCGCCTCGCAATGGCGGCCGAATCGCTCGAACTCCGGATCGCGGGCTCCATGCTCGTCAGCCGTGCTAATCACCGGCACCTGGGAACGCCGGGCGAAATCGAACAACCGCTCGAGCGCCGGCAGAATCCGGGCCGCCCCCGGAATGTACAGGTCGCCCCCGGGGTCCAGGAAGTCGAATTGCGTGTCGACGTCGACTAGAACGAAGTCGTGCATGCGCATGGCGTCACCTGCGCTGCATATTGTATGCCCAAATCGAAGCTATGAGCTGTGAGCCATGAGCCGGACGAGACCGCCCAGCGGGCGGCGGGGTTTGACCCACCGAGCTCTCTTCCCCTGTCAGTGCGGTTTCGTTTCGCCCTCGACGTCTGTTCAGGTGGGTGCGCCAGACCCCGTCGAACTGAGTCCGCCGGGACAAGCCCGGCGGCTCGCCGGTCACGCCACGGGGCGTGTTGTGGTGCAGGCTTCCAGCGTGCACATGCAGGCAGGATGCCCGCCCCCCGAAGTGTCAGAACGTCGGGTCGCAGGCCGGTGAGGCCGCGACGCCCGGGTTGGTCTTGCAATCGATGAACAGCGTGATGTCGGACGGGCCCACGTCGCCGTCTCCGTCCAGGTCCGCCACGTCGCAGTCGGGACTCGGGATGGGCATCCACTCGCCGGCCAGACACGCCTGGACGTGCGCGAAATCTTCCTGGTCGACGTCGCCGTCCTGGTCGAAGTCGGCCCGGACCGTCTTTACCACCAGCGTGACGGGCAGCGTCACGGGTGAGTTGATCGCCGGCGGCACGCTGCCGGCGTCGCTCACGATGATGTTGCCCTGGTAGGTCCCTACCGCCAACCCCGAGCAATCCAGCATGACCGTGATCGTATCAGCCTCGTCGGCAGCGGAGCCGCTGGTGGGCGTGACACTGAGCCAGGGTTGATCGGTCTCGATGCTGTACTGCAGCACGTCCACGCCGCTGTTCGTGAGCGCGAACGAGGTGTCGGCACACTCGCCGCCCAGGACCACCTTGGCCTGCAACGCCGTCGGCTGCACGGCGATCACCGGCGTCTGCAATGGGACGATCTCGATGTTGCGGACGATGCTGGCCTCGTTCATCATCGCGTCGTATACGCTCACGCGAGCCTGGTAGTGGCCGAGCGGAACGGACGTGGCGTCCCAAACGATGTCGAAGTTGGACGGCGGGTCCAGAACCGTCGCGACCAGGATCTCCTCTGGATCCGTCACCTCAGTCAGCGACACTTCGTCAAACCAGACGTCGGCCTGGTTGGTCCCGCAACACGAACCGGCCTTCAGCACGACGGTCATGTACTCGCCGGTGGCCACGCGGACACCGTCGCGATCGTTCCAGCAATCCACCGGTTCATCGTACTGCGTGTGCGTCCACGTCCAGTCGAAGCTGGCGGTCAGCGGGTTGCCGCCCGGGCAGTTGGGCGAGCTGTTCGTGTCGTAGGCGAACATGTGGTTGTTGAGCACGACCGACTCGCCGGTGTCCGCCTGGAACACGTCCCACGGCCCGTCGATCAGCATGATCTCGTACCACTGGTTCACGCCGTAGCGATTGCCTTTCCACATCGCGTCGATGCGATAGGCCTTGCCCGGCGTGACAGGCACCTGCTGATATACGGCAAAGCTGTCCTGCAAGCCGGCGGGAATCGACAGGTGCAGGGCGTTGTTGCCGACGCGGCCCGCCACGGTGCTGGCGAAGTTCACCTGGCCGCTCTGACCGCCCCAGTTTGAATGATACACGCTCCAGCCGGTCGCCCCCTCCTCAAAGCCGCCGTTGATCAGCAGGTTCGGCGGAGCCGCCGGCTTGAGAGTCAGTTCGGCCTTGATCACACCCACATTGTCGGTCACGCCCGTGCAACTGACCACGGAACCGGGCTGAGCGACGACCTTCTGCCCTTCGACCAGCGAGATGCCACCGAGCGTCGGCGGAATCGACTCCGCGCGGTACGGCGTGGCGTAACCCTTGGGATGCGAGAGCGAAAAGTCCACCCGCACGTCCTTCACGTGATGATCGCCCACCACGCGGATCAGCCGGCGATCCATCACCCCCAACGCCTGCGTGTTGTTGGCCATGTTCAGGCACGGAATGCGGTCGGGATCGTATCCCATGACCAGCGCGCCGATGGTGTCCAGAGCGAGCGAGTCGCGACTGGCCATGATCGACTTCACCCGCGTACTGGGCTCGTCATAGTTCAGCGGACCCGATTCGCAGCCGACCAGCGCGTCCAGCACGACGAAGTCATGCGGCCGCACCAGGTTCAGGTCCACCAGCGAACGCTGCACGCATTCCGGCTCGCTGGTCGGCTTGGTTCCCACGGTCCACGGGAACCGGACCGAATCCACGTTGTGCATCTCCCAGCGAAGATACGGCTCGTCGGAGCAGCCCAGCCAGGGCGCGAAGTAGATGTCCTGCGGGGCCGTGCCGATGCGCATTTTCAAACCGAGCGTCACCGTGCCCAGATCGTGGTTCTTGATGCAGGGTATCACGATCATCGCATCCGTCTTGAGCAGTTCGTTGTGCACCCAGTAGCTGGTGCGGGCGACGGCAGCACCCGGGCCGCTGGTCGGAAGCGTGATCTGCGTCACGTTGTTGTACTGCACGAGTCCGGCACACGCGCCCGTCGTGCCGGTGTCGTTCAAGTCGATCAACTCCACGCGCGGGTCGTGGTCGAGCAGGCCGTCACCGTTGGTGTCGTAACCTTGCTCCATGAAAGCCGTCCAATTGTCACCCGTCGCCGCCCCGCCGAGTTTGACCGACTGGGCGCCGGCCTCCCAGGCCATGTCCACGATGGTATGGGTGATGCGTGGATCGGTGTTCAGACCGGGCTGCAGACCGGACATGTTCGGGATGATGATCACACTGAGATGACCGTCCGGGCTGTCCCAGGGTGCGTCCCCGCCACCGCGCTTGTCCACGATCACGGATTCCAGCCCCCCCGCCAGCGCGACCGCCCGCCGCACCATCCGGTCCAGCTCGGCGTCGGTGTACACGCCGTCTTCGTCCTTGACGATGGAGACCACCGCCGGCACGCCGGTTCCGGAATTGGCGGCGGCCAGTTGCGGCGGCTGACCGACATTACCCGACGAGAAGAACGCGATTCCACCCGAGATCAACGCCGCCGACATGCCGGCCAGGCAAACGCCGCCCGACACCACGGCGAACGCCCGCCGCCGCGGATCGGCATGCCGAGAACGCAAGCGCGCAACGCCCGGGATGAACGGGATGGCGAAGATGCCGAGGTTGGCGGCCGCCGCCTGCTGACACGGATACGACAGCCGCCGAGGCTGCGAACCGCTCCGCCAGATCAGCCACACCAGCGACGCCAGCACGATGGTGCCGCGGTTGTGGAATGCGAAGTAGCACAGGTATCGCAGTGCCCACACCGCACGCGCGCCGATTCCGCCCGCCGGTCGTTCGGGCGGGGCCGCCTGAAAAGACCCGCCATGACCCGTGTGGCTGCACGAACAGCCGGACTTCCTGCGTTCCGAATGCGAGTGCGACATGGGCTTCGTTCCTCTCTCGCAAAAGGTCTCGCGCGCCGCCTTGCCGCGCGACCGATCATGAACTGTGCGACTGGAAAGCGTCCCCGTCAGATGGTACCAAGCGTACCATGATTCTCCACGGGCGGGTAGAGGATTTTGATCGAAAATCGCCGATTTTAGGCTTTTAGTTGCGTGCCACGGCGCCCGGCAACAAACAAAGCGCCACGATATCGCGACAATGCCCGAACATCGGGCGACGCACTATAATGTGCATCCCGATCGGGCCAGTTCAGGAGTCAGCATGAAGATACATGAATACCAATCCCGTCGTCTGCTCGCCGATGCCGGCGTGCCCGTTCCTCCTGCCGACGTGGTCGAGTCCGTCGCCGACGCCGTCGCCGCCCACCAGAAGATCGGTGGGCGAGTCGTCGTCAAAGCGCAAGTGTTTGCCGGCGGCCGCGGCAAGGCGGGTTTCGTGAAACTCTGCGACACGCCCGACCAAACCCGGCAGGCCGCCGAGTTCATGCTCACCAACAAGATGGTGAGCAAACAGACCGGGCCGGCCGGCGTGCCGGTCTCACGACTCCTCGTCGCTGCCGCTGTGGACATCGCGCAGGAATACTACGTCGGCATGGTCGTCGATCGCGCTCGCCGCTGCCCCGTGATGATGGTCAGCCGTGAAGGCGGCGTCGAGATCGAAGAGGTCGCCGCTCGTCATCCCGAGGCCATCATCAAGGAGTGGCTGCACCCGCATCTGGGCTTGCAACCCTACCAGGTGCGCAAGCTCACCCAAGCCTTGGGGTTCACCCGCAAAGAGCACGTCCAAGCCGCGGCCAAGGTGTTCCTGGGGCTGGCCGATGTGTTCCTCCGCTACGACGCCTCGCTCGCCGAGATCAACCCGCTCGTACTCACCCGCGACGGCGAGTTGATGGCCATCGATGCGAAGATCAACTTCGACGACAACGCGTTGTTCCGCCATCCCGATGTGCAAGCCATGCACGACCCGACGGAGGAAAACGCCTCGGAACTGCGGGCCAAGGCCGCCAACCTCTCGTACATCGCGCTGGACGGCAACATCGGCTGCCTGGTCAACGGCGCAGGCCTGGCCATGGCCACCATGGATCTGATCAAGCTGCACGGCGGCGAACCCGCGAACTTCCTCGACGTGGGCGGCAGCGTCACCCGCGAAGGAGCGGTGGAAGCCTTCCGCATCATCCTGGCCGATCCGAAGGTCAAGGGCGTGCTGGTCAACATCTTCGGCGGCATCGCCAAATGCGACACCATCGCCGAGGCCCTGGTGGCCGCCGCTAAAGAGGTCGGCTTCCGCGTGCCGGTTGTGGTGCGTCTGGAAGGAACGAACGTCGAAAAAGCTCGGCAGATTCTCTCGACCGCCGACGTGCCGGGCCTCATCACTGCCGCGGATCTCACCGACGCGGCCAAGAAGGTCTGCGCCGCCGTCTAACCGGCTCGAATTGAAGCCCGCAAGCGACGGATGTGATGCAACTGCACGGCGGTGGAAAGTCTTCCCAGACCGTCCAGCAAGGCATGCTCGGATGGCAAGGGCGCTAAACCGTATTGGTGCAGGCCGTGCCGGCACAGACGATGATTGCGAACGCGGGCTCGGCCGTGCAACCGATGGTCGCCATACTCGAGCCGGAGTTCCACCACCTCCCCGGGCAGATACTCGGCCGACGTGATGACGCTGAGTCCCGTCGCGCTGACATCGGCGAGCGTACCGACCGTCCCGTCGCCCAATTCGACCGGGAGTTGTGCAGCCAGAATGACGGCCCGATACGATTCCCGCTTCTCCGCGCTCCGAGGAGGCGAGCAAAGCTTCACGCGAAGCAGGTCGCTCGGCCTGGATGCCGCATAGCCCTGAACAATCCCTTCGGCCTGAAGAAACTTCCGCCCCCTGAAGTACTCGATTTGGACCGAGGTCCCTGTCTCCGGGCGGATGGGATACGCGAGTCGAAGAAGCACCCGTTCATTGACCGCCGCAAGCACCGTTGCCTCCATACGCCGGGCGTTGGGTGACTCGGTCGGGATCACCACAAAGGCATGAGCACCGGCTTGGGGCATGGACGGCCTCCTGTCAAGTCGCTTCTGACGCCACCATGCGGAATCGCACTAAGGAAGATGTACAATACGCATGAGGAGAGATACCAGGAGGTATTTGCCCCATTCGAATGGTTATTGAGCCGCCGCAAAACGGTGCGGCCCAAGGAGCCCGTATTAGACGAGCATCTCTCTCCTCTCGGATTGGTCGTGCCAATAATAATGCACGTGAGCCAGTCCTGTGCCGGCGCGAGCCGCCAGGCTTTGGCCCGACGGCGGCACGCCCCGCCGTTCATTAGGAGACGTGGAATCGATTGAAGGAGCGCGATCCCGTCCACGAGGCGGGCGAGACACCCGCCCCCGCAAAACCGCCGCCCGCAGAAGATGGAACAAACTAAGCTCTTTCCGAGGCTGAGTTCTTTCCCAAGGGCCCAGCCCCCAGTCCCCAGCCCCTAGCTCCAGGCCCTCTCCCCACGACCCCGGCGTTTCCAGAAGCGGGCCTCGCCGTTGACAGGTACCCCCACCGGATTTATCATCCGTCCTTGGTCGATTCCAAGGGCGCGGCCTGCGCCGGCGGAGATACTGTGACCCTATCCGGCAGCTGGAGCGTAAGTTCATGGCCCAGGTGGTCTTAGAAAAAGTCAGCAAGATCTACCCGGGTAACGTGAAGGCTGTGAACGGGGTGTCGCTGGAGATCCGGGATCAGGAATTTGTGGTCCTGGTCGGGCCCTCGGGGTGCGGAAAAAGCACCACGCTGCGGATGGTGGCGGGGCTCGAGGAAATCAGCGAGGGCACGATCCGCATCGGCGACCGGGTGGTCAACGACATCCCACCGAAAGACCGCGACATCGCCATGGTGTTTCAGAACTACGCCCTGTACCCGCACATGACGGTGTACAAGAACATGGCGTTCGGTTTGAAGCTCCGCGGCGAGCCCCGGGCGGAAATTGACCGGAAGGTACGCGAAGCAGCCAAGCTTCTGGGGATTGAAGGCCTGCTGGACCGCAAACCGAAAGCTTTATCGGGCGGGCAGCGGCAGCGCGTGGCCGTCGGGCGAGCCATCGTGCGAACGCCCAAGGCGTTTCTGTTCGACGAACCGCTCAGTAACCTCGACGCCAAACTTCGCGTGGAAATGCGGGCGGAACTCAAGCGGTTGCACCGGCGGCTCGCCACTACGACGATCTACGTCACCCACGACCAGGAAGAGGCCATGACGCTGGGTGACCGCGTGGTGGTCATGAAAGACGGCGTGGTGCAGCAGGCGGCGGCTCCGCTGACGATCTACGACTATCCGGCCAATCGCTTTGTGGCCGGCTTCGTGGGCACGCCGCCCATGAACTTCCTCGACGGCAAGATCATGGGCGAAAACGGGCACCTATACTTCTGCAAGGGAACGGCTCGTCTGCGACTGCCCAAACGCCTGCATCGCTGTCTCGCCGGCCGGGAAGGAATGCCCATGGTCCTGGGGGTGCGTCCCGAGGGCCTCTCCGACACGGCGGAAGGCCGATTTGCCGGGGAAGAAAACGTGTTGACGGCAACGGTCCAGGTGACCGAATTCCTGGGCGACAAGATGGACGTGTTCGCCCAAACCCCCGACCACGATCGCCTCGTGTGCCGGGTCGACGCCCGACGGCCTCTCCAGGAGGGCGCGCGGGTGTTGTTGCATGTGAATATGGACCAGGTTCATCTTTTCGAGCCGGGAGACCAGGGTGTGAACGTCAGTCTGACCAACGTTGGAGATCGGGCCAGTGCAGCCTAATCGGTTACAGCACTGGACCCATGGTCAGTCGGCACGCCGGCACGCAGTCGCCAGGAGGATCGCGATGCGTTGACCGAAAGTCACCGCACCTTTGCGTTCGGTCGGGCTCCGCCCTCGCGGACCGCCCGGCCACCTCGAAAAGTGGGCTTGGAATCCCACTTTTTTGTTTGCCCAAAAAGGCATGAACGCCGTCGCGTGCGTTCGACGGTTGAGGAAAGCGGCCGCGGCCGTGGCAATCCGCGGGACATAGGGACGAGCACAAGCGATCGGCGGAACCGGCCCCGAGCGTCCCGTACGAAAAAACGAGGCAGTGATATGAACGCTGAATTGATTCGCATTGTGGACAGCATCGCCCGGGACAAGAACATCGAGAAGGAATCGGTGCTCTTGGATCTGGAACAGGCCATGGTTTCGGCCATTCGTAAGGCGTACGGCCAGTTGGATGAAGTGTCCGTGAGCATCGATCGGCTGACCGGCGACATCGAGGCCACACGCAACGGCACGCGAATCGACATGCGCGAACTGGGGCGCATCGCCGCCCAGACCGCCAAGCAGGTGATGATCCAGAAGATTCGCGAGGCCGAACGCGGCAGCATCTTCGACGAGTTCGCCGAGCGCAAAGGCACCATCGTGACCGGGACGGTCACCCGGTTCGAAGGCGGCGCCCTCATCGTCAACCTGGGCCGGGCCGAGGGCTTCCTGCCCAAGAGCGAGCAGATCCCCGGCGAATCGCAGCATCCGGGCGAGCGGATCCGGGCGTTGATCCTGGACGTGCGCGAAGCCCCGCGTCAGGTGAAGATCGTGCTCAGCCGTTCGCATCCGGACTTCATCCGCCGGTTGTTCGAACTGGAAGTACCCGAGGTCGCCGAGCGCATCATCGAAATCAAAGCCCTGGCCCGCGAGGCGGGCTACCGCACGAAGATCGCGGTCTCGTCCATCGACATGAAGGTGGACGCGGTGGGAGCGTGCGTGGGCGTGCGAGGCAGCCGCATCAAGAACATCGTGGTCGAACTGGGCGGCGAGAAGATCGACATCGTCCGGTGGAACGAGTCGTCACAGATTCTCATCGGCAACGCCCTCAAGCCGGCCGAGGTGGCCGAGACCGCCCTGTGCTTCGAGCTGGGCCGGGCGACGGTGGTGGTGCCCGAGGACCAGTTGTCGCTGGCCATCGGCAAGCGCGGCCAGAACGTCCGGCTCGCCGCGCGGCTGACCGGCTGGGACATCGATATCCTCACGCCCGCCGAATACAACCGCAATCTGGAAAGCCTGGAGAAGGTGCTGTCGGCCATCGAGGGCGTGGACAACGAGAAGATCGACAAGATGATGGCTCTGGGCATCGTCTCGCTCATGGACCTGGAGGAGATCGGTGTCGAGCCGCTGGTTAAGGACGTTGGGTTCGACGAGGAGACGGCCAAGAAGGTGATCGAGATCGGCACGGCGGAAGGCAAGAAGCTCGCCGCCGAGGCGGAGGCGGCCAAGGCGGCCGCGGCCAAGGCCAAGGCGCTGGCGGAGGCGGAAGCGGGCGAGGCGTCCGGCGAGGAAGCCGGCCCCGCTGCAGTGGCAGCTGCTGTCGTGGAAGCTGACACCGCCGAACAGCAGGAAGCTTCGCCACAGGCCGATACGCAGCCTGAGCCGCCCCTCGAGTCACCTGAGATCAAGGACGAGGCGACAAAACCTGATGAGGCTCCGCCTGCATCGGCGGCGCCCGAGCAACCCTGAGGATGTACCGTCCGGCTCCGAGAGAGCCGGACTTTCGAAATGTGATGAGCCTGGTCGCGTTCGCGTGAGAAGGTGGCGGGCCGGATCACGCGGGTAAGTAATGACGACCTTTGAGGCCATGGAGGTTTGGTTTTGGCGGAAAAACTGCGGGTTCACATGCTGAGCAAAGAGCTGGGCGTCACCAGCAAGGCGATCCTCGACAAGTGTTCGAGCGAGGGCGTCGAAGGAATTACGAACCACATGTCCACGGTCTCGGCCGGCTTGGCGGAGACCATCCGGGAGTGGTTCAGCGAGGGTGCACACAAGACGGCGGTCGAGGAGTCGGCCCCGGTGGATCTGAGCAAGGTCCGCGTCCGCCGGCCGCGCAAGAAAGCCGAAGCGCCCGCGCCGCCGCCTGCCGAGGAAGCCTCGGTGGCGGTCGCACCGCCGCCTGCCGAGACGCCGGCACCGGCGGAACCCGCGACGACGCCGGAGCCGCCGGCTCGCGCGCCGGAAGTCGAGACTCCCGCGGTAGCAGCCGAAACGACGGCTCCGGTGGAGCCGCCGGCCGTGGCAGCGGAGAAGGCAAAGCCTGCCGCCGCCGAAAAACCGAAGGCCCCCGCAGCAGCGCCGTCCGAAGATGGCAAGGCTGCGGCGGCGACTGCCCCCGCCGTTCCGGCCGTCTCCGCCCCGGCCGCACCCGCAACGCCTCCGCTTCCGTCCGCTCCGGCCGAAACTCCGCCCGCCACGGAGCAGCCGGCGCTGGCTCCGGCCGCCAAGGCTCCCGAACCCAAGAAGGAAGTTATCAAGCCCGCCGGCCCGCAGAACATTCCCGCGCCCGTCCAGATGCGCGGCCCCAAGATCGTCGGCTACGCCAAGCCCGACCCGATCCGCCCGCCGATCTCTCGCGGCCCGCGTCCCGGCCCGGGCCCCATCTTGGAGCCGGACCTCGAGGGACCGCGCCGAGGTCCTCGGGGCAAAGGCGGCGGTGCGGCGGCCGAAGAAGCCCGGCGGCGTGCCCGCGCCAACCCGCGACGTTCCGGCCGGTCGCTGGAGGAAACGGGTGAGCGTCTGCGTGAGTGGAACGATCGCGATCTGCTCGAGCGTCAGGAACGGCTTCTGGCGGCCAGCGGTCAGGGCATCCACGCCCGCCGAGCCCGCGAAAAGAGCGCGTCCCGACCGTCCACGCAGGTCGCCCCCCGCAAGACCAAGGCCCAGATCCAGGAACCGATCATCGCCCACGAACTGTGCGCTGCCACTGGCATCGGGCTGCAACAGTTGTGGCCGAAGTTCAAGAGCGAACACAATCTCATGGTCACCCGCAACTCCGTCATTCCGGCCGAGGTTGCCCAGATGGTCCTGCTCGACTTCGGCGTCGAGCTGGAGGTGATCAAGCCCAAGACGGAGTTGGAAAAGGTGGTCGAAGAATTCGCCAACCGGCCGCGCAAGAACCTGCAGCCGCGACCGCCGGTCGTTACCATGCTCGGCCACGTCGACCACGGCAAGACGAGCTTGCTCGACGCCATTCGCAAGACCGCCGTCGCGGCCGGTGAGGCCGGCGGCATCACGCAGCACATCGGCGCCTACCAGGTCGAACGTGGCAACCGGAAGGTCACGTTCCTCGACACGCCGGGTCACGAGGCGTTCACCGCCATGCGGGCCCGCGGCGCGAACATGACCGACGTGGTGGTACTTGTGGTGGCCGCCGATGACGGGCTCATGCCCCAGACCATCGAAGCGATCAACCACGCCAAAGCCGCCAAGGTCACCATCGTGGTCGCCCTCAACAAGATCGATCTGCCCGGCGTGGACGTGAACAAGATCTACGGCCAACTGTCCGAGCAGGGACTCGTCCCGAGCGAATGGGGCGGCGACGTGGACGTGATCAAGACGTCGGCCCTCACCGGCGAAGGCGTCGATCAACTCGTCGCCCACCTGGCCACGCTGTCGGACCTGCTCGAACTCAAGGCCGACCCGACGGTGCCCGCCACCGGCACGGTGGTCGAGGCCAAGATGGAGGTCGGCATGGGGCCGCTGGCTCGCGTGCTCGTGCAGGAAGGCACGCTCAAGACGGGCGATTTCCTCCTCTGCGGCAGTGCGGCCGGACGCGTCCGGTCGATCAAGAACGACCGTGGCAAGACCATCAACAAGGCCGGCCCGGGCATGCCCGTGGAAGTCGCCGGCCTCGACGAGGTGCCCAACGCGGGCGACAAGTTCTACGTGCTCAAGTCGCTCCAGCAGGCCAAGCAGGTGGCCGAGGACATCAAGGCACAGCGCCGCCAGCAGACGCTGGCCCAGGTGGCCAAGGCGACCAGCCTCGAGGACTTGTTCCAGCAGCGCGAGAGCGGCAAGCTGCCCGAGCTCAACCTCATCCTGCGGTCCGACGTATCCGGTTCGGTGGATGCCATTCTCAAGATGCTGCACGAGATCCCGGACAAGGAGGTCAAACTCAACATCCTGCATACCGGTATCGGCAGCGTCTCGGAGAGCGACGTGGTCCTGGCCATGGCCAGCAAGGCCATGATCGTCGGGTTCAACGTGTCCGCGGAGCCGGGTGCCCAGAAGCTGGCCGAAACCTCGGGAGTCGAGATCCGGCTGTACCGCATCATCTACGAGGTGATCGACGACATCCGCAAGGCCCTCGAAGGTCTGCTCGCCCCCGACGTCACCGAAGAAGTCCGCGGCAAGGCGGAGATTCGCGAGATCTTCCACGTGTCGCGGGTGGGAACGATTGCGGGCTGCTTCGTGACCGACGGCGTGATCGCCCGCTCGAACAACGTGCGCGTCCTGCGCGACGGCAAGATCATTCTCCCGACGGCCGAGGACGTCAAACACAAGCGTCACCGGACGATCGCTTCGCTCAAGCGATTCAAGGACGACGCCCGCGAGGTGCGCCACGGGATGGAATGCGGCATCCGCATCGAGGGCTTCGACGACGTGAAGCCGGGCGACATCATCGAGTGTTACGAGGTCATCGAGCAGGCGAGAAAGCTGTAGTTGAGGGTCTGGGGTTCGGGGACTGGTGGCTGGTCAGGGTGTTTGTTCCAGCCTACTCGGTCTCCTGCGGCTCGGACGGGCATCTTGCCCGCCTCAGCGGCGCGTGGCCGGTGACCGGGCGTTAGGAGCGAGTGGTTCGTTGTCGGCACTGGTGGCCGGAATGTTATGTCCCGGATGGTAATAGGCGCACTGCGCCTGAGACTGGTGGTGTTCGGCTCGGTTTCGCTCAAGGACAAGCGACGAGCCATCAAAAGCCTCAAGGAGCGGCTGATCCATCGATTCCACGTGTCAGCCGCCGAGGTGGGATCCCTCGACCATCACCAGCATGCCGAACTGGGCGTGGCCATGGTCGCCAACGACAGCGCGTTCGTAACCCATTCGCTGGACAAGATGGTGGATTACGTGCGCCAGGATGCCGCGGCGTCGCTGGTCGATTACGAGATTGAGGTGTTCTGAACACGGAGCGGTCGCGGTCGCCGAAAAACGACCGGCGAGGTGGATTCCCCCACCATCAGCGGGGCCAGGCCCCTCCGCTCGTGCGGCGTGCAACCGAGCACCTGTTGACGACGTAGATATGAAGTCATACCGACCCGAACGAGTAGGCAACGTGATCCGAGCGGTGGTGAGCGATGCCATCGCCAACCGGCTGAACGACCCTCGCATCGAGCCGCTGTCCAGCGTCACGCGCGTGGAGGTCACTGCGGACCTGGAGTATGCCAAGGTCTGGGTCAGCGTCATGGGCAGCGAGGGCGCCCAGCGCAAGACGCTCGCCGGCCTGCGGTCGGCAGCCGGTTACATGCAGAAATTGGTCGCCGGGGAGTTGAACATCCGGACCTGCCCCCGGCTGAGCTTCCATCTGGACGAGTCGATCAAGCGAGGCGAACAGACGCTTCGGCTGATCGAGCAAGTGATGGCTGAAACACGGCCCGGCAACCCGCCCGCGGAGGGGGAGGAGCAGGCCGACGATTCGCAAGAGCAGTCTTCGAGGGATACCCAATGAAGCGCGGCAGCGAGTATGCCAAGCGCGTCAAGCAACTGTACCAGCAGATGGTCCGAAAACACGGCAAGCCCGAAGTGGGCCCGCCGACGGATCCCATTCACCAGCTCGTCGTCGCCATCCTGTCGGAGAACACCGCCGAAGCCAAGGCGACCGCTCTGTTCAAGCGCATCTGCGATCAGATGGTGGACCTCAACGAGCTGCGGGTGACGCCGCCCATGGAACTGGCGGAACTCATCGGCAACGCCGTGCCGCAGGGACGCGAGAAAGCCCACCGCATCACGCGCGTGCTGAACGAGATTCGCGCTCGCCAGGACTCGCTCGACCTGAGCTTTCTCAAGCAGCGCGGCCGCCGCGAAGCCCGCGAGTATCTCGAATCGCTGGAAGGGGTCGGCCTGTATGCGGCCGCGTCCGTGATGGTCTACAGCCTGGGCGGCCACGCCATCCCCGTGGACTATCTGACCATCTACGTCCTCCGCAAGGAAGAGATCGTGGACCCGTCCGCCAACCAGGCGGAGGTGCAAGGCTTCCTCGAACGAAACGTCGCCGCAGCGGATGGGCCGGTGTTCGTACGATTGCTGAACCGTCACGTGGTGACCGAGGGCGCTCGCGTGTCGGTGGCCAAATTGCCCGATCTGTTGGGTCTGGCCCCGCCCGAGCTGCCCAAGCCCAAGCGCCACGTCATGGAGAAGCCCGCACTGCCGGCGGTCAAGGGAGACGAGGACGTCCCGGACCTGGAGGCAGTCGATCTCGAAGACGGCGTTCTCGATTTGGACCTGGAGATCGATCCGGATCTGGCCGAAGCGGCCCCCGCTCCGCCCGCCGGTGGCGGCAACTCGCATAAGAAGAGCGAAAAACCGCCCGCACGAGCCGCGGCCGGCAAGAAGAGCGAGTCCAAAGCCAAGTCCAAGGCGGCCGAACCACCGGCTCGAAAGAAGAAGGGCTAGTGCGCGGTTGCTCGCTTGGAAAGGGCAGTAGCCGGTAACGTGGAACAGGTCTAGCGTAGAGGGCTTTGCCGCAGAGGGTATTCGCCCCGCAGGGGCGGCGTGAGCCGCCTCGGGAGAATCGCGCTCGCGAAAAGAAGCGAGCAGGATGCCCGCCCTTTCGGGGCGGGACAGAATATTGTCGCTTGACAGGTATCGCCGAACGCACCGGACCGGCGGCTTGCGGCCGGCGCTCGCACGACGTGGAGAGAGGGCGAGCATTCCGCGATCGGTGGTTTATCAGGAGATCAGTGTGGCAGACAAGAACGTACTCAAGCTGGGCATTCCCAAGGGCAGCCTGGCCGATTCGACCATCGACCTGTTCGCTCGCGCCGGATTCAACATCACCGTCCCGAGCCGTGGATATTACCCGGTCATCGACGATCCCGAGCTGAGCTGCATCATGTTCCGGGCCCAGGAGATGAGCCGCTACGTCGAAGACGGCGTGCTGGACTGCGGCCTGACCGGCTACGATTGGATCCGCGAGAACGACAGCGACGTGATCGAGGTCTGCGAACTGGTCTACTCCAAGGCCACCAGCCGCCCCGCGCGATGGGTGCTGGCGGTGCCCAACGAGTCGAGCGTGACGCGGCCCGAGGAACTCAACGGCGGCATCATCTCGACCGAGCTGGTCAACGTGACCCGGCGCTACTTCGAGAGTAAGGGCCTGAGCGTCCGGATCGAGTTCAGTTGGGGCGCCACCGAGGTCAAGGCTCGGCTGCTCGACGCCATCGTGGACGTGACGGAAACGGGCTCGTCGCTCAAAGCCAACAACCTGCGGATCATCGACGAGATCCTCACCTCCACGCCGCGGTTCGTGGCCAACCGCAAGGCCTGGGAGGATCCGTGGAAGCGCGAGAAGATCGAGTCCATCGCCCTGCTACTCCGCGGCGCGATCGAGGCCAAGGCCAAGGTCGGGCTCAAGCTGAATGTGGCCCGGACCAACCTCGATGCCGTTCTGAAGATTCTGCCCGCGGAGTTGTCGCCGACGGTCTCGTCGCTGGCCGACGAGCGCTACGTGGCCGTCGAAGCCATCCTCGAGTCGCACACCGAACGGCGGATCGTCCCGTTGCTGCAGAAGGCGGGCGCCTCGGGGATCATCGTCTATCCGCTGAGCAAAGTGCTGCCCTGACTTCGGGGTTGATCGCAGGCGGGAAGCCTGCACCATCGATCGGAGGTGCCGCGTGGCAATGGCGCGTTTTTCACATGGCGTCGCGTCCGTGAAGATGGGGCCGGCAGGCGTCGGCCTGCTGGTGTTCGCGCTGGTGGGCGCCCTTGGTGCGGGATGCGCGATGCAGCCGGCCGCCGGCGAGGTGGGCAATGCGACCGCCGGCTCACCCGCCCCTGCGTCGATCGCGGCCCAGCCCTCGAACCCGTTTGCCCCCCCGCTGCCGCCTAATGGCTTCGACCCCGAGCGAGCGTTCCTGACGCTCAGCCAAGTGCCCGACGCTCCGCCCCCCATCGAGGCTGCCCCGGCCGACGAACCGGAATTGCCGCGGCAGGCCATCCGGCACATGGAAGAGGCGCGTCGGCTGTTCGCCGAAGAACGCTACTCCGAGACGGTGGTGCAGGCCGGCAAGGCACTCCGGTACAACCAGGACATCGTCGAGGCCCATCGGCTGGCCGCTCTGGCCTCGCTGCTCCTGGGCAAGATCGCCGAGGCACAGACGCACGCCGACGCCGCCATCGCGGTTCGGCCCGACGACCTGGCCTGCCGATACGTCCGTGGCCGCCTGGCCGAGAAGGCTCAGGAGCCCAAGGCCGCTCTGTTCGAGTACCGAATCGCCTTGAACTGCCCTGCCCCCGACCAGAGTGACGAGTTAAGGACACTCGTTCATCACCAGTTGGGGCTGTTGCTCAACGAGATGGGCTACTACCGGGCCGCCGCCGATCAGCTGAAGGCCTTTGAGGCCGCCGCGCAGAAGATTGTCGAGCCGAAGCATCCGGAGTTGGCCTCCATCCTGCGAACCAAACGGACGGTTCCGTTGCTGGCCCTGGCCGAGGCGCAAGAGGCTCTCTCCGAATTCGGTCCGGCCGCCGACACGCTGCTTGCCGTGCTCGATCACACGCCGGACGATCACGCCATCCGTGTGCGTTACATCAAGGATCTCGTGCGAGCCCATCGCTTCGACGACGCCCAGGCCGAGGCCACTCGACACGCCGCGGCCCGCCGGGACCTGGCCTCGGCCGAATTGCTGGTGGCCGTCTACCGGGCGGGCGGCCAGCCAGATCTGGCCATCCCCGCCTTGCAGAAACTCGCTGCCGACAATCCCGACAATACGGAACTCGCGCTGTTTCATGCCGACACGCTGATCGCCGCCAAGCAGTTCGATCGGGCGGCTGCCGCTCTGAACGATCTCATTGCCCAGGGCAAAGATCCGGCCGCCGCGCGATGGAAGTTGATCGCCTTGCACCGGGCCCGCGGCGACTATCAGGGCTGGATTCGAGCCATGGGCGCCCAGTTGGCCGCCGACCCGGCCGACGCTCCGCGCGGGCTGTCCGAACTGGCGCGGATCGGACCCGATGAGGCAAAATCCATCATCGATCAAGCCTTGTCGCGCCGCGCGCCCGTCGCGACGCAGCCGGACGATTCCGACGCAGCCGCGCTGGCCGGCTACTACTACAGCCTGGGGTGGCTGGCCGCCAAGCTCAACCGCCCCGCCGATGCTCAGACGCTGTACGCCAACGCGTTGGAGGTTCGGCCCGACTTCACGCTGGCCGCCATCGGCACGGCCGAGCTGTACATCGAGCAGTGTGCGTGGGAAAAAGCCCTGGCTGTCCTGGAGAACATGAATGCCGAAGCGACGGCATCGGAAGCAACCGTGGCCCGGCTGACCGGCCGATGCTATGACGGGCTCGACAAGTTGACCGAGGCCGCCCGGCATTACCGTCAGTCGATCGACAAAGACAACAACCTGGCGAGCATGCTGCTGCTCGGCCGGCTCTATCAGCGCTTCCAGCAGTTCAACGAGGCAGCCCAGACGTTCGAGCAGGCCGTTCGCGCCTACCCCGACTCCATGGAAGCCCGCGAACTGCTCATCCTGGCCCGGCTGAGTCGCTGGAGCGAGGACGACAATCTCAAGAATTTGCTCGCCGAACTAAAGGAGATGCAGAAGATCGCCCCCGAGCATCCCGCGACCACGCGAACAACGGCGCTGGTCCGGCTGCTCATGCGGCAACCACCCGACCTCGAGACCTACGTTGGCGTGCTGGCCAACCTGGTCGAGGCTCGACCGGAGGATCAGACATCCCGCCGATCGCTGGCCGCCGGTCTGATTCGCATGTCGCACTACGACGAAGCGGTCAATCATCTGACCGAGTTGCTCAAGCAGAATCCCTGCGATTCGGAAGGCAACGAGCTGCTGGCTCTGGCGTTCATGCGGCAACTGAAGATCGAGGAGGCCGCGGAGCATTTGGCCCGCACACTCGAGCGGTACCCCAATCGCGAACCGCTGCTCCGCAATCTCGGCGAGGTTCGGCTCGTGCAGCAGGACTACCCGGCGGCCATGGAATTGTGGCAGCGGTTGCTCGCCCTCGAAAGCAACACCGAGCGGCACGCCGCCTATCGCGGCCGGGTGATCAGCAGTTGCCTGCAAGCCGGCTGGTATGATCGGATTCGCCAGTTCGCCGAGGAGTGGCTCCGCGACGCCGAAGAGGACGAGATCGCGGTCATTCGCTCCTATCTGTTGCTCGCCGAAGCCGCGCAACAGAACCATGCGGCTTATCTCGAGCACTGCCGAAAGTGGCAGGCCGAGAACCCCAAAGATCCCCACGTTAGGCAGTGGCTGTTGGGCATCGGTCCGCTCGCCGGCCAGACGACGAGCGGCCTGATCGGTGCCGGCCGTGCCGACGAAGCAATCGCCCTGGCCACCGCGTGGGCCGCCGGTGCCCCCGGCGACCCCGTCACGCAACACCTGTTGCTCCAGACGCTGCGGGCCACCCGCCGTTATGACGACATCATCGAGATCTGCAAGGCCAACCTGGCCCTGGCCGAGAAGCCGGCCGAATATCTCGCGCCGCTCCAGATACTCGCCGATGCGCTCCTGCGAGCTGAGCGCTATGACGAGGCTATCGCCGCGGTCAAGGAAATGGCCACACAGGCCGGTCAACTCACCGAAGCGGACCTCGGTTTCCAAATGGACGAGCTGATGATCAGCTTTCTGGCCCAGGCCAAGCGCTACGACGACGCCATCGTTCTGGCCAATCGCATGATCTCGACGCTGAACGACAAGGACGCCCGGCTCAGCCAGTTGATCGCCGAGAACGCCGACGATGCCGCCCTCCGCGTGCAGGTGCTCAAGGCTCAGGAGAAAATCCGCGAACAGCGGGCGGACGTGCTGCGGTCGCTGTCGTTCGTGCACGTGCGGCAGGACCGCCGCGACCAGGCCATCGAATGCCTGAGACAGGCGATAGAGCTCACGCCCACCGACGCGGGGCTCAACAACGACCTGGGCTATATGCTGGCCGATGCGGGCATGCATCTGGACGAGGCCGAGCGCATGCTCGTGACGGCGGTGAGCGAGGTGCTCTGGAACGGCGTGGGCGAAGACAACCGCCAGGCCGCCTTCATGGACAGCCTGGGCTGGCTCTATTACAAGCGCGGCAACTTCGAGCGGGCCCACCGCTGGTTGGCGCTCGGCGCGAAGATGAAAGACGGACAGGACCCGGTGATCTATGATCACCTGGGCGACGTGGAATGGCGATTGGGCCATCGCGACGAGGCCGTCCGATGCTGGAACCGATCGCTCGAACTGCACGACCGAAAGGTCAAGGAAGAACATGAGCACCCGGACGAGAAACTGGTGGCCTCGGTCAAGGCCAAGCTGGAACAGGCCGAGGCCGGCGGCAAGCCCGTCGTCGCCACCGCCACCGCGGATTGAACTGCCCGAGATACCGCCTGAGGGTGCTGCTGGCATCGGAAGGCCTCCGCCAAGATAGGGATCGTCTCGCCTTTTGAACCGCTGGGTGCGCGGCGTGTGCCCGCGCGAGGATCAGAGTACAAACCAACAAACCCTGACCGTCCCCATGCGGGACAGGACTGGGTTGAGCAAAAGCGAGAAGGAGAACGATTCCTATGGCAGGCCATTCCCATTGGGCCCGGATCAAACGAAAGAAAGGCGTGACCGATGCACGCCGCGGCCGGTTGTGGAGCAAGTTGTCGCGAGCCATCATCGTGGCGGCCAAGGCCGGCGGCCCCGACCCGGACGCGAATCTGGCGCTGCGTTACGCCATCGATGCCGCCAAGGCGGCCAACATGCCCAAGGACACCATCGAAAACGCCGTCAGAAAAGGCGCCGGCGGCACCGAAGCCACCTCGTATGAGACGGTCTACTACGAAGGCTACGGCGCCGGCGGCGTAGCCGTGCTGGTCGAGGCGCTGACCGACAACCGCAATCGCACGGCCCCGGAAGTCAAGAAGATCTTCGAGCGCGCCGGCGGATCCGTCGGGGGATCGGGCTGCGTGAAGTGGATGTTTTCCTCCAAAGGCATCATCACCGTTCCCCAGTCCGCGGCCGACGAGGATCGGATCGCCGAGATCGCTTTGGAAGGCGGTGCTGAAGACTATCAGCTTCAGGGGGATGTGTGGGAGATCACCTGCTCGGCCGAAAGCTACGAGCCCGTCCGCCAGGCCCTGGCTACGGCCAAAATCGAGATCGCTTCGTCCGAGCTGACCATGGTGCCCTCCAACCGCGTCACCGTGGACGCCGACAACGGCCAGAAGGTGCTCAAGCTCATCGAGGCCCTCGAAGATCACGACGACGTCCAGAACGTCTACTCCAACTTCGACATCCCCGAAGACGTCATGGCGACGCTGGGCTGAGAACGGGTTGACCGACACAAATCCCGCAAGATGAAGCGCATCCGCGAGAAAGCCCCGGGCAGGATTGCCCGGGGCTTTTCTTGTTCCACTCACCGGACCCACATAGCCCGGCTCCGATTACATTCTCTCCCCCCGAGCGTGATCCTCCGTGAACAAGCAGGATTGCTGGATCAACCGGCATCGTATCACCGTCAGTCCTCGCCGATCTCGCGCAGCACTTCGGTCACAAGCTTGTCATCAACGGAGAGGCCCGCCCTGCGCACCTCCAATATCGTCTGCTCAGCCGAGGTGGTTAGATTTTGCAGCTTCGCCCGCACCAGGATACCGATCGTCCCAAGGGGGCGGACACCAAGAGTTCGTGCGGCGGCGCGAGCGGCAGCATCGTCGAGGATTGCGGTACACGGCTGATGCTCCAGTGCCGAAGCTGTCACGTGGGTCTCGCCCGCCCCAAGACCGTACTCGAGAACAGATGAGGGACATTGGGGTGGCGAAGGCCGTCGCCCCCAACCACCTGCTATCGCGTGGCGAGCAAGGTCATCAACTGGACCAGCGAGAAGCTCTTCCGCGACCGCATCGGGGCGCGTCGCCTCTCGCCTTTTCTCCCCTTCGCCGCGTCACCGCGTCGCCCCCTCGCTGCGTCGTCTTTTCCCCTTACGTCGCCGGCTGACCGTGAACCAGAGCATATAAGCCGAGCAAAGTTAGGCCGTCCCAGGCCGCTTCTTGGCAGGCCTGGCTATCGCATGCGTGCTGAATATAAGTCACGGCCCAATGACGCTGAGCCAGCCCCGGCGAGACGGCGGAAAGAAACTCGAGCGCGTACTCCTCATCACCCTGGTAGCCGTAACGCAGCACCAGCAGGTGCAGGGCGATCTGCCGCAACACGCGCAAGGCTTGTTTCCAATTCTCGGCCTGCACCAGCTCTAGGAACGACTCGATCCGGCTGTCGAGTTCATCCAGGAGCTTGCGGCGGGTGGTCCGGTCGGGAACCTGAGCGGCCGCGTCATTCCGCGGTAGCATCCGGGCCTGGCGGCGCAGACGGCGGGCGAGTTTCGCAAAGCTGCTCCCCCGCCAGTGCCGATCTTGTCGCCAAAGCTTGTGGAACTCACTGGCTTCGCCCAGCAGGTCAGCCAGGCCCACGAGCATCTGGGCACGCACGGTGCTGTTGTCCGATTGCAGCGCCAGATCCAGCATCTCGCGGACGGCCCCGAACTCCTTGAGCCGCGACAGCGCCACCGCGACCGACATGAGCACTTCGCCGTCGCGCTCGCCAACCAACATGCTCCGCAGGTGAGAGGCCGCTTCGCGATCGCCGTCTCGGCCCAACGCTTCCACCGCCGCTCGCCGCACGCGGCTGTCCGGATCGTGCAGAGCCCGCTTGAGCAGGTCGACGCGATCGGGCGTGCCGGATTGGGCGATGGCCTCCAGCGACTGGGCGCGGACGGCGGCATCCGGGTCGTACACGTACCACCGCAGCAGATCCAGCGCTTCAGGCGTCCCCAGGCGCCCCAGGGCGAGCAGTGCCTCGCGTCGCAGCGTCACGTCGGGGTCGTCCAGGGCGGCCACGATCTCGGGCAGCATGAGGTTGCCGTCGCGGCGGTTGATGCGACGAATGGCCCGCACGCGTCGCGGCACACCCAACGCCGTACCCAGCACACTGATGTTCCACGCCACCCGAAGCAGATCGCCGCTGAGCAAGCGTCCGAACCATGGCCGCAGGCTCGTGCCTCGGGCGTCGGGTACGCGAGCCATCACCAGGCCCACGGTCAGGAGGATGCCGATGAACGAGATGACCAGCAGCAGATGGATGTAGCTGGCGGGCTGACCGCTGGGTAGCGCAACGGAATGCATCACGTGGTAGCGGTCGGCCAGCCAGCCGCCGGTGATGGGGCCCAAGGCACCGATGATGTTGACCACGGCCAGATACATGGACGTGTAGAACTCACGTCGGCGTGGCGGAGCCATGGACAAAGCGAGGTTCTGCGCCGCCACCTGCTGACCGGCGAAACCGGCCCCATAAATCGCGGCGTTGAGCAGAGCCAGCCACACGTAGTTGCGCTCGTTGATGAAGAAGAACGAGATGTGGGAAAAGAAGCCGAACGAGCTGAGGATCCAGACGATCCGATGGCCGATGCGGTCGGCGAGCCGGCCCCACTGATTGGCAGCCAAAGCCGTGGCCACCGCGTACACCACCATCACCAGCGAGAGCAGCCCGAGCGAAGCGCGGCCGCCCAGCCAAACGCCTTCGTATTCCTCGCCCCGCAAGAACAACGGGAAGAACACCAGCGGCATGTTGTAGAAGAACATGTACAACCCCGCCCCCAGGAGCATCAGGGCGAAGCCGCGATCGCGGATGGGCCGCCAGTATTCGCGAACGAGCGAGGCCAGCGTGCGCCGACGCGGTTCGCCGCGCACGGGCTCAGGAACGAGCAGGAACAATAACGGATCGATGACGGCCAGCAGGGCCGCCATGCTGAAGATGCCGAAGAACGTCAGCCGTTGCCACTCGGGCCCGTGCACCCAGTCCAGCAGTTTGCCGGCCGCGATGGCCATGAATGACTGGGCCAGGAGCATCCAGCGATAGCGACGGCCGAAGAAGCTCCCCCAGATCGAATGCGGAATGAGATCGGCCATCCACGCCCACCAGCCCGGCGACGTGAACACGCCCCCCGCCTGCACCCACAACAGGCAGAGCATGAAGATCCAGGTCAGCTCGGTGTGCCATTCCGGATGGTGAGCCAGCAAGGCGACGATGGCCGGCCCGAACATGAACGCCCGGGCGGTCGCGGTCATCGCCACCCATGTCTCGCGCCGCCGGCGGATGCGGCTGAAGAACCACGCCCCCGGCAAGGCGGTGATGGTGGCCACGCCGACCAGCGTGAAGTTCAACCCGATGAGCGTCTTGGACGCCCCGAGCCACTCCTGGAGAAAGACGGCCGTGATACTGGCGTTGGGCCAGAGCACGGCCAACGTGGCCATAATGCACGAGCCGGCCACGATATTCAGGTTCATCGCTCGCGACAGACGCAGCGGACCGATGGGCCGGCCCGAGTAATCCATCGCGCGTTGGGGGGTGAGACCTGCAAGGTCCCGCGTGTCTTTCACAGTCAAATACCTCGGGGCGGCATGCCACGGCATGAGCCGTGTTTTTTAACGGCGAGGTTGCGACGCCCGCGCCGAATCAATCCCTCTTGTTGTGCTTGCGGAGAAACTTGGCCAACTCCCGCGTGTTCTCCTCGGCTATGTCGTCCGCCCCGTATTCCAGGGCCGACTCACTGACTCCCTCGATGAACACGACGCCGACTTCTTCGTTGGATTCGGCGTCCACCAGCGTCACCAGCCAGTCGAGCCGCCCTTCGCCTCCCAGCAGACCCTTTTCCTTGTAGATGCGGCACTGCACGTCGAACCGCAGCGTCTTGCCGCCGCCGGGGAACGCCTTGATCACATCGGCGTGACGCAGGCCTTTGCGGATCCCGCCGCGGACCATGGTCAGCACCTGCGGCGTGCAGATCGGCGGCACGTCCGTGGTGACTTCGCCGAGCTGGAGTGTGCGGTAACCCGCGAGCGAGCCCGGCGTGCCCATGCGGATCGGGGTCACCTCGGCCTCCGCTCCGCGAATCACTTTGAATGCAACCTTGCCGGCCGTGCCGACCATCGAGATGGGATTCCCGCCGCCGCTGCAACCAACCATGCTCGCCGCGACCGCCGGGATGATCATCGCCATGATCGCGCGCACCCTGACCCTCCATGACAAACCCCATCCTCCCGGACCGCTATTTTAAGGCGCGCTGCCGCCCTCGTCATCGGCTGGTACTTCAACCTGCGTGGCCGTGTCCTGCACTGACGGCCTTGCCGCGAACTCGTTCCGGATCATCTCGGCCAGTTCCACCGCATCGGGCAGGTCCGCTGCGTCCAGAAACAGTCCCGTCCGCTCGCGTCGACACAGGAAGTGGCTCACCAGCCAGATATCTTCACTGAGTTCCTGCAGCCGCTCGGTGTCGCTGCCCGCGGCGGGTTCAGGTAATTCCGCCTCCGATCCCTGAAGCGCCCGGATCCATTCGGGCACGACCGTGTCGAGGTCCTTGAGCCGGATGGTATCGCCTGGTTGGAGTCTGCCCGCCCGGACGAAAAAGGGCTTCACGCGCGTGCGTCCCCCGCCCCGCTGAACGATGAGCCAGGAGAACGCCTGGACCGGCCGGACGAACCGGTAGGCGGCATGGTCCAGGCCCTTGACCCGGTCGATGCGCTGTTTGATGGCGGCAGCTCGCTCAAACGCCAACGTGCCGGCGGCCTCGCGCATCTGCGCCTCCCATTCCTCGCACTGGCCCCGCCGTTCGCCGGCCGCGAATCGCAGGGCGGCTTGGATCATCTCACGGTACCGCTCCATGGGAACGAGCCCGCCGCAGGGCGCGGGGCACCGGCCCATCTCATAGTACGCACACGGCTGCCCGTGCGGAGCCTGCTCGAGGATGTGTATGTACCGGCACAGATCGAACGCATCCTCGAGGATCTGCACGAACTTGTTGGCGTCGGCCTGCGTGGCGACCGGGCCGAGCGTGGTGCCCGGTCCGGACGCGACGAGTTTGCTCACCGTGAAACGCGGGATGCTGGCCGCCGGATCGACGTGCACGAACCACGCTGGGCCGAACGCGACATTCTTCAGGTACGTGTCCGGCAACACGCATCGGCTGATCCGTAAGTACTCGTATGTGATCTCGAACGCCGAGTGAGCAGGCTGCCAGCGAATCCGGCGGACGATCTGGCTGAGGTCGGCCCGGCGTTTGGCAGCGCTGGACGCGGGAGTGGGCGGCTCTGCGGGTGCTGCAGCCGGTTCGCCGGCAGATGGCGCCGGTGGTTCCCCGGCTCCGCTCGCTTTGTCTTCGGGTTGAGCCGACGCCGGCATCAGTCGATTCAGAATTGCCCGCTTTAGATCCGCCGCAGACGCCAGTTGAATCAGCCGGTCGTGCTCGTCGGTAAGCAGGTACACGCCCCCACCCGTCGGCAGCGCAGGCCTATCCGCCGCGGCCGGATCGTACTCGACGACATGACTGAACAGGTCAACCCACTGCACAACCGCTAGTGTATCGCCGGAGCCAGCCCCTTCACCAGTTCGAGAACATTGATCAAGCGTGATATACTGTCTACCATGGAGGCTCGATTTGATCTTTTCGCGAGGTTCGGACCGGCAGGTGCGCTGAGATTCCTGCAGCAATACTACGGCGGTCAGGGCGACTATACGCAGGAACGGCACGCCTGGCTGGATGGGCTCAGCCTCGAAGAGGTCGTCGAGAAGATTCAGGGCGGGAAACAGGAAAACAAGCGAGATGAGTGACCACAAACCTGATGAGAATGCCCGGACCGAAAGGCCGAAGTCCATCTGGGACAATGATCTGCCGCCGGGAGATTCACCGCCGCTGCCTCGCTGGCCGCTGACCGCTGCGATCATCGCCTATTCGTGCTGGGCGCTGTTTCTCGTGGCCATGCTGATCGTGCGGCTCACCACCGCCTAGCCCTCGGACCGTCCACGACCCGCCGGGGATCCACCGGATGGCGGACACGACACCGACACTCGATGCACGGATCTTCGAACGCAATCTCCGCGCCTGGCGGCTCAGCCATCCACACTTGGCCGAAGCCATCGACGCGGCCCTGCCCCGCTTGCCAGAGGTAACGCTCGCCCCCACGCGCGATGGCCGCCTGAACTTCCTCCTGCCCCAGCCCGATGGCCGCCCAACATGGTTCGGCCGAACGTCGATCCCCCACGTGCGGGCCGCCGCACTCGTCGAGCGGTTCGAGCTCGGCAACACGAACGTTCTGCTGCCGGGCGTAGGCGAGGGAACCGAAATCGGACTCCTGTTGCAGCGACTGGGACGGCACCGCGCCCTATTCGTCTGGGAAACAGATCCGGCCAACCTGCTGCTCGCCTTTCAACTGCACGACCTGGCCGAGCCGCTGCGCGATGGTCGTCTGGTGACGATCCTGTCGGACGCAGCCAACCTCACCCAAGCCATAGTCGAGACGTTCGAGCGGTTGCCCGGCCACTTCCTGCCCGATCGCGTCATGGTCTGGCCTTGGCAGACACCGCCCGAGATCACGTCGTTGCAACGTGCGGTGGAAGCTGCCTGCCGAACGATTGAAGAGAGACGCGCGGCGAGACTAACCGACCTGCAGAACCGCCTGGTCGCCCTTCCGCCGACGCCGCCCGCGGGTCGACCACCGGTCATCGCCCTGCTTTCGATCCGCCCGGACGACGAGATGCAGGCTTGGACCGACGGGATGATTTCGGCGGCCGACGAAGTGGGCTGGGCGACGGCGACGGCACTGGTCCGCGGTCCGGCCGACCTCCACCCGGTCGCCCGGGCTGCTCGACTGGCCACCGGCCTGAAACATGCGCCGGACTTCGCCCTCCTGCTGGACGTCTGCCGGGGAGACGTCGCCGACGTCCTGCCGGCCGCGGTGCCCGCCGTTCACTGGCTGAGCCATGCGACGCCCGTCGACGATACGCTCCCCACGCGCATCGGCCCTTCTGACCGGTTCGTCGCGGTGGACTCCGTGGTCGCCGATCGGCTGGTCAGCGCCGGCGTGGATCCGGCCCGGATTAGCGTCCGCCCGCAGCCCTGTCTGGTAACCTGTGACGAGCCACCGGGCTGGGACGAGCGACCGATCGACGTGGCCATCGTGGCTGACCTGTTCGCGACCGACTCGCAAAGCCACGGATTCGATCTGCCGTCGCATATCGCCATTTGGAACGCCGTCCTCGAGTTGATCCGGCCGAACCTCGACGGGTTTACCGACGGCGACATCGAAGCCATGTTGGTCCAGACCGAACGCAGGGGCCGCATGCGGATCGAGGATGCATTCGTCCGCAAGCAGCTTCTCGCCACGCTGGCCGGCCCGGTGGCCGGCACGCTCATCTTGCGAGCCCTGGCCCAAGCACTTGTCGAATCAGGGCTTACCGTAGCCTGCTATGGCACTGGCTGGGCAGACGTGGCCGGCCTGACCGCAACCGGCCCGTTGCCGAGGTTCGCCGATCGAGTCCCGCTGTATCAGCAAGCCAAGTGCGCGCTGTTCGCTTCGGCCACCGGCATCGTGACCGCTGACGTCCTCGCCGCCGCTGCCGCCGGAGCCGCGATCCTGTGGCGGGCTCACCCCCGCGACAGTCGCCCGGGCGGCTTCGCCACCATCCTGGATCCGCGACAGGAAGCGACACGGTTCGACCGCAACAAGTCGGTTGTCTCGCTCTGTCGGCGTCTCCTGGCATCAGCGGACGAGTGGCGGACTATCGTCACCGCCGCGCGGCACCGCTGCCAGTCCGAGCATGTCCCTGAAGTCGCCCTCGCCAAGTTTTGTCGGTTCACGCGGGGTTTTCTCCCCTCCGCCGGCGCCTGAGATAACCTCCGCCAACCCAGAAACTTTAGTTGTTATAAGACCTGTAAAGTTTTGCGCGTCGTGCGACCGATAAAAGCGCAAGTCCTGGTTTAAGGCGACTTGATCTTTTCTCTGCGGCGGCATTGGTGCGATTTTCCTGGGCCATCCGCCGCCGGCCAACGAAGGTTGCCGTAGCTGGGCTGCGGTCCCGGGCGCGACGGGCGCCCATAAGTGGTCCATCAGGATCTGGTAGGTACGACGATCATGAGAACAGTCGCGATCGCCAACCAAAAAGGCGGATGTGGCAAAACAACCGTGAGTATCAACCTGGCTGCGTGCCTGGCTCGGGAGGGCCGGCGCACGCTCCTGGTGGACATGGACCCCCAAGGCCATTGCGCGTTGGGCCTGGCGGTGCCCGAGGAACAGATCGAGCTGAGCATCGCCGATGTGCTGCGCAGCGCCACCAGCAACAATCCGGTGGACATCACGCGGACCATCTGGCAGATCACGGCCAACTTCGATCTGTCGCCCTCGACGACCGCGTTGTCGGAATTCGAGATGCAGGTCGGCTCCGCCGGCGATGCCGAAGATCGCTTGGCCGCGGCTCTCTCCACGGTCAGCGACAAGTATGACTTCGCTATCGTCGATTGCCCGCCGCATATCGGTCTGCTGACCCGCAACGCTCTGCGGGCAGCCGGCGAAGTGATCATCCCGGTGGACACTGGCTACTTCTCGCTGCAAGGGTTGACCAAGCAGCTCGAAACGATCGAGGCCATCCGCGCCGGCCGCGAGGAACCGCTCGAGATTCGCGTGCTCGCCAACCTGTACGACGTGCGCACGAAGCTCGGCCGCGAGATCCTCAACGAACTGAAGCGCAAGTTCGAGCCGCTCATGTGCCACTCGTTCATCAACTTCAACACCAAGCTCCGCGAGGGCGCGAGCTTCGGCCAGCCGATCACGGAGTACGATCCGGGCAGCATGGGCTTCCGCGATTTCGTGCGGCTGGCGCGCGAGCTGATCGCTGCCGGCGGCCCCGATCTCATCCCGACCACGCTCCTGCGGCAGGCCGACGACCTCGCCGCCAAGGCCGAACGTCTCCTGGCCACCTCCAAGCCGCTGTTCGGCAAGAACGGCGTCAACGGCAACGGCAACGGCAACGGGACGCAAGCGGTCTCCACGCCCGAGCAGGTGCAGGAGAAGATCGACCAGATCTACGGCGTGCGGAACACTGCGGAAGGCGTGCTGTTCGTGACCGAGGCTCCCAACGCCACGCGGGTCAGCGTCGCCGGCGACTTCAACAACTGGTCGCCCGAGTCCACGCCCATGATCCCCAACGGCGACGGCTCGTGCTTCCGGGCCATGCTCCCGCTGGCCCCAGGCCGGTATCGCTACCGCTATGTGATCGACGGCCGCTGGACCCGCGATCCGTACAACGACCTGTGCGAAGCCAACCCCTTCGGCGATGTGGATTCGGTGGTCGAAGTGCACTGAGCCAGAAGACCTTAGGCTTTAGATCTGAGACCTGAGTGAAATACAACCCATACCCAGTGAGCGGCGGGGTTTAGCCCCGTCGCTCTTTTTTTGACCCAAGTGTGCCGCTGCCGCATGATCTCCCGCCGGACACGATTCCCCAAGAGCAGGCGTGCGAGATACACCCCCCAACGCCCCCCCGGCGTGTTGACCCGCCATGTGATTCTGGTACGCTACACCTTGGGATTGCGATAAGTACCGCTTTTCCAAGTGGATCGGAACGGCACCCGGAGTTGCCCGCAGAGATTTCGAGCCAAACATGAAGATCGGTTTTAGTTCATCGGCATGCCCGGATTGGGACCTGCGAACGATGCTCGAGCAGGCCCGGGCTCTGGGCTATGAGGCCATCGAGTTGTGTGCTCCGCGCGACCGGCAACAGTCGGCTGTCTGGGCCGGCCTGGCCGAGACGTCGAACGCACGACAAGCCATCGAGCAGGCAGGCATCGAGCTGACCTGCCTGGCCACCGACTGTTCGCTGCATGGCCCCGACGGCCGCACGCTCGAGGAGCAAAAGACCCGCGTTCGCCAGAGCCTGGATCTGGCCGGCCAGTTGGGCTGCCCGTACGTCTCGATCAAAGCCGGCACCGTACCGCGGTTCCACCGCCCGGACGTCGTGCTGCTTCGCATCGTCACGGCTCTGCGCGAGCTGGCTCACCACGCAGCCGAGCGTCGCACCACGCTCCTGGTGGAGAACGACGGGAGCTTCGCCGGCAGTCGTGACCTATGGTTCATTCTGGATGCGGTTGCCCATCCCTCGGTCCGAGGCTGCTGGAACCCCTGCCAGGCGCAGGCCGCCGGCGACATGCCCGGCCGTGCCGTCCCGCGCATCGGGCGCCACATCTGCGTGACGCATATGCTGGATGCGATTCTCGAGCCGGGGCAAGGGGTCAAGCAATACACTCCCGTGGGACAAGGCAACGTGGACCTGAGTCGGTATCTGGTGCTGATGCACGGCATCCACAGCAACACGCGGCTCATCGTCAGTTGGCCAATGCCGGGCAGCCCGCCCGAGCCGCGGGAGCTACTGCCCGCTTCGCTGGAGTGGATGAGGAAGGAGCTGGCGAAAATTGCCGAAAGTCCGGATCTGTCCGCGTACAAGGGGGACAAGAACGCTCCGCGATTCGCTCTCAGGTGATGTTACGTGGGCACGTCTCGGGAGGCGGGCGTCTCGCCCGCTTCTTAAGGCGGGCAAGATGCCCGCTCCCCGGAACCGGCAGCTTCCCGGTTGCGGTTCGGATGGGGCCCCGAACCGTATCGACGAGGTACGGTGCCATATAGATGTCTGAAGGCGAGCGCGGCTGCCCCGCGCGTGTGGAGATGAGTCAAACCCGGCCCGCCCTCCGCGGCGGGCCTTGAGTACCTGCATGCCCGACCCTATTCGTAACAGCGACGGAGTGGCGGAAGTGGTGTCCGGCCGGTTTCCTATCGGACTGACAGCGTCCATGCTGACCGCCGCGATCTGTCTGGGGGTGTTCGCCATCTGTGGCAGTCTGCGGTGGCCGTGCGATAACGCTTATGAACGGACCGTCCACGTCGCGGCCGGCCTCTGCCTGATTTGGGGCATCCTGGCCCATCTGTTCAACCGGATCCGCCCCAAATCGCTCACCACGCGGACGGGGCAGGATCTGCAAGCCGTGCTCAACGTGACTCAGCTCGTGCTCGGGCTGATCGCCGTGGTGGTCATGCTGTTCCTGGCCACGACCGCCGTGCTCACCCGCATCCCGTCGCTGCCGTTCTTCAGCTTTCGACCGACCTGGCAGGTGCGCATCTGGCCCGTCGGCACCATCGACGCCGCCCTGATCGCCATTGCCGCCCTGCTCAGTTGGTGGCGAACCGGCAACGGCGCGATCATGACCGGCCTGATGTGGGTTCTCGTCCTGATGTCGCTTTGGTCGGCCCTGCAGATTCCCGCTTCGGTGATCGAGGAGGAAAACGGAATCTCTCGCGCCGTCCTCGTGGACTGGGTGAGTCCGTTCGTCTTCGGCACCGCTTTGTCGCTGGCGGCGTTCGTGACCATCGGCGGCCTGCTCGCCCACCGCCGGCGGGTGGAGGCCTGGCCGGATCGGCTGGACGACCTGCTCACGCCCCCGCCCGCGTGGCCGGGTTTTCACTACAGCGCGGGGATCCTCGCGGTGACCGTGCTCGTTCTCGGCTGTATGTTCATCGTTTCGCCGCTGACGCCGGTGGCCGCCTTCCTCGCCGGCGCCTCCATTCTCGTCCTGGCCGCCCGCCGCTGGAATGAAAACTTCGCCGACGCCGGCCTGGGTCTGATCACGCTCGGCGTCCTGTCGCTGTTCATGCTCGGCACGCCCGACATCCGCGGCAGCAAGGCCGAGTACTTCGCTGCCGTGTTCACTCGGGCGTTGCTGGGGCTGGCCTTGATGACCGGATTTTGGCACTGGCTCGCGAGTGTCTGGCTGCAGCAGCTCGACGGCGGGCACGCCTGGACGACCGCAGGCCGCCTCATTCACCCATGCCGGCGGCTGGGCTTCCTGCTCGGCGCCATCGGCGTGCTCGTCTCCTGTCAGCTTGCGTTCTGGCCCAAGCTCCCCAACGTCTACATCGGCGACAACAGACTCGGTCGCTGGATTTGGAGCCTCCTGGCCAACTTGCTCCTGATCGCCGTGCTCACCGGAGCCGCTCGCCGTACGGGCAAATCGACGCTCGGCTGGCTGGCGCTGTCCGCAGCGGCTTCCACGGTCGCGTTTATTGTGATCCGGGCCGAGGGAACATTCATCTATTCGGGATTTCTCGGGTACTGGCCGCTGCTGCTTGCCGTGACCGCGGGCTTGCTGGCCATCCTGGCCGACAAGGCGAGCCATTCGGAGAAGTGGCAGCCGTTCCGTGAGCCGCTGTACGTACTGGCCGTGCTGGTCCTGCCGGTCATCGCCATTTTCGGAGCGACCGCCCTGGCTTCGCGGGCGATTCCTCCATGGGTTGCGCCCGCGACGTTCGGCATACTGACAGTGTCCTACAGCCTGGCCGCCGTCTGGCCCGGCCCGCGTCGCTTCTACATCCTCACGTTCGTCTGTGCAGCGGCGGCCGCGTGGCAACTGTTGCCTTGATGCCGGAGAGGAGAGCATGCGAGCCACCGTTCAACGTGTGAGCGAAGCCAGCGTGACCGTCGAGGGTCGCGTCGTCGGCGCCATCGGCCAGGGTTTGCTCGTGTACCTGGGCGTGGCCGTGGACGACGGTCCTGCCGACGTCCAGTACATGCTCGACAAAATCTCCAATCTCCGCATTTTCGTGGACGATGCCGGCAAGATGAACCGCAGTGTGCAGGACATCGGCGGCGGCGTGCTGGTCATCAGCGCGTTCGCTCTGCAGGCCGATGCCCGCAAAGGTCGCCGGCCTTCTTTCGACGCTGCCGCACGGCCCGAACTGGCTCGGCAACTCTACGAACAGCTGTGCGACGAACTGGCGCGTATCGGTCTGACCGTCGAACGCGGCATGTTCCGCGCCCACATGGACGTGGCCAGCGTCAACGACGGCCCCATCTGCATTCTGCTGGATTCGAAGAAGCAGTTTTGAGGGCCCTGGGGACCAGGGGCTGGGGACTGGGGGCTGGTGAAGACTCAGCATCCGGAAATCTTTGCGCTGCAAAAAAGCGAGAACGTGCGAAAGTGACCAGAAGCGATCTTGCGATCGCACATTCCCACTTTCGCACGTTCTCACCTTCCCACGTGCGGCCCGCTTCACGCGTCGGCGCCCGCGAGGAGCGGCGGCCTGCGACGACGACGACGCTTCTTGGGAGCGCCGGGGATCGGCACCGGATGCTCGCGCGGTTCGGCACTGGCAGCGACAGTCAGGGCTTCGCTGGCGTTGGCCGCGAACAGGTCGGCGTTGACTTCCTTCCACAAGCCTTCCGCACGGTTGAACACGCCTCCGGAAATCATGATGTTCATGGTGGGGTTCACGCCCACGCCACGGATGAGATCGATCAGCTTGCGAACGTTGGCCACGCCCGACGGCTGCGTCCCGAAGATGAGGAGGATTTCCGGCCGCAGTTGGCCGACCAACGAGAGGATTTCGTCGTTCGGCACACCGCCGCCCACGAAATACACGTCCCACCCTTCCGCCTCGAACAGATCGGCACACATCTGGGCACCGAGTTCCTCGGGCTCCCCATCCGCACACGTGATGAGAATGCGCCGTCCATTGGGGGCCTGCCGCTCCAGCTTTGCCTGCAACTGGTCGGCCAGGGCCCGGCTGATCCGCGTCGCCATGTGCTCGGTGGCCGTGTTGATCTGGTCGGCGCGGTACATTCGCTGCAGCGTTTCCATGGCCGGCCAGAGCACTTTGCGGTACACAGTCTTCGGCTCAATCCCACTGGCCAAAACCTCGGCCAGAACGTCACGGCAGGCTTGCCGCTGACCCGTCAGGAGCGTCCCCACAAACCGATCGACCATGCGTTCCGCGTTCATCGTCATCTTCCTTTCCCAGGCCGTCGCCAAGGCGCGGAGTCTCCCTGAGCGGGTGCTCGGTCCCGCTGACTACCGCCTGTTCACCCCATGCATCCTGCTTGGAGGGAAGCTTCCGCCTGGAAGTCCAAAAAACCCGCCGGTAGCTCCGCACCGGCCTCTTGGAAGAGTTGCTTGTCACCCGCCGGCCACGCCATGCCGACGCTGTATCCGGCCCCCAGTCAACTCGCCCGTTATCCGTCTGTTAATTTGGGCAAGCTGGATAGCTTGGAGACCTTGGTATCGGCGGACGGCCGCCAATTCCTCCAGCCGATCTCGTGAATTTGGACAAAATGGGCAAAGTCGCGCAAAATCTGGCCGACGTCCCATAAAACCAGCCCCTAAGCACTCGCCCAGCCTCGTCCCAGGCAGGCCTGCCAATCAGTTCTTGCGCGAGGACGGAGGAATCGCGCCCCCCTTCACGCACAGCGGGGCCATTCGATCAGCGTTTGCGGGATACTCTTCTCGAGCTCATGCATGTTGCATGGGAGCGTCGGCGGGTCAAAGTGCAGCGCATGCAAAAGGCCGCGCTCGGATCGGAGCACGGCCTTGAACGGAGAGGGCGGGATTCGAACCCGCGGTACAGATTTTTATCTGTACGCCGGTTTAGCAAACCGGTGCATTCAGCCACTCTGCCACCTCTCCAAGCTATTTAATTGTAGGCAGTTACGGCGACGGACCGAGGTCGGGAGCGCACCGAGGCGGCGGATGAGGCGCCGTCGCCGGGCGGCCGCTGGATGGCCCAGCCGTTTACTGCCGGAAGGTATACGGTATCAGCGGAGTTGGTCGCGGTCAAGGCCGGCTGAACGGCGGAGCGGGGATGCGGGCGGAAGCAGGCCGGCGGGCGGAGATGGAGAGTCGCTGAGCCGCGCCCGGCGGGCGTCGAGCCAGCGGCCGGCGTCCATGAGGACCAGGTCGTCGACGCGACCGACAACCGCGTCGGGCTCGAGCAGATCGCGGATGACGTACGGGGACATGGTCGACTCGTTCAAGAGAATCCACCGGACGCCGTAACGCTGCAGGATCTCCTGGCGAGTCAGCCAATCGCCGGTGGCGAAGAAGGTGAACACGTCGCGATCACGGGCGGGCTGACCGGGCGTGAAAGTCTCGTAGTGCAGCGCGGCGACGATTCGGCCGCGCACCGACGGGACGGGCCACGACGTGACGGCATCGCTCAGCACCACGTCGCGCCGGCCGACCGGCTCGAGCAGTCGGTCGAACCGATCCATCAGGTGCAACCGCTTGTCGGGCTTGGCCAGGATCGGCGCGATATAAGGTCGGGCCAACGCCGGGTCGCGGGCGATGAGCACGATCTGCGGCACGAGGCAGTAAACCAGCGCCGCGACGAGGAGCAGATTGACGCCGGCGGGCAGCGAGACCGACTGCTCGAAGGAGAGCACATCGCGAACCGACCGGCTCCACGACCGGGGATTCAGCAGCCCTTCGGACCACAGATAGCCAGCCACGGCCACATTCAAGAGTACCAGCGCAGGCATGGGTAGTCTGGCCAACAACGACGAGCGGGCCGGAAACGCCAACAGTGCGAGGCCGTAGCAGACGCCCGCGGTGAGCAAGCACATACGGATGAGTTCGTTTCGACGCAGGCTGATCACGAACGGCACGCAAGCCAGCGCGGGCAGGCTCCAGACGGTGAGCATCCGAACGGAGACGAACGGGTTGAACCAGTACTCCCGATCCTGCACGTTACGCACGGCAGCCAGGAAGTCGAACCACGGCCAAGCCATACATAAGACACCCGATAACACTGCCACGACTGCTATCCGGCGAAACAGCCGGATGCGGACGTCGGCCGGGCCGGCCAGTGCCGCTGCTGCCATGCCGATGAACGCAAACACGCCGGTGTGCCCGTGCGTGAGCACGCAGGCCGCCCCCATCACGGCGAGAGCAAGTACTTCCCACCACGCATGGCACTTGTGTGCCCCTGCCCGAAGCGCAGCTACCATGAACAGTGCGAGCGGGAAGCTCAACGCCGAGGGATTCACCTGGTGCCAAGGCAGGTCGGCCAAGGCATACGTGTTGGCGTATCCCGGCGCGCTGCCGTAAAAACTGACCATCACGATCAGCACGTACGGGCCGATCGCGGTCATTCCGTACACTGCCAGCAGCAGGTAAAGACTGACGATCAACAGTGCGGTATTGACGACAGCGGCACCACTCAGCACGGCGTATGGATCAGCCCCGGTCCAGCGACACAGTGCTGCCAGCGCGATCGAATAGGGTGAATAGCGGATCGAAGGCTCATCGGTAGCATAAGTCGGGTTTCCTGGCCACCATCCCTCCTGCGTCAAGGCCACGACCGCCCGATGATGCTCCCAGGCATCGGCCTCCCAGATGCTGTCACGGTGAGGCGTGCACAAACCCACGTAGAGTACGAGAGCGGCACCGATCACCCCGTATGCAATCCGCGAGGTTCGCCCGTGCGGCTGCGGCAGAGACGGCGCGTCCTGCTCACGGCTGATCGATTCCGTTTGAGCCATCGACGAACATGGCAAGGACGCTGTATCTTTCGGAGTCAGACCGGCTCGAGCTGACGGATTCGCCTCGGCGGTACCTGCACCGGCGGCGGCGCGGCCGTGGGTTTCCAGCTTGTCAGCCATCGCGGGCTCGGCCCCAGCCGGAGCAAGATGCGAACGGTCTGCCAGATAATCTGCGCGTCCAGCCATAGAGAACGGTCCTGTACGTACTGTGTGTCGTAATGAATCCGCTCTTGAGGATCGATGAGACGGTCGTCGGTCCGAGCGACCTGCCACAGGCCGGTGATCCCGGGCCGCACGGACAAACGAATCCGCCGCCACGCGGGGCAACACCGGGTCACGGCGTCGGGTGCAGGCCGGGGCCCCACCAGGCTCATGTGGCCGAGCAAAACGTTCACCAGCCGAGGCAACTTGTCGAGCTTGGTCCGGCGTAGCCATCCGCCGAGTCGAGTCAGCCGCGGATCATGCTGCAGCGCGTCCGCATCGTGACTCGTGGTTCTGAACTCGAGGCAGTCGAATGCGATGCCATTGCGCCCCTGACAGCGACGGCGAGACAATACCGGACCGTGAGAAGTCAGCTTGATCGCCAAGGCCACTACCGCCAAGCAAGGAGCGAGCAACAGCAAGCCGGCGGAGGAGACGGTGAAGTCGCGGATGCGGCGGATGCGCTCGGCGAACGAAGGAACGATGGCACGAGTAACTCCACTGAGAAAGTCCGTGTCGTACGACTCGCCATCGGATCGAAAAACCTCGCCGCGGGCTCCGAAGACGCGATTGTGACAGCAATGTCCTCCGGCCAGCGATTCGCCCGGCAGAATAATGCTGCGGCTCACCACGGCATCGGCGCCGATTCGCGCACCGTCGCCCAGTGCGCTCGGTCCGATGATCACCGCGCCCGCGCCGATGGAAACATCCCGTCCGATCCGCACCGCACCGTGAAGTCGAACGCCCGGCTCGACACTCGCGATCTGGTTCAGGGGGCCGACGTCCGACGGTTCGGCCGATTGCTCGATCAGCCAGTGCAGTGCATCCAACGGCGTGGCATGACAACGCAACGCTGGATGGTGACACCATCGGACCTTATCGCCCGCCCGTCCCAGCCTCGTCTGCAAGTGATCGGCGATCGCCGCAAAGTGACCGACACACGTACCCGGATCGGGCCGAAACGTCCGCCGCGATAACACGATGAGAACCGGATTCGGCTCGGCGTCTTCGATCGAATCCGCATAATGGCGTATGGGACGTTCGATGAGGCCGCCGGGCCCCGATCTAACAAGCTCGCGACAATACTCGCGCTGACCCGACCCACAGAATACGGACATGGCCGCCCCACTACGGCGATGGGCAGCCAAAGCCGCGGCGAAATCGATGGACGGCAGCCGAGTCGCATCGAGAATCATGGTCTCGGACGCCCGGTGGGCCGGCTCGGCGCGGCCCCAGGTGCCGTCACCGAGATAGCGCCGGTACGTATGAACGACAAGATCGTCCCGGAGCGAAGCCTCGATCCGGTCCGCCAGCCAGGCCGGCATGATCAACTGGACGCTTCGGACGCGACTAGCGACCCAGCGCGAGTACTCAACGATCGCCGGCTCGCGAACCAGCGGCATGCGCCACGCCCGCTCCCAGGCATCGGGCGACGCCGCGCGGCGCGAAGCGGGTGCGACAACGATAAACGCCTGTGTGCTCATCGCAGCGACGGAATGAGTGTCCGACGGGGGCAGCCACGAAAAAGCGGCGACCGGCTCTCAACTGGGGGCATACGCGTAACGGCTGTAGTAGTGAGTCCGATGCTCCACCCCGTTGAGCACCGCCCCCATGATGCGTCCCCCCATCTGGGTCAGCTTATCCTTGGCCGCCAGCGCGTCCTCCCGTGAAGAATGCTTGACGCGCAACACGACCAGAACGGTATCGATGTACCGGGCCCAGATACAGGCGTCATTGCTCAGCAGAACGGGCGGAGAGTCCACCAGCACCAGGTCGAAGTCGTCGAAGGCAGCACGCACGCGTTCGAGCTGACCCGGCCGCACCAGTAGTTCGCTGAAACGGTCGCTGATCGCCCCGGCCGGCAGAAAGCTCAGCCCGGGCGTGGACGTACTCAGAATGAAGTCTTCGGGATCCTGTCCGTCGGCGAGCAGTTCGGACAAGCCTGGCCGATCGTCCGCGCCCAACTGATGCGTGAGATCACGCTTGCGGTTGTCCGCGTCGATGAGCAGGACCCGCCGGCCGCTCTCAGCCAGAGCGATCGCCAACTCGCCTGCCGTGTGCGTCTTGCCTTCGCGCGGGTTGGGACTGGTGATGAGCAGACTGCGGAAATCCTGACTCCCGCCAGCAAAGAGCACGCACCCGCGGATGCCGCGAATCTCTTCGGCCACCGTGGCGAGCACGTCCTTGTCGGTCCCCTGCCGCCAACTGGGCATGGATCGCGTGCCGAGCACGGTCAGGCCCACGTTTTGCCGGACATCCTCCACGTTTCGCACGAAGGTGTCCCGCGAGTCGACGAGCAAAGCCAGCGCGAGCCCCATGAACAGGCCGGCCGCGATGGCGACGGCGGTGAGCTTGGGCCGCTTGTCGCGGGCGGGAGACGTCGGCTCGCTGGCCCACGAATCGATGCTCACCCGGGCGGGTCGCTGCTTCTCGACTTCCAGATGCTGGATACGTTCGGAGACCTGGCCGTGCAGTTGCTCGGTCAGCTTCGTCTTGCTCTGCAGGGCCTGCAACTGAACCGCGTTCTTGCCCATGGTGCCCATGCGGTTGAGATCGTCGCGCACAACCTCCTCCAGCGCTCTTTCCTTCTGGGATGCTTCGTCGAAGGCCTGTTCGGCCGCCCGGCATTCCGCCTCAAACAGCAAGCGAGCACGCGCCTCGGCGAGCGCGTTGACGGACTCGGACAACGCTCGCGTGCGCTCGGCGATTCGGCTCTTCAGTTGCTCCACCCGCTCGCGAGTATAGCGCAGATCGCGATGATCGGGTCCGAGTTGCCGGGACAGCGAGATGAGGCGTTGCTCGTCCAGTTGCCGGGCCACGTTCAGTGACGCGAGTTCATCATCCGCCAAGAGCACCTGCTGCTGTAGGTGATCGAACTCAGCGGAGGACAGCGGCGCGGGGCCGCGCCGACGCAGCGATTCCAGCCGAGCCTGGGCGGCGACGCGGGCGGCCTGGGCCTCCTTGAGCTTGACCTGGATGGTTTGAATGCCCGCGGCGGCGGCTTCTTTGTGGTCACCCAAGGACAGCGTCCCGACTTCGGTTGCGAAGCTGTACAGCTCTTTGTGTTGCTGCTGCAGCTCCTGTTCGAGCTTCTCCTGCTTGTCGTACAGCAGTTCCAGTTGGGCTGTGTCATCACTTTGATTGTCGGCGAGAACCTTCTGCTCGTAGGCCCGCAGCACGGCATTGACCGTCGGAGCCAACTCGCGCGGATCGGGCCCCATCATGGACACGGCGATGTATTCGCCGGCATCCGGATTCTCGATCTTGAGATGTTTCGAGAGATACGCCACCGGATCGGAAGTCTTCGACACCCATTGCAGAGCCTGGACCTCGGGCGCTTCGACGGCCCGCTTCAACACCGTCGCCGTCTTGATGTTCTGCATCTGGGCGGCCATGAACGCGTTGTAGAACGGCAGGAAGCCGCTCTCCTCATCGCGAAACAGAATTGGTCGAATCACCGGAGCCACCCGAACGAGCCCCACCGCTTCGTACTCGATGTGGAACTGCGTCCAGATCAGAGCGGTGAGTCCGCCCGTGACCACGATCCAAGTCGCGAGGATCAACGCCCAGCGCCGGCGCAGCGTGGCCGAGAGCGACACGCTCGTTCGCGACTTTTCCTCGGTCTGACCGGGATACGCCGGCATGAGCACCGGAGCGTCCGGTACCGGTGAGAGCCGGCTCAGTGCCTGCAGTTCATTGGTGATATCGGACATGGCTACTGCTCCCCAACTGAGACAAAACGCGTCGGCGAAATCTCGAGGCGAACGCAAGGCGATGCCCGGCGGCGGATTCATCGGCCGGTACCACAAGAGCGCGATTCACGCATGCAGTGGCGGGCACATACGCCTTCGCCCAGATCACGCCTTCGGTGATGATCGCGTTCTCGCCGATCCAGGTCTCGGGCCCGATGCATGCCGGGCCGATCACGACCGCACCATCCAATATCTTAGCGCGAGGTCCCACGATGACCGGTCCGAACAACCTCACGTTTCTCCCGATGCTCGCATCAGTTGATACCCAAACATCGGAACCGAGCGATCGATACTGACCGGGGCAACTCGCCAACTCGTCGGGCAACCGACGGTTGAGCCACTGAGCATGAACGTGCAAATACGATTGAACGTGGATGACTTCTTCGGTCGCTCCATGCAGCGACAAAGCACCCACGCGAAGTCCTCGATCCAGCAATCGGGGAATGAGTTGTTCCTTGATGTCGCAGTATCCGGCCGCCGGGATATGGTCGAGCACTTCGGGCTCGACGACGTACAACCCGCCGGGAGCACGCATTCGCGCGTTGCAGAAAACCGTCAGATGGTTGCGCTGTCGATGGTGACGCTCGACGAGCGTCTCAACCGGATCGTCCAGCCAGCATGCAGCGTTCACGGCGAGGAAGGTCTCGCCTCGCACGAACGTCTCGTTGTCCTTGAGACATCCGGCCGGCCCGCGAGGCATGGCGTCCTGTACAAAGCACAACTCGTCCAAACCGAGGTGCTGGCAGCCCAACAGGCCGGCGTAGAGTGAAATTTGTCCGTTCGCACAAACGCTCAGGGCCTGCGTTCCACCTTCGACCAGCCGATGGACGAGCCGGAGCATCAACGGTCGCATGGCCAGAGGCCACAACGGCCGCGGCAGTCCCAGTGCACCGCCCGGTCGATGATGGACCGGCCCGCCGGCGAGGAGAATGGCCCGCATGACAGGACTCCCGGATGACTTGGCTCGACGGCTACTCTTCCGTTTCGTGCGCTTCGTCTCGACGCGCCCGGGCCAGAGCCAGCATTTGCTCGTCCTGTTCCTGCGAGCTCTTATCCACGTCTTTGAAGTCTCTGATCTTCTGGGCCATGGTGTGCAGTGCCTTTTCGAAGCTGTCCGAGAGTGTCCAGCCCTCGCGATTCCCGAAACGCGGGTCAAACCGGCTCACGTGTTCGAGCAGGCCCATACGCCGCATCTTGGCCCGCACGCGTTCGAGTGTGCGGCGCGACACGCCTTGCGCGGTCACGAACTGTCCGAGATTGGGGACAATGCCTTCCGTGCGCCATTTGAGACGCACCCAAATCACGAGAAACGCATACTGCTGATTGCGGTTTCCGGGAAAAAACATCTCGGCGAGCTCGATGATGTTGGCGAGCTTGGCGATGCGCCGATGGGAGAAATCGATCTTGGTCGAGATCATCTCGGAGGTGTTGCTTTTCTTCGCGTCCATTTTTGTGACCCCGAATACGCGGAATGAAGATTGATAGCGCCGACATGTCGAAAAACGCGAGCGTTCGAACGGACCGCTCCGCAATGTTGCATTTGGGTTCACCAACAAGCGGGCCAAACCGTGTGTCGCCTGCGTTGTTCCCAATGGTTTTGCCTATTTTTGCCTGGGGGCACTCTTGAATTGACTCTCCTGCCCGGTAGGATTGGACAGGAGTTATGGGAACCTCGACCAGGAGCAACAAGCCGAGTTCTACTGACCACCAAGACCCCCTGAACCGGGCGCTGGGCACGACGAGGCCGACGCCCCCCGAACCTTCGCTCGAGCGAGGATTGCGGCGCGGCAGTCCCGGCGAGCGGTAAAGACGATCAGCGAGACGGCGGTGTTTCACGCCGGCCGTCCGGTGGCCGTGCGGAGGGTGGGCACCGCCCTACAGACAGGACTTGTGGATAAACTGGCCCGTTTGTCATGCAGTTAGCACGGGCCGGGATCACTTGTTCCATCAAGACGATGGAGGAGGAAAACATGCTGCAAGGATTGCCGAGTCGCGGGCAGCCGAACAGTCGGGACTGCCGTCCACCCACCCGCCGGAGGTTCACCGGCGGGCTGGCCGGTATTGCCGTACTGGCCGGCCTGGCCGCCGCGCTATCGACCGCGGCGCCGGCTCGGGCCCAGTGCCTGACCGGCACCACGACATGGGCGACGGCGCCCATGACCGCGCAGACCGGCACGTTCACCGCCACGTTTGATGCCACGCCGAGCAGCGCGAACGCTGACGGACTGGTGGGACTCTCGACGAACGAAGGCAGCACTTTCGCCCACTTTGCCGCCATAGTCCGATTCAACATCGACGGCACGATCGACGCTCGCAACGGAAACAACTACGGAGCGAACCGCAGCATCTCCTACACTGCCGGCCGAACGTATCGGATCCGCATGGAGGTGAACGTTCCCGCCCGGACCTACTCGGCCTACGTGACACCACCCGGCCAGAGCGAACAACTCATCGGCCAGAACCTGCTGTTCCGCAGTGAACATCAGCGAGCGACGAGCCTGAACTACTGGGGCGCCTACGCCGGCACGGGCACGCTGAACGTGTGCTACGTCAAGGAGCCGACTCCGGGCACGGGGTGCCACGAGGCGAACACCACATGGACCGCCACGGCCATGGGGCCGTTCGACAAGACGTTCACCGCAACATTCGAGGCCACACCCAAGGCCGCAGGCATGGACGGCCTGATCGGCATTTCTCAAGGCGCCGGCGCGTGGTTCACCGACTTCGCCATGCTCGTGCGCTTCAGCACCGCCAACACCATTGACGTCCGCAACGGCGGGACGTTCGCGGCCCGCACGACCGTGCGGTACTCGCCGGGGGTGAAGTACCGCTTCCGCATCATCGCCGACGTGGCCTCTCGCAAGTACGACGTCTACGTGCAGCCCACCGGCGGCGCGGAGGTGCAACTGGCGGCGGGCTACGCCTTCCGTACCGAGCAGCAAGGCGTGACGCGCGTGGACAACTGGGGCTCGTACGCGGACATGGGCGGCATGGAAGTCTGCAACTTCGTGGCCGCCGCTCAGAACGCGGCCCCCAGCGCCAAAGCCACCGCCACTCCCGCGTCGGGCCAAGTTCCGCTCACCGTCCAGTTCGACGGTTCGGGCAGCACTGATCCGGACGGCACCATCACCAGCTACACGTGGAACTTCGGCGACGGTACGACGGGCACGGGCGCGAAGGTGAGCCACACGTACACCACGGTCGGAACGTACAAGGTGATCCTGACCGTGACCGACGACAAGTCGGCCCAGGCCACCGCCACCGTGACGATCGTCACGAACCCGCCCAATCAGGCCCCCAAAGCAACCGCCAATGCCACGCCGACCACCGGTGCCGCGCCGCTGACCGTCAACTTTGACGCCAGCGCGAGCAGCGATCCTGACGGAACCGTAACCGCATACGCCTGGAACTTTGGCGACGGCACGACCGGATCGGGAGCCAAGGTCAGCCATACGTACACCAAGGCCGGGACGTATTCGGCCAAGCTCACGGTCACCGATGACAAGGGTGCGACCTCGACCACGACGATCAACATCACCGTTCAAGAGTCGACCTGCGGGACGGCGTCACTCGTGTGGCAAAGCGTGAAGATGGAGTCCTTCACGGATCTGATGACCGCGGAGTTCGACGTTACGCCGGGCTCGGCCGCCCTGGACGGTCTGGTTGGCTTGTCGTCGCAGCGGATCCTCGGCTTTGCTGAGCTGGCTGCGGCCGTGCGCTTCAACATCGACAACACCATCGACGCCCGTAACGGCGGCGCGTACGCGGCGGTCAGCGCGGTGCCCTATACGCCGGGCGTGAAGTATCACGTCCGCATGGTCGTGGACATCCCGGCCCGCACGTACGACGTGTTTGTGACACCGGCCGGCGGAACCGAAAAGCAGATTGCCGCCAACTACAGTTTCCGCACTGAGCAGATGTCGGCCACCAGCCTGAGCGAATGGGCCGGCTACGCGGGCTTCGGCACCATGGAGGTCTGCAACTTCGTGGCCAAGGCCAAGGTGCGCAACAAGCCTCCGGTGATTTCGGGCACGGTCACGCCGACCAGCGGCGAAGCGCCGCTGGCCGTTCAGTGCAATGCGACCGGCACCAGCGATCCGGACGGGAAGATCGCCGGCTACGAATGGGATTTCGGCGACGGCTCGGCCAAGGTCACGACGATCACGGCCTCCCACACCTACACCAAGCCGGGCAGCTACAAGGTCGTGCTGAAGGTGACCGACGACGGCGGTGCGTCCTCCACCAAGGAGTTCACCGTCACCGTCACTTCTCCGCCGGGCGCGTGCGTGAGCGGTTCGGCCGGCTGGCAGAACACGCCCATGGCCGCCCAGCAGGGTGCGTTTACGGTCGAGTTTGACGCCACGCCCAGCACCGCCAACATGGACGGTGGCGTGATTCTGTCCGCCGGGCCGGTGGCCGATTACGCCGACTCCGCCGTGGCCGTTCGCTTCAACAGCGCAGGTCTGATCGACGTCCGCGGCGACAACGCCTACAGCGCCGATCTCAACCTGGCCTACACCGCGGGCAGGACGTATCACTTCCGGCTCGCGGTCAGCGTTCCGTCGCGTTCCTACAGCGTGTACGTGACGGCGCCCGGATCGACCGAGAAACTCATCGCCGAGAACTATTCGTTCCGCGCTGAGCAAATGAACGTCACCTCACTGGCGAACTGGGCACCGTGGACCAGCTCCGCTACGCAGTCTGTCCAAGTGTGCAACTTCAAAGTCGGTCCGGCCGGTGCGCCGACACTCGCGGTCAGCCCCCGCGTGCTGGATTTTGGGCTCAGCACCACAAATCTCACATTTGAGGTGTGGAACTCGGGCGGTTCGACACTACATTACACGTTGTCGGACAACGTGGGTTGGCTGACCCTTTCCGCAACGAGTGGAAGTAGTGCCGGAACCCGTAACAAGATCACGGCCACGGTAAACCGGACGGGACTGACTCCCGGCACCTATCAAGGAACCATCACCGTGACGCCTTCGACTGGTGCGGCAATCACTCTCTCCGTGATCATGCAGTTCGCTAACGTTCCGCAGACCAAGCTCAAGCCGATCGCGCGGTGGGACACCGTCCCCTACCAGCGGATCAACCCGTCCGGGACGCTGAACGTGGGCGTGGTAGCGTTCTCGAAGTACGGCATCGCCCGCGTCCGATTCAACATCTACGGGCAAGGCTACACGGGTCCGTCGCCGGTTGACGTGACGGAGATGACGCTCAACCCGCAGACCGGCGTGTACGAATACTGGACGCCGATCAGCGCCAACAAATTCACCAGCGACGGTGTGTTCACGGTCGAGGCGACGGTCTACGGCAATGACGGCGGCGTCCGCGACAAGAACACGGACGGCGGCGGGCTGGGTCTGGATCCGCTCCGGCTGGTCGTCAACGCGACGGGCAAGCTGCCTCAGCCTGAGGCATGGGTCAGCCCCAACGGCAACGACAGCACGGCGGTGGTGAACGACAGCACGAGGCCGTTCCGGACGGTCGGCCAGGCCATCGCGAAGATCCGCGCCTACCGGAACTCGCTCGGTCTGGGCAACAACGCCGACGGCGGAATCGTCCGGCTCACGCCGGGCACCCACGTCTGCAGCGCCGGCGGCGCGAGCGGCCCCATCGCGTGTGACAACGAGTGGCTCACCATCACCACCGCGGCGGGCGGCACCCGCAGCAACACCATCCTGACGTCCGGCGGCATCGTGGCCACCCGCAAGATCGCGGTCCGCGGCATCACGCTCAGGGGCTCGGGCGTCATGGGCATGAGCTACAACGATCGCAGCCAGGTTGTGGTGTGGGCGGATGACTGCACGTTGATCGGTGCCGGCCGCGGCATCACCACCGCTCACCCGCTCACCTCCGAGTACAAGAACCTGTACTACACCGGGTGCTCCATCACCGAGGTGCACCAGGCGACGTCGGGTTCGGACCTGTGCCGGGGCCTGACCATCACTCGTATCAGCGATGACGCCTTCCAGAACGTGCCCTGTATCTTCAACTGCGTGGTGGATGACGTGGATCCGCTCTCGACGGGCGCCCACGCCGACGCCTGGCAGCACGCAGGCGGCTGGAACGACCACAACGTGATTGTCTACAACCTGCGGGCCACCAACCTGAAGTACCAGAGCCTGTTCATCCGGTCGGACATCAACAGTCCGCCGGATTACGCCCAGGGCATGGCGTTCGTGAACGTCTACATGCAGATGCGGAGCGATTCGCATGGCTGGGGCGGCTGGTACCGCTGGGTGGATCACATGCTCTGGTGGCACTGCTCGTTCACGGTCAAGGGTATGGGCATCATGCCCGACACCTATGCCGGCACGAAGCAGGACTGCCGGATCCGAAACATGTCGGTCAAGGGATGCGACTTCGCATTCCTCGCGATCGGCGGCAGCGACGCGAACATCGACTACTCGGACTGGAGCCACAACCATTTCGTGGATCCCAGCGTGACCCGCGGCACGAATGTGACCACGGGGGCCAACCGTCTCGACTCGGACGGCGTGCCGCAGAGCAACTCGCCGTTGGTTGATCGGATGTCGCCTGTCGTGCCGGTCGATGCCCGCAACAAACTGCGGACCGGTCTGGCGGACGTCGGTGCCTATGAGCGGTAATCCGCGTAGCGTCATGTGAAGACGATCTGAGAGCACAACCCCGCGGCCGGTCTCGGTCGCGGGGTTGGCGTTTTTACGCCCCCCGCATCACCTGGCGGACGGCCGCCCCCCAACTGCGCCGGTCATCATAGAATTGCTCCCGGAGCGCCAGGCAAGCACGACGCTTCCGCTCGTACTCCTCGCGATCGCGGGTCAGTCGCAGTATAGCGTCGGCGTAGGCTCGAACATCGTCGGGCGGCACCTCCACGATCGCGTCCCGCACGTACTCGACCGCAGGACAGACCGAGGAGGTGATCACCGGCCGTCCCGTCAATACGCCTTCAGCCGTCACCTGGTTAAAGCCCTCGCCGAAGTCGGAGCGGGTGGGCACAATCACCACGTGGGCCATCGCGTACATCTCGGCCAGACGGGCGCGGTTGCAGTGGCCGTACAGATGAAATCGATCGGGCAAGGGGGCGCGACCGGGTGATTGGTCCTGGTTCACGCGCGAGCGCAACTCGGCCAGGGCCGAGCCGACTCCGCACACGTGAAAGTGCACGTCGTCCAGTTCGGCCCAGACCATCCGAGCCGCCTCGAGCAGGTCGAACACACCCTTGTTCGGCTCGATCCGTCCGACGAACAGCACATTGAACGGACGCCGGCCGTGATCAGCGGGCCGAATCGAATCGAACGTCGCTCGGCGGTACAGCGGCAGGAACTCCACGATGGGCAGGCCGGCTCTTCCCGACAGCCGCTCGACGTCATCGGCAATCCGTCGCGAGGCGACCAGGATGGCCGCACAGTGCAGGCGGAAGAACCGACCGTTCAGCCGGTCAATCCACCGCCAGAGCAGGTGATCCCGTCCCCGCCAGCGCAGCCGCACGTGCAACGAAGGCACCAGCCGCACGCCCGCCCAACTCAGCGGGGTCAGCATGAACCATTGCACGCCCTCGTTGATGATGGCCACGTTCGCTCGAAACCGCAGTACCGAAACGATCAGTCGCAGGCCGTACCAGAACTGGGCGAGATGAAACAGCACGCCTCGGGCATCGCGCCCGGCATATGGTCGATGTTCGATTCGCAACGATCCGTCGCGAACGCGATCGCGCCGAGGACAAGTCGAAAGCACATAGGCTTCGATGCCGTATTCTCGACACAGATCGTAGAACTGGCCCGAGTAGGCGACGACCGGCTCGCCCGGATCGTCCTGCCCTTGCTTCCAATGGCGGTACGTGCCGATGTTGTCGCCCGGTCCTGAGGCGTAGAACACGCGGAGAGGCCGCGCCGCCAGATGCACTGATGTACCGGACAGCGTCGCGCTGCGATCGTTGTGAGTCAGCGTATCGGTCATGTTCAACGCACCAGAATGGCTTCCGCCGGAGCGGTTCGATGAATGGCGAGCGCTTCCTGCAAGGCAACGCGCCGTCGCCGGCCGACTTGCTGCCAGGTGTATTCTTGGGCACGCAGGCGTGCCTGACACCCGAGGCCTTCCCGCAACTCCGCGTCGCCGGCCAACCGGCGCAATGCTTCCACCCATTCGTCGACGGCATAGGGGTCCAGGACAATGCCTTCGCGGCCGTTGCGGATGATCTCACCCGCCCCCATGGGCGAAACGATACACGCCAGGCCCGATGCGATCGCCTCGTAGCTGACCAGCGGACTGCCCTCCTCGAGGCTGGGGAAAGCGAATATGTCGGCGGAACGATACACCGCGGCCACGTCCGTGCAGTACGGCAAACGCACGACATCGGGCCGGTTGAGCTGATCGGCACACCGGGCAGCCACATCGGCGGCAATGTCGCCCGCCAGCACCAGACGACCTTCAAGTTTCGCCCGCGACCAGGCTTCCAAGAGCAGGTGAATGCCCTTGCGAACGCAGGCCAGCCCGACAAACAGGACGGTGATGCCGCCCGCCCGCTCCAACGCGCGGTGCTGGCCGCAAAACCGCTCCGGGGCCCAGCCATAGCTGGTGGCCAGCAATTTCTCCGCCGGCACGCCCGCCGCAAGCATGGATTGCCGCACCAGCGGACTGGGGCAGAAGACCAGGTCGGCCAGTTCCAGCTTGTACTTCTCCTCGGCGATGTGCTCTCGCCGAATGCCGTGAACCGCCGGCCAGCCCAGCTGATCGTAAGCCTCCTCGAGAATCCGGTACGCGGTGGCCCGATGACAGTTGATTCGCTCCATGACGATGGTGTGCCCGCGGGCTTTCAACTGCTCGTATACTCGCGGCGATGTTCCCGGCCAGATGTAGGCGATCTCTTGCGCCTTGAACTGACGGAGATACCAGCGCTCCGTGCACCAGTGCCTCAGACCGTGCAGCGAGCGCCGGCAACTCAAAGTCCGCAGCATGGGCGGCACGGCGTCCCGCACGAACTCCCGTCGGTCCGAAGGTTCGCTGGATGGAACGGTCAGCCGCACATCCATTTCGGTATCACGCATGTGCTGGCACAGCGACATGCAGATGTGGCCGATCCCGTTGTCGGAACAGTAAATCGGATAGAGCGTTCGAATGAGGGTCATGGCACCAACTTTCGATCTCGGTTCAAAGGGGACTGATGGGCCAACTGCAGCTCAGCCAATGCGGCCCAGATCCGATCGACATGCCGATTCCACGCACAACCGGCGACGCGAGCCCGGGCGACACCGCGGCCATGGCTGTTGCCGGCCAAAATCTCGCGAATCGCAAGCACCCACAACTCGGGCTCATCACTGATATACACCAGATCCGCGAACCGCTCGGACGCGGGCGTGCGGGTGGCCACCACCGGGCGATCGGCTGCGAGATACTCCATCAGCTTGATGGGCTTGCAATGAAGTCCCCATTCCGTCCGCGCGGTGGGAAGCATGCACACGTCGAACGCTCGCACGTAGTCCAGAATCCGGTCGTGCGGTCTGGGGCCGAGAAAATGCACGTTCGACAAGCGCCGCAGGCCGTCGGCATTCTGGTGATACGGGCCGATGATCACAAAACAGCAGTCGCTCAATCGCTCGGCCGTGGCCCGCACGAGTTCGGCGTCGAACTTGTGCGGTTCGAGGTTGCCGACATATCCCAGGATCGGGCCGCGGCCCACCGGTAGGTCCGCCGGAACCGTCACCGGGCCGTCGGCTTCCAGGAAGCGTTCGTCCACACCCTGCTCGAGCAACAGTGCCGCGCGAGCCAATCCTTGAGTACGAACGTGCAGCCCTTCATCGACGTGCAACACAAGGTCAGCCGTCCGCAACAGTTCGCCGTCCACCGCCCGCACGTAATCGGCATTGAAGTTGTCGAACCGCAACTCCGCATACTCGTCCGTCCGCTGGTACACCACGCCTCGATGTCTCAAGTGCTTCACCACCGGCCAGCCGGTCGGCGTATTGATCCACAATAGCGGGTTGTAAATGCTCAACCGTGAAAAGACAGTGCGAAGCTGAGCGCCCAATAGGGCGTGGTTGAGCGACCGGCCCCAGCTCCACTGGTACAACGGCAGCGGCAGCGGGCTGTACACCCACAGGTTCTCGCTGTCACGGCGAAGCTGATGCTTGACGCTCGCCAGCTTGTTGCGGATTCGCGTCCAGAACTGAGCGTCGCGGCGCAGACTGGGCATGCGCATGCCGATGGAACAGATGTACAGCACGCGGCAGCGCCGAGCCATCCGCTTCATGACCTGGATGTCGAAGTGGGCGTGACTGTGATAGTACCAGTCCTCGCCGCCCATGCAGACGATCCAATCCGGATCGCCGGGCAGTCGTCGCCGGCGACCGTGGTCCTCGGGGCAGTCCGTAAGCAAGCGGCCGTTGTCCGCGCCGCGATGCCGTATGCCAGTCTCTCTGACGATCACGAGAATCCTCAGGCGATGCCCGCCGCCGCGGGCGCGATGGCGTATTGCTCGATGGCCGGATGCTCCTCGGCGAGGAAGGCGTGGACGGCCGAGAGCAGATGAGGACACGCCGACGTGACGGCCCGCTGTGCACATCGCTCGGGCTTGTCGGCGAAAGGACACATGACGCAGTGCGGCGAGGCCCTACCGTCGGGACCTGGCGCTGCCTGCAGTTCATCGATCCGCTCCAGCTTGGCCGCCAGTTCGTGCTCGTCCATGGCCACTTCGACGAGCCCGAGCGCCCCGAACTGCCGAGCCGTGGCCACCTGGTGGTCGTTGCGCGTCTCCCCCAGATCGCTCCGCCGCGGCATGACCAGGATCGGCTTTCGCCGCTCGACGGCGGAGATGATGCTGCCCATGCCCGCGTGGGCGACGACGGCGTTCGCCGCCTCCAGCGTCGCATGAAACTCGTCGGGCCCCATGGACTCGCAAGAACGGATGTGCCGCGGCTGATACTGTGCCTGACCGATCTGTGCGAAGACATCCGTGCGTTGATGCCGGCCGGCCCATTCGTCCACGACACGGATCAGCCGATCGAACGGCATCTGAGCCCCCACGGTGACGAAGATCATAGAACCGCCCCCATGAAGTACGGTCCACCAGGCCGGGCCAAATGCACCCACTGCGTCAGCCAGAGATCTGCGTACCGGCCGACCAGTTGCCCGGTCATCGACAGTTGCTCGACGTTGGCGATGCTGTCGATCCAGATGGTGCGGCGTCCGAGCAATTTTCCCAGCCGCATGGCGAAGTAACCCGGAGCCGCCCCCGTCGAGACCACCACGTCGGGCCTCTCCCAGAGCATGATCAGCGCGATCTGCACGGCCTGTACGAGCAGAGCCACCCTATTCCATCGCGTCGCGTCGCGGATGACATAAAATCGCCGCCCCGGCACTTCGCTTCGGTACTTGGGAGAGACCGTCGCGTACGCCACGTCACAGCCATCGAATGCCGGCTCGAGCCGCAGCAACTGCACCCAATGGCCTCCGCCGGAAGAAATCGCGAGCACCCGCTTACTCGTTCTGCCGTCCATTGCTTTGCCTCGACGCCAAGATGAGCTCTTCCAAACGTCCCGCTTCAACGGATGCACGGTGATTCCGCATCACGCGACGGCGGCCGTTGCGGCCCAGGCGGTCGAGCTGTTCCACCGGTGCGAGCAACGCTTCGCGCAAGGCCTCCGCGAGCTCCTCAACGCTGCCCGCGGGCACGAGCCAACCGGTCTCGCCCGGCCGAACCAGTTCGGGAATGCCCGCCACGTACGTGCTGATGACCGGCCGACCGAGGGCCATGGCTTCCATGATCACGACGGGCAAACCCTCGGCGAAGCTGGGCAGCACCATGGCTCGCCCGGCAAGGACTTGTTCGCGCACTTGCGCCTCGCCGATCCAGCCGGTGATATGAACGATGCTTTCCAAACCCAGCTCGGCGATGCGGCGCTCGATCGCGGGTCGCATTTCGCCATCGCCGGCCAGCACGATTCGAAAGCTCAGGCCCTCGTCGCGCAGGCGAGCGGCCGCCTCCAGGAGCACGAGCTGTCCCTTCTGGGGGCAGAGCCGCCCCACGCACACGAACGTGCGCGAATCCGGAGGGATGGGTGCGTAGCCTTCGAGAAAATTCTCGCTCACGCCGCACCGCAGGACGTGGATTCGCGGCCAATGCTCCGGAGCCGCCCACCGTCGCAGTTGTGCCGAGCAGTAACTCGTGATCGCCACCACAAACGCCGCGTCGGCCTGCTTGTCGCCGAGCCGCCAAGCTCGCGGCGCGTCGAACTCGTCGGGGCCATGCACGGTGAAGCTGTACGGCGGGCCGCCCAGGCAGCGGATGAGCCGAGCCACTGCCGCCGCGTTGGTCCCGAAGTGAACGTGCACGTGTTCGATCCGATGCCGTTGCAGTTCCCGCAGCAGGTACACCGCCTCGACCAGGTAGGCGAAGTGGCGCGGCAAGCCGCGTTCGGTTCGCCGGCCCATCCGAAACGCCATCCGCGCCGCACGAGCCACCCGCACCGGATGGCGGCCAATGCCACGAAGGAATGCCGCCAGAAGTTGACGGCGCGGCCGAGCGAGGCAATGCAGCGTGCGTCGGGCCTCCTCCAGATCGGCAGGATCGACGATGGCCGAGTCCGCCGGGCGGATCGCCAGCCGCAACACGTAGTGGCCGCGGGCTTCGAGTTCGCGCAGCTCGCGACGGATGAACGTGTGGCTGACCTTGGGATACTGCGTGGTCAGGTACGCCAGGCGGAGTTGCCTCCAGCCGGGCTTTGTCCGCTCGCTGCCGGAGATCGCCGAAGGCACCACTCGTGCGGCTGCGTGTGTATCTGCCGTCGAGATCATCTTCAAGCGTGCTTTTCGAAGACGAGAAGATTGTCGGCACAGAAGCGAGCCGGCAAATGCAGCCGGTTATACGCCCGGTTGCCCCACAACATGGCCGATCGTAAGGCGCCGTTGACGCGCCGCTGCAGTTCGGTGAATTGGCCGCCCGTCCGGGCCACGAGCGTCATGTTGCGACCTTCGAGGTACTCGATCAGGGCCGGGATATGGATGTGCCAGACCCACAGCCGATCGGCGCCGGTCTCGTGCCAACAACCCCGTCCCATGGGGAGTAGGTAAGACGGGACGGGCGTCTTGCCGAGGATGCGACGGCCGGCACGCAGAATCCAATGGTCCAACGCCGCCTTGTTGGTGACGTACAATGCGAGACGTCCCTTCGGCCGCAACACTCGCACCAGCTCGTCGAGCGCTTTTTCGATGGGCCGAATGTGGATGATCACGCCCCAACTGAAGATGGCCTGACATGACTCGTTCGACAGGTTCAGCCGAGTGAGATCGCCCTGGAGAAACGTGATTCGGTCCTCCACCCCCGCGGCCTGGGCACGGCGGCGAGCCTCTTCGAGCACCGTCGCGGAAATGTCCAGCGCCTGGACGTGATAGCCTTCGCGAGCGACGCGGATACTGTGTTCGCCCGGCCCGCAACCGGCGTCCAGGATGGTCTGGCCGGGTGGACAGGCCAGGTACCACACCATCCGCTGGACGAGACGGTCGTACAAGGGCCGGGCCAACGGATGGTAGTAATCGCGATCCCAGGTCTGAAACAACTCGAGATCGTCGAACACGGCTTGCCCCGGCTGGCGTGGCCCGGTGTTAGTTGCAGGCAACGGTTGGCTCATTCACTCATCCTCTACAATCTGGAGCTTTCGGGAGAACACACCGGCCCGGCCGGTGCCGTGGGCGCCGATCGCTCGACCAGATGCACGTGAATGCCTCGCTTGAGCAGCGTTTCACGATCGCCGGCGGGAGCCCATCCCAGCCGCTGCTTGGCCTTTGAGTTGTCGAAATGCGCGGAAGCCACGCGGGCTTTCCACATGCCGTAGGTCGGCACGTACCGTTCGGGCATTCTCAGGGCGATCTTGGCCAGCCATTTGGCGATGTCCGCGACATAAAGCTGCCAGATCACCGCCCGGAAGATCTGAATCTGCATGCCGGAGAACCGTGCAATCTCCCCCACGTATTCGCGGGCGGAGATCAAAGGATCGTCCACCAAGTTGAAGCTTTCGCCTTCGATGCCGTCGGTCTGCATGGCTGCGATCAGGCCGCGAGCCACATCCTCGACAAGCACGAACGGCAGTTTCCCACGACCATCACCCCACAACGTGCAACTGCCCAGACCGTTCCACGTACCCACGCCGCCATGGCACAGGTCGCCGCCTCGACCGATGACCATGCCCGGCCGGACGATGACCACGGGCAATGCTCTCTCGCGATGGGCGGCCATCAAGACCGCTTCCGCCTGAGCCTTGGCTCGCGCGTACTTGTTTTGCCGACAAACGGCAGGATCGAACGGCGTGTCTTCGGTGATGGGCCCGGAGCCGTCCAGGCGATAACCCACGATGGACGACGTGTACACCAGCCGCCGGATGCCCACGTCGCCGCACAGTTGTGCGAGCTTCTGCGTGCCCAGCACGTCCTGCTCGTAATAGTTCTTCCAACTTCCACCGGGCGACCGCGCCAGGTGGTATACATCGCGAACACCGTCGAACGCACGCGTCAGGTCCACCGGATTGCGCACATCACCGGTGACGATGTCCAGGCCGTCGTGATCCGCATCCAGCGGCGTGCATCGCGAGCGTGATAAGACGCGAACGGTTTGGCCGTCAGCGAGCAGTTGTCGCACCAGCTCGCGCCCGATGAAGCCGGTCCCGCCCAGAACAAGCGTGTCGGCGCGCCGGCTCGATCGGCCGTGCTTGATCCGCGGCCGCGCGGCCGGACGCGGCAGGTCCGCCTGAGCGGCCATGCGAATGCACTGCTCGACCACCTGCCGCCCCAGTTGCCCCGAGCAGCGGGCATCCAGCGAACCGGTCAGTCCGCGATAGAACGCGCGGATGCTCCACGTCATGCTGGCCGCGTACGCGTTACCCGACTCGCAGAGTCCGGCCTTGGACAGCAAGTAGCGAACCAGATTGCCGCGAGCCTGGCGCTGCAGCGAACGACCGGCGCCGGCGAGGATCTCGTACTTGCCGAAATCCTGTTGGCGCCGGCCGTGCCGCTGCAGCACATACGTGTTGCGCTCGAGATCGGTCAGCGCGGTGCCCAGCAGCCCGCTCGCCTGGACCGTGCGCCGAGCAAAACCGGGAGCGAACGAGAAGTACACATCCACCGCGGTTGGACCGCAAAGCATGGAGATCTGCCATCGCCGAAAGAACGTGACGCCACCGGGCAATTGCACTGCGTCGCTCGGCCGGACCGTAATCTCTTCAGGCACGGGCGCCAGATCGAGCACCTGCGAGATCGCGTGCGAGCCCACTTCCAGCAGGATGTTCGCCGGATCCCGCAACGCCCACATGTCGAACGGGCCGTTCTTGACCTGCGGCAACTCCAGCGCCCAGGTGATGGCGATGTGATCGAGCGAGCCGATCAGTCCGCTGCGAACGTCACCCCGCAGCCGCTCGTATGCGGGGTGAAATAGGAAGTTGTGGTTGGCACCGACGCGCAAACCGCGTTGCTCGGCGACGTGCAGGAGCGAGTCGCACTCGGCCAGGTCCGTGCACATGGGCTTTTCGAGCAACAGATGAGCACCTGCGTCGAGGATCAGCCGCCCCGCTCGGCCGTGGTCCGGCGGCGGCGTCAGCACATGCACCACGTCGAGCCGCTCCCGGGCGAGCATGGTTTCGAGCGATGTGTGCACGCCGGCAATGCCATACGCGGCGGCGAAATCGCTCGCTCGCGAGCGGCTCAGATCGCAGACGGCAGCCAGCCGCACCGAAGGCATGCGGCACAACGCCTTGGCGTGATAGTGCGCGATGTACCCGGTTCCGGCCAGGCCCACGTTGTACTGGCGTTCGCTCATCTCGTGTTCCGATCAGGTCCCCGGCGATGCGTCCGGCTCGCGCGGCGAGGCCTCGCACAGGCCGGGATCGATCCGCGTCTCGGGCCGCTTGTGCTCGATCAGACGCGTCCGGCGACCCCGTAAGCGGTTCCACCCGTAGAGCATCTGCCCGTGCGCTTGCGGAAACTTGGCCAACGTGCAGTGACTGCTGTAGGCGAGCGCGTCAGCACGGGTTTCGCCGCGCCGGCGCAGGCCCGCGTATGTCTTGACGAACTGAACCGGGTACACGCCGAGCAAGGCGAGCGACCAGCCCCCCGTCGGCCAGGCGAACGCTACCGCGCCCAGCGGGATCAGCGTGCCGAAGAGAAAAATGCGCCGAGCCGACCGCGTGAACAGGCAACTCGACCTTCGCCCGTGCCGCACGGCCCCTTCGGTCATCGCGTGGCCGGCTCGCACGGCCCGCCGATACCACTGTGAGAATCGCAGCATGGCCGCGTCGTGAACGACCATGTCGGTGTCCACGCTGAAGATCTTCCAACCGTGCATCTGCAGCCGGGCGCACAATTCGGTGTCCTCGGCCGCGATCACGTCGGGGTTGAACCCGCCGATCTCGCGAAACGCCTTGACCCGCATGAGCATGTTGCCGCCGCAACCGTCGATCTCGCCGGTGGCTTGCTTCCATTCCAGTTCGCACAAGCGGTTGTAGATGGACGCGTGCGGGGCCCGCTCGCGCACGCGGCCACACACGACGGCGACGTCCGGCCGACCGTTCATGACCGCCGCTCCGCGTTCGAGCCAGCCGGCCGACAACTCGCAGTCGCCGTCCACGAACTGCACGAACTCCAGATCGCCCCGCCGCTCGAGCAACCAGTCGAATCCGGCGTTGCGAGCACGAGCCGCGGTGTAAGGTTTCGAGTCATCCAGCTCGATCACGTCCACACCGTGTTCGCGAGCCAACTGCACGCTCTGGTCCACCGAGCCGGAATCGACGTACACCAGCGGCGTGCCCAGGTCGGCCACCGAGGCCAGGCAAGTCCGCAAACGCTCGCCTTCGTTGCGGCCGACGACCACGATCCCGATGTGCGACCTGTGCGACTCGCCGGACGCGTGCGCGTGAGATAATGCCGGTTCGTTGGCTTGCGTGGAATGCAAAGGACCGACCCGATGTTTCGCATGCAGGGACGTCGGCGAAGAGGACAGGAGGCCCACCTTCCCGAAACGTCACGACGGTTGATCCACGGACACGGGTTGCGGCGGCCAGAGGCGCAACCATTCGCTGCTGAGTGTGGGGAAGCCCCAATCGACGTCGGGTCGCAGCGCGTTGGTCCAGATGTCGCGCCATTCCCGATCGCAGGTGTGCGGGCGTTTGCGACCAACGATCTCACGAAACAGACTGACGCTTCGCCCGGCCATCCACATGAGGTTGGTCAGCCACAGACCGGGCATGCCGTAACACTTCGCGAAGTATCGCGAGCGTGACGCATAGTAGTAGCGCGGCCGGCGCCGCCGCGCCATGGTGAGCGAGACCACCGGATTGCTCTGCCCTATCAGGTGTACCACGCGCGCCTGCGGACAGTAGAGGATGCCCCACCCCGCCCGGCGTGCCCGCCGGCAGTAGTCCGGATCGTCGTAATACAGGTAATAGCCTTCGTCGAGGTAACCAACCTGCTCGACGACTTCGCGGCGAATGAGCGCACAGGCGAAGCTGATCCAATCGGGTTCGATCGAAGTATCGGCGGCGGCGAGCGGCACTTCATAGCCGGCCAGCAAGCGAGTGAGCGGACCCGTGCGGGCGGCTTCCAGAAATTCGCTCACCGGTGTGGGAGCTCGAAAACAACTGATCTGCGGCTCGCCGTCCGGATGCTCCAGCCGTGGGCCGACGATGCCGACGTCCGGCCGCGCGCGCATCGCCGCCAGCAGCTGACGAATGGCGCCGGGCCGCACGATGGTGTCGGCGTTCAACAGCAGGAAGTACTCCGGCGGGTAGCGCCAACGCATGGCATCACGAAGGATGGCGTTGTTGCCGCCGGTGAAGCCGCAGTTGGGATCGATCACCTTGAGCGAGACCCAGTCCTGGCAACCCTCTTCGCGAAGGGCTCGCGACAAGCGATGCACCGCCTCAGGACCGGTGCCGTTCTCGCACACGGCGACCTTGGCTCCCGGGATGGCGGCAATCTCGCTCCGCAACGAACGCAGACACTCGATGGTCAGCTCCACGGCCCGGTAACAGACGATCACCACCAGCACCGAGATGGGCTGATCCTGTCCTATCGACGGATATGGACGCATGCGTGGATGTCCTCCAACAAGCAGGACGATTCACTCAAGCCGATTGGAATTCGGATGCGGCAGCCAGATGCCAGGCCGGATCGAAGTCCGGGTGGTTGCGATCCTTCTCGGAGATCAACACCGGCTCGAGAGGCCAGGCGATCTTGAAACGGGGATCGTTCCAACGGACGCCCCGCTCATGCTCCGGCGAATAGAACTCGTCCACCAAATAAAACGACTCGGCGTTCTCCGTGAGCGTGAGGAAACCGTGCGCACAACCTTTGGGCACGTACATCATGCGGCGATTGGCGGCCGACAGCTCGGCCCCGAACCACTTGCCGAAGGTGGGCGAGTCCTCGCGCAAGTCCAGGATGGCGTCCCAGAAGGCCCCGCTGATGCAGCGTACAACCTTGGTCTCCGATCGTGGAGCCAGTTGATAATGCATGCCCCGCAACGTGCCCCGCACACCGCTCAACGAGTTGTTCACCTGGACGAACGCAGTCTGGAGCCCCCGCTCCGCGAACTCGCGGGCACAGAACACCCGGGCGAAAAAACCCCGGTCGTCGCCGCGCTTGTCCAAGTCAATCAGGTACGCTCCTTCGATCGGCGTCTCGATGAATTTCATCTTGTCTCCTTTGCAGAGTGCGGGCGGGAAGGCATTGATTGCTTTCATGCGCGCGTAAGCGCCGGCTGCGGGCCCGGCTCGCGCTGAGGCTCGGCCGACTTTCGGCTACGGGTGGGAGGCGTCATCCACGGCGCCTGGCCCGACGCCCAGATCTGGTTGAGGTAATCCAGGTCCCGCTGTGTATCCATGCAGGCCCAGAATCCGCGGTGCTTGTACAGCGTCAGCTCGCGATCCTCGGCCAGCCGAATGAGCGGCGTCTTCTCCAACACGCAGGATTCGTCGGTGGACAAATACGACAGGAACCGGCGCCGGAAAAAGAAGTACCCGCCGTTGATCCATTCGTCCGTGAACTCCGGCTTCTCTTCAAAGCTCAGGACTTCGCAGCCGTCGGTCTTGATCTGCCCGAAGCGCGACGGCGGGTTGACGCCGAGCACGGTGCCGATCTTCTCGCTCGACAGGTGCGCTTCCAGCTCGTCCAGCAGATCGGCGTCGGTCAGCCCGTCGCCGTAGGTTACGGCGAAGTGATCGGCTCCGTTGAGGTAGCGTTCCGCCGCCCGCGCCACGCGGGCCCCGGTCATCGTCATCTCGCCGGTGTAGGCCAGCGTCACTCGCCAGTCCTGATCGTGGTCGATCGAGTGCACCTCGACTCCGTTGGTCTTCAGCTCGACACTGAAGTCGCTGTTCATGGAGGCATAGTTGAGGAAATAGGATTTGATCACCTCCGACTTGTACCCCAGGCACAGGACGAACTTGCGGAAGCCGTGATGGGCGTACACCTTCATGATGTGCCACAACATGGGCCGATTGCCGATAGGGACCATGGGCTTGGGAACGCGGACGGTCTCCTCCTTGAGACGGGTCCCCTGGCCGCCGCAGAGCACGAACACCGGTATGTCGCGAGGATGAATACTCATCGTCGATTCACTCCCGTGGTAAGGACGCTTTGGGCGGCGAGCGCTCTGTCGAGCGGGTCCGTATGGAGATCCGCAGTCCGCGGGTGCATGACGACCCGTGCCGCCGGCGCGGCGCGGGCGGTCGCCACGGAGATCAGCCCGGCTGCCGCCATCACGTAGACCGGGTTGAACATCGAGTTGAACAGATTGTCGATCATGTAGAGCACGACGAGGACAGCCGCCGCGGCCACCGGCGCCACGCGGGGATCGAGCCATTGGCGGGCCGGGTAGCGTCTGAGCAGCAGCGCGGCCGGCAACGTCAGGATCGTCGTCAGGGATGTCAGGCCGACCAGTCCGGTGACGCCCAGGGTGATGATCCACAAGCCGTCAGTGACGCAGATGTCCTTGCCGTTCTCGTCGTAGATGCGCGATCGGCCCCAACCGCCCCACCCGAATGCCGGCCGCTGCAGCGCCTTCTCGGCCAGCATGGAGTCGTTGTCAAGACGACCCTGGAGAGACTGTCCGCGCTTGGGGTGGATGGCAGATGCCACTTTAACCATGGAGTCGGCCGACCACTTGCCGGTCGCGCGGAAGCCCATGTACGCCGGCGCGGCCAGAATCAGCGCATAGATGATCCACGAACGCTTGATGAGCCGAATCGAGAATAATCCCGCCAACCCGAAGACCAGCAGTGCGCAGGCCCCCAGATTCTTGCATCCGAACGCCACGAGCACGAGCCCGCCGCACAACGGCCCGACGGCATATCCGTACAGCCGCCGCAATGCGCCCGTGTACCACAGCCACACGCCCATGATGCACGCGGCGGTCATGAACGTCCCCAAGGCCAGGCCGCTGCCCATGAACACGCGCGGCCGCGAGCCCCACACGCCCAGCTCGCTGGCGTATTCGCCGCCGCCTCGCCCGAACCCGAAGCCGTACACGTACCGATTCAGCACCGGGCTCATCCGCATTTCGAAGATGCACAACGGCGCGTAGATCAGCCCGCCGATGAACAGCATGACCGCCAATTCGCGAAACGCTTCCAGATTCCGCAAGTACACGCGGCCAAGCACGTACGGCAGACCCCAAGTCACCACGGTTTGGAACACGGCGGATACGCCGTCGTACACACCGAGTCCGTTCGTGTAGGAGGAGGCAAACGGGCATACGCACCAGACCGCCATGGGCAGATCGGCCCAGGTCGGCCGGAAGGAGGACACCGCCTTGAAATCGAAAAGGAACGCGCCCACCGCCGCTCCGATGGTGGCCGCCATGGTCTTGCCGTAGTCTGGCAGCCCGGGAACCGGAAAGCTCACTTCGGGCAGGAACATCCACCCCGCGAGGTACGAAATAAACAGCGCCCTGCGCGGCGGGAGCATGGCGAACAGCATCACGCTCACCAGCGGCCAGCCGAGGATGGCCAGCATCACTGTCGCGGACATGTAACGGGAATAGTCAATCATGGAATACGACTCGCACGGTCAGGCTGTCGGGCACGGCATGTCGGTAGGTTCGATGCGTTTTCGCCTCGAAGCATGACGTCCAGGCGGCTGTCGCCGTTCCAGCACCTGGTGGTAGAACTCGAGCGTCCGCAGTGCCACCGTCGCCGGGCTGTACTGTGCCGCGGCATCCAGGAGCGCTTGCGTGCCCAGCGATTCCGCCATGGCCGGACGACTCATCAGTCGGATGATTGCCTCGGCGAGACTGTCGGGGTCGCCGGCTCGAAAGAGCAATCCGTTGCGCTCGTGACGGATCATCTCGCTGATGCCGCCCACGTCCGGAGCGATCACCGGGCAACCGGTGGCCATGGCTTCCAACGCGACCATCGGAAAGCACTCGTAACGCGAGGCCAGAACACTCACGAAGCACGCGCGTCGCAGAGCCGCGACTTCCGCCGGCGATCGCACGCCCAGCCATTCGAATCGGCCCCGCATCCAGGGCTCGGGCAGATAACGCTCGACGAACTGGGGCAACGACCAGATACGGCCGGCATCGTCGATGCAGCCGCGATCGGGCCCCGCGAACGTCAGTTTGGCTTGCGGCTGGTGTTGCAGCACGCGGGCAAACGCCCGGATCATGATGTCACCGCCCTTGTGACGATCGAATCGGCCCACGAAGAGGATGCGCTGCGGATCGCAGCCGACCGGCGACCAGCGATGCTCCGCTGCCGCCAGCGCGATCGGGTTGGGAATCACCACGGCCTCCCGCAACTCCAGTCCGTAATGCTCGCGCACCCGCCGAAGCACGTCGTGCGACACGGCCGAGACGCCGGCCACCTGCGTGAACGATGCGTACTCGCGCCGCACCCGTGCCCGAAAACCGCGGCGAGTGACGCCCTGGACCATCATCCCGGTCGTGAACCACGGGCCGTGTATGCGCGTGACCACCGGCACGTCGGTCCAACGGTGCAGCCAGCCGGCCGTCCCCTGCGAGTCCTCGATTTCGAACAGTTGCAGGCCGGCCTCACGCTGCAGACGCGACACGGCACGAGCGGTCATGGCCGCGTTCAATCGCACGCTCGTGCGCTGAGGCGCACAACGCGAACTCAGCTTGATCCACGCCCGTTTGAGCGGCGAGCAACCGGTCTGCCAATCGGGCAGCGTCGCGACCCACCGATCGCGTGCCTCGGGAGCGACCTCGCTCGCGACCACGTAGGCTTTCGCGCCGGCTTCGCGGATGGCCGGCACCAGCGTGGCCGTGTACGTCACCACGCCGTTGGCGTGATGCGGCAAGCCCCAGGCATGCACGCCGTAGCCGACCACCAGGTCACAATCCGACATCCAGCACCTCGACTCAGTGCCCCCGCAACGCACAGACCAGCAAACGCCAGGAGTCCCACGAAAAGAAGTGGTTTCGCAGCGACAGGAGCGCATGCTTGCGAGCCGTCCTCACGTGGCCGGCTTTCAGCGCCCACCAGCCCCACTTGCGATGAATGCCGTTTGAATCGGTCGGTCCGCCCGCGTCCGGCGGAAACACCGGCGGCTCACCGGGCAACCCACGCCGGGCCCACGCCGCGGCGATCACGGCTTCCACGTCGCTCCGCAGTCGCACGTCGCGTGAGTGGCACGAACTGCGGACATGCTGCCGGTAGCGGTACAGGACTTCGGGAATGCACGCCACCTTTCCTCGTTCGGCCAGTCGCAAGAACAGGTCCCGATCCTCAGCCAGGGCGACTCGTTCGTCGTATCCCCCCACCGCCCGCACGGCCTCGAGCCGGGCCATGTACCCACCCGTCACCGTGAAACTGTTCAGCGCCAGATGGGCGGCGTCGATCTCCTCGTGCGTGGTCTCCTGGTTGATGATCAAGAGCGGATCGCCTTGCGGGTCGGTCAACTCCATGCGACACGTGACGATGAGGCAATCGTCGTGCGTATCGAGATATTCCGCCTGCCGCAATAACCGGTCGGGCAACGACACATCGTCGCCGTCCATGATGGCCAGGTACTCGCCGCGGGCCAGCTCCAGACCCTCGTTGCGGGTTCGCACGATGCCGCGGTTCTCACGGCTGATCGCTCGAATGCGTGCGTCGCGTCGGGCGTATCGCCGGATCGTCTCGAACGAACGGTCGGTCGAACCATCATCGATGATGATGAATTCCATGTCCGCGAGCGTCTGGCCGAGAATGCTCTCGATGGCCTCGGCCAGGTACGGCTCGCAGTTGTATACGGGCATGATGACGGAGACTTTGGGCATGGCCGGTTCGAAGAGGCACTCGCGACCCCTTAAGCAAGGTCTCCTGAGCCCGCGCCGACACCCGCATCCTCGTGCATCGACCCGTTGTCACCCACGCCCGGTCCGGCGTGCTTCCAACGACACGGCAGGAACACCAACCCGAAATACTTGGCCATGCTTCGACCCGAGTTGTGCACGTCCGCCGCTTCCACGTCCAGCGTCAGGCACAGTTCGAGCTGGTCGTAATATTTGGGCCCCACGCTGGCCAGCCACAACGAAAGGTAATACCGATCGGGATTCAGACTCAGCGAGCCGACGTTCACCTCGATGTGGCCCGGCCCGGGGCCCAACGACTCCAGGTTATAGCCCGTGGTCCACGTGTTGATCGAGGTGACCAGCGTGCCCGTATTGGTGTAGATCTCGACGCCGAAATGAGGCTCGTGCACGCGCCGGTTGACGTGGTAATGCAGCCGGATGGTGACTGCCTCGCCGCTGCGGATCACGTCGAGCGGCCGGCCGGTGCGGTCGAGAAACTCGATACGAGTGAAGCGGGCTTCACCCGATCCCTTGCGAGTCTCCACCTCGGTCAGATCGGCCTGCAGGCTCGAGGCTTCCGCAAACGTCTCCAGGTACGACTGGATGACTTTTCTCGAATCGCCGTCCTGGCGAATCCGTCCGCCGTCGATCCAGATGGTGCGTGGGCACAGGTTTTCCACCGCAGTCAAATTGTGCGACACGAACAAGACGGTCCGACCGCCCTCGTTCAGGTGACTCATGGCCCCGATGCACTTTTTCTGGAAGCCGGCATCTCCCACCGCCAGCACCTCGTCCACCAGCAGCACGTCGGGTTCGAGATGCGCGGCCACCGCGAAGCCCAGCCGCAATCGCATGCCCGATGAATAGCGCTTGACGGGTGTATCGAGGAAGCGATCCACGCCGGCAAACTCGACAATCGAGTCGAGGTGCTTGTCGATCTCCCTCTTGCGCATGCCCAGGATCGAACCGTTCAAGTAGATGTTTTCGCGACCGGTCAGTTCCTCGTGAAAGCCCGTCCCCACCTCCAGCAGCGAAGCCACCCGGCCTCGCACCTGCATCCGCCCGGTAGTTGGATACGTGATGCGCGACAGGAGCTTGAGCAGCGTGCTCTTGCCGGCCCCGTTGCGACCGATGATGCCCAGGACCTCGCCTTCGGCCACTTCAAACGAGATATCGCGGACCGCCCACAAGGTCTGCACCTCCTGGTGCTCGCCACGGTACATGCGCCGGAACAGATTGGCCAGCACCTCGCGGAACAGAACCCGCCGATTGAGTTCCCCCAACCGGTACTGCTTGGAGAGACCGTCTGCGATCACCGCTGCTGCCATAGAAACTCCCACACGCTAGCGCCTTCACCGGGGGCGGGCATCTTGCCCGCCTCTTTTCCTATTGATGTCAGTGTTGCCGGCATCAGCACACAAAGAAGAGCGCAGCTTTTCCCGACTGTTCACGGCGCCGGCAGTTAACCCTCAGCAGACGAAACGCCTGCCTCCCGATGCCGCCAGACATCCCCACAAGGCGGGCGAGACGCCCGCCCCCGTGCTGCTCAGATGATGTCCGCGAAAGTCCGAGCCGTCCGGCGGAAGTACAACGCACCGATCGCGAAAATGATCAGCGTCACGGCCATCGATATGCCGAACAAGGCCAGGTTCAATTTGTGGGTCGGAACCACGCAGGCTCGGAACGCCTCGATGAGCCCGGCCAGCGGATTGAGCCCCAGCACGAGCCGCCACCGCTCGGGCAGCATGCTCACCGGCCAGATGACCGGCGTGACGAACAGCCAGAGCTGAACCATGAACGGCAGGATGTGCTGCACGTCGCGATACTTCACGTTCACCGCGGCGAAGATCATCCCCACGCCCATGGCCAGGGCCATCAACGGCACGAGCAGAACCAGCCACAGCACGAACGTCCAGTCCGGCGTGTACCGGTAGTACACCATCATTCCGATCAGGAGGGTCGAGGCGATGGCAAAGTCCACTAACCCGCGAATGGCTCCCGCGGCCGGAATCGTGATCCGCGGAAAGTACACTTTGGTGATAAGGTTTTGATTGTTCACCAGGCTGTTGCCCATCTGCGTGATCGTGGTCGAAAAATACGTCCAGGGCAGCAGCGCGCTGTAGGAGAAGATCGGGTACGGCACGTCGCCCGATCCGATTCCCGCCAACTTGTTGAAGAACAGCGTGAACACCACCATCGTGGCGAACGGCTGGATGATGGCCCACAACCCACCGAGCAGCGACTGCTTGTAGCGAACCTTGATGTCGCGCCACACCATGAAATAAAACAGCTCGCGGTACTGCCACAACTCGCGAACCGCACCGGGTGACGTCACACTGATCTGACTCATTCGGTCTCCATCAAAACAGGATGCGGACGGGTCGCCGCCGGCACGCGTCGCACGGTCACACAGGCCGGGTGCGCTGCACGTCCGCCACGCTGGCCGCGGCCCGGTGGTGCAATTCGCACTCGCTGGCGTACCACGCGTCGAGCAATTCGCGCGAGGCGGCATCTTTGCGACGGCTGAGTCGCTCGACCACGAACTGCAACAGAGCCAGGCGGACCGCCGGCGAGGGAAGCGACACCGCCAACTTGAGGCAGGCGGCATCGCGGCGTTTGATCCCGGACATCAGCGCCCATAGTCGATGCGGTAGATAGCCCAGCATCCCGCTTCGCAATGCCGCCACCGAGTATCGCTCCCACACCGCCTCGTACAGTCCCAAACGCAGTTCCTCGAACAGCATTCGCCGCGACCAGTACTCCGCGAAGGGCGTCGTGCGAAGCACTCTCAAGCACGCATGCTTTTCGCGAAGGCCGATGGGAGCGCGACAAACCGCCTTGACATGCTCCCAGGCCAGCCGCATTCGCGGCAGCACCAGACGGCCGGACCGGTTGGTGTCGAACCACGCCGCTCGCTCTTCGATGTCGGGCGTCGCGTGCAGGGAGGGCGAAGATCCCTGCACGGTCCGCCGCAGGAACAACCGCTCGGGAACCTCGCGGAATTCGCCGCGCAACGCCAACTCCGCGAGCAAGGTGTGATCCGCACCGGGATAGCTGCCGACCAGCTTCGTGGTTTTCAGCACGTCGGTTCGAATCAGCCCCACGACGGGATGACACCAGGTCATGTGATTGGACAGCAGCCGACTCAGCCGTTCGCTGGGCGTTGCCCCGCATACCACCGGCCCTTCGTCGTACTCGCCGTAGACATGACCGGCTTCGTCGATCAGCAACGTGTGCGGATAGCACAGCACGACGTTCGCCCCCGCTTCGTCCAAGGTCTCGACGCATCGGCGCAGATACGAAGGCCGGTACAGATCGTCATGCGGTGCCCACTTGAAGAGAGCGCCTCGGGCCAGCTTGAAAACGCGATTGTAGTTCGGAGCCGCCCCGAGATTCCGAGAGTTCCGATAATAGCGAATGCGCCGGTCGCGCCGGGCATAGGCCCGGCAGATCTCCTGCGTCGCGTCGGTCGAGGCGTTGTCGGATACGATCAGCTCGAAGTCTTCGAAATCCTGTCCGAGCAGCGAATCCAGCGTCGAGGTCAGATAGGCTTGCCCGTTGTACACGGGCAAGCCGATGCTGACGCGAGGAGACCTATCGGTCATAAGACTCCTTTGGTACTGTCTCCGCCCGATCGGTTTTGCACGGATGGCGGTCTTCGGGGGGCCGGCATCTTGCCCGCCTTTGACCGTGCATGCCACCCGCGTTTGTCAACCTGAGGGCGACTTCGCCGCCCTCAGGTTGACAAGGGGATGAGAGGTGGGCGAGACGCCCGCCCCCTGGAACTGCCGGCGCTACCGCGCCGCCGCGGGCTCGGCGCGGGCCGGCCGCATGATTTGGCGCGGCGCCGCGGGCTGGTCCGACGGAACTTCCCAGCTCTCCTGGAGAGCGGGCGGATCCGGGAACTGCTGCGCGGGCTTGGAGAAGTCGGGCAGCGAGTAGTCCAGCACAACCGAATCGCCGATCAACTGGACGCGAAGGTTCTTCCAGTACTTCGCCCCGCTTCCCATGCACCACACGCCGGCCGTGCCGGCCAACAGGCGGTTGGCGTGAGTGTCCACGCAATCCACTTGCCAGTTCGAAGGTTCGGTCGTGCCTTCCGGCCAAACCTTGGCCTGCACGCGGACGTAATCGTCGAATCGCTGCGCTCGCATCCGGAACGAGTACCAGACGTTGGGCTCCGGCACGACGCCCGAATCCGTCGTTCCGTAACTCATCATCACGATGCCGTTCGGGTGCGGCGCCATGTGGAAGCTGTAACCCGTATACCGCCGCAGGCGATAGTACGAGTCGCTGTTCGGGAAGTCGGAGAACAACGTCACGCCGATGCCGCCGCTCGGGCTGGTGATCATCATGGCACCCGAGTACTCGTAGTTGGTCCACGTGTACGCGAGCGGCCCGACGTAGTGGGCGTGAATGTTCGAGGCGGTCGAGACCGTACCGAACACCGTCTCACCGTTCACCGTGTGCATCCCGAACAGGCTCGGGTCTTCGGCCAGGCTGTTGTTCGCCGCCGTTCCGACCCAGCCGGTGGGCAGCTCGGGCAGCGCGTTGCACGCCGTCTCGGCGACGCCGCAACCGCAGATACCGGGTTCGAGCTTCGCCGCATCCAGCGGGCAGCCGTCCTTGCAGTCCACCGTCCCGTCGTTGTCGGAATCGACTTCACAGCCGACGGTGGTGGTGAACGTCAGATCGCCGGTGGTCACGCCGATCCCTTCGGCACTGATGGCCACGATCTCGTAGTGGTACTCCGTGCCCGGCTGCAGACCGGTCAGCGACACGCTGTGCTCCGTGGTCAGCTCATCCACGAACAGCGTCTGTAGCTCGTAACTCGAAGTGACACCATACTTGAACCGCGTGCGGGCCGGCTCGCTGGTCTGCCATGTTATCGTCACTCTGTAATCCAGCGGTGCAGCTTCCACGTTGCTGATCACGACCGGCGGGCTGTCCTGGAAGGGACCCGGACGGGCGATCACTGCGCCGAAGCTCGCATCCACGTGGTGGGCCAGGAGCAGCACCGAGCCGGCTTTCGGATCGTCATTGTTCCGTTGGTCGCCGACGATGTTCCACTCGTAAGGCTCGTACTCGTCGGCCAGCCAGTACTTCAGGTAGTAACGCGACCGATCAATCTCGGGCAGCGTCTCCACCCGCATCCGGAAGATGTACGTCTTGCCGAGCTCGAGTTTCTGATCGAGCGGCGCCGAAGCCAGGATGGCTCCTTCGTTGCCGAAGAGCTGGAAGCGTTCGTAAGTATCGGTCCAGCGATACATCCCGATCGCACCCAGCGGATACACGCCGCTGGCCGGCTGGGCGCCGTCGTCGGAGTGCCCGGGCCACCGGAAGACCAGGCCGACACCCGGACCAAAGCTCGGCGCGTTGTAGCCCAACGGATCGATGGACCGCACCGTCACCGGAACCGTCACCTCGTAATCAGTCCACGTGAGGTCACCCAGGGCGATCAACCGGTCGTAGGCCAGCACCGTGGGTCGCACCGAGTCCGCCTCGCACACCCACTCGCCATCCACCACCTGGGCGACGTCGTTGGGTGTGGTGGCCTGGCTCCAGTCCACCGTGCACGGCAACGGCCAGGGCGACCCGCTGGAGTTCACCACGGTCACCACCGTCGTGCTGGTCTTGCCAGTCAGATCGGTGGCCGTGAACACCACCTCGTTGTTGCCGGGCAACAACGACGCAAACGGGATATCCACGTTGAAGTCGCCGGGCATCGTCAGCCGCTTGAGATCCGGCCCGAGCGACAACGTCCGCGGCGGACCGTTGTTCAGCGAATACACCAGCGAGGCCACGCCGTCCACCGGATCCGCCACGTTGCCCAGGATGTTGATCGCCGGCTGCGGCATGCCCAGGTGGCCGAACTCCTGTGTCAGTCCGTACCACACGTTCACCGTCGGGCCGTGGTTGATGCGGGTCGTCTGGACCACGATGTCGTCCGATTCCCCGATGTTACCGCTGCTGTCCGCCGAATTGATCTTCAGATGGTACGTCGCGTTCTCTTTCAACCCGGTGATCGTCGCCACGTGCACGGTGGTCAGATTGCTGTCGCTGTAGACCCCCGCCTCATACTCGGTGGTCTCGCCGTACAAGATCACCGAGGTGGACGGCTCGTCGGTCAGCCACGTGACGGTCACCGTGACCTCGTCCACGAGCGTGTTGATCTGCGTAAGGTTGGGCGGATTCGTATCCTGGACGAAGGTTCCATCCTCCGGATCGATCGGCCCTACCAAATTGAAGAAGTAGTCGATCAGGCCCGTGAACGTGGGAGCGGGCGCTCCTTCATTGGCGATGAACGGCCCGACCGCCGTCACCGTCATGGGGAAGTCGAAACTGGCCCCGCTGGTCCAGCTCGTCCCGTCGTTGCAGTACAGGACGTCCCAATGGTCGCCGGTGCGGATCACGCGCATGTACCACGGGAAGCCCAGACTCAAGGGCTGGTTCTTGACGATCTCCATCTGCCCATCCTGGAACGTGGCCACGAGCAGCAGAATCCCGCTGCCGTTGCTGTAGAACTCGGATCGAATGAACGTCCGGTCGTCCTGCTGGATCAACAGGCCCTGCATCTGGTAGGCCCGGTTGATCACCGACTCGAACTTCACCTCCATGCCTATATCCACGTTGCTGGCGTTCTGCATGACGCGCGGAGCGTTCAGAGCGTCGGCCGTGATGCTGTGGGCCAGCCCGCCCGGCACCTGGATGCGCAGCCGTGCGTCCGGCGTGTTGGTCCCCACGAACGAGAACTCGGAATCACCCATGGGATCGACCATTCGCCAGATACGCCCGTTCAGATTGAACGCGTTGAAATCATCCGAGTTGAACCCACCCGGCATCAGCGTGTAGAAGGGATAATCCGTGCTGATGAACCTCTTGCCCAACGGGTCCGTGCAGTTGATCGCGATCCAATACAACGTGTTCGGCATCAGGTCGGTGATCTCGATGGCATGATTCGTTCGGTAGCCCGGAAGGGAGATGACCGGGCTGTACTCCGTGATGCCGTACATGAGGGAGGTCGTCGTCAGCTTGTTGGTCCTCCAGGTCACCTTGACCGAGGTTTCCGTGGGGATGATCTTGAGGTTGCTGATCTCGATGTTCCGCAAGTCCATCACGAACGTCGCTTCCACGTTGCGCGACTCGGTCATGGCCAGCGTCTTGACCGGTTCGCTGCCGGACAGATCGCCGCCCCACTCCTCGAACAGCCAACCCAGCGCCGGTTCGGCCGTGAGCGTGACCGTTTCGTTGCAGTAAAACTGGTTGGTGGGCGGATCGACCACCACCGTGCCTTCACCGACAATGGTGGTCACCAGCTCGGCCGGCGTGCCGCCCGCGGGCGTTCCGTCCTCCGGATCGATGGGGGACGCCTGGTTGAAGAAGTAATCCACCTTGCACAGGAATTCCGGCGCCGGCGAACCCATGGTCCCCGCGAACGGCCCCGCCCCCGTCACCACCAGCGGGAACGAGAAGGAACCGGCGGGCGTCCAGTTGACACCGTCGAGCGAGTGCTGGAGCACCCATTCGTCTCCCTCGCGGTAGACGGACATGTAACTCGGACTGCCGTCGGTGATCGGGACAATGCTCCTGGCCGAAGCCGATCCGTTCACGACCGACGTCGCCACCGCCCACGACTGACCGTCAGTGTTGCGGAAATCGAACCTCAAGTACGTATTGTTCGTGCCTTCCACCAAAACGCCCTGCAATTGGCCCGAAACCAGTTCATCCGAGTCGAACTTGACGCGGATCTCGAACGTCGTGTCGTTCGCCGGCTGAATGAGCCGGGGCGACCGGTTTCCGGAAGGCTCGATGTCGCGGGACGGGCCGGCCGGGATGAAGAACCGTAACGTGGCGCTGTCGCTGCCCGTGCCCTTCGTGCTGATGGTGGCCGCTCCGCCCGGATTGATCACCTGCCACAGACCGGTGTTTACCGAGCAAGCGTTGAAGTCATCCGAAACCAGGATCGAAGGATTGACCACGAAGTTCGCGGTCAGGAAGTAGCTGGACGACATGTCCAGCTCGATCGGATTGGTGGTGCCGGTGACGTCGCCGGTCCACTCCGAGAACAGCCATCCCGGTCGAGGCACCGCCCGAACGGTCACTTTCTCCTGGCAATAGTAGGCCGGACTGTCGGGGGTCTTTTCGATGGTTCCGTTCCCGTTGACACTCATCACCAGGTGCGACGGGTTGCCGGGTCGCGGGCCGTCCTCATCGGCGAACGGAGCGGCTTCGACGAGGAAGTAGTCCAGCCGGGCCGTGTACGCCGGAGCCGAGCCGGTCGAAGAGTTCCCGGCCGCGATGCCCACGGCATTCACCTCCAGCACTTCAGTGGTTGACGTCAGGTTCGACCACGAGCTTCCGTTCAGCGAGTACCGCAGCGTAAAGGAGTTCCCGGCACGGCGAATGCCCAGCCAAATCGGCCGCGAAGACGGCAGGTTCTGCGTGCCCAGGACTCTGGCCGAATTGCCTCTGACCACCGCCGCGAACAGCGATGTGGTCGTGCCATCGAACTGCACGTCATAACGCAGCCAGTTGTCGTTGTCCTGCTCGATGAACAGACCCTCGCGCTGGAAGCCTGCGTTCGGCTGAGACTCGGTTTTGAGTTCGACGTCGAAGTCCGTGTCGATGGCCGGCTGCATGAGCCGCACGGAGTTGTTGTATCCCACCCACGAGTCGCGCGACGCGCCGCCCGGGATATGGATGAGCAGATGAGCATCCAACGAGCCGGTGCCCACCGTCTGTACGGTCGCCCCGCCCAAGGGATCGACCAGCGTCCACACGCCGGTATCCAGTGAGCAGTGGTTGAAATCATCGGACACCAGGCCCGTGGGATTGTTGGGGGTGACGAACGTCAGATCCCCGGTCTGGCCGGTATCGCCTCCGCTGTCAACCGCGGTGATCTTGAAATGGTATTCCCGTTCGGGCTGCAGACCGGTCAGTTCGACCACGTGGGTCATGGTGAAGGTTGGATCGACGACTTCGCCCATCTCGTACGCTGACGTCGTCCCGTACTGCACGAGACTTCTCGCCGGCGAGTCGGTCTGCCAGTGAATGCGCGCCGTGTACATGCCCGGCACGACCCGGATGTCGCTGATCACCGGTGCAAGATTGTCCGGCTCGAACGTGGCCGATATCGTCTTCGACGACGACATCACCAGGGTGGTAGGATTGGTCGTGCCCGACAAGTCGCCGCCCCACCCGGTGAACGCCCATCCCGGTTCGGGAACGGCCGTCACTGTGACCACCTCGTCGCAGTAGTACGCGTCGGCCAGAGGCTGCACTTCGATCTGGCCGTTGCCGGTCACCGTGCGAGTGATGGTCGCCGCGGCCTCGGTGATCGGGCCGTCCTCCACCACGAGTGGGAACGTCGCATTCTCAAACCAGTCCACTCGGCAGGTGAACGCCGGTGCTACGCCCGGGTTGTAGTTGCCCGCAAACGGGCCGACTCTGTTCACGTCAACCGACCACGCGAACGTGGCGTGCGTGGTCCACGAGGTCCCGTTGAACGAATAACGCAGCGTCCACTGGTTCCCTTCCCGGATCACGGACAACCAAATCGGCCCCGCCGAAGGGATCGCCTGGTTGCCGCGGACCGTCGCCTGCCCGGGCCCGAACGTGGCCGAGAACATGAAGGCGGAACTTCCGTTGAACCCCGCATCGAACCGCAGGAAGGTCTGCGCGTCCTGCTCGACCATGATGCCTTGCATCTGGTAACCCGCGTTCGGCTGCGACAAGAACTTCGCTCGAACCTCGAAATCGACGTCGGCCGCGTTCTGGAGTGCCCGCACCGAGTGGTTCCCGTCCGTCCACAGGTCGTGCGACGCACCGCCCGGCACGAAGATCTCCAGGAAGGCCTCGTCGCTGCCGATTCCCTTGACCACCGCCGAGCCGCCGCCAACCGGATCGACGACCGTCCACACCGCTGTATTCAAGGCGCACACGTTGAAGTCGTCGGACACGACTCCCAGTGCATTGCCCACCGTCCGGAACACGATGTCCGCCGTCTGACCCTCCTCACCTTGCGCATCAGCTGAGGAGATCTGAACGTGGTATTCCGTGTCCATGTCCAGGCCGGTCAGCGTGAGTGCGTGCGTCGTGACCAGCGTGTCGCTGGTGACCGCGCCCAGCTCGTAGGCAGTGGTCTTGCCGTAGCGCACCCGGCTGGTCGCCGGTACGTCGGTCGTCCAACTGACGGTTGCCGAATTCAGCGTCGGAGCGATCTGCACGTTAGTGATGACCGGGGCCAGCCCGTCGGGCACGAAATGAGCCACCACCGTGCGGGACTCGGTCATGGTAAGCGTTTGCTGCAACTCGGTGCCGCTCAGGTCCCCGCTCCAGTTCTGGAGAATCCAGCCTGGAGCCGGCACCGCGGTCAGCGTAACCGTTTCACCGCAGTAGAAGTTGGTCATCGGCGGATCGGCTTCGATGGTTCCCTCGCCGGTGACGCTGGTGGTCAGCGTGGCCGGTGTTCCCTCGGGCGTGCCGTCTTCCGGACTCAGCGGATCCGCCACGTTCAAGAAGTAATCCACGCGAGCCGTGTGGGCTGGCGCAACACCCGGCGAATAATTGCCGGCGTACGGGCCGATCGCCGTCACGGTCATCGGGAACGCGAACGTCGTGAATGGCGTCCAGTCGCTGCCGTTCGTCGAGTATTGCAGCGTCCAGTTGTCGCCGGCCCGCTGGATGCCGAGCCACATCGGAGCCACGTTGGGCACGTTCAATTCCCGCCTAACCACGGCCGTCTCGGCGTCGATGGTCGCGGAGAACAGGTACGTGTTCGTGCCGTCCGAATAGGCGTCGAACCGGAACAGCCGCGTCGCATCCTGCTCGACCAGCAACCCCTGCATCTGGTACGGCGCGGTGACGGCCGAATCGAACTTCACCTGCACCTCGAAATCCGTGTTCGGCACCGCCTGGAGTACGCGCACGGCGTTATTGCCGTCGCTCCAGACGTCATGCGTCGCCCCCCCCGGCACGTGAATGAGCAGCTGGGCATCCTGTGTGCCCATTCCGGCCACCACCGCCGACCCGCCCCCGAGCGGGTCGACCAGCGTCCACACCGCCGTGTCCAGTGTGCACGTGTTGAAATCGTCAGACACAATGCTCTGCCCGAATGCCTGTGCGCCTGCGAAGCCCAGGACCAGTGCGCACACACAGGCCCGTCCAGGCGCGCGGTGACCTTCGCCCTTCATGGTTAGTCTCCTCTTCCAATTTCCCTGCAAAACTGCGTTTGATGGGAACCCGATTCACGGATTAAATGCACAGCAACTCGGCACGCACCCCCATGATGTCGAGCTGGTGCCCGATTTCGTCTCGGTAGACAGGGTTCATGACCAGGACCACGTCGGGATGCCTCGTTCTCAGCGCGTCCGGCGGCTTGATGCGCTTCCCCGACCCCGGCAGGAACTTGTTCTGCTGATGCGGGTTGATGTCGATCACGGTCTCGACCGCGTCTTCACATCCCAGTGAACTCAGGAAGGACACACACTTGGATCCCGCCCCCCAGACGGCCACGTGCCGATTCCTGGCTTTCAGCGTCGCCAGTCGTGCCTTCCACTCCAAAAGGATCTTGTGGACTCGTTCTTCGAACACGTGCAGGCGATCTGCCAGCTGGTCCGGCGTCTCTTCCTCCGGAAGAGCGTCCTCCACCATCCGCTCGGCCGGACGGGCCACGATGGTCAGATACTGATCTTCGAATACCCGCCGCAGTTCCAGGATCTCGAACCGGTTTCGGCGAAACAACCGCGCCAGCGAGCCCGCGGTGAAATAGGAACAGTGCTCGTAGTAGATGTCCCAGAACGCCGCATCCGAAAAGACTCGTCCGGCATCGGGAACCTCGAAGAACACTAGCGCGTTACGTTGTCCGTCTAACCCTTGACGCACCAGGCCAAGAAACTCGTCCGTCGCCGGCAGGTGCTCCAGCGTGTGCCGGCAGACCAGCAGATCGCAGGGCAAACGCCAGTGCTCGCGCGAATAGTAGTCGCGCAGGAATCGCACCCGGCCTTGCGGATCGTCCTGGCCCGAATCACTCCGGGGATCGATGCCCACACCACGATTGTCGCCCGCTCGGCAGAGCTCGACGAGAAAGTCACCCTTCCCGCAACCGATCTCGACCACGTCTTTGCCGCGAATGGCGAAGCGTTCGACGAGATGCTGAACGAGCTGCGTCTGAAACGCTTGGAACCGCTTCGAGAATGACTGTTGGTCCTGATACTCGCCGGCGTAATTTTGCACCGTGGCGTCGAACACCACGTTGGACACGAATCCGCACGCCGAGCAGAAGCCCAGCGTGATGGGCCGGCGGGGAAACTCCCGAGCCGCCTGCTCGTCGTCCAGCATGAGGCAACTGTGCACCGGCACCGGGCCCGTGCGATAGAACTCGCGCATTCCCGTGCTTCGGCAATTCGGACAAACGTGATCGTGTGCGTCTCTCATGCTCGCATGCGTAAGCTTCTTCGCCAGCCCCCAGTCCCCATCCCCCAGTCCCAACAACTCTTCATGCCGGTTGCAGCTCGGCGGTTCTCCACCGCAACGTCTCGTCGAGCTGGCCTGACGCCATGAGGTGCTTGATGCGCTTGATCCGAACGTATTTGTGCCCGTTGAAATCCTCGTCCTCGAGGCCCACGGCCCTGAACGCGTGATAGAGTTCCTCGATTCCTCGAAACGCCGTCCACACCGGCTCGAACGCAGGCAGGACTCGCCGAATCTTGCTGCAATCCACGCGGTAACAACGCTTGTCCGGCCCGCCGCCCGGTGCGTATTCGATCGTGCTGCCCGGCACGACCTGCCGCACCATCTCGGCCAGCTCGCTGATCCGGTAGTTCTCTTCGTTGCGACCGACGTTGAACGCTTCGTTGCACACTCGCTCGCGCGGCGCTTCCAAGACCGCCAGAAACGCACGCGAGATGTCCTCGATGTGCACGAGCGGCCGCCACGGCGTTCCGTCGCTCAACATCACAATCCGCTTGGTCAGATACGCATTGCCCACCAGGTTGTTGATGACCAGGTCCGCCCGCAGCCGCGGCGACACGCCGTAGGCCGTCGCGTTCCGCAGGTACACCGGACAAAACGAATCGTCCGCCAGCTTGCTCAGCCCCTCTTCCGTCTTCACCTTGGAAACTGCATATGCCGTCACCGGATTACACGGCGCGGTCTCGTCGAGCATGTCCTCCGTGCTCGCCGCGCCGTACAGGCTGCACGACGACGAGAACAGGAACCGCTGAACACCTGCCTCCTTGGCGAGCTGCCCCAGCCGAAGGCTCGACCGCAGGTTGATCTCGTACGTGCACTCCGGGTTCAAATCGCCCACCGGGTCGTTCGACAAGGCGGCCAAGTGAATGACCGCATCGAAACCCTCCAGATCCTCGACGGCCAGGTCGCGGATATCCTTGCGGATGGTGGGCACGCCGTTGACCGGCGGCCCGAACCAGCAATCGCGGTACAGATCCGTATCGAGACCGACCACCTCGTGGCCGGCTTCGGCCAGCATTCGGGTCATGACCGTGCCGATGTACCCCAGGTGCCCCGTGACGAGTACTTTCATGGCGCCTCCCGTTTGAAGAATCCCCACCGGACCCGCCGAGCCCGGCTCCGGCGTGATGCGACGGCCGCCTCACACGATGCGCGGTTCCGGGATGGGGATGATGAATTTGCCGCCGGCTTTGCGGTACTCGGCCTGTTGGGCCAATACTTCGTCCGCGTAGTTCCAGGCCAGAAGCAGCACGTAATCGGGTTTGTCTTCGAGCAGCTTTTCGGGCGGGTGAATCCGCAGTCGACTGCCCGGCGTGTAGCGCCCGTGTTTGTGCGGGTTGATGTCCACCGCGAACTGCACGAGATCGCTGTCAATGTTCACATAGTTCAGCAGCGTGGTCGCCATGCCGCCCGCCGCCCCGTATGCAGCCACCCGCTTGCCCTGTCGCTTGAACGCGATCAACATCTCCTGCAGACTGCGTTTGACCGCGTGCACCCGCTCGGCAAAACCGCGGTAGTACGCCTCGCCGGTGATGCCGCGCTGCCGTTCGGCCTCCAGCAGAGCCTGCACCGACTCGCCCGCCCGCTCGATACGCGATGCGAACACTCGCACCGAGCCCCCCATGGTGACCGGAAGGTGATCGACCTCGTTGATGAACAGCCCGTGCGTCCGGAACAGCCGGTCCAGTGCGGTGAGCGAGAAGTAGGCCGTGTTCTGGTGGAAGATGTTGTCGAACGCGCCGGCTTCGATCAGGTCCACCACGTAGGGCACCTCGATCACCGCCAGCCCGTCCTCTCGAAGCAACTCGCGAATCCCCGCCATGCAGTCGCCCAGGTCGGGGATGATGTTGAGCGTGTTGTTGGCCACCACCACGCTGGCCGTGTAGTCGAGCTTTCGCAGGATGCGAGCCAGCCGAGCGTCGAAGAAATCGCAGATCGTGCGCACGCCCGCCCGCTCGGCGGCCTCCGCCGGCCCCTTGGCCGGGTCCACCCCCAAGACGGGAATGCTGCGCTGAGCGAAGTTTCGCAGCATGTAACCGTCGTTGCTGGCGATCTCGACCACCAGGTCGTCCTTCCCCAGCCGCCGCCGGGCCATGATCCGCTCGGCCGATTCGCGGTAGTGCTCGAGCAATGCCCCCGACAGCGAGCTGAAGTAGGGATAATCGTCCACGTAGATCATCTCCGGCGGGATGACCTCCTTCACCTGCACCAGCGTGCAGTCGGCGCAGAACACCACCTCGAGCGGAGCGACCGGATCCTCGCGATCCAACTGGTCGGGCCGGATCAGCAGGTCGGCGACGGGCAGCACGCCTAACGAGATCACGTGCCGCAGGTCGGCCGAGCCGCACGCCCGGCAGCAAGTTGTCGTCTGTGTGGTCATCCGCACGCCGGTTTCCTCACCACATGACCTTGCGGGCATAAAAGCCTTCCGCGTAACCCGTGGGCGAGCCCACCTCCACCCCCCGCAGTCGCATCACCGATCGAAACGTCTCTTCGGTGAACCAACGATGCGATCGCTGCGACTCGTAGCACTGCATGAGATACTCGCCCTTGCGCCGGCAGTGTGCGTCCGTGATCGGCACGTAGAAGTTGGGCGAACTGAAATCGCCGTCATACTTGGGGATCTCGTATTCCAGGATGAAGTGGTCGCGGAAGGTGTTCCACGTCAGGTTGTTCACCAGGCGGTGATCCTGATGCAGGTCGTCGCGATAGTGCGTGAAGATCACGTCCGGCGAGATCTCGCGTTTGATCCGTTCAAACGCTTCCTTGACTTCCACGCCCAGGTAGGGGAGAAACCCGTCGCGAAACTGCCAGGTCGTCACTTCGAATCGCGCGGCCCCGGCCAGGAACAACGCCGCACTGCGGCGACATTCGGTCTCCCGCTGCTCGTTGGACGTGGCCACCACCCAGTGGCAGTCCATGCGAATGCCGGACTCGGCCAGCTTCAGCAGCGTGCCCCCGCAGCCGATCTCGATGTCGTCGCAATGAGCTCCGAAGCACAAAACGGTGCAACGCGAGGGCGTCTGCAGTACGGGTGCAAAACTAAGCATTGCCCACCTTTTCCTCTTCCGGGGGCGGGCGTCTCGCCCGCCATATTATGGGACAGGCATCCTGCCTGCACCTGCACGGTGAAGCGTGCACCACGGAAACCGCCACTCCCGCCGCGGTCAGTCGGCGATGCCGCTCATCTGCACATCTCTCGTTTCGCGTGAAGCAGGCGCGATGCTCGTCCCCTCGACGCTGCCGTGCGTCGCCTGGCCGTTCTTCCACACCTCCCAAGCCGCCTCGCCCTGCAGGTAGAGGTCATCGAGCTGTTGCTTGTCTTTCAGCGTGTCCAAACACGCCCAGAAGCCGGTGTACTTGTGCGTCATCAACTGCTGCTCGGCGATCAGCCGAGCAAACGGCTCGTTGACCAGTTCCTCGCCTTCGCGGATGTAGTCGAAGATCCGACGATCAAACACAAAGTAGCCGCCGTTGATCCAGATATCCGTCTTGCCGATGTCCACGATCCCGCGCACGTGACGTTGGTCGGCATCGAACGTCACCACGTGAAAACTCTGCCGCGGACGCACGGACAGGAACATCGCGATCGGACGGCGAGCCTCGAAATCGGCGATCAGGTCGGGCAGATGCAGGTCGGTGAGACTGTCCGCGTAATTGGCCAGGAACACCTCGTCGTCCTTGATGTACTTCTGCACCGCCTTGAGCCGTTGCCCGATGTTCGCGGTCGGACCGGTGTCCACGCACGTGATGGACCAGTCGTCGATGTCCGTGCTCATCAGGTCGATCTTGCGTCCCCCGCCCGAGAGGGTGAAATCGTTCGACACGCACTCGTCATAGTGCAGGAAATAGTTCTTGATCGCGTCCGCCTTGTAACCCAGGCAAAGGATGAACTCCTTATGCCCGAAGTGGGCGTAGTACTTCATGAGATGCCAAAGCACGGGCCGATACCCGATGTTCACCATGGGCTTGGGAATCGCTTCGGAGTAATCCCGCAGCCGCGTGCCCTGCCCCCCGCAAAACAGAACCACCTTCATGGTCATCTTCTCCGTCGGTCTGATCCGTGTTCGGGAGTCTCTTTGGCCAGTCCCCAGCCCCCCGTCCCCAGCCCCTCCCCGCTAACACACCTGCACATCCGGGATAGGAACAATGAACCGCCCTCCCCACTCGCGGATGTACTCCAACTGCTTCATGATCTCTTGTTTGAGATTCCAGGGCAGGATGAGAACGTAGTCCGGCCGCGTCTCGCGAATGCGGTCCGGGTGCAGAATCGGAATATGCGTCCCGGGCAGAAACTTGCCCTGCTTGTAGGGACTGCGATCGACCGTGTAATCGAGGAAGTCGGTCCGGATCCCGCAGTAGTTCAGGAGCGTGTTGCCCTTGCCCGGCGCGCCGTAGCCCGCGATCGATCGTCCTTCTTTCTTCAAGCCGATGAGCAGCTCCAGCAGCCGGTGCTTGACCGCCACCGCCCGCGGAGCGAACGTGAGATAGTGCTCGATGCAATTGAACCCCGCCGACTCCTCCCGTTGTCGCATCTCCCGCACGCGGTCCGTCACCGGATGCGTTTCATCCTCGGCGTGTCGGGCAAAGATGCGCAGCGATCCACCGTGCGTCGGTAGTTCCTCCACGTCGAACAGCGTCAAACCGTGGGCGGCGAAGATCCGCTCCGTCGTCAGGAACGAAAAGTACGAGAAGTGCTCGTGGTAAATGGTGTCGAGCTGATTCTCCCGCATCAGGCAGTCCAGGTGCGGGAACTCGAGCGTGATCACGCCGTGCGGCTTGAGCACCAGCTTGAGCCCGCGAACGAAGTCCCGCAAGTCCGGCACCTGGGCCAGTACGTTGTTACCCGCGACCAGGTCGGCAGTCTCGCCGCTCTCGGCCAGCCGACGCGCCAGACGCTCGCCGAAAAACTCCACCAGCGTCGGCACGCCACGCCCCCGCGCCACCTTGGCCACGTTCGCCGCCGGCTCGATACCCAATACGGGAATGCCCTTCGCGACGAAATACTGCAGGAGATAGCCGTCGTTACTGGCGACCTCGATCACCCGGCTGCTCGAACCGAGGCGGAAACGCTGAATCATGGATTCCACATACCGCCGGGCATGCTGCAGCCATGAATCGGAGTAAGACGAGAAATAGGCATATTCGCTGAAGATCTCTTCGGCCCGCACGTACTCCTCGAGTTGCACCAGGAAGCACCGCCGGCACACGTGCACGTGCAACGGATAGAACGCCTCCATGTGATTGAGCTTGTCCGCCGACACGTAGCTCTCGCACAACGGCGACATGCCCAGGTCCACGAACGTGTGAGTCAACAGCTCACCACAGAAGCGGCATGTCGCCTGCGTGGGCTTGGCCGGAGCCTGGGAACGGGATGCAACCTGAACCTGCTCAAATTCCGTGACTGTGACCATGTGTGCTCCATGGGGTGGACGGCACCACGGGACTCAAAGCTGCGCCGCCGCGTGCCGCTTGACGAAGGGCGAACGCCCTACTCCTTGGTCCCGTGACGATGCTCGGCGATCTTGGCCAGAGCGCTCTCAATCAATGGCAGCTTCTGCTCCGACCAAACCCGGATGATCCCGACACGGCGGTCCGGGGCTATCTTGTACTGGTCGATGGCGTACTTCAGCCGGTGCATGGACACATCGAGGCACTCGGCGATTTCGCCGATGGTGAGCAATCTCGGAATCGATCCCGGGACGGCGTCGCGCATACGCTTCGCCTCCTTGACAGGACGCCCTTCAGGGCGAATGGGTGTGGTCCCGGCGTCACGCCGGTGTGATTGCGAGCCGAGCGCCGGTGCCCTACCGAGGTGGGCATCGAGAACGGCCGGCCGCCGCTATGCATAGAGGAATTCAGACCGCAGGCCGAGCGACTCCACCGACACACGGATCTCGTCGCGATAGATGTCGTTCATGACGATCACCACGTCCGGACGATACGCCGGCAATGACGCCGGATCGACGATCCGGTGGCCCGTGCCCGGCAGAAACTTGCCCGCCTTGTTCGGATTCACGTCCACGACGACCGGAATGTCCGCCGAACCCGGCACGAGATTGAGAAAGCAAACCGCTCGCGCCCCTGCCCCCCAGACCACCGCACACTTGCCCTGTGCGCGAAACGTGTCCATTTCCTTCTGCCAGTCGCCCAGCTTGTCTCGGACCTTGGCTGGAAACGCTTCCATTCGATCCGCCGCCGCGAGCTTTTCGGCGGATGCCACGCGAGGTGCGACGCCGTCGTTCGGTCTGGCCTCAATCGCCAGGAATTGCTCGTCGAAACAGTCGTACACTCGCGACACCGCAAATCCCGCCTGTTCGAACACGTATCGCAGCGAATCGCGAGTGAAGTAAGAACAGTGCTCGTAAACGATCGTCCAAAGCGCCAGGCGGTCCAGAACGTATTCGAAGTTGGGAACCTCGAAGAAAACGACGGTGCTACCGTCCTTCATCGTCGCCCGCAGTTCGAGGAGAAACACCAGCGGGTCGGGTATGTGTTCGAGAACCTGCCGGCAGGTGATCAGGTCCGCCTCGCGCGGACCGCCGACACCGGGGTAATAGTCGGCCACCAACTCAACCGAGCCATCCGGCGACGAGCTGCTGGAACACTCCGCTGCTGCCAGGCTCGGGTCGAACCCGATCCCTCGGTTGCCGCCCGCCCGGCAGAGCCGCTCGAGAAACCTGCCGCGGCCGCAACCGATCTCGACCACCCGTTTGCCCCGCAAGCCATGCTCGCGGATGAGCCGCTCGACGAGTTCCCGCTCGTATTCCTGATAAACCGACGAGAAGCCCAGATCGTTATCGTAGGGTTCTTTGTAATCGATGATTTCACTGGAAAAACCGATGTTGCTGACGAAGCGGCACTGCGGGCACACCGCCAGGTGAATGCGGCCGAACTGACAACCGAGCGCCTGCTCCCGCGTGGCGTATTGAGCGCCGATGCGCGTCGGCACCTCGCCGAGATCGAGGAACGGCTCCAACTCACCGGCCCGGCAACACGGACAGCGCGTGCCGCTTGGGGCAGAGACAGGCTCGGCCACCGCAACCGTTCGGGAAACCTTCGCGGTCATCAGTCGAGGGGCTCCAGGAGTTCGGGATCGATTTCCGTCGCCACCGCCTGGCCCAGCATCTCGATCTGCAGCACGAGGCGGGTAACGCCGCCCCGCCGCACGATGATGCCTTGGATGCCCGCAAGCGGTCCCGCCTTGATGCGGCATCGGACGCCTTGCTTGAGATACGGGAACGGATCGAGCCCCGACGGCGACACCAGCGCTTGCTCGATCTGCGCCAACTCGTTGACGAACCGCTCCTGATCGACCACCGGGATGACGTTGGCCACGTGCGACGTGGCCAACGCGCGATATCGCGCCGACGCGTCCCCCACAAAGAACACGTAGCCCGGGAACAGCGCCAGCATCCCGCGGAACCGCCGGCCCCGTACCACCAGCGTCCGTTCCACCATGGGCAAAAAGTAGGGCACCTGTTGAGCCAGCAAATCCACGGCCAGAGCTTTTTCGTGTCGTGAACGGGTGTGAGCCACCCACCAGGGGCCTGGCAGGTCGCGAATCGAACGACACGCGGGACTCACGATGGGCGGATTTCTGTGTAACGCGATCATGATGGTGTCTGGGCGGACTTCGTCCCTCTCGGTTACCCTGCACCGGGCTCCGTACAACAGTCCCCGACCCCGCCGGGCAACCCCCGCGAGTCGCACCTTCCGGCCGTCTGACGCATTCAGGTCTGAACGCTCACGCGTCCGCCCCGGCTGACTTCATCGCTTTGTCGCGCCCGATTCGAGACACGACCGGACCGTCGTGGCCCGCCATCAGCCGCCTGTAATCAGGACCTGGCCTGCCGGCGGGCACTCAACAACCGCTTGGTCCTCGAGTTCATTTCGTGTGTCAGCTTGTCAGACGGTTCCCTTGTCCCAACTCGATGCGATCCTTCGGCTCAGATCCGCACGCCCCGATCGTGTCGTTGCTTGGCCCCGAAATCGAGAAACACTATACGAACGGGCAACACGCTTCGGTATCGCGCTTTTGCCGACCGGACCGCCTGAACGCCGCATCGGTGCGCCACCGAGGGCGTTCTCCTGAGTCCGCGAGAATCCTTCTCCTCCGCAGCGAGTTACTCGTCGATATCACGCGTTCGTCACCGTCCATGCCCGCGCCATGCTGTCCGGAACGAGTTGATTCCCGCTGGCCACGCCAGTCAACAGTGAGCATAAACCAGCCTCTCGCGCCGGACCACCGCATGCGCGTTCCTGACGGGTGAGACCTGCCCCTATATGACATATTTATGTCTCTGCAAGATATCGCATGCGTGCCTCTGAAACTTCGGTCAGACAGGCTCTTTTCGAAATGGATCGGCCTGCTCGCCCCTTTGAGATCCCGGTGGCATGAATACGGAGGGGCACCGAAATTCGGCGACAGCCCGGGCGAACGCTCGGGCATTCCCCGGCTTTCCCGCGGATTCCTGCGAACGGATGGCTCGCTCGTCGCGCGCGATCGCGCACTCGCGCGGTGAGAATTCCGTCCGCATCGGCCTGCCTCAGATGCTCCCTTAGGAAGGGCCGCCGTGATATCCAGTGATTCAAACGAGTCAGCTCAGCAGAAGTGATGCCAGCTCGCGTCGGGCGTACTCGAGATCCTCGGGGAAGTCGATCTCGCCGCAAGGCAGATCGCCGATGTCGATTCCCATGATCTCGTGGCCGACCATGCACAGCCGATCGATCGCGCTTTCGAAGAGGTCGCCCACAATCCCCTCATGCTCCACGCAATGGGTCAGGATTTCCCGGAATGCCGGGATGATTCCGGCACCGAATCGCGCCGGACCGATGAACTCGCCCCACGCCCGCTCCGGATCCAGGTGCTTGCCGATCCGCGCGATGCGAGCGTGCGAGCCGTCCGGCGCCAGCCCCGGCTCGACCGTCACCTTCACTTCCTCGTGGCCGCAACGTCCCGGCTTGACCGCCATCACCGTCGCGTGGGTACTCTCGGCCAGCCGGCTTGCCAGCCGCCGGTCGAACACCACGTCGCCATTGGTGTAGAAGAAGCCCGAGCCGAAATGATCGCGAGCCAGGTAGAGCGAGTACAGCGTGTTGGTCTCGGCGAAGCGCTCGTTGACCACGAACGTGAATCGGCCGGATTCGTCCGCGATGTGCTGCCGGATCTCCTGCCCGCGATGACCGATCACGATCACGAAGTGCGACACGCCCACCGTGCGAAACGCCCCAATCTGCCGCTTGAGAATGCTCGAACCGGCGATCTCGATCAGACACTTGGGTACGCCCATCGCCAGGCGTCGTCCCATGCCGGCGGCGAGAATGATCGCGGTCATGGTCTCACGTTCCAAACGGGCCTGCGTGCTCGCCCGGCACAACCGAACGCGGCGTGCCTCCTCACACCATCAGCAACCCGGATATTCCAGGAGAACGCGCTCGAATCCGGCAATCGTCTCCTCGCCGGGATTCTCCACGATCGCCGCAATCGCGCTGAACAGCGGCACCCGCAATCGCAGCGCGGCCATCTCACTCACCGCCGACGCCGTCATCGCCCCCTCGACCACCATGCCCACGCGATCCAGGGCTTCGGCCAACGGAACACCCGCCGCGAGGAATTCGCCGAGACGGAAGTTGCGGCTGTCCGGACTGAAGCACGTGGCCACCAGGTCGCCCAAGCCGGTGATTCCGAAGATGTGCGAAGACGAGATCCCCAGGAATTTGCCCACTTCGGCAATCTCCCGCAGGCCAAACGTCATCATGAGGCCCATGAAGTTGGCCCCCATCTTTCGCTGGGCGATGATGCCGGCCCCGATCGCGAACACGCCTTTCATGGCCGCGCAGAGCTCGAGGTCCACGGTGTCGCGAGTCATGTCCAGCCGGAAGCGGTCGCTCCGCAACGCCTGCGCGACCTTGATCAATGCCGTGACGTTCTCGCATCCCACCACCGCTTTGGCCGGGCGTCCCTCGGCGATCTCCTTGGCGATGTTCGGCCCCGAAATCACCGCGACCGTCGCCTCGGGCAGCACCGCCTTGATGACCTGGCTCATCGTGCGGAACGTCTCGCGCTCCAATCCTTTGGAGGCGGTGACGAGGATCGGATAAGGGGGCCCCGTCTGCTTGAGCCGCCGGGCGACCGGCTCCACCTGCGACGACGGCACCACCATCACCACGACGTCGTCGGCCGAGAGCGGCGTCGAAAACGCCAGTTCGACCGTGATCCCCGGCCGATCCGCCCCCGCCACGTGCTTGAGCCGGTCTTTCGTCCGAGCGATCCAGTCCGTCGATTCACACCACATGCGCAACGGCTGCCGCGGATTCACCAGACCGGCCAGCGTCGAGCCCCAATTACCTGTTCCAATAATGACCACACCCATGACGGCAAGAGTAGCATGACGCCGACGGGTATGGCAAACGTCAGCGAGTTACCACGACATTGCCGGCGATTCGCCCGCCGGTCAGGGCACGATGGACCGCCCGCCGTCCAGCGTCAGCACGGTCCCGGTGATGTAGTCACCGCTGGTCACCAGGAATCGGACAGCCGCCGCCACTTCCTCCGGCGTGCCGGGCCGGCCCAACGGAACCCGCTTCGTCAGTTTCTCGCGTAGTTCGACGTCGTAGTCATCGGGGAACACGGCAATGCCGGGCGAGATCGCGTTCACCGTGATGTCGGGGGCCAGTTCCCGGGCGAGTGATCGCGTGAGGCTGATCAAAGCCGCTTTGGATGCGCAATAGGCGGCGAAGCCCTTGATCGGACGCTCGGCCAGAATGTCGGTCAGATTCACGATGCGTCCGCCACCGCCGCGTCTCATGAACCGAGCCGCCGCTCGCGCCGCCATCGCCGGCGCGAACAGATTGACCCGGAAGATCTGCTCCCAGTGGGAATCGCTCCAGTCGTCGAGCTTGGCGGCGTCGAAAACCGACGCGTTGTTGACCAGAATGTCCAGACCGCCGAGTGCCGCGGCCACCTCCTCGACCAGCCGCTCCGGCGTCGCGGCATCCCCCAGGTCGCCCGAGACCAGGCACACCCGCCGCCCCAGCCTCCGGACCTCCTCCGCCACTTCCGCGGCGGCGTCGGCCGACCGGCGGTAGTGGACGGCCACGTCGCAACCCGCCCGCGCCAGTTCCAGAGCGATCGCCCGCCCCACTCGCCGGGCCGCCCCGGTCACCAATGCCACCTTGCCCAGTGTGTCCATCGCCGCTGCTCCCGGAAAACCCGCGCCGAGTCTATGCGTTCGGTTTCGCCCGGCCAAGCCGCCACCCGGCCGCCCTGTACAAGACGGACATCCGTCATCGCCAAGCCGGCATTCCCCGGCTAACCTTCTCCCATGATCTGCGTCTGGTAAAAGAGCGGTTGCCCGTGTCGCCAGGGCGCGAACGGCACGGGGATCGACAAAAAACGCTGTATCTGCCGTAGTTTACTGGACCTACGTGCGAAAAACGGTCGATCTATGTAGGTAGACAGGCGATCGGATCGGCGGGTATACTTGCTTATACCCGAGATGATCGCACAGGTTGCTGCGACGGTGAACGCCGGAAGTGACCGGATCGTTTCGCCTGCGGGTCGCCTCGGGAGGTCAAAGGGATCAGGATGAGTCGGAGCCATTCTAAGCACAGTCTGGCCCATTGGTGTTTGCTCGGTCTGCCGTTGCTGCTCCTGGCCGGCTGTCCCGCGGCCGACGGAACCGCTCCCAAGACTCCCGTCCTCGGACTGACGCTCAAGGAGGACCATCCGAGCGGGACGGCGATCGTCCCCACCAACAACGACGTCCTGGTCGAACAGGTCCTCCGGCTGATCAACGAACGCCGGACCCGCATCGGTCTGAACGAGTTGACGCTCAACCCGGTCCTCACGCGCGTGGCCGAGGACTATTGCGTTGAAATGATTGAAAAGGGGTTCTTCGCCCACGAGAACCCCTACACCGGCGAAGGCCCCGGCGAACGGGCTTACAAGGCGGATTATGTCTTTGTTCAGGTCGGCGAGAACCTCGCCGCCGGCCAGGAGACTGCCGAGCAGGTCGTCTCCGAATGGATGGCTTCCCCTGAACACCGCGAGATCATCCTGGGCATTCACTGGCGGGAGATTGGGATCGGCGTGCGCCTCGGGGGCGAGTACAACGTCTACTGGGTGCTCGAATTCGGAAACCCGCCCTGATCGCCGGCCGCCCGGCCACTTGGCCGCCCGGCCACTTGGCTGCCCGGCCGCTTGGCCGTCCGCTCTAAGCTGTCAGATTCTTGACAGCCGATGAAACCTCCTTACAATCCGCCCCGAGATGACTCTCAGTCCGACAGCATGGATGCGCCTGGTTCTCCTGGCCGTGTGCAGCGTGGTCCTCGGTTGCCGGTCCACCGGTCCGAATCGCATGCCGACCGAGCAGGAGCAGTTGGACATGCTCGCGCTCATGCTGCCCCAGCGTATCCAGATTCAACCCTTCACCAAGATCAAAAGCTTCAACGATGACGACGTTCCCGACGGCATCCTGGCCGTCGTTCGCCCGCTCGACAAGTTCGGCGACCCGGTCAAGGCGGTCGGCCTGTTCTATTTCGAGTTGTGGACTTATGTGAATGCCTCGGGCATGCAACGCGGTGAACGCCTGGCGTTCTGGGAGCGCGAGATCACGACCGCTGAGGAAGTACGCCTCTACTGGACCCGCGCGGAAATGTACGAGTTTCAGCTCGCCTGGACCGCCGGCGTCGAAGCCATCCAGCCCGGCCGCAAGTTCGTCCTGACCGCCACGTATCGTGCGCCCTGGGACGAGACCTTCCAGGACGAATACGTCATCGATTTCCAACTGCCCCCGGGCCTGCTCACGCCGGCGGCCCCCCGCCCGGAGTGAACGGCCGGATTTGTGAACCGGAACGCTGTGCAGGCTTCCTGCACCACCATGACCGAACACCGGATGTGAACCTGACCTCTTGTCGATCCGCATGAGGAGCACGAACATGAGAACGTCCTACCTGGCGGGCTTGTTGCTGGCTGCTGGTGTGGTACTCGCTTGTGGTTGCACCAAGCTGACGTACGAGAACTGGCAACGCATTGAGGTCGGCAGCGAATCCCCTGAAGCCGTCGAGGCTCGGCTCGGCGAACCCTGGAGAAAAGTCGAGCAAACGTGGATCTACAACGATCTCGACCGCGGCGTCACGGCCATGATCAAGTTTGCCGACGGAAAGGTCGTGGGCAAGCGGTGGGCCGACGTCGAACACGGCCTGGAGACCGTCGGCGAGCAGCCTGACGAACCGGGCGAAACCGAAAAGATCGAAATCCGCACCGTGGAGTGAGTCACGCCAACGAGCGTCAAGGAGCGTCAACACGCCGCAATGAACCGCGGGCACTAGTCCGCGTGAACCCGTTTGTCCCAAAGCTGCAGGCTTGAGCCTGCGCGGAACAGTGCTGAGGGAAAAGCATGTCATCGAATTCGGCCCCGAGCCGAACCTGTTCGCCTTTTGCCCTGATCGCGATTGACCTCGACGGTACCCTCCTGACTTCCAGGAACGAATTGTCGGCCGCCAACCGCGCCGCTCTCCGCCGCGCGCACGAGGCCGGCATGCACATCTGCCTCTGCACCGGCCGAAGCCTCGTCGAGTCCCAATCCGTGATCCAGCAGATCGGACTCGACCTGAGCGCCGGCGTGTTCGTCTTCGGCGCCATGGTGGCCGACGTCGCCTCGGGCGAAGTCCTCTTCCGAAACGCCATGACGCCCGAGTTGGCCGACCGCCTCGTTGCCTTCCTGCGCAGCCGCGGCCATTGCGTGCTCGCGTTGTACGCCCCTTCCCAGAACGGCTGCGACTACGTGCTGATCGAAGGAACCCGCAACCGCGACGCGTACGAGAAATGGCTCGAGATCACGCCCGCCCGGGCCGAGCGCTGGCCCGAGTGGCATCCTCGCGACTATACCCCTCTGCGCATCGGAATCATCGAAAACCCCGATCATATCGAAGAGACACTGCGCGAAATCCGCGCCGCCTTCCCCGAGGATCAGGCGAAGATCAACTCGATCTACGCGCCCAACTATCGGCTACACGTGGTCGAGTGCTTTGCGCCGATGGTGAACAAGTGGTACGGCATCACGCAGCTCGCCGGCCGCCTGGGTATCCCGCTCGAACGGGTGGCCGCGGTCGGCGATGACGTCAACGACCTGGAGATGATCGCCAACGCCGGCCTGGGCGTGGCCATGGGTAACGCCATCCCTGCCATCAAGGCCGTCGCCCGATGGCAGACCGAGACCAACGATCGCGACGGCGTCGCCGTCCTCATCGACCGCATCCTCGCCGGCGACTTCGCCCCCCCGCAGCCCAAGCCCTGATACTCACCAACCGCCCTAGCCGGGAATCAGCGCCGGGCTGTCTTCAACCCAATAACGCCGCTCTGACGACCACGCCCGCGCGTGCCCCCTGTCCTGCACTCGCGCGAGTGGTCGCGCTGCCGTTTTGGGGTCCGCCCCAAGATCGTATTGACCTTTTGTCCCAGCCTCGATATTCTAATTCAGTAGAAAAACGGGTGAAAGTCCCCAAAAAGCCCCATAGCGGCTTTATGACGGGGACACCGCTCACACGCTCAAGGCTCATCGCCTCGATCGGGAATCGTGGGGGCTCGCGAACCCGGCCAGCAGTGCACAGCTCAGTGTCAATTTCCCGGGGATCAAGGAGCCGATCTTCCAACAGACCGTGTACAAGCGGGTCACAAACGGGCAGACGCAGCAGTGCGATGAGCTGCTGCCGCCACTGCCTCCAGGCCAGTACTACGCGACCCTGTGGGGAGTAGGAGCCAGCCCGGCCGAGACGGAACGCGTGAGTATTCCCTTCGTCGTGACTGAAGCGACTCCGGACCTTGACTTGGGGAACATTGTGTTGTCGGCCCCGCGGCATTCGAGGTTCCAAGGCAAAACGGCGCCGGAGTTTTTTGAGGTCAGGAACTTTTGCGACAACACACCGATGCGTCTAGAGGACGCGAGAGGCAAGGTGGTGCTCCTTCACTTCTCGCTCGGGCGGACGCGTCCCGAACGCAAGGCGGCACTGCGACGGTATCACGACGCAGATCACAAGGCCGGGCTTGAAGTGGTGGTCATCCACCCTCCGGACGCAGACATGTCCGCCATTGAAAAGGGCTTGCCGGATGCCCCGTATCTCCAGGCGGTCGACGGCGGCGGCCGGACCTTGGTGGAGGGCACCAACCGGCATGTCTCGGGTGTTACGGGCGCCTGTTACGGCGTCCAGAATTCTGTCACGCTCTACCTGATCGACCGCGAAGGCCGGCTGGTTACTGCCCACGTGAAATGGGACATTCCAGGTGCGGCCGAGGAGTTGCTGGAGGGCATGCTCGGCCTGCGATCTCGGGGGACTGGATTCGCTCGAGGAAAGTAAGCTCGACAGCCGATCCAACGCCTGCCCCCACCAAGCCTGGTCGACCGGCATTCGTCCCACGCAATCCCACTATTCCCACGACGCCGTATATTTTCGTTTGCCTTGTACCGAGCGCCCAGGTAAAGTGGGGAAAGGACGCTGGAGCTACCCAGTGTTCGGCTCGACGGAGGTCATGGCATGCTGCTCTGGATGGCCACCCAGACCGGACTGAAAGCCGGATTGGGTCAGACCGACGTGGTGACCGCCTGCCGTCTGCAAGCCCGTCGCCGCTGGCTGATTCGGGCCGGCGTTTCTTTGACGCTGTCGTCGCTGCTCCTCGTCCTGTTTGTCTGCCTGCAACGGGATCGAATGACGGTCCGCAGTTGCCTGCGAAACATGGAGCGGCATGTCGTCGCCCTGCAAGCCGAGGTCAGCGAACTGGGCCAGTTGCCCGCCGAATTGCCCGCGAGTTCGAGCCGTTTCACACTCGTCTACGCCAGCGACTTGGTCCGGGAATACGCCCGGCAAGTCCAGGAGCCCGTGATTGTCGGGCACTCTGCCGTTCAACCGCTCATGCTCGGCCACGACGGCCACGGCGTGCTCATCTACGAGAACGGCACCGTCCGCAGCGAGTGGTGGCCCAGGCCCAAGCTCCTCGGCCAGTGGCAGGCTCAATCCCTCCGCATTCGCGATTGGGACTTCCGTCGCCATCTCACGCCGCCGGAGCTCCCTTAACTCATCGAGGCCCCCAAAGCGGGCTGGACAGTCGTCTCCCCCATCGTCGGCAACATGACGACAGGCTGTGAGTAAACCGCCCTAGGCATGACCGTGCAGGGGGTGGCCATCCGGCCCTCAACCCGGATCGTCCGCGCGAAAGCCTAAGACCGCGCCCTGTTCCTGTACGGCGGTTTCACCGCCGGCCGGGTCATGCCCGGCAACGCGACGGTTGTCGAATTGAACGCACAAACCACAGAATCCTGCCCATGCGGATTTCGCGAGGGAATCTGGAAAAATTGGGGGATTTGCAGCAGAATTCAATTCAAATCCTGGACCTCGCCTTCCGAAGAGATATAATTGAGAGGACTGAAGGGGATGAGTTGATTAGACATAACAACGGTCCCAAAATGGGATCGATCATAGACTTCCACTCGCTGCGGCACCCTTGACCGCGCCAATACTTACAGGGTGCCGCACGCCTTTTTTACACCGCTCTGTTACCCAGACCTGACGCCAGTTCGGCGAAAAACTCACAGGGTGCTAGCCGCGCGCACCACTATGCCGATCACGCAATCTGTTGCACGCTGCGTGACGGTCCCGACATGTCCTCGCGTTACATGGATACGTGCGTCAGGCGGCCTGATTCTTCAGGAAGGATTCGTTGTCGGGGTACTTCGACAGCGCGTCGATCAGCGTCAGCATGGCCTTGTCGTTGGGCATGCCGGCGATCTGCCGGCGAATGCGGGCGATCTTCTCCACCGCCGCAGCCCCCAGAAGGAGTTCCTCTTTTCGGGTACCCGACTGTTTCAGGTCCATGGCCGGCCAAATCCGCAGATTGGCCATCTCCCGGTTGAGCATGATCTCCATGTTCCCGGTGCCTTTGAACTCGTTGAAGATCAACTCGTCCATCCGGCTGCCGGTCTCGATCAGCGCTGAGGCGAGAATGGTCAGCGAGCCGCCGCCTTCGATGTTCCGGGCGGCGCCGAAGATCGCCTTGGGCTCGGTCAACGCGTTGATATCCACGCCGCCGCTCATGATACGCCCGCTCGAGCGGACGGCCTGATTGAACGCGCGTCCCAACCGGGTGAGCGAATCCAGGAGAATCAGCACGTGCTGGCCGGCCTCGACCATCCGCTTGGCCTTGGCGATCATCAGCCGGGCGATCCGCAGGTGGCTCGCCACGTCCTGGTCGTTGCTCGAAGCCACCACCTCCCCCCGCACCGTCCGCCGCATCTCGGTGACTTCTTCGGGCCGCTCGTCGATCAGCAGCACCATCATGTACAAGTCCGGATGGTTAGCCGCGATGCCCGCTGCCATCTGCTGGAGGAGGACGGTCTTGCCCGTTCGCGGCGGCGCGGCGATGAGCCCGCGCTGGCCCCGGCCGATGGGCGTCAACAGGTCGATCACCCGCATGCTCATCGGCCCGCCCGGCGTCTCAAAGCGGATCCGCTCGCGGGGATCCACCACGGTCAGGTCATTGAAAGGCGTCAGCCCGATGCGCTCCTCCGGCGGCATACCGTTGATGCTCTGCACCTCGGCCAGCCGGAACTGGCTCTGGACGGCCCCTCGACGGTCCCCGCCGTTCCGCTCCTTGAGTCCCACGATCTGCTCGCCGCCCAGCAGAGCGTACCGCCGGATCAATTCGGGAGACACATAGGGATCGGTGGGGTGGATTGCATAGTTCCGCTTGGTCGAGCGAAGAAAGCCGAACCCCTTTTCGTGTATTTCAAGTGCGCCGTCTTCTACCAATTCTGCCATCATCGCATCCTGGTGCTGAGGGGGCGAACCCCGATTTGCGCGGCCCCGGAAGATTGCCGGAACAGCATGTCCCCAAATGAGTTCTGATTACCTTGGGAAGGCATAGGGATCGTAGCGGGGCTGTCTCGGCACGTCAACAATTTCAGAACGCCCCCGGAGCCGCCGATATCGGACTTGAAGCGGTCTACCACCGCTCCCGCGGGAGAAGAATCGCCATGGCGTGGCTCTCTGAAGAACAAGCAGCGACGGCGCTCGGAGTCTCGTTCCAGACCATCCGGCGGCGGGTCGGCAACGGCTCGCTGCGCTCCGCGCTCCAGGGCAGCCAACTCATGGTCGAGGTGGATGTCCCGGACGGTGCCGACGCCGCGCTCAAGCTGCACACAAGTCGCCGGTCGGAGCTGCCCCCGGAGCCTGCATCCGCGCCTTCGCGAACGCCGTTCGTTGCCCCGGCCTGCGAGCGGGAAGTCTGGCCCGCCTCGACGATGGCGACCCGTGCCGCCTCAGCCGCGCCCCTCACTCGGGCTCGACGCTGGCCCATCGGTGCGTTGTGGCTGACCGTCACGCTCGCCCTGTTCGCCGCCGCCCTGGGCGTGCTGCAGGCCCGTAGTGCAGCACTGCCGCCGCAGGACGCCGAGGCGGAGCACGAGCCGGCGGTCGCGGTCGTCCAACCGCCCCCGCTCGAGCCCTCCCAAGACCTGGCCGCGATCACCGCCGCCAGCGCGGAGCGAGAACGCGCATTGACGGCGGAGTTGAACGCCGCGCGAACGCAGGTGGAACAGCTCACCGGCGAGGTGCACACGCACCGACAGTCCGTGGCCGACCTCACCAACCGGCTCGACCAGTTCGAGAAGGAGATGGCCTCCCTGCGGGACCGACACGAGTCGCTGACCGATCAGTTGGCGGCCGCCAAGGCCGGTGTGGCCATGTTGAAGTTCAAGTCATCGATACTGGACACGGTCCGCCAGTTGGCTGATCGGCTCGAGCAAAGTCTGGCCCGCAACCGTGAAGCCATTGTCGCCGCCCACCGGCTGCCGGTAATCATTCCCGTCGATGCCCCGCGGGACCGCCGGCTGCCCTCAGGCCCCGTGTCCGAACAGGACCACTACGCCGTGAGCTTGCGCCCCATCGTCGGCCAAAGCGACTGACCGGAGGACGGGCATCTTGCCCGCCTCGATCAGTCCTGCTGGAGATCGGCTGCCCCTTCTGATCAGAAGGCGGGCGGGACGCCCGTCCCCCGATCACAAAGCGGCCAGGAGAACCTCCCGTAGCTCGTCGCGGGTCAAGACGATCGGGTTGCCCTTCATGCTGCTGGCGGCCATTGACTTTTCCACGATCGCGTCCGCGTTCGCGGGCTCGATGTCGTAGGCCCGCAAGCTCGGCACGTTCAGATCGGCCACCAGTCGTGCGACCCACTCCACGCCGTCTTCGATGCTCGCCTCCGCTCTGCCGGTCACGATCCGGGCGATCCGACCGTAGCGTTCCAGCGACGGACTGTCCGGTTGCCGCTGCCGCAGGGCCCGCACGTTGGAGGCCATGACGTGCGGCAGGAGCGCAGCGCAAACCGCGCCGTGCGGAGCCGGATACATCCCGCCGATCGGTCCGGCGAAGCCGTGCACGGCACCGAGTCCCGCATTGGCCAGGGCCAGTCCGCCGAACAAACCCGCCAGCGACATGTCCGCTCGAGCGTCCAAATCATCGCCGGCCTGGTATGCCCGGCGCAGCGACCGCGCGACGCAAGCGATGCCCTCGAGACAGATCGCATCGGTCAGCGGGTTGGCTCGCACGGACACGAACGGCTCGATCAACTGCGTCAGCGCATCGAGCCCCGTCGATGCGGTGACCGCCGGCGGCATGGACAACGTGAGTTGCGGATCGACCAGTGCCACACGCGGCAGCATGTGTGGGCTGCGAAGGCTGACTTTGACCCCATGCTCCTCCGATCGCAGGACGGCATTGCGGGTGACTTCCGCACCCGTACCGGCCGTGGTGGGAATCGCGATGTAGGGCAGGCTGGGATGGGCCAGCGCCTGGCCTCTGCCGATCACTTCGAGGTAATCCAAAGGATCGCCCGGATTCGCGGCCAGGGCCGCGATGGCCTTGCCGGCATCGATGGCGCTCCCCCCGCCCAAGCCCACGACCAGACCGCAGGCGCGGTCCATCGCCAACTGTGCGCCGACCCGGGCCAGCTCGACGGTCGGCTCGCCGGGCACGACAAAATTCAGGCATTCGATGTCGGCCGCGTCCAACACTGCACGCAGCCCGTCGGCTCGCTTGGTATCCTTCCCGGTGACCAGCAACGCCCGAGCGTCCGCATCCGATCCGGCCAAAATCTCGCAAGCCAATCGACCGGCCTGCTCCAACACGCCGCTCCCAAAGACAATCCGGCCGGCGGTCGCAAATTCGAAAGGCATGGGAACCCCTGAAGAAGGAGACAGAAGTCAGAAGTCAGGAGACAGAACTCATCGCAACTGGCCGGTGGCCTACCAGCCCTCGTCGCCCGGGAACACATTCGCGTATTTCACGCTCACCCGCGGCTCGGCCATCATGTCGGCCACGGTGTCGCGCCACTTGGCGTAGTGCGCGGTCTCCTTGTGCAGCGTCGCGTCGTTGGGCGTACGGTAGACCTCGACGAGCAGGAACCGCGTCGGGTCGTCATGCTGCTGCAGCACGTCGAACCGGGCGATCCCCGGCTCGCGAACACTATTGGACGCGTTCTCGATGGTCGCCTGGCGAAAGGCCTCGACGCAATCCGGCTTCACGTGTACGTGGACCTGAACGATGTACATGCTCGGCTCCTCTGGAAAAAACCTCTTGCTACCGGGGGGGGGCGGGCATCTTGCCCGCCGTTTTCCGGTTGATGATGCGAACCGGCATCAACAAGGAAAATGATGACGACGTAAGGCGATCCGTGGGCTCACGCCCACGACTACTCACTTCGCGCCCGTTCAGGGCGGCGGCAGCAACGCCTGCGACTCTTTCACCAGCCCCCAGCCCCAAATTCGCGCGATCCTGTCCATAGTCTAACGCGATCTTCACTGCCTTGCCCATACACGAGCGCGGCAATAGCGGCCCCACGGCCCGCCGGATAAAATGGGCCCTGCCCCGGGGTGGGGACCAAGAACGGGGTTTCCTGACGGAGATCAAAAAGATGTCAGTTCGTCGTTTGTGTGCGAGCCTGGTGCTCGCATGTCTGGCTGCTTGCACGACTCTCGGTCTTGCCGCCGCGCCGGCTCAGTCGGTCGATGCGGCTCGACCCAAGCTGGTGGTCCTGATCGTCGTGGACCAGTTGCGGGCCGACCTGCTGCCTCGCTTTGGACCGCATTTCGGCCAGGACGGGTTCAAACGGCTCATGCGGCAGGGCGCGTACTTTCCCAACACCTACCTCACCTACGGCGCGTCTGCGACGGCCGTCGGCCACGCCACCATCGGCACCGGCCGACTCCCTCGTCAGCACGGAATCACCAACAACGGATGGTTTCTCGACCCCGACGTCGCCGAGGCGCAAGCTGTCTCGTACGATAAGGACGCCCGGACGGTCGGCCTGGCCGAGAACGAGTCCGCTCCCGCCCACTCGCCGCGAAATCTGATCGGCCCGGCCCTGGGTGACCAGCTGAAGCTGGCCGACCGCCGTTCTCGCGTCTTCTCCGTCGCGCTCAAGGATCGGTCCGCCATCTTAATGGCCGGTCGCAATCCCGACGGCGTTTTCTGGTGGGACCGTACCACGGGTAAGTTCGTCACCAGCACATGGTACACCCAGACCCTCCCGCCATACGTGGTTGCCTACAACGAGAGCCGCTTCGCCGATCGGTACATTGGTCAAGTGTGGGACAAGGCTCTGCCCGCCGAAGCCTACGCGGCCTGCCAGGCCGTCGACCCGGCGTGGATCAAGTACGACGGCTACGTCGGCAAGACCTTTCCTCACAAGCTGACCAAGTCCGACCCGAACGACGCGGGCCGGCCCTACGACGCCATCTTCGCATCCCCCTTCGGCAACGAGATCGTCCTGGAGATGGCCAAACGCATTCTCACGAACGAACAACTCGGGTGCGGATCGGCTACGGATATGCTGTGCGTGAGCTTTTCAGCCAACGACATGGTCGGCCACATCTTCGGCCCCACCAGCGAGGAGGTGCTGGATATGACCGTCCGCACCGATCGGCAGATCGCCGAGTTGCTGGCCGAGCTGGATCGCCAGGTTGGGCTCGACCGCTGCGCCATCGCCCTGGCGGGCGATCACGGCGTGAAGGATCCGCCGCCGATCTCTGCCGATGCGGACTTGGGCGGCGGCTACCTGGACGTCAAAGAACTGACACAGGTGCTGAACCAGGGGCTCGCCGATCAGTTCGGCCCGCTGGACGACGACCAGCCCTACGTTCAGGGGATTCTTCTGCCTTGGCTGTGGTTCAGTCCGGCTGTCCGCGCGCTCGATGCGGACAAGCAGGTCCAGGTGCTCTACGCAACGGTCGATTACCTCGCCGGCGTGGACGGCATCGCCCAGGTGTTCACGGCGGCCGATCTCGAGGGCCCCTCACCGTTGGCCACGGACACCACGTGGTGGTTGGCGTGGCGATCCTATTGCCCCGGCCGCTCGGGCGACATCTACATTCACCTGGAGGCCCACTGGGATGTGGCCCACGCCAGCACGACCGGGCACGGCACCGCCCACTCCGCCGATCGGCATGTGCCCATCATCCTTGCCGCCCCGGGTGTGCGCCCAGGCCGGTACATGAACGCGGCCGACCTGGTGGACATAGCGCCGACGCTCGCGGCGATCATTGGCATCGAACCGCCCCTCGACACCGCCGGCCGCGTCCTGTACGAGGCATTCGCGAACTGATTCGCCCTCCGCCGGATGCGTCAGTCATCGTGGACGCAAGTCTGCGGTGACATATATGCGCCAACCTTCTCTGTGGTGCATGCTTCCTGCCTGCGCGCGCACGCTGGAAGCATGCACCACAAAAAAGGGCGCCACACGTGAAAAGAGGCGGGCAAGATGCCCGCCCCCCGACAGCCGGAAGCGGCGCTATCATCCTGCATGAACCGCGCGACATCATCGCCGCGAGCCGCAGACTCACGACCACAGCTCGGGCTCGTCTGCATGACGACCGGCTCTGAGGTCCGGTTCCGGACCATCACACGCACTCATTATCTGTCTCTCTCGCACGCCGAACGGCAGACCAAACTCGAAGAGTTGTACCTCGACAACCTCTCGCGTCTGCGGGCGGCGCTGGAATTCTGCCGGGCACGGAACATTCGGCTGTATCGAGCCATCTCCGGCCTGTTCCCCATGAGCGACGAGCCGTTGGGCGAGCGAGTTCTTTCGGGTATGGCCAAGGAGCTGGCGGCCGTCGGCAGACTCGCGCGGCGCTATCGCATTCGCGTCGTGCAGCATCCCGATCAATTTGTCGTACTCAGCTCCGTGTCGGAACACGTGGTTCGCCAGAGCATCGACATCCTGCGCAAGCACGCGCTGGCGTTCGACCTGCTGGGCCTGCCTCGCTCGGCCTGGTCGGCCATCATCCTGCACGGGGGCAAGGCCGGCCGTGCCCGCCAGTTGTTCGAGATCATCCCACAGCTACCCGAGAACGTGCGAAGCCGCCTCGTGCTGGAGAACGACGAATACGCCTACTCCGCCCGCGAAATCCTGGAAATCTGCCACGGCACCGGCGTGCCCATGGTCTTCGATGCGCATCATCACGTAATTCGGGAGAAACTGGACAGCTACGAGCACCCCAGCGTGACCGAGATGACGCAAGCCGCCGGGCGAACCTGGCCCAAGCCTGATTGGCAGATCGTGCACTTGTCCAACGGCATCAGTTCCATCGCCGATCCGCGGCACAGCGAACTGATTCACACCGTACCCAGCGCATTTGCCCACGCCCCCTGGATCGAAGTCGAAGCCAAGGGGAAGGAACGGGCGATCGACGAACTCCGCCGGATTTGGCCGCTCGTGCGGTGACTTCTCCGGGCGGCGAACGATCGCGATCATGCGCCACGAACGGACAGAAAACGCTACTTGCGCAAGGCCAGCGCCCGGCGGATGCGACGGAGCGTCCGATCCTTGCCCAGCAGGACGAGCGTGTCGTAGATGGCCGGGCTGACCGTGCCGCCCGAGACGGCGACGCGGATAGGCTGTGCGACCTTGCCCATGCCCACCGACTGCGATTCGCAAATGCCCGTCAAGAGTTTTTCAAGTCCCTCGGTGGTCCACGGCTCGTGCGATTCGAGCACGGGCAGGAGCGAGGCGAGCATGTCGAAGCCGCCCTTTTCGAGCACCTTCTTGACAGCCGCCTCCTCGTAGACGATGGCATCGTCGGGCACGAACATGAAGCCGCTCTTCTGATCGATGTCGCGGAACGTGCGGAACCCACGGTTGATCCGGAGCAGTTCGCGACGGGTCTCCGGCGTGGGATTCGCCTTGCCGATGGGCGAATCGCTGATGGCCAGGTAGTCGTCAAAAGCCTCCGCCAGTCGATCCTCGTTCGCGCTGCCGGCGGCATCGGTGTTGAAGGCAAGCAGCTTCTCGCGGTCGAACTTGGCGTTCGTACGGCCGATGCGATCGAGGCTGAACAGCTCGATCATCTCCTGCTTGGTCATCTTCTCGCGATCGCCGCCGGGCGACCAGCCGAGCAGCGCGATGAAGTTCAGCAGCGCCTCGGGCAGATAGCCCGCCACACGGAACGAATGCACCTCAACGTCGCCGTCGCGTTTGGAGAGCTTGCGCCCCTTCATGTCCATGATGAGCGGCAAATGCGCGTAGCGCGGCGTGGCAAAGCCCAGCGCCCGCTGCAGCGCGATGTGTCGCGGCGTCTGGCTCAGGAACTCCTGGCCTCGCATGACCAGATTCACGCCCATGGCCGCATCGTCGACCACGTTGGCCAGATGATAGACGGGCATGCCGTCGGCCTTGCGGATGACGAAGTCGTCCAACTCGCTCGCCGCTACGGTGACGTCGCCCATGACTTCGTCGTGCACGGTGATGTCCTGGTCGGGCACCTTGAACCGCACGATTACCGGCCGGCCCTCCTCGCGGGCCTTGCGAGCATCGTTCTCATCGGGCAGCCGGCTCGGACGAGGGTACTTGAAGGCCTGCTTGCGAGCCTCGGCCTGAGCCCGCATGGCCTCGAGCTCCTCCGGTGTGTCGAAGGCGTAGTACGCGTGGCCGCTCTGCAGCAACTGATCGATCTTGCTGTTGTACAGGTCGAGCCGTTGCGACTGAAAGTAAGGCTCGTGGGGTCCCCCGACGCCGATACCCTCGTCCCACTGCAGGCCGAGCCACCGCAGATCGTCCATGATCTTCTGCTCGGCGCCGGCCACATTCCGCGCGGTGTCGGTATCCTCGATGCGCAGGATGAACGTGCCGCCGGTCTGGCGGGCCAGCAGGTAGTTGAACAATGCCGTCCGCGCCCCTCCGACGTGGAGATAGCCGGTGGGCGAGGGAGCAAACCGAACCCGTAACGCTGAAGTCTGGCTCATGATATCTGTCTAACCGGTGGGGATTCCGTGTGACGGTCGGAGCCGCCGGCATCCTGTCCGCCCCGCTGATGGTCGCGCCACTTCTGGATGCCCCAGCGGACCAAACCGCTCAAGACGAAGATCCAGGCGACCACGGTGAGCGTCTGCTTGGTGTACAGCACGATCAGCGGCAGGACCAGGAGCATGGGAATAATGTGGCTGAACGGCCGCCGCTTGAACAGCCAGCTCGCCGCATGCCGATACGGGACCTGGCTGACCATGAGCAGAGCCACGCCGAGTGCACAGAACGGCAACACGTATGTGATCGCATCGGCGAGCCAGATCCATCCGCCCGTCTGGTCCAGATGATCGTGCAGCCACACCATGGACAGGACATAGCCGCCGGCGCCGGGCGAGGGCAATCCCTTGAATCCCTCGTGCGATGCGTCGGCCATGGAAGTTTCGACGTTGAACCGCGCCAGCCGCAGTGCCGCGCACGAGGCGTAGATCAGCCCGATGAGCACGGTCAGTTGGCCGAACCGCTCATACCCGAACGGGGGCTGGCCCCCCCACTGCCAGATTTCGCGGTTCACCATGGTGACCATGATCAGCGCCGGCGCAGCGCCCCAACTGATCATGTCGGCCAACGAGTCCATCTGCTCGCCGAACTTGCTTTCCGCGCCGGTCTTGCGAGCCACTCGGCCGTCGAGGGCATCGCAGATCAACGCGCCCACCAGCATCCACACACTGATGGACAGATACGACGGAGCCATGTACTCCAGGAACTCGCTGTTCCAGGTCAGCGCGTCCTGCGGCTTGCGGTCCCGGCCCAGGTCGAGCATCTCGCGGTTGCACATGTAGATGGCCGCAACGCCCAGGCAAAGATTGCCCAGCGTCAGCAGCGTGGGCAGCATCCCGATGCGCCGCAGGCGCCGCTTCTTCCTGGCTGCGGCTTCGGCCGGACTGACCGGGGCGGACTTGACGGGTCTGAGCATGGGTTAAACCCTCGCGCTGGCCGATGTGTCTTGCGCCGGATGGCCGGCCGGCTCGCGGCGGGCCATGATGGTCACCGCCCCGCGGGAGATCTCGCCCACCTGCACGCTGGGCCGATACGGCGAGGAGGCGGAGAAGATTAATTCCGTACGCGATCCGAACTTGATCAGCCCGATCCGCTGTCCCCTGCGGACTCGGTCGCCGACCTTGAGATTGCAAACGATGCGGCGGGCGATCAACCCGGCGATCTGGCGAACCACGACGAGCCCGTCGGACGGATCGTCCGGCTCGATGACGATGGTGTTGGCCTCGTTGACTCGTCCGGACTCGGGGTCACGCGCATCCAGGTAACGGCCCGGCTCGTACCGCATGAGCCGCACCACGCCGTCGCAAGGACTGCGGTTGATGTGAACGTCGAAAACGCTCAGGAAGATGCTGATCCGCCGAGCCGGTCCGCCGATGTCCGGATGATAGTCCAGATCCACGGTTTCCACGACCCGCCCGTCGGCCGGGGCGACCATGATCCCGCTCTCGGCCGGCACGACCCGCTCAGGGTCACGGAAAAACGCCAGTCCGCCTGCCCAGGCTATGAGCAGAACGATGCTCACCGGCCAGAGCCAAACCCATCCTGACGCCGCCCAGACCAGCGCAGCAGCCGCGGGCGCACCCAGGAGCAGCGTCAACAACAGCATTTCCCGCGCTCCACCGCGGGCCAGGGGAACACGCATGTGGGTCAACCCTCGTGAAACCACTCATCTTACCGTGGAATCGGCCCGGACGCCACGCCAGCCATCGCCAGATTGTATGGCAAGAACGACCGGATCGCGGTGGCCGGTGGGCATGAAAAAAGCCCGTCGATGTTCATCGGCGGGCGAAGTCGGTAAGCGCGGCCGGTGAACCGTCCGAGACTATTCGCCGTTGTCCAGACCGAAGGCGGTGTGCAGCGTCCGCAGCGCGATTTCCGCGTCCTTCAGGTCGACGATCACGCTGATCACGATCTCGCTGGTCGAGATGTGCTTGATGTTGATCTTGGCCTCGGACAAGGCGTTGAACATCTTGGCGGCCACCCCGGTGTGCGTCTTCATGCCGATGCCGACGATGCTCACCTTGGCCACCTTGTCATCGACCTCGATGGCCTTGATGGGCACTTCTTTGGTCAGTTCGCGGCAGATGACAGCGGCTTCCTTGGCGTCGTCGGTCGTGGTCGAGAAGCCGATGTTGGCCTCGGCGCCCTGGCTGTAGATGTTCTGGATGATATCGTCCACGACGATGTTGTGCTTGGCGATCTGGGCGAAGATCTTGGACGCCATGCCCGGCTGGTTGGGAACGCCCTGCAGGACCACCGTGGCCAGATCGCGTTTGAGCGTCACGCCACGGACTACGATATCTTCCATGCCTTTGGTTTCTGCCACGATCATCGTCCCTTCGGTATCGGTTAGCGCACTGCGCACGTGGATCGGCACATTGTACTTCTTGCCGAATTCGATCGACCTGGAATGCATGACGCCGGCCCCGAGCGAAGCCAGCTCGAGCATCTCGTCGTAGCTGATCTGCGTGACCTTGCGGGCCTGCGGCACGATCCGCGGGTCGGTCGTGTACACGCCGTCGACGTCGGTATAGATCTCGCAGACTTCCGCCCCGATGGCGGCGGCGAGAGCGACGGCCGTGGTGTCCGAGCCGCCGCGTCCCAGTGTGGTAATAGCGCCATCGGGCGTGACACCCTGGAAGCCGGCCACGATCACGATTTTCCCTTCATCGAGATGGCGGCGGATGCGGCTGCCGTCGATGGACCGGATCCGAGCCTTGGTGTGGGCGGCGTCCGTCACCATTCCCACCTGCCCGCCCGTGAAGCTGATCGCCTCGTGCCCCGCGGCGTGGATGGCCATGGCCATCAGCGAGATGGAAACCTGCTCGCCCGTGGTCAGCAGCATGTCCAGTTCCCGCTTGGGTGGGTTGGGGCTGACTTCTTTGGCCAGGGCAAGGAGTTCGTCCGTGGTATGGCCCATGGCGGAGACGACCATCACCACCTGCTTGCCCGCCAACTTGGCCTTGATGGCTCGCCGGGCAGCCCGGTGAATCTTCTCCGCGGTGGCCACGCTGGTCCCGCCAAACTTCTGTACGATGATGCTCATGGGGGCGAAATTCTACCGGCCCGCCCGCTGGAAATCCAGACGCCGCCCGTCGCCGCGACGCGTCTGCCGGTACGGCGTGCGCTTCACCGAATCCGAGCGCCGGCGCCGCTTGCACGTGTTAATTGAAGCATCAGGCGAATATGTCGCGATCGCTTGCCGGTTTACCCCGTGATCATTGCCTTTCGCCGCGGTTGCGGCTGTGAGCGCCACTCGTCCACCGCCGAACACCGGTGCCCCGTCATCCCTCGAGGCACTCCGCTCACGCCGTTGAACCGAACCGATCTTGGTCGTACACTCTCGCCAGGTCGTCGTGACTTCTGATTCTGATGTCCCCTTGCATCTCGGAGTAGAAATCATGGCAGAAAACGAATCCGGCGCGTCGCCCGCCCTCAACCCCGTCCTGGGTGTGAAGCTGTCCATCATGATGTTCCTGCAGTACGCGGTCTGGGGCTTGTGGATGCCTATCCTGGGCCGCCATCTCGTGACCCTGCCCGCATTCCAATTGCCGAACGGAGAATTGGATCTGACCAAGGCCGGCCTCATCTACATGACGCTACCCATCGCGTCGATTATCGGGCCATTCGTCGGCGGCCAGATCGCCGACCGCTACTTCGCAGCTCAACGCTTCTTGGGCGTCAGCCAAATCCTCGGCGGCATCGTGCTGATGATCGTCGGCAGACTCACCGGTTTCGCCGAAGTGTTCGTGGGCATGTTGATCTACAACCTGCTGTATGCCCCGACCATCGCGTTGACCAACTCCATCGCCTTCCAGCATTGGCCGAATGACCGTTTCAGCCGCATCCGCGTCTGGGGTTCGGTGGGCTGGATCGCCATCGGCTTGGCCTTCGGAGCCTGGCTCGGCAAGGTTGGGTATCTCTTCCATACCCCCACGGCTGGTGACTGTCTGCTCCTCGGCGGCATCATCTCCATCCTCTATGGTGTATATTCGTTCTTCCTGCCCCACACACCGCCGTCCAAGCAAGCCGGCAACCCGCTGGCGTTCCTGGACGCCGTGGCCATGTTGAAGAATCCGGCCTTCGCGATCATGGCCCTGGTCTCGTTCTTCGGGGCCATCAACATGCAGTTCTACTTCGTGTGGACGCAGAACTTCCTGAGCGACCTGGGGATTCGTGAGAGTCTCATCAGTCCGGCCCAGGCCACCGGCCAGGGATGCGAGATGCTCATGATGGTGCTGCTGCCGATCATGCTGCACAAGTTCGGATATCGCATCACCATGGCGGTGGGTGTGGCGGCCTGGGCTCTGCGCGATTTCATCTTCGCCCTCGGCGAGCCGACCGGCCTGGTGCTGGCCGCCATCAGTCTGCACGGCGTCGGTTATGCCTTCTTCTTCACCACGATCTTCATGTTCACCGACCTGGTCGCACCGAAGGACATCAAGTCCAGTGCCCAGAGCTTCCTGGCATCGGTGACCATCGGCTGTGGCATGCTCCTGGGATCGCTGCTGGCCGGTCCGGTCCACAACCTGATGGGCAACGTGTGGCAGAGAGTGTACCTGGTGCCCGCGCTTCTGTGTGTGGTCTGCTGCGTGCTGTTCCTGGTCGCCTTCCACCCGAAGACCGACAAGGCCGGCGAGATTGCCGGAGAGGCACAGACGGCCTGAGTGGAAAAACCACGCGACCACGCGGTGACGCCGAGACGCGGCGAAACAGTTGAACAGAAAGGGCCGGGTTCGCCCGGCCCGTTTCTTGCGCGAGTTCGCCGCTCGTTTCTGGATCACAGTCGAGGTATAAAGAGCGGATGGCCAAGCGCACCATCGACATTCTGCTCGAAGATGAGGACCTCATCGCGGTCAACAAGCCCGCCGGCTTGCTCACCGTGCCGGGACGCAACGGCGGCGTGTCGCTGCGCGAAGTGATCGGCTCGGCCGCCGGTGTGAAAGACTTCCTTCTCCTCGTGCATCGGCTGGACCGCCAGACCAGCGGCGTACTGCTCCTGGCCAAGCACAGCGATGCTCAGCGGGCGTTGCAGAAGCAGTTCCAGGAACGGACAGTGCACAAGGAGTATTTGGCCATCGTTCGCGGTCAGCCCGTCGAAGACCGTGGCCGCATCGAAGTGCTCATGGCCCCGCACTCGCGGGTGACCGGCAAGATGGTCGTCAAGCAACACAAGGGCAAGCACTCGATCACCGAGTGGGAAGTGGCCGAGCGCTTCGCCGGCGCCACTCTCCTGCGCTGCCATCCGCTCACCGGCCGTCAGCACCAAATCCGCGTGCACCTGGCCCACATCGGCCTGCCTCTGCTCGTCGATCCACTCTACGGCGGGGCCGAGGCGTTCTTCCTGTCGCAGCTCAAGCCCGATTATCGGCCCAGCTCGCGTCACGAGGAGCGGCCGCTCATCCAACGGCTCACGCTACACGCCCATGTGCTGGCCTTCAGCCACCCCCGCAACGGCCGGCCCATCCGTATCGAAGCCCCCGTCCCCAAGGACTTTCGCGCCACGGTGGAGCAACTGCGTAAGACAGCACGGTAGGCCGCCGTCCTCACGCACTGCAATTCGGATAGAGTCGGCGGGGTCAAGCCCCGCCGCTCGCTGGGGTGTCCCTTGGACAATTGAGTCCAACCCGGGCGGACTCGTGACCGAGCTTTCGCCGTGTCTCTGTGCCACTTCTCCCGCCTGGGCCGCGACCTCCCCCTGGCTCCCGTCTTGCATCTAGGTATCGTCGTGCATACAGTTTACGATCTGCCGGACCCTCGCTGAGCGTCCATGGGTCCGCGGGCGATGGAGGGCCGGGGTATGGGCAAGCGGGTGAACGTCGGGCTGATCGGATGCGGCGTGGTCGGGCAAGGGGTAGTCCGGTTGATCCAGGCCGAGGCCGACGAAATCGAGCGCAAGACGGGGCTGCGGCTGGAGATCGCGCGGGTGGCCGACAAGGATCCCGCCCAGGCCCGCAAGGCCGAAGTGCCCGAGGACCGCATCACCACCGACGCCGGCCAGATCTTCGCCGATCCGAACATCTCCGTCGTCGTCGAACTCGTCGGCGGGACGGGTATCGCCAAGGAGTTCGTCCTGCAGGCCTTGCGGTCCGGAAAGGACGTGGTGACCGCCAACAAGGCCCTGCTGGCCAAGTACGGCAAGGAGATCTACTCGACGGCACGCTCGGCGGGCCGATGCGTCGCGTTCGAGGCCAGTTGCGGCGGCGGCATCCCGCTGATTCTGCCGTTGCGCTCCGGGCTGATCGCCAACCGCATCAACGCCATCTACGGCATTCTCAACGGCACGTGCAACTACATCCTGACCGAGATGGGCCAGAAGGGTAAGAGCTATGCCGAGGCGCTGAAGGAAGCGCAGGAGGCGGGTTTTGCCGAACTGGACCCGACACTGGACGTGAGCGGCGGTGACACCGCACACAAGTTGGTGATTCTCGCGTCGATCGCCTTCGCCTGCGACGTGGACATCGAACAATTGCACGTCGAGGGAATTCAGCACCTGGACGCCGAGGACCTGGCGGCCGGTCGCGAGCTGGGCTACGTCTGCAAGCTCCTGGGCATCGCCGCCCGTACCAGCGCGGGACTGAGCCTGCGGGTGCACCCGGCGTTCGTGCCGATGAACCATCCGCTGGCCACCACGACCGGCTCGTTCAATGCGATCAGCGTGTACGGCAACTGGGTGGGCCACACGCTCTTCTACGGCCGCGGAGCCGGCAGCAAGCCGACGGCCAGTGCCGTCGTAGCCGACATCGTCGAGATCGGCTTGGGCAACGCCGCACGCACGTTCGAGCAGGTGCGCATGCTCAACGACGTGACTGAACCGCCCATCTATGCCAGCATGGACAACCTGCAGACGCGCTTCTACGTCCGCATCATGGTCGCCGACCGCCCCGGCGTCATGGCCCAGATCACGAAGGTTTTCGGCGATCGCGGCATCAGCCTGCGGGCGGTCACGCAGCATGAACCCCACGACGGCGGCCCCGGCGCGACCGTTTCGGTCGTGGTGCTGACGCATGAGGCCGTCGAGGGCAGCATGCGACAAGCACTCGAGGAGATCGCCGCCCTGGCCGATGTCCGGGACAAGCCTGTGATGATCCGCCTGGTCGAGGAACACGAAGAGTACACCGCATGAAATACGCCCTGATTTTGCCGGATGGAGCCGCCGACGAGCCCATCGCCGAGTTGGGCGGCCGCACGGCCCTCGAGGCCGCGAACCTGCCGAACATGGATCGGATCGCCGCCCATGGCCGCGTGGGCACCGTCCGCACGGTCCCGGCGGGGTTCACGCCGGGCAGCGACGTGGCCACGCTGAGCGTGATCGGCTACGACGTGACCAAATGCTACACCGGCCGGGCACCTCTCGAAGCGGTCGCGCGGCGCATCTCGCTCGAACCCGACGCGCTGGTCTTTCGCTGCAATCTGGTGACCATCGCCGACGGCAAAATGATCGATTTCTCCGCCGGGCACATCTCGCAGCCCGAGGCCGACCGGCTCATCAGCGATCTGCAGGCTGCCCTGGGCGATGAGCGCATCCGGTTCTACACCGGTGTCAGCTATCGGCACCTCATGACGCTGCGCGACGCCGACTGGATGAAGATCGAGGCCACGCCGCCGCATGACATTCCCGGCGAGCCGATCGCGAGCTACTTGCCCACGGGCAAGGGCAGCGACGTAATTCGTTCCATCATGGAGCGAGCCGCTGAGATCCTCGAGACGCACGAGATCAACCAGGTCCGCCGCGACCTGGGCGAGAATCCCGCGACGGGCATTTGGCTCTGGGGACAAGGGCCCATGCCTCGCGTCGAGCCGTTCCGCACGAAGTTCGGCCTGACGGGCGCGGGCATCACCGGCGTGGACCTGTTCCGTGGCGTGGCCATCAGCGCGGGCTGGCGCATGATCGACGTGCCGGGCGCGACGGGCTATCTCGACACGAACTACAAAGGCAAGGGCGAAGCGGCCGTGGCGGCACTGGACGACGTGGACATCGTGGCCGTCCACATCGAGGCACCGGATGAGGCCGGGCACGACGGCAATCCGGCGGAAAAAGTCCAGGCGCTCGAGCGGATCGACGAGTACATCGTGGGGCCGCTGCTCGAAAAGTTGAGCCGGTTCGATGAGTGGCGCGTGATGGTCGTGCCCGATCACCCCACGCCTTGCGCCAAGCGAACGCATACGGACGTGCCGCCCCCCTTCTGCATGGCCGGCACGGGTATCCCCGCCGATCAGACCGCCGAGTTCCATGAGGTCGCGGCCGCCGAGAGCGATCTGCACATCGATCCCGGCTACGAGTTGATGGAGTACTTCCTGCGGGCCGGCAGGAAGGCGTGAGGCACCAACCTGCCGCCGAGCCTTGGCCGCGATCGGCCTCGCGCGATCGTCCCAGCCCGTATGCCATCTCCAACCGATCGCGCAGGATTCCGGCGTGAGGGTCACCTCCGCCTCAGTTTTCCTGCGCTCACTCAGTCGCACGATAACCAAGCCCATTCCAACCCGCGATAACGGACAAGCGGGTTCACTTTCACAAAACGAGGCAGTATGTCCACTCGGATTGGACCTACTGCCTTTGAATCTGCTTCGTCGTGTTGCCCCTGTTTCGCGACGTGGCGGCCCAGTTGCCAGGGCCACATGGTGCGGGTACAGTTGTGACCGGGAGAGCGTCCCGGCAGCGTCTCCAGGTTAGGCCGGTGTTCGCCCCCTTGATTCCACCGAATCGTCGCCCCCGGGCGACCAGGAGATGGGCTCGATGCATAACGCAACGTTCGTCCGCCGGTTACTGACCCTGTCGGTTCCCCTCACGCTGGTTCTTGCCGGAGCGGGCTGCACGGGCGACGGTACCATGAACAGTGCGCTGGGCGTGATCCTCAACACGACCAAGCAGCACACGCTACTCGTCCGCGTGGTCAATAACACCCAGTCCGACCTGGAAGTGGACATCCGCGTGGACGGCGAAATCAAGCAATTGCCGCTCTGCACCGCCTTGCAACAGACGTGCGACTACATCCTGTCGTCCTGCCCGACCACCATCGAAGTCATCCAGGAGACTCGCCGAAACGCCGACGGCCAGTTCATGGGCGGCCGCAACTTCGAGACCAATCCCGCCTTCATCTTCACGCAGGGCGAGTTCGAGTGCGGCGATACGCTCCTCCTGGAGTTCAGCGTGAACAGCGCCAGCGCCCAGGCCCTGTGACCGGCGGGCAGTTTCACTGCCCCGTGACAGTAGCCCGTTGTCCGTGGTCGGCCACATGCACCAGTAATCAAAGAAAGCCCCAGGCGAACCCGCCCGGGGCTTCTTGTTTTCCGACCACTGACCACTGACTACTGACTACATGTGCTCCACGATGGCCTCGCCGAACTCGCTGCACTTGACCAGCTTGGCCGGCTGGCCTTCCTCGACCATGAGCCGATGGAAGTCGTAGGTCACCGTACGGGCGGAAATGGCGCCGTCCATGCCCTTGATGATCAGATCGGCCGCTTCCGTCCAGCCCAGGTGCCGCAGCATCATCTCGCCGGAGAGAATCACGCTGCCCGGGTTGACCTTGTCCTGGTTGGCATACTTGGGGGCCGTCCCGTGCGTGGCTTCGAAGATCGCGTGGCCGGTGTCATAGTTGATGTTCCCGCCGGGCGCTATACCGATGCCGCCGACGGTGGCCGCCAGTGCGTCGGAAATGTAGTCGCCGTTCAAGTTCATCGTGGCCAGCACATCGTACTCTGCCGGCCGGGTCAGGATCTGTTGCAGGAACGCGTCGGTGATCGCGTCCTTGATGATGATGCCGCCCTTATCCTCAGGCAACTGGCACCAGGGACCGCCGTCGATCTCGGTGGCGCCGTAGCGCTGCTTGGCCAGCTCGTAGCCCCAATCACGGAAGGCCCCTTCCGTGAACTTCATGATGTTGCCTTTGTGGACGAGCGTAACGGACTTTCGCCCGCCCTTGATCGCGTAATCGATCGCTGCCTTCACCAGCCGGCGCGAGCCTTCCGCGCTCACTGGCTTGATGCCGAAGCCGGCCGTCTGGGGGAACCGAACCTTCTTGAACCGGTCCGGGAAATGCTCTTCCAGCAGCTTCTTGAACTGCTCGACTTCGGGCGTGCCGGCGGCAAACTCAATGCCCGAATAGATGTCCTCGGTGTTCTCGCGGAAGATCACCATGTCCACCAGTTCGGGATGGCGCACCGGCGAGGGCACCCCCTTGAAGTACCGCACGGGCCGCAGGCAGACGTACAGATCCAGCAGCTGGCGCAAAGCCACGTTGAGCGACCGGATGCCACCGCCGACGGGCGTGGTGAGCGGTCCCTTGATGCCGACGAGGTACTTGCGGAAGGCCTCCACCGTCTCGTCGGGGAGCCAGTTGCCGACCGCATTGAAGGCCTCTTCGCCGGCCAAGACCTTGTACCAGGCGATCTGCCGCTTGCCGCCGTAAGCCTTGGCCACGGCCGCGTCGAACACCCGCTGCGAGGCCCGCCAGATGTCCGGCCCGGTGCCATCGCCGGCGATGAACGGAATGATCGGCCGGTCGGGCACTTCCAATCGCGAGTTCACCATCCGAATCGGTTCACCGGCAGGCACAGTCACGGCCATCGTTCACACCCTCTCGTTTCCTATTGGATCCCGCCGAACATGGGCGGTCGAATACAGACCCGGGACGCACACCCGCGCTTTCTCGGGACGTCCAATCCCCAGTTTTACCGGATTCTCATAGTAGGCTGAAGAGCGCCTCGCAGACACGATCCACTTCGGATTCCGTCAGATGGCCGTGGAACGGCAAAGCGATCGTACGATCCGAAAGCGCCTCACAAACGGGCAGCATCCCCCGCTTGCACCCGAGTTCCTCCACGTAGAAGGGCTGCAGGTGAACCGGCGGGAAGTAATTGCTGGCCCCGATCCCCTGCTTGCGGAGGTTTTCGATGATCTGATCCCGCTGGGCGGGCGTGTAGTCATCGTTCAGCCGAATCACCATGACGAACCAACTGATCCGGCAGTCGGGAAGGATTTTCTGAAGCCGGAATCGAGGGTGCCCTTTCAGCCGGGCGACATACATCTCCGCGACGTTCCGCCGGTTGGCGAGGATCTCCTCCAGCCGGCCCATCTGGGCGATGCCCAAAGCACAGTTGATGTCGCTCAGGCGGTAGTTGTAGCCGAGCCGGGCGTGGCCCAGCCACCCCATGCCTTCCCGCCCCTGGTTCCGCATGGAGCTGGCCAGCTTGTAGATGGCTTCGTCGTTCGTGACGATCATACCCCCTTCGCCGGTGGTGATTTGCTTGTTGGGGTAGAAGCCGAAGACGCCGGCGTCGCCCAGCGTGCCCGCCTTGCGGCCCTTGTAGGTGGCCCCCAGAGCCTCGCAGGAATCCTCGAAGACTCGCAGACCATGCTTGTCCGCGATCCGGCGGATGGGATCCATGTCGGCCGGCTGGCCGAAGACGTCTACCGGAAGAAGAGCCTTGGTCCGGGGGGTGATGGCGGCCTCGATCTTGGCGGGGTCGATGTTCCAAGTATCCGGATCGACATCCACGAACACGGGGCGGCCCCCGTCGAACATGATGCAGTTGGCGCTGGCGATGAAAGTGAAGGAGGGAACGATCACCTCGTCGCCACGGCCGATGCCCATGGCCCGCATGACCAGGTGCATGGCGCTGGTCCCGCTGTTGACGGCCACGGCATACTTCACGCCGAGATAGTCACGGAAGGCCTGCTCGAATTCGGGCACCTTGGGGCCCAACGACAGATTCGGCGTCATCAATACGGCTTGAACGGCCTCGCGCTCCGCCTGGGAGATGTCGGGCCGGGAAAGGGGAATCTGCATTCTTTTCTCCAGGACAAAACTGGTCACCACGAGCCGCGACCGTGGGGGAGCAGGCACGCTCGATCGAGCGAAGCGCGATCCGGCGCCGGGGACATCGGTCCCCCGACCTGCCGCGTTTCAGCATAGGTAAAAACAGATCGGCATTATAGCGGACCTGACTTTCGGCCGACATATTCCTTCAAGGCCGGCTGCAGCCCCGGCCATGGCAGGCCAGACCCTGCAGGCCCATCTGGCACCCCAAGCCGGCCTTTGCCAATCGGGGGCAACGGCGCGTATAGTGGCCAGCCCGCCGGGCAACGGAATGCCGGTAAGGCCGCCCGGAAACTGTTCGCAAGGAGCATCAACTTGTACGACGCACTTCTCAAAAAGATCGACAAGAAAGAGGCCAAGGTTGGCATTCTCGGTATGGGCTACGTCGGGTTGCCGCTCGCCGAGGTGTTCTGCGGGGCCGGCTTCCCCACGCTGGGCTTCGACATCGACCCCGAGAAAGTCCGCAAGCTCAACGCGGGCAAGAGCTATATCCAGCACATTCCCACGCCGCAGATCAAGCAGATGCGGGAGAGCGGCCGGTTCAAGGCCAGCAACGACCCCAAGACGCTGCGGGACTGCGACGCTCTGATCATCTGCGTGCCCACGCCGCTGTCCAAGTCTCGCGACCCCGACATGACCTACGTGATCCGGACGGCCGAGACCATCGCCGGCCAGCTCCGCAAGAACCACCTCGTCGTCCTGGAAAGCACGACCTACCCCGGCACCACCCGGGAAGTGCTCGTGCCCATTCTCGAAAAGACCGGCCTGAAGGCGGGGAAGGACTTTTTCGTGGCCTTCTCGCCCGAGCGCGAGGATCCCGGTCGCAAAGACTACACCACCAGCACGATCCCCAAGGTGGTCGGCGGCCTGGACCCCAAGAGCAGCAAGCTCGCCACCACGCTGTACGCCCGCGCCGTCAAGGCGGTGGTGCCGGTGTCCTCGTGCGACATCGCCGAGGCGGCCAAGATCGTCGAGAACGTTTACCGCTGCGTGAATATCGCCATGGTGAACGAGCTCAAGATGGTCTTCGACCGCATGGGCATCGACGTGTGGGAAGTCATTGAGGCAGCCAAGACCAAGCCGTTCGGCTTCCAGGCGTTTTATCCCGGCCCGGGCCTGGGCGGCCACTGCATCCCGATCGACCCGTTCTACCTGACGTGGAAGGCGCGTCACTTCGGCATGCCCACCCGCTTTATCGAACTGGCCGGCGAGATCAACACCAGCATGCCGCACTACGTGGTCGAGCACGTGATCAAGGCCCTCAACACGCGAAAGAAAGCCATCAACGGCGCGAAGATCCTCGTGCTCGGACTGGCCTACAAGCCCAACATCGACGACATTCGTGAGTCACCCTCCATCGAGCTGATCGAGCTGCTCAAGCAGGCGGGCGCCAAGGTCGATTACAATGACCCGCATGTGCCGACCACGCACAAGCAGCGCGAGCACGATCTGCGGATGAAGTCGGTCCCGCTCACCCCCCGCAAGCTCGCGGAGTACGACTGCGTGGTCATCTCGACCAACCACGATGCTTACGACTACCAGATGATCGTGGACAACGCGAAGCTGGTCGTTGATACCCGCAACGCCTGTGCCAAGGTGAAAGGACCGAAGAAGAACGTGTTCAAGGCGTAAGAGCCTGGGCGATCCGGGAATGTCGAATGACGAAGCCCGAATGCTGGAAGCAATCACCTGTTCCCGCATTCGGGTTTCGTCATTTGTACTTGTTTCGACATTTGGTCATTCGACATTCGTCATTATCGTCGCAGGAGCGTCAGGCCCTGCGACCAAACGGTCCCACGTGCCGCCCCAAGTGCTCCTTCAGCACGGCATAGTGCTCGTCCTCATGATCGAGCAGGCAGGCGTACAGAGCGTCGCGGAACAGATAACGGCCATCAGCTCCCTTGGTCGTCAGCACTGAGCCGAACGTCACGTGCAGGAGCTGCCGGCCGTGATTGTCGTTCAGGATCGAGGCTTCCAGTTCACTGTCTTTCAGTTGCGTTGACCGCGGGATGGCCGTCAACTCCGCGCTGATGTGGTAGCTCGCCTTGTCCGTATCGAATCGCTCGAAGGCAAAATCGAGGATACGCCGGAACAACGCCGGATCCTTGCGGGCCACCACGCGCAGAGCCTCGAGGTAGCTCGTGCCTGCCGTCTTGAGATGCACGAGACCGCCGGCCAGCTCGGCTGCGATGGGATACACGCTGAACTTGTCGCTGCCCGAGTGCAGGCTGAGCTTGTACGGACCGAGCGTGCGGGCGATGGCCGCATGCTGAGCGAACGAGGCGCGAAACTGCCCCAGGTCGCCTTTGTAGTCGATCCCCTTCTCGAACTCGCCCACGAACCGCGGAGCAAGGCTCACCCACTTGACGCCGAGCCGTGTGAGCTCGCTGGCGATCAGATAATGCTCGGCCACGGTCGTCGGCGTGGCGGTCTCGTCCACGGAGACCTCCAGCTCGAACGGGCATCCGTTCCGCGTACTCTGCAAATGGCGATACATGCGTGCGGTATGCAGGATGGCCCCGCTGTATTTGACCCATCCGCGCAGAAGCGAGACTTCGTCGAACTGCACCGTCTCGCCACCCTCCAGCGCGAACGTTCGACCGAGATAGCGTTTTCGCAGATCCGCCTCGGTCGTCTCCAGGTCGCTCCAGGCGATGCGACCCGCCGCGGCCGCCAGCGACGAAGCGTCCATGGTGTCCGCTTCGCTGCACACGTGATCCCCCGGGTCGATGGTGAACATGGTGAACCCGGCGGCACTGCAGGCGTCGAGGTCGGCGGTCGTTTTGAGGTGGTCGGCGTCGCTGCCGAACCCGCTGTGCCAGCCGGCCTGAAACACGCCCCACACCGCATCGTCCATCACCTGCTGGGCACTGCGCTGCGTCCGCGTCATCTCGCGGATGGACTGCTGGGCGAGGAACGGCACGACGCCGCTGCCTTCGATGGCCTGCAGATGTCCGGGTGTGGCCAGGCCGAGCCGGTCGCCGAGGCCCGCCGACGTCGCCAGCCCTTGCACGACCGGTGCCGTCCACGGCAGGAGTCGCCGCAGGCACTTGGCCGTGGCCGCACAGGTCTCCAGGACGCCCACGCTCAACTTCGTTCCTTCGATTTCCTTGCGAGCCACCACCGGCGCCTGACACATGGCGATGTGCTGAGAATCGGTGGCCACGACTAACCGCTTCGCGCGCCCGTCCCGAGCCAGCGCCAGGACCTTGCCCTCGGCGTACGACACCGAAGCTTCGTACACCGCCAGGCCGGTGGCGGACTGCAACTCGGACGCAAGTTGCTGCCGTTGGTCTTTGCTCAATTCCGACGTCGCCGATTCAATCACGCGCTGGACCGTCTTCATCGCGGTTGCCTTTCCAAGCTCTCAGAATCCTAGGGGATGCACATCTCGCCCGGCTTCAGGCGGGCGAGACGCCCGCCCCCCGAGACCGGCCAAACATGTTACCACCAAGGTAACGGTCAGTGAAACGACGCCAGATCGCTCGTGTGCTCCGAGACCTCACGCCTGATGCTCCAATTGTCCACAGATCACAAGATTGTGCAGATGTGAAGAGCAAAGGCTGAAGCCCATAGTAACAGCAGCTTGCTTTCTTGAATTGACGAACCACAGAGGCCACGGAGAAGCAGAGGGGACATGACCCTCTGTGTTCCTCTGTGCCCTCCGCGGTTCGCTCGCAACGACAGCGATCGATGTAGGCGTCTTCTCGAGACCTGCGGCTTGAGACCTGAGACTTGAGGCTTGAGGCTTGAGGCTTGAGTTGAAGGTTTCGGCGCTACAGAAGATCGGGTCTGCATATCCGGCTAACCTTCTTCATCCGTGCCCGTCGGTGCTATCTGTGGTTCTCGTATCGACCGCTTGCAGATGAAGGCGCCGACGATGACCAGGCCCGAGGCAATCCATAGATCGACGCCCATGGGCACGCCGAGGTAGATCGAGCTGATCAGCGTGGAGAGTAGCGGCGTGAAGAACGAGAGGCTGCTCACCAGGATGATGTTCCCCTGTCGCATGGCGAAGTCCCAGAACACGTACGCGAGCAGCGTGGGAAAGAGCGTCAGGTAGGCCAGCTCCAACACAGGGCGAAGTTGCCAGTCGAGGTGGTAGCCGCCGCCGCGTACCGCGTGCACGATGGCCAGCGCGACGCCGGTGGCGGTGAGGAACAGTGGCGCGCCGCTGACACCGCGCTGCCCCGCCCATCGCCTTGCCAGGTTGGAATAAAGGGCCCAGCTCATGGCCGCTACCAGCGCCAGCGCATACGGCCAGGGATTCGTGTCCAAGCCCACTCGAAACGATGCCCACGAAAGCGATCCACCTGACTTGGCAAGGAAGGCGCCTGCCGTCGCCACGATGAGACCGGGCACGAGCCAAGGACTCGCGTTCTTGCCCAGCACGGGCACGGCCAGAGCGAGCGTCAACGCGGGCCAGAGGTATTGAATAAGACCGACTTCGATGACCTGCTGTTCGGTGGCAGCCGCCTGCAGGGCGGGATAGAGCGCGAGATTGTAGAGGACGAACAGCGCGCCGCAGCCGAGAAGGTAGTTGCGAGGCAGCCGAATGACTTTCTCGAGATAGCCGGTCCGCATCTGGGCCACCGCGACCGCCAGCCCGCCACCGACGAGGTTGGCCAATGCCGCTGATGCCAGCACTCCCAGGTGCTCGCTCGTACCGCGAGCCACCGCCACCAGGCTCGACCAGATGAGGATGGCCGCGATGCCTAAGCACGTGCCCGTGAGTTGTTCGCGAGAGGAGCGGCTCATAGGCGTGCCGTGCTGCTCGAGCCGCGGAACCAGTTGCGAAGGCGAAGGAAACTGGCCATCACCGCCCCGACGAAGCCCATGCCCACGATGCCGTTGGGGCAGGCCTGCGTTCCGCAGCAGGGGCAGACCGCGACCATGGCCACCAGCCCGGACATGCCCACCCACCAGCCGGCAAACCGCCCCGCCGCCCCCCACCAGCCGAACCGCTGCGACCGCGCCGGCGTCGAGCCCGACACGTGATCGTGCTCACACTCGCATCCGGCATGCTTGCCGCAACCGCAGTCGCGGTCAGGGGTGATGTCGCAATCCGCCATAGACGTCCCATCATACTCGACGCAAAGACCGCCAACCAACCTCCGTGTCCTTTGGGGGACGGGCATCTTGTGCATGTTTGTCCAGAGCGAGCCGCCGGGCTTGTCCCGGCGGACTCAGTGCGACGGGGTCCGGACGCCCTGCGCGAACAGACGCGTCTGCAATGGTCACTCACAGCTGATAGCTGACAGCTGAAAGCTGATCGCTGATAGCCACTCTTTCAACTCTGCTTGGGTTCGGGTTCGGCGACGGCGGCGCGAACTTCCTTGAGCAGTTCGTCCACCTTGAAAGGCTTGAAAAGAACGGCCGAAAGCCCCTCAGGCTCGGCCCGGATGATGGAGTGGCTGGGGTCGTAGCCGAAACCGGTCATGAAGATGACCGGACAGTCGGGGTGCACGTCGCGGACGGCCCGGAACACTTCGTAGCCCGTCTTGCCCGGCATGCGGATGTCGGTCAGCACGAGGTCGAAGCTGTGCTGGCTGATCATCGCGGTGGCCTCGTCGCCGTCGCGGGCGGTGTCCACCGCACAACCGAACTTGGCCAGCACGTCGCGAACGGTGTCGCGGATGATCTGCTCGTCGTCGATGACCAGCACGCGTTTGCCGGACAGCAGCGGGTCGGCCGCCGGTTGCTTGGGCCTCGCTCCCAGGATCCCGCCGTCAGGCTTGGTGACCTGCTTGACCGACTCCTTGATCTTCGCCACGTTGTCGATGATCGCCTGCAACCGATGCCGCAGGTCGTCGTGCCCGATGTAGTCCTCCATGAGCGTGCTGGCGTCACAGAGGATGTCGGCCAGTGGTGTGGCGATCTCGTTGAGCACGTTGTCGGCCAGGCGGCCCGTCGTGGTGTGCCGCTCGACCACCAGCACTTCCAGCATGTGCAGCGAGATGGCGATGTAGCGACCGAAGATCTCGGCGAACTGCCGATCATCTTCGGTGAACGCGGCCACGCTGCGGGCCTCGATGTTGAACGTGCCGATTACCTGGTCGTGTAAATAAAGAGGCACGGTCAAGCTTGACCGTGCCTCCTGAATACCGCGCAGGTATCGAGGATCATTGCGAACGTCCGGACAAATATAGCTACGGCCCGTCGCCGCCACGTAGCCGCTGATCCCGCTGTTTTCCGTGGACGCGTAAATGTCGATCTGCTGCGCCTCCGGCGGCAACCCCGCACAGAGCACGATTTCGAGCTTGTTCGTCTCTTTGTTCAGCAGCCGAATTGCGAAGTTGTCGAAGTTCAGCAGTTCGCGGGTGTAGCGGAGGATCTTGCGTTCGAGCAGGTCGAGGCGCTGGCGGATGTTCAGCTTCTGCATCTGCTCGGCATCGAAGCGAACCAGCTCGCGGCCGGCGTTGTCGATGGCGTCCATCTTTCGCTGCAGCCGGCGAGCCCGTGTGGATTCGGTTACCACCACGACCATCCGATCCGGCATCTGAGCCTCGCGAGCCAGCGGCGTGACGGTGGCATCGAAATAACGTTCGTCTTCGGTCGTCAGACTGATCGAGCGAGCCCGGGACTGCTCCGAATCGGCGGATGAATCGCCGAAGGCTTCGCTGCACAGTTGCTGAATGCGGGTCCGCACCTGCTCGGGTAGTCCATTGTAGCTGGCATTCGACCAACTAGGACAGCCCTGCAGGTCGAGCATGCAGACGCCCTGGTCGATGGCATCGAGCACGGTGGCCAGATGAACGGTGGCGGCCTGCCGGGCTTCCAGCAACTGCTGGGCGGGCCCGACGACCAGGTCATACTGACCGGATCGCAGTTCTTCGATGGCGGATGGGAAGTCGGGAGCGGTTCGGACCGTGCCTGCCTGACTGAGAAGATCGACCAGCGAGCCGGCCGGCTCACCGGAAGTCGGCAGAATGACAAGAATCTTCTCGGCCACGGCAGGTATCGCGCCCATCGGTATGAATACCAAATCTCGTGCCACGTAAACCACTAAACCTTAGATGGTATCCGCGGCGGATTCCCGATACAACCCAAAAGGGCATCGAACACGCCAAAACCGGAAAAAATGCACCCGGCCTCCCGCGGTTTGGGTTGGTTCCGGGCGCGAACCGGCGTCGTGCCCCTACTCAAAGGATTATTGTCCCCCTCCACCGGCGGGCACAGGTCCGTGCCGCGAATCGTCACGAGGCCGGTTCGGACGCTGCAAATCAGGTCCGGCGGTCGGCTGCACGTTCATTTGGGCAAGCATAATGGGGCACAACCACTCAGCTACAAAACGGCGGTTAGCCCAGCCCACGTGTCCGCCCATGTGCCCGGACTCGGCCATTTTCCGCGAATACGGCTGTTGCCGCAGGTGAGTCGCGTAAAGACGCCGTTCCTCCTCATCCAGCCCCCAGGGCATTTGGAACCCCACCGCACCGGCCGCACTGGTGTGCCGGCCGTCAATGGTCCCCATCAGGAGCGTGCCGGCTTTCAGGAAGCCGACATCGTGACGTGAATAAAAGTTCCACACGCCATGGCGAGTCTTGCGCAGCGCTTTCGTCAGGTTGTAATCTGGCGAAATGGCCGGAGCCAAGAGAATGGCCGACGTGATCCGCCGCCCTTCGGGCAACGCTTCCAGGGCCAATACGGCGACTCCCCCCCCGCCGGAATGTCCGATAATGTGAACCGGCCGCCCCGGATATTTGGTCTGATAGGCGACAACCTTTTGTGCGATGCGGCGGGCTTCGTCTTTGTTCCGTTCCAACGCTCGCAGGTTCACCGGAAACAGCAGTACCGAACCGGCCGTCCAGTCGTACACTTCCAACGCCCCCGGCCACCCGCCGTCCACCAGCCCCTTGGCAACGTCGGCATTGAGCGTGCTCGTCCCCTCGATGCCCGGCAGGATGATCGTGTAACCACGCTCCAGACGCGCGGGTGTGAGTTGCCGAGCGGGCGAGCAACCGGCCAGAAGTGGAACGAACAGAACGCCGCAGACGCCCAGCAAATCCTGCCAACACCGTTGCAAAGCAAGGGGAATGCGCACCATGGAATGATCGTGCCCACGAATGAAAGGCATCTTGTCAGAACCCCTCGCGGCTGAGTTCTCGGCCCGGCTGATCGGGCTCTGGCGGCCTTGGGATCATAATCGCCGTCATTGGGCGCAACAAGTGAGGCATCCGGTTGACTCGTGCAGACCGGCCCACCAAAATCCGGCGGCGGTCTGCAGCGACGAGTCACGAGTCAACGCAATTTCCTTCGGGGCGATCTCATGAGGCGATGGGCGAACGGAAACACGAGACCGGGAGCCATGACAATCTGGCTGTCGGCGGGGCTTTACTGCCTGCTCGGCTCGGCGCCCCAGCCCGCGGCGGCCGAACCCACCATCGACTGGTACAGCCTGCGGTCCCCCGGTCCGGCCGGGCACGATATCGAGCAAGGCTCGGGCCTGTGCTTCGGAAGCATCGGCAAGCGGGACGGCCTCTGGATCGTCTGCGACCGCAATGGTGGACAATCGGCCGGTCGGATCTACCGTATTGGGCCGCAAACGCTGGTCGCGGCCCGACGCGGCGAGGCGCTCACGGCCGACGAGGAGTTCGTCATCACGCCGCCGCGGGAGGGCTGGCCGGCGTTTCGTGCCGCCCACCCCAACTTGGGCGACATGGCGACCAACGCCGAAGTGCTCGACCACCTTCAACAGCGCGTCGAAGCCGGCCTTCGCGGGACCGACGGCCCGCGGCTGGACCTCGAGGCCATCACCATCGGCCCCGGCGTCGGATCGCCGGCGGAATCCCACTTGTTCGTCGTCGCCGAGGAGCCGTACTCGCTCGTTTTGGAGCTGGCCATCGCCGATCCGGAGCCGATTGCTGGTGCAGACATGCCGAACGGCCCCTCGCAAGCCCGGCTGGTGGCCACCTACCGCTACATCGAGGTCGAGCAAGACCGCGGCGCGGACAGCAACGACGGGCTGGAGGGCATCGCCTATGCCGGATCGCCGGGCCGATTCTGGTGGGTAGAGGAAGGCACCCGCCTGCACAAGCCGGATGCGCATCCCCGCCTGTTCTTTGCCGAACCGCGTCTGGGCCTCGCCCGCCTGCTGCCCGGGGGATCGATACAGATCGACGAGATCAGCGACCGGGCGACGCACGCGGTCCGCAGCCAGAGGGTGGGCGATGCTCAGACGTTGAACGCACTCTGCCGAACGCGGGATGGGCAATTGCTGGCCGTCGATCGTAACGGCGGCTGGATCGTGCAGGTGGACCCGAAGAGCGTTACGGCCACCCGCTGGCTGAACCTCTATGATCTCTTTGGACAAAATCTGCGGGAGCTATTGGCAAGCTTTCCCGGTCCACGCCGGATGCCGTACGTGAGCATCGAAGGGCTGGCCGTCGACGGGAACGCAGATCTATGGCTGCTGGACGATCCCGCCATGCCGGAGGCGTTTCGGGCTTCGTGCCTCGTGCGGATTTCCGGGGTGTATCCGCCGCCCACGACGGATTCTCGTCCCCAGTAGCCAGGACTACTGAGACAAAGGCCGCTGAAAGGCAAGCGGCAGCGTTCAGCCCCCGCCGTTCTTTCGGGCAGTTCCCGAATCCGGATGCTCCTTGACAGGCGAGTAGTCGATCCGGTATAGTTGCCGATCTGCATTGCGGGGTGGAGCAGTTGGTAGCTCGCGAGGCTCATAACCTCGAGGTCACAGGTTCGAGTCCTGTCCCCGCTA